>WBZU01003257.1_pt1 | contig 10745 bp, 18 predicted proteins | sample 5204311 | NCBI WGS metagenome assembly WBZU01 (sample SAMN12344359, study PRJNA552823) | activated sludge metagenome | biome: Activated sludge suspended growth; feature: Nitrification reactor; material: Wastewater; isolation source: activated sludge from nitrification reactor of wastewater... | reverse complement strand
GCGGCCGGCGCCGTTGGTGATCACCACGAACTGGATGATCACCAGGATCAGGAAGATGACCAGGCCGATGATCAGGTTGCCGCCGACGACGAACTCCCCGAACGCGTGAATGACCGACCCGGCGTCACCGTGCAGCAGGATCAGCCGGGTCACTGACACGTTGATCGCCAGGCGGAACGTGGTGGTCAGCAGCAGCAGCGACGGGAACGAGCTCAAGTCCAGCGCCTCGGGGACGAACATGGTCGTCACGACAATCGTCAGGGCCGCGCAGATGTTCGCGACGATCATCAGGTCCAGCAGCTGCGACGGCAGCGGGATGATCAGCATCACCACGACGATGACCACCGCCAGGGCGGCGCCGAGGTCAGCGTAACGGGAGAGCAGCTTCAGGGCGTTGGTCATGAGCGAGCGCAGGCGCCAGCCCATGCCAGGCCTGCCCGTGAACGTACCGCGCCGCCGGGGCCTGGCCGGGAGCGGATCCGGGGCCTGCCGGCTCAAGCCCCGGCAGGCGGATACGTTGACCGTGCATGCTCAGCCGCCGCAAGATCCCGAAGGAGTGCTTCCAGGGCCTCGAGGCCCTGGCCTCGCGCGTGCCGGCCTGGTGCGCGGAGGGCTTCAGCGTTGAAATCGCCGCGTTCGCCCCCGACGGCCCGGGCGGCGCGGAGTTCCGGGTGCATCTGCAGCGCGAAGCCTGGGACAAGGTCCTCGGCCGCAGCGGCAAGTCGCTGGCCGACGCCGCCGATGACGCCGGCCGCTGGTATGACACGGAAGTGGCCGCCCGCCCGGCGGTCACCGGCCTTCCGGCCTCCCAGGCCGAATGGGACGAGGCGCTGGCCGCCTACTCGGCCCTGGCCCGCTCCGCCGTGAAGCTCGAGGCCAGCGTGACGCTGCTGATCCTGCTTTCTGACAGCCGCCGCCGCCGATGGCACGCCGAGGGCGTCCCCGCCGGCCGGACCGCCTACGCGCTCGAAGTGACCGAGCCTCTCGGCGGCAGCACCACCGAATGGGTCAAGGCTGAAAGCGAGACGCTGTCCGGCGCCGTCGCGGACGCGGCCGCCCGGCTGGCGGAGGCGCTGCCGCGCATGGCCGAGCAGGCCGACAAGAACGACGCGCTCTGGCGGCGCTAGCAGCGGCGCGCCGCCCGGTGACGTCCATGCGCCGGAACGTCCCCGACGGCACCGGCGGAAAGCACTGGGTGAACGTCTCAGGCTCGACTCTCGGCGGGGTGGCAGCCGGCGCGCTCTGCCGGCTGGCGGAAGTCCTGCCGCGCATGGCCGAGCAGGCCGGCTAGCGCGAACGGCCCCGGAGCGCGTGCGGCGGGATTCAGCGGCGCCCGGCCCAGGACAGCAGCACGCCCAGGCCTTCGAGGCAGGCCGGCAGGCCGCGGGCGGCGGGCGGGAACGCGACGAGCTCGCGCACGGCGCCGCATAGTGCCGCGTCCTGCCAGTCGCGCCAGCTCCATCCCGGCAGCCGCGCGAGCGCGTGCCCGGCGACGTCCTCGGCGGCCTGCGGCCACAGCTCCGCCGGCAGGCATTTCATCAGGTAGGACGCGACGTGAGCGAAGTCGCGGTGGCGCGGCAGCACGCACACGCTCTCGAAGTCGATCAGCCAGGCTCCGTCCGGGCCGGCGACCGTGTTCTTGAGGATCGGATCCCCGTGCGAGAACGCCAGCGCGCTGGCGGGCTCCCGGGACGGCATCGCCTCCCAGATCGCCTGCGCGTCCGGGGCCAGGGCCCGGGCGGCAGCCATCGCCCAGTCCCATTCGGCGGACCACGCCATGGTCGCGCGCGTGTGCTCCATCTGAAAGATCGCGCCGGGCCAGCCAGCCGCGGCGAGCTCGTCCAGGCCGGCGCTGACTGCGCCCAGGACCCGGCGGGACGTCCCGAGGGCCTCCTCCGGCTCGAGGTCCCCGCCGGGGACGGCCCGGCCGGGCAGGCGCCGCTGCACCGTCCAGAAGCCTCCGCCGGGGTCGTCCTCCGGCCCGCAGAGCAGGGCCAGGCCTTCCAGGCCCGGGCGGGCGCTGAACTCGTGCAGGCCCGCGATCAGATCCAGGCGCTGGCGCTGGGCGTCCGGGCGCCATTGCAGCACCAGGCCGGCGGACAGCCACGTGCGGGACTCGTGGCCGAAGCTGTCCGGCAGGCGCTCCCAGCCTGACGCTGGAAGCTTCAGGCTGGCGAGGGCATCCAAAGGCGGGGACGTCACCGCCGAACGTACGCGAGGCGCGGGCCCTCAGGCGTACACGTCGATGTGCTGCGGCGGTGACGCCAGCAGCGGCAGGACCGCCTCGGCGCTTTTCGCGGCGTCGGCGAGCACGGCCAGCTGCACGCCCTGCAGGGCCTGCAGGCCGATGCCGGCAGCAGCGGCGGATGCGGAAGTCACGGGCATGGCCTGACGCTGCCACCGCGCGGGCCGGCAGTTCAAGCCGCGGCGGCTGCCGGCTCAAACTGGCGCTCAGGCGTCCGGGGCGCCGGGCGCCTGGCCGGCCGCCTTGTAGACGTAGGCGAGCAGCTCCGCCACGGCGGTGAACAGCTCCTCGGGGATCATGTCGTCGATCTCGCAGGCGGCGTGCAGCGACCGCGCCAAGGGCGGGTTCTCCATGACCGGGACGCCGGCGAGCTCGGCGGCGGCGCGGATCCGCAAGGCGACGAGATCCTGGCCTTTGGCGACGACCGCCGGGGCGGGATCCGGCGGGCTGTACTTCAGCGCGACCGCGTAATGGGTCGGGTTGGTGACCACCACGTCGGACTCGGGGACGGCCGCCATCATCCGCCGCTGCGCCATGTCCTGCTGGCGGCGCTTCAGATGCTGCTTGGCTTCGGCGCTCATCTCCGTCTGCTTGGCTTCCTGGCGGACTTCCTCCTTGGTCATTTTCAGCTGCCGGCCGGTGTCGAAGCGCTGCCAGGCGAAGTCGGCGGCGCCCAGGGCCAGGAACGCCAGGCAGCAGGCGATCATCAGCTTGACCACCAGGGAGGACGTGGCCGGCAGCAGCACCTGCGGGTCCGCGCCGGTCAGCGACGCCAGGTTCGGGATGTCTGACTGGATCACGATGAACGCGACCGCGCCGACGATCAGCACCTTCAGGAACGCCTTGACGGTCTCCACCAGCCCGGACAGGCCGAACAGCCTTTTGATGCCGGTGATCGGGTTGATCCGGCCGGCCTGCGGCTGCAAGGCCTCGAGGGTGAAATTCGCGCGGGTCTGGCCGAGCCCGACGAGGATCGCCGTCACCGTGCAGACCGCCAGCAGCGGCGCGATCACCCCGAGCGCCTCCGTGGCGGCGCGGATGAGCACCGCGGCGGCCTGGGAGGCGCTCATCTGATGCAGGGATGACCCGGCGTCGCGCAGGCCCGTGGCGACGATCATCTTGAAGGACGCCAGCATGTCCGGGCCCGTGATCACGAACACCATGAACGACGCCAGCAGCACGCTGGCGGCGGTCAGGTCCCCGGAGCGGGCGACCTGCCCTTTCTTGCGGGCTTCCTGCTTGCGCTTGGGCGTCGGCGCTTCCGTGCGGTCCTGGCCGGACTGCTGGGCCATGTCAGGCCCCTCCGAACGCGACGCCGATGAGCTTGACCAGGCCGGCCTTCAGGGCGCCGGTGGCGAACGGCAGGCACACCATCACCATGATCAGGCTGACGGCGATCTTCAAAGGGAACTCGATCTGGATGATCTGGGTCTGCGGGGCGATCCGCGACACGACCGCGAACGCGACGTCGACCACCAGCAGCGCGATCAGGATCGGCCCGCAGATCCCCAGGGCGACCACGAACACCCCGGAGGCGACCAGCACCGCGAACTGGCCGAAGCTGCCGACCGGCGGCAGGCTCATCACCGGCATCACCTGATAGGAATGCGCGACCGCTTTCATCAGCAGCGCGTCGCCGCCGACGGCGACGTACACCGCCACGGCCGTCAGGCCCAGCAGCTGCTGGTAGGGGCCGGTCTGGGTGCCGTAGGACGGGTCGATGATCCCCGCGAAGCTGAACCCGACGGTCAGGTCCAGGATCGCCCCGGCGGTCTGCCAGGCGATCACGACCGCGCCGGCGGCCAGGCCGATCGCCAGGCCGATCGCGATCTCCTTGGCCATGATCAGCGCGAGCGTGCCGGCGGACAGCGCGTCGGCGCCGTGAATGTTCGCGGCGTGCAGGAACACGATGCTCAGGAACACCGTGAACACCCCCTTGACGCGCTTGGGGATGGCCTGGCTGGCGAACACCGGGGCGAGCACCATGATGCCGCCGACGCGGCACATCACCAGCACGAGCGCGAGCACCTGCTCGCTGGCCGTGTGGGCCAGCGACAGGCTCACTTGCTTCTCACCACCTGCGGGATGGACCGCAGCAGCTCCTGGGTGTAGCCGACGGCCTGGGACAGCATCCACGGGCCCGCGATCACGAGCACCACCACCATCGCGATGATCTTCGGGATGAACTGCAAGGTCATCTCCTGGATCTGCGTGGCGGCCTGGATGATCGAGATGACGATGCCGACGATCAGCGCCGCCGCCAGGAACGGCCCGGCGAGCTTCAGCGCCGCGACGAGCGCGTTGGCGACAAGGTCAAGGACGGTCTGGGCGGTCATCCGGTCATGGCCCCGTGTTGAAGGAGTCGACCAGCGACTGGAACACCAGATCCCAGCCGTCCACCAGCACGAACAGCAGGATCTTGAACGGCAGGCTGATCAGGGGAGGCGGCAGCATCATCATGCCCATCGCCAGCAGCGTGGAGGCGATCACCAGGTCGATGACCAGGAACGGCAGGAAGATCATGAACCCGATCTCGAACGCCGTTTTCAGCTCGCTGGTCAGGAACGCCGGGATCAGCGTCAGGGTGGGGATGTCCGCGCGGGTTTTTGGCTTGGTCTTCTTCCCGGACAGGCTCACGAACAGGGCCAGGTCCGACGTGCGCGTCTGCTTGAACATGAACGTGCGCAGCGGCACCTCCGCCCGCTTGAGGGCCTGGGAGCTTGAGATCTTGTGGTCCATGTAGGGCTTCACGGCGCCGTCGGCGATCTTCGTGATCGTCGGGCTCATCACGAACAAGGTCAGGAACAGGCTGATCGCGACGATCAGCTGGTTGGGCGGCACGTTCGGGGTGCCCAGCGCCGAGCGCAGGAACGACAAGGTGATCAGGATCCGCGGGAACGCGGTGACGCTGAAGACGATCCCCGGCAGGATCGACAGGAACCCGAACAGCAGCAGCAGCGTGACCGGCTGGGTGGTGCCGCCCTTGCCGCCGGTGCTGACCGTCACTGACTGCGCCAGCGCGGCGTCCGGCGTCAGCGCGACCGCGGCGAGCGCGACCGCGGCGACGCCGGCACCGGCCGCGAGCGTCCGGCGGGCTGTCATGCGCTGTCGCTTTCGGCGATCATCTGCGCGACCGTCCGGGGCTGAGCGGCCTCGGCTTCGGCGGCCTCGGCCTTGGCGGCCTTGCGCCGGGCGGGGATGCTGGCCAGGCCGCCGGGCTCCTTGCCGCCGGCGCGGGCGCGGCCGAGCGCCGCGGCGAACCCTTTCGCGGCCTGCCGGGCGTCCCTGGCCGCCGTGCCGGGCTCGGCGGCCAGGCCTTCCTGCTGGGCCTGGGCGACCGTCATTTCGCGCAGCTTCTCCGAATGCCCTTGCCCTTGGGCGTACACGACGACGCGGTCGCCGAGCCGGCAGACCGTCACGAACGCGTCCCGGCCGGCGGGAGTGCGGCTGATGATCTGCACGGCCGGGCCTGCGGACGGCCCGGACCGGTGCGACAGCCATTTCAGGAGCCGGTACAGGGCGTACACCGCCAGGCACACGACGGCCACGGCGATGACCACCCGGATGATCAGCGAGCTCGAGGACGGATCCGCCGGCGTCTTCGAGGATGCGCTGTCAGGCAGGTTCAGCGGGGTGCGGTCAGCGGCCCACGCCGTGCCGGGAAGCACCGCGAAGGCCGCCAGCGCGCACAATGCGGCACGGAAACGCATGCTTGGACATACCGCAAGCGCCGGCGCGCCAGCTTTTGCGTCCGGGCGGCCGGGGGTGCGCCGCGGCCTGGCCGGCAGGCTGGCCGGCATGGACCGATCGTTCACTCCCGGCAGCTTCGAAGGCCGCTCGCGGCGGGCGGTTCAGCGACCCGGACGAGCCGGTGAGCTGCGGATGCGAGCGCCCGATCACGGAGGAGCCGCCGGTGCGGGAGGCAGGCGCGATGCGGCGCCAGGCCTGCCTGCCTGCGTCGCTGCAGCCGGGAGGCGCCGAATGAATGAGCAGGGCGCCGGAGCGTTCGTGGTCTGGATCGAAACTGACGGCGGCATCGACTACTACGGGCCGTTCCGCAAATACCCTCGCGCGCTGCTCGACCGGCTTGAAGAAGACGGCGTCGACTATGCCGTGCGCCCGCTGCTGCCGGGAAGCGCGATGCCGGCTCCCGGCCCGCCCGCCAGGGCCGGCGAGGCCTGAGGCCCGCGCGCCGTCTCTCTGCGCCTTGGCCAGCCGCTCAGGCGCCGGACCCGGGGGAGCCCTGCCCGGCCCGGACGCGGCGATACGTTGCCGGCATGGATCGCCTGCTCGCCGAGACGCTCGTGACGATCAGCCACCCCGACGACCGGCTGGCCGCGGAGGCGTGGTGGTCAGCGGACGAGCCGGAAACGGTGACCGTGTACTTCGTCGCGTTCGGCGGCGGCCTGCCCCGCTCGCAGCCGCCCGCCCCGGAGGCCAGCGGCCCCGCCCGGCGCGAGGTGACGCTGACGCCGGCGCAGGCGCGCTGGTGCGTGCAGGCCGCCGACGAGCTGCTCGCGCGCGCCCGCGCGTGCGTGCATGCCACCGCCGGCGCCGGCCTGGACGAAAGCCCCGGCGAGCTCGAGGCGATGGCCTACTACAAGTTCACGGCCCGCGCCCGCGCCGGGAAGGTGATCCTCAGCGACAGCCTGTCAGCGCCCGAGCGGGCCGGGGCGGCCGCCGTCAGCGGCCGGGACTGGCAGGACTGGGCCCGCGAGCGGGTGCTGGCGGCCGCCGGCCGCGCCGGGCGGCCGCGCAAGGCCCGCCGCAAGGCCTGAGCCGGCCCGGCGAAGGGGAGGGGGCAGGTCAGCCTTCGCAGGCGCCGTCGGCGTGCTCGCCCCAGGCGGCGTACACGGCCGCGCGCAGGCTCGCGGGGTCCGCGGCGCCTGAGCGGGCTCCGGCGGGGCCGGACGTGACGACGGCGGCGCGCAGCCCGCGGCGGTGGCGCTCCCACATCAGCGCGAGCTTCTGCGTGCCTGACCGCACGACCGCCCGGCCGGCCGGCGCCGGGACGAAGAGCCTCCCGGGCCGCGCCCAGAAGTCCGCCTGGTCGCGCAGGGCGTCGAGCTCGTCCAGGGCGGCGAGCAGCGCGGCGGGGCTGGCAGTGAACGACAGCGCCCCGATGCGCATGACCGCCACCGGGCTGGGGCTGTCCGCCATGATCACGTGCCCGCCGGCGGGGCGCAGCCCGCCGCGGCGGCCCGGCCGGGGCTCCCAGGCGGTGAACGACGTCCGGGTGATGCTTGATGGCCCGGGCATGGGCGAACCTACCTCCAGGGCGGACCGGCTCCGGAACGGCAGGCGGCCTTCTAGTCGACCGTGAGGTCAGAGACGAACATGTCGTTGACCTTCTGGTCGGTCTGCTTCTTCACGGCGGCGGTGATCTCGCGCATCGTCTGGGCGCGGGCGTCGGCGTCCAGCAGCACGTTGGCGGGCTTGCCGGTGAGCTGGTCGACGATCACGCTGCGGATCTTGGCCTCCTGGCTGAGCGCCGGGGCGCCGGTGCCTTCCCCGGCGGCCTCGAGGTCCTTGTCGGAGCCGTCGATGACAGCGGCGACGGTCAGCTTCGCGAAGCGGCCGTCGGCGAGGTTGAGCGTGAACGGCTGCAGCGTGACGATCGTCCCGTTGACCCTGGGCTTGGGGGTGTGGCCCTTGGGCTCGGACAGCTTCGTGTACGCGAAGAAGCCGCCGGCGGCCACGAGGACCAGGAGGAGCAGGACTTTCGGGTTCTTCACGGCTGGTCGTTCTCCTTGGATTCTGCGAGCTGGGCTTCACGTTCCAGGTCGGCGGCGGTCGCGCGGGCAGACAGGATCTCCCCGGCGCGCTCGCTGGTCATGTTCAGCGCGACGTGCAGGACGGCGCCGCGGAACAGGGCCGCGAGGTCGCAGACCTCCTCGGGTGCCTCCTTGACCCAGACTTTCTTGCCGGTCGTGAGCGTCAGCACCGTCGTGGGGCGCAGGTCGATGCTCTCGATCAAGTCCGGGTTCAGCCAGAAAGCCTCGGCGTCATGGTTGTAGTGGTGAAGCCTGATCATGGTGAGCCCTGAGCGTAGCCGCGCCCTGGCGGCCGATGCCGGGTTTTCCTTGCGGCAGGCGCGGAAGAACATTCCGGGCATCCGGGCAGGCCGGGATGCCAGCCCGGGCGCCGGCGTGCAGCCCCGGCCCGGCGCGCGCACGCCGGAGATTCCGGGGCGGGAGGCATACTCCTATCGTCGGGTTCGGCCGTGGGTGAAACGCAACTTTGGAGGCAATCCGCACAAGAAGCGGCCGGGCCTGGCGGGCGGGGCCGGCGTCAGCGGGCCGCCAGCATCGCCTGCAGCTGCGCGGCGGCGGCGCCCAGGGCCTGCAGGTGCCCGGCCTCGTCGGCGGCGAGCCCCGGCGCCGGATGCCATGCGGACGCCACGTGCGTGCCGTCTGACAGGCACGCCCCGCAGCGCACCGACTGGGGCAGCGCCGAGCCGGCGGGAGCGTCAACGGTCTCGTCCTGGAGGAGCACGACGTAGGCGGGCATGGCGCGAACCTACGCCCGGATGCGGGATCCGCCAGCCCAGCAGCCAAAGCCGCCGCTCAGGCGCCGCGCAGGCGGCGGGCGGCGCTGTGGCGGGAGGCGAGCGGATCGACGCTGTCCAGGACCGCCTCGAGCTCCGAGAGGCCTGACACCAGCAGGTTCGCGCCGGCCTGGGCGAGCTGCCCGCCGGCGCCGCCTCCGGGGTCATACCCGCAGCGCAGCCTGACGCCTTCGGCCTGCCCGGCGCGCATCTCGTCGGGGCCGTCGCCGACGGTCATCGCCTCGGCCAGCCACAGGTGCGCGGGCACGCCGGCGCGGCGGGCGATCTCGCGGACGTGCTCGCGCTTGCCGGGCATCTGCGCGCTCCAGCCGAACACCAGCCCGAACACGCCGCCCCAGCCCTGCGCCTCGATGACCGCCTCGGCGGCGCGCTGCGGCGCCATCGAGGACACAGCCAGGCTGCAGCGGCGCTCCCGGGCGCCCAGCAGCGCCTGCGCCGCCCCCGGGCACGGCGCGAATAGCCCCGCGGATTCCGTCACGAACCGCTCGTACTCGCTGACGATCCCGTCGGCCTGCGCGCCCTCGGAGGCGCCGGCGCGCCGCGCGGTGTCAGGCAGGCTCACGGCCGGCCCGGACGACCACGCATCCCGGGCGGCGGCGGAGTCCAGGCCCGCGGCTGTGCAGATCCCCGTCCACGCGTCATCGATCAGCGGGCTGGAGTCGATCAGCGTGTGATCCAGGTCGAAAATGACATGGCGGATGCGCACCAGCGAACGTACCCGCCCGCTGCCCCAGGGAAGGCTCAGGCGCGCTTGACGTCGGCGACCTGCCAGACCGGGAGGTCGCCGGGCCGAAGCTTGGAAGCCAGGTCCTGCGCATCAAGGAGCTCGTCCCGGGTTGGTGACACCAGCGAGGTCGCCTGCGGCGATGTGTGCCAGCTGCTCCGCCTCGCTCAGCGACGCGAAGTCCGCGCCGGCGTTCACCGGCACCGTCAGCCACACGTTGTGCACGTTGCCTTCGGCGTCGGTCAGCCACTCCGTGACCGTCACATCCCACTCGAGCTCTTCGGCCTGGATCTCTTCCATGCCTTCATTGTGCCGCCGCGCGCGCGGCTGCAGAGCTCGGCGCCCGCAGCAGTCAGGCGCGTTCGACTTCCAGGACGTACCACACCAGGCGCGTGGCGGGCGTGACCCATGAAGCCAAGGCCTGCGCGTCGACCCTCACCCACGGGTGCGCGTTCTCAGCAACAACCCCGGCGGCGAGCTCATCCAGCTGCGGTGCGAGGACCTTCAGCTGCTCGGCTTCGTCCAGCGACGCGAAGTCCGCGCCGGCGTTCACGGCCACTGCGAACGTCCCGCCGTGAAACTCATCGGGGTCTTCCACCAGCCACGCGGTGACGGTGACGTTCCATGCGACTTCCTCTGCCTGGATCTCTTCGGTCTCCTCCATGACTTCATGATACCCGGCGGACCCCCGGCCGCAAGGCCCTGCCGCCGACCAGGGCGCGGGGCCGGGGCGTATGTTCGCGGCGATGGCCGACGGAACGATCACCGTGGAACGCCACCGCACCGAGCTGGTGCGCATGGCCCCGACCGCCGCCCAGGAGCAGCAGTTCGCCCGGTTCGCCGGCGCCAGCCGCTTCGTTTACAACCTGTGCCTGGACCAGCGGGTCATGCACTACCAGCTGTTCCGACGCAGCCCCCTGTACACCGCCCAGGCCCGGGAGCTGCCTGAGCTCAAGGCCGCCGTGCCCTGGCTCAAGGACGTCCACGCCGACGTGCTGCAGCAGGCGATGCGCGACCTCGACAAGGCCTTCCAGGCCTTCTACCGCCGCGAGCGGGGGTTCCCTGACCGCCGCGCCAAGGGCCTCAACGACTCCTTCCGGTTCCCCTACCGGCGAGTGAAGAACACCAGCCGCGCCCGCGGCGGCGGCGACTACGAGTCGCTGCGGATCCGCCGGATCAGCCGCCGCTGGGGCGAAATCAACCTTCCG
>WBZU01003256.1_pt1 | contig 10746 bp, 8 predicted proteins | sample 5204311 | NCBI WGS metagenome assembly WBZU01 (sample SAMN12344359, study PRJNA552823) | activated sludge metagenome | biome: Activated sludge suspended growth; feature: Nitrification reactor; material: Wastewater; isolation source: activated sludge from nitrification reactor of wastewater treatment... | reverse complement strand
TGAGTTTTGCAAGAGGCTCGTTCGTCAGTCAGTTTCAGTTCGACCATCTTCAGGCTTCAACCCGGGGGCGTTCAAAGCCCCTTTTTTAAACCAACAGGGGCTTGATGTAAAACCGAAATCTTTGCCGCGCGGAGTATATGCCCGTCTTGCGTTCTCGCTGCTGCGTGCCTTTCTCAACTGGTGCAGCGACCGGCCCGAGTACCGCGACCAGGTACGCACCGACGCCTGCATCACCCGCATGGCGAAGGATGAACTGCCGAAGAAGATCGCCAAGGATGATTGCCTGCAGCGTGAGCAACTGCCGGCATGGTTCGCTGCCGTGCGCCAGATCGGGAATCCCGTCATCGCCGCCTATCTGCAAACCGCCCTATTGACTGGCGCGCGCCGTGAGGAAGTGGCCGGTATCCGGTGGGAAGACGTAGACTTCCAGTGGAAGGCCCTGACCATCAAGGACAAGGTGGAAGGCGAGCGCACGATCCCGCTGACGCCCTATGTCGCCGCGCTGCTGGCCAGCCTGCCGCGCAGCAATGAATGGGTGTTCAGCAGCGTCACAGCGGCATCTGGCAGGCTTCAGGAGCCGCGCATCATGCACAACAAGGCATTGACCGCTGCCGACCTGCCTGCGGTCAGCATTCACGGCTTGCGTCGATCCTTTGGCACGCTCGCCGAGTGGGTTGAATGCCCGGCTGGAGTCTCGGCGCAGATCATGGGCCACAAGCCAAGCAAATTGCAGGATGGATTCTTGAGCAGGCAGGTATCGAGCTGCCTGCCGAGGAGCGAGCGTCCGGCTTGCGAGTCGTCGCCTGAACTGCGCTTTACCATCCTTCTGAACTTGTGTAACCTATACGTTACAAATCCATGTTTGAACTGCTCGATTATCAGACGGCAAGCGGACACGACCCGTTCAAGGAATGGCTGGCAGACCTTGCAGACAGGCAGGCGCGTGCAAAGGTGGCCGTCCGGGTGCAAAGGATGGCAGCCGGCAATTTCGGCGACCACAAGCCCCTGATCGGTGGCGTATGGGAATTGAGGATAGACCACGGCCCCGGCTACCGCGTGTATTACGCCCAAGCCGGCCGGCGAGTGCTGTTATTGCTGATCGGTGGTGACAAGCGCCGCCAGCAAGCCGATATTGAAACTGCCGTCCGATACTGGCATGACTGGCAAAGGAGGAACGCACAATGAAAGCCGCTCGCCCACACGATGATGCAATGATTGAACTTCTGCGCGAAGACCCGGCTTTTGCCGATGAGTATCTCGCCGCCGCACTGGAGGAAGCAGAGGAACCCGGCGGCAGGCAAGTTCTGTTGCGCGCTCTGCGCCAAGTCGCCAAAGCCCAAGGGATGCGAGAGGTGGCGGCCCGTGCGGGACTGCGCCGTGAGAGTCTTTCCCGCGCCCTTTCGCCCAAAGGAAACCCGACACTTGAAACCTTGATGGCGGTTCTGTCTGCCGCCGGTCTGCGCCTGGCCGTGGCGCGGAAGGAAGAACACGCCGCCTGACCGAGTTTTGCCGCGCCTAGCAGCCTGTCGGACTTGACCAAGTCGGCTGCAAAAAGTGGGGAAGCGGTCCATACTTCCCCCGAATTTCGGCGCCAATAGTTCGACTATTGGCTTGAAATTCGTGAAAATCTGTCCTCGCTTCCCACTTTTTTCGCATCGACTCATCAAGTCCGACAGGCTGCTAGATCGGTCAATCAAAAACCGGGCACCTTCACCCGGCTGGCGCGGCATCTCTATTTGAAGGAGCGCCAATATGGATGTCGTGGTTCTTATCAATGGCCGCGAGGCTATTCCAGTGCGCGCCATTCCTTATGTGACCGGTAGGTGGATGTCGCCCGATGTGGTTGCGAGATCACTCGCCTACACTGATTCAATAAGCAGATTTGAAGGAATAGATGCCTACCAACTGCTGGCGGATGGGGGGTATTCTCAAGTCTTGCCGGGCGACTGGGATGTTGTTGACGATCTCTTGCAGGGGCTCGACAGCAGCCTCAAGGCAATGAGCGATGACCGCAAGCTGACTCGCCCGATCTGGCTGACCGAGTCGACAAAGCAACTGCCCGCAGGCGTGTTTCTCTGGCGCGACGAATTCGAGTAGGCATTCCACCGAAGCTACTCACCGCTGTGCTTTAGCTTGCTTGACGAGCGCCCTGGCGACCTGACGTTGAGATTTTCGCCGCCAATTTCCCCGCCAGAAATGCGAGGCGTGGTCATGGAGGGTTTTGAGAGAGTGTTGAGTAACCATCCCCCGGCTTTGCCGGGGGATGGTTACTCAACACTCTCTATCCTTCTGGTGCCGATGAAGCCGACCGACAGGCCGCGCACCGAGAAGGGAGTGACCTACTGCGGCAGCCAGTTTGAGGCGCAGCTTGCTGCTGCATCGATGCTTCCGTCCAAACTGGCAACAAGAGTGCGCTCGACAACGTGATGAAGAGTTTGTCTGGTAATGTGATTGGGCCGGTGCGTGGTGACAAGGCATAGAGACGGTCTGGCTCGACGGCGACGAGTCAAGCGCCTGAGAAAGCGCACCGCGCAATGCCATGAGCAACTGCAAGCATGAACTGTTCCTTGCCATGATCTGCAAGGCGTTCATCGGGTAGCACTCACTCCTGGCACGAGAAGTGCGGACGTGGTACTGCGCAATGCTGATAGCAAGCTGCCGGCCACGATCAGGGGCGTTTCCGTGGCGCGGTAGGATGGTATGGCCTGACGGCAGATCACCCCGCCAGCGTCGATTGTGCAAGCCCTTGACGTGCTGCTGGCCGTTGCCAGTCAGGTCGACGTCGACGCCATTGTCAATCGCTACGAGGCCGTCAAAGCCGCACAATCGTAAAGCGCCAAAACTCCGTAGAAAATCTGAGTTTTCCAAGCCCGGCCTTGAGCCGGGTTCTCGTGCACGGCATTGATCTGGATTACTGAAATTTGCTTACTATGTGCTTACCTGACCGACAGACAACAAAAAGGCCACTCTTTAAAGTGGCCTAAGTCCTTGATTCATTGGTGGAGACAGGCGGGATCGAACCGCCGACCTTCTGATTGCGAACCAGACGCTCTCCCAGCTGAGCTATGCCCCCAAATACGCTTGCATTCTATTCTGCACGATTTTCTGCGTCAATCCCGTGGATCGCCAAGGGATTGCGATTCCTCCGATCGTGCGGCGGAAAGAAGAGTTTATTTTTTTGCCTTGGCAGGCACAACCGCGACAGCAACCGCTTCAGCAAAGATGCCCTCCACCTGATCTCCCTTGCTGATCAGTTTGAGTTGTTCCGGGTCCCGGATCTTCAGGGTAACCGTCTTCTTCGCGCCTCGTAGCGTCACGGTCCGCTTCTTGAGATCAACCTGTTGCACATCGGCAATAAAGGCAACCTCCTTCGCCTCATAGGCTGCCGGTTTCTGGCCGGCAGCCGCCGAGCCCTGCTGCGAACTGTCGATACGCTCGCGAAGCGCGCCGCCGCCCTTCTTGAGCGTCATCATCAGTTCCTGGGTGTAAGTGGTAACGACCTGGTCACCAGTCTTGATCTGGTCGAAATTCTTGATCTCATCGCCGGCAATGACCTTCATCTGTTCGCCCTTGGCGTTCTTGAGAACGATGCTGCGCGAGGCCTTGTCGATGGACTCTACGACCAGGGTTGCTCTGGCTTCAAGCAGACCGGCGAACTGGCCAGGACCGACGGCGGCCATGACTTCGGCGACGGCAGGTTGCTGCGCGGATACGGCAAGTGGCGAAAGGATCAGGGCGACTGCAGCCAGTGCGGCACATATACGCATTGAGGACTCCGATAGTGGGAAATGTAAATGTTTAGTGGGAAATGTTGCGAAGATGGGTGGATCATACTGCTACAGGCCTGCTGACTTCAACGGGTTCCCGAACCCGTTGACAAGTTACTCGTCCTTACCTGCAACCCTGGCCTTGAAGGTTGCGCCGGCGGCGAACTTCGGAACGACGGTTTGCGGGATCAGAATTTTTGCACCAGTCTTCGGATTCTTGCCTTCCCGTGAAGCGCGCTCGCTCGCCTTGAAGGAACCAAAACCAACCAGGGTCACTGCTTCGCCCTGAGCAACCGATTCAACGATAGTCTCGATTACAGCATCCAGCGCTTTTGCCGATGCGACCTTTGACAGGTCGGTACGAGCAGCAATGGCATCGATCATTTCAGACTTGTTCATAGTATCTCCTCTGGTAATGAAGGGTATTCCTTTGGCCGAATTTTGGCATTTAACGGCCATCTAGGGAAGGGTAGCGTCAAGATTGGAAGGCTGTAATTCTGGCATGGATTCCATCGCCGCAAACAAGTTTCTGTGCTTGCCGACGGCAGACAGCGCATCACGAAGGTGAATGGCTTGGTGGAACGACTTCCGTCTGGCACCCAGCAAATGTCGTGGCTGCCCGTTCAGCGGTCGGTTTCGCCGGAGTTCGAAGCTTTCGCTATGGTGCTGACCTGGCGGTAACGCGCGAGCAGCAGATTCAGAAAGCGGCCACTATGGCTGGCCGGCACCATGGCAAGCTGCTCCGGGGTGCCGACTGCAAGGATGCGGCCGCCGCCGGCGCCACCTTCGGGGCCGAGGTCGACCAGCCAGTCGGCCGTCTTGATGACATCAAGATTATGCTCGATGACCACCACGGTGTTGCCGTGGTCAACCAGGCGATGGAGCACCGTCAGCAGCATCTCGATGTCCTGGAAATGCAGCCCGGTCGTTGGTTCGTCGAGAATGTACAGGGTTCTGCCGGTGTCGCGTTTCGACAGCTCGAGCGCCAGCTTGACGCGTTGTGCCTCACCGCCCGACAACGTGGTGGCCGCCTGGCCCAGGGTGATATAGCTGAGACCGACATCGACCAATGTCTGCAGCTTGCGGGCCACCACCGGTACGGCGTCAAAGAATTCGCGCGCGACCTCGACTGTCATCTGCAGGATTTCGTGAATGTTTCTGCCCTTGTACTGGACTTCCAGCGTCTCGCGGTTATAACGCTTGCCGTGGCAAACGTCGCAGGCGACGTAGATATCGGGCAGGAAGTGCATCTCGACCTTGATCACGCCGTCGCCCTGGCAGGCTTCGCAGCGACCGCCCTTGACGTTGAACGAAAAACGGCCCGGGCCGTAGCCACGCGAACGGGCTTCCGGAACACCCGCGAACAATTCGCGGATCGGCGTCAGCAAGCCCGTGTAGGTCGCCGGGTTGGAGCGCGGCGTTCGCCCGATCGGACTCTGATCGACGTTAATCACCTTGTCGAAATGTTCGAGGCCGACGATCCGGTCGTGCTCGGCCGGATCGGCCGACGATCCGTAGAGATGCCTGGCCGCGGCCGCGTACAGCGTGTCGTTGATCAGCGTCGATTTGCCTGAGCCGGAGACACCGGTGATGCAGGTGAACAGGCCGACCGGGATGTCGACGCTGACGTTCGCGAGGTTGTTGCCGCGTGCGCCGACGATCTGCAGCAGGCGCGCGGTATCCGGCTGGCGTCGCTCGCCGTGCATGCCGATGCGTCGTCGCCCGGCCAGGTAGTCGCCGGTCAGTGAGGCCGGGTTGTCGATGATTGCCTGCGGTGTTCCTTCGGCAACGACATAGCCGCCATGCACGCCGGCGCCAGGGCCGATGTCGACCACGTAATCGGCGCTGCGGATGGCTTCCTCGTCGTGTTCGACGACGATCACCGTATTGCCGATGTCCCTGAGCTGTTTGAGAGTCTTCAACAGGCGTTCATTGTCGCGCTGATGCAGGCCGATTGAAGGTTCGTCCAGCACGTACATCACGCCGGTCAGCCCGGAACCGATTTGCGACGCCAGGCGGATGCGCTGTGCTTCTCCGCCCGAGAGCGTTTCTGCCGAGCGGTCGAGCGACAGGTAGTCGAGGCCGACGTTGATCAGGAATTGCAGGCGATTCCCGATTTCCTTGAGCACCTTCTCGGCGACCTGCGCCTTGTTGCCGGGAAGTTTCAGCGCCAGAAAATAGTCGCGTGCATCCTGCAATGGCTGACGACTGATTTCGTGCAGGGTACGTGCATGGTCTTTGCTGCCGATGCGTACGTGACGTGCTTCCTCGCGTAAACGGCTGCCCTGGCAGGTCGGGCAGGTCTGATTGCTGATCAATCGCGCCAGATCCTCACGAACGGCGAGTGAGTCGGTTTCCTTGTAACGGCGTTCGAGGTTAACCACGATGCCTTCAAAAGCATGCTCGCGCAGGGTCATCTGACCACGTTCGTTGACATAGTTGAACGGCACTTGCACGCGCCCCGAACCATAAAGCAGAATCTGCTGGACGTTCTCGGGCAGTTCGTTGAACGGTGTATCGATCGCAAAGGCATAATGTGCGGCGAGCGAGCAGAGCATCTGGAAGTAGAAGGGATTGCGCCGGTCCCAGCCGCGAATGGCGCCGGCAGCCAGAGACCGTTCCGGATGAGACACAATGCGTTTCGGATCAAAAAACTGGATGACGCCAAGACCGTCGCACTTCGGGCAGGCACCCAGTGGGCTGTTGAACGAGAAAATCCGGGGTTCCAGTTCGGATAGCGAATACGAACAGACTGGACAGGCAAACCGGGCAGAGAAGAAATGCTCGCGTTCGTTGTCCATCTCGTAGGCAATGGCGCGGCCATCGGCGTGGCGCAGCGCGGTTTCAAAAGACTCGGCAAGGCGCTGGCGGATGTCGTCACGAATCTTGAGCCGGTCAACGACCACGTCGACGCTGTGTTTGTGTGTCTTGGCGAGTTTGGGAACGGCATCGATCTCGTAAATCTGGCCGTCAATCCGCAGGCGGGCAAAACCCTGTGCCCGCAACTCGGCAATCAGCTCAAGCTGCTCGCCCTTGCGGTTGGTGACCACCGGTGCGAGGATCATCAGCCGGCTTCCCTCGGGCAAGGTCAGAACATGATCGACCATCTGCGATACCGTCTGCGCTTCGAGCGGCTGCTGGTGTTCGGGACAGTACGGCGTGCCGACGCGGGCGAAGAGCAGCCGCAGGTAGTCGTGGATTTCGGTGACCGTGCCGACCGTCGAACGCGGATTGTGACTGGTCGCTTTCTGCTCGATCGAGATTGCCGGGGAAAGTCCCTCGATCAGATCGACCTCGGGTTTCTCCATACGCTGCAGAAACTGCCGCGCATAGGCCGACAATGACTCGACATAGCGGCGCTGTCCCTCGGCATAGAGGGTATCGAAAGCCAGCGAAGACTTCCCGGAACCTGAAAGACCGGTGATCACGATCAGTCGGTTGCGAGGCAGGTCGAGGTTGATGTTCTTCAGATTGTGCGTGCGCGCGCCGCGGATCCTGATCTCTCGCATCTCGTCCATGGGGGCTGACCTGAGGGCTTGGGCAAACCTGTTAATATACGCAATTCCGAAGTCCGGCAGCAAATTCCATGTCCCTCCCCCATACCGACCGCATGAGCAGCCAGGAGAAACGCACCGGCATCAGTCTGGCGGCAGTTTTCGCCCTGCGCATGCTCGGCCTGTTCCTGATCCTGCCGGTGTTCTCGATCTACGCCAGGGAATTGCCTTCGGGGAATGACATGGCGCTGGTCGGCATCGCGCTCGGCGCCTATGGGCTGACCCAGGCCTGTCTGCAAATCGCCTTCGGGGCCGCGTCCGATCGTTTCGGGCGCAAACCGGTGATCGTCTTCGGGCTACTGCTTTTTGTTGCCGGCAGTTTCGTGGCCACGGTGGCCAACGACATTCATGGGATCATCGCCGGACGTGTACTCCAGGGTGCCGGAGCAATTTCGGCGGCGGTCACGGCACTCGCCGCCGACCTCACCCGCGAGCAGCATCTCACCAAGGTGATGGCGATGATCGGCTCGTCGATTGGTCTGGTGTTCGCCATCTCGATGGTCGGCGCACCACTGCTGTACGTGTTGGTCGGCATGCCCGGCATCTTTGCGCTGACCGGGATTCTGGCCCTGCTGGCGGTGGTCGTCGTGCTCAGGGTGGTGCCCGCTGCACCGAAGGTGCCACGGCAACCCGTGTGGCAGAGCTTTGTCGAAGTCCTGACGAATCGCCAGTTGCTGCGCCTGAACTTCGGCGTCTTCGCGCTGCACATGATGCTCACAGCGATGTGGGTGTTGCTGCCGGTCAAACTGATCAGCACGGGGGGCCTGCCGGTCGCTGAACATTGGAAGGTGTATCTGCCGGCGCTGCTGATTTCCTTCGTCATCATGGTCCCGGCGATCATTCTCGCTGAGCGATTCGCCCGCATGAAGCTGATCTTCAATGCTGCGATCGTGCTGCTGCTGGCAGTGCAGATGGGTTTCGGCCTGTTTGCCGGCGGACTCTACGGTCTGGCCTTCTGGCTGATGCTGTTCTTTGTCGCTTTCAATATCCTCGAAGCCACGCAGCCGTCGCTGATTTCGCGGATTGCCCCGCCGCATGCCAAGGGCGCGGCACTCGGGGTGTACAATACCACGCAGGCCATGGGGCTGTTTCTGGGCGGCCTCATCGGCGGCATCCTGGCCAAGTATGCCGGCGCCGGTGCCGTCTGGCTGGCCGGAGCCGTGCTGTCCTTCGTCTGGCTTCTGCTTGGACTGACCATGTCGATGCCACCACCGCGCAGCCGGCCGGCACCGGTGCCGGCATAAGCCCCTATAATCGCGCTTATCGCCTGTCCGCTCATCTTTTCTCGTCCATCGTACACCAATTCTGGGAGGCAACATGGCTTCGGTCAATAAAGTGATTCTCGTCGGCAATCTGGGTGCTGATCCGGAAACCCGCTATCTGCCCAGCGGCGACGCCGTCTGCAACATCCGGATCGCAACCACCGATCGTATTCGCGACAAGACCTCGGGCGAGTACAAGGAGAGCACCGAGTGGCACCGCATCGTTTTTTTCGGCAAGCTTGCCGAAACGGCCGGCCAATACCTGAAAAAAGGCCGGCAGGTCTATGTGGAGGGGCGTATCCGGACCAACAAGTGGCAGGATAAGGACGGTAACGAACGCTATACGACCGAGATCATTGGTAACGAAATGAAAATGCTCGGCAGCCGCGAAGGCATGGGTTCGCCGTCAGCCAGCGAAGGCGAATACGGAGGCAGCATGCCATCGGCGCCTGCTGCCGGCGCCAGCCGTCAGGCGCCGGCCAAGAAGACTCCGAGTTTTGAGGACATGGACGACGACATTCCGTTTTAGGCCTCTGCCTGCCATGAATCCTGTCTGGCTGCCCGAGCAAACTTCCCTTGACGACCAGTCCACCGCCACCATGTGAAAAGCGCATGAGTGACTGGTGCGGACTGGTTCCGACAGCACGGAATGAAAACCAGTGCACGAACCTTCAGGCTGGAGAGACGTCGTGTGGTGAACCAAAATTTCAGTGCTGGCTGGACTTGTTATAGTAGGCGAAGACGGTCTTCAGATGCTCCCGGTCGTGAGGCGACAGGTTCACGAATTCGATGCCACAGAGCAGACGTTCGTCGTGTTGTCGCTGCCACTTGATCTGCCCCTGCAAGGTCACTGGTTTCTGACTTCGATAGTGTTCGAGGCTCGGTTGCGGAAGATAAAGCGAGAAGCCCACCCGGGCATGTTCCGGCAAGGCGCGATTCAGTACCAGCCGCGCTCCGACGAGACTGAGATCCTGGGTCAGGCAGTCCTGACTGGCGCCATCTGCAGTTTCCAGCCTGGCCAGTAACCCACGTTCCAGACGTGGGTAGCGTCGTTTCTCATGCGCTCCCCGACTCGTGATGCTGGTATCGTGCCGGAAGCTGAAACCGGCCATGAGATCGTTCAGACCGCAAGAGACCTTGTGCAGATCGACCCCGATCACCGCGGTTGCCTCGACCTTGGTCGAACTCTCGCTGAGCGTGGCGAAGAGACTGTTCAGCGAGGCTTCGAGCTGTTCGAGCTGGGTCATTTGCCGCCGGCTGTCCGCAGCAATGGCGTCGTTGTTGCGTGCCGCGTCCGACACACCGTGCGCCATGGAACTCATCGCCTGGGCGGTTTCTGCCGCTACCCCCTGACTGCCGCTCACCCGATCGACAACGGCCGCCATGGCTTCGCGCAGATACTTGACCCGGCTGGTAATGGCCTCGACGATGTCGCCGACCTGGAGCGACGACGAGGTCGTACGCTCGGCCAGTTTGCGCACTTCGTCGGCCACGACCGCAAAACCGCGCCCCTGTTCGCCGGCACGCGCAGCCTCGATCGCCGCGTTCAGTGCCAGGAGATTGGTCTGTTCGGCGATCTCCCGGATCGTGTCGATGATGTGCGTGATCCGCTCGGCGGCCTTGGTCAGTTCGTTGACCTCGCCTGACGCGCGTGTGACTTCGTTGGTGGCGCTCGCCAGTTCGGCCATGTTCCTTTCCACCGAAACAACGCCATCCTGTGCTGCCTGCTCGACCTCGCGCGTCTTCCCGGCCGCCTCTTCCGCGCGTGACTTGACCTCGCGTGCAATGGCGGTCAGCGCATTCGTCGCTGTCGTCACTTCGGCCGAACGTGATTCCTCCTGCCGGGTGACATCGGCAATACTCTGCGAAATGGTCGAGATCTGGAAAGCAGACTGTCCCATCTGCTTGCCGCTCTCTTCGATGTTAACGAGAATGCGCGACAGTTTTCCGTGCATCGTTTGCATGGCTGCCATCAGGCTCGTCTGATCGCCGCCAGCCACCTCGATGTCATGCGACAGATCGCCGTCGGCAATCTGTCGCGCAATCTGCACCGCCTGCTCCGGTTCGCCGCCGATCTGTCGCAGAATCTGGCGGATCAGGCGCATGCCGATCAACGAAGTCAGTACCAGAGCCAGCAGCGTCAGGCCGAGCGTGATCATCATG
>WBZU01003255.1_pt1 | contig 10747 bp, 7 predicted proteins | sample 5204311 | NCBI WGS metagenome assembly WBZU01 (sample SAMN12344359, study PRJNA552823) | activated sludge metagenome | biome: Activated sludge suspended growth; feature: Nitrification reactor; material: Wastewater; isolation source: activated sludge from nitrification reactor of wastewater treatment... | reverse complement strand
CGATCGCGACGTACACCCGCGTCGTATCCACGGCGGATACATGCCCCACGACATCGCTCGACTCGAATTGAAAGATGTTGCTCATGATTAAAAAACCTCTTTGACCAACGAATCGACCGACCAAAGTGAAAGATTAGGGAAAAACACCCGCCCGTTTTTCGAGACGTACTCCGTCCCCTCATTTCCCTGCGCGTCTTTCGCCTTGATCAAAGCAAACACACTGGGATTCGCATCAATGACCGCTTGCGCACTGGGGGAGATTTGCAACGTCATGAGCATACAAGGTTTGCCCCGGTGCAATTCTCGACGCAAGGTTTTTTCGAGGTGCTCGTCATTAAATCCGTAACCGATGATCAAAAATCGATCCGCTTCTTCCAAAATGCCGTTGGCCGCCGCGCGATGGCGCTCGAAAATGCTTTCATAACCGCGTTTGTACTTCTGCGCGCCGGGGGTGATCATGAGCCTGCGACAATCGAGCGGTACGGGCGAGCGAATGGGTTCTCCGTCGAGCTCGTACCAATCGAGGCTGCCGTGAGGTTTGAAGAGACGCACGCGTTTGCGGTAGATCTTGCGATAAGATGTACGATGCGGGCGAATTTCGCTCAAGAATGAATCGCGACTCATTTTTTCATCGAGCGGCGCGAAATAATTCCCCAAAAACATGGTATCGACGCCATACCCAATCGTTTCGGCGGAGACCTCGATGAGCCGGTCGTAGTTCGACGTAATCACATGCACTTCGCCGCTGGTCGACGGAGTGATGTGCGGCAAAATATTCGAAAATGGCAAAACGACTTGCTTCGCAAGGGCCGAGCGAATCACGCGCGCTTCTTCGTCGGCAATCAATGCCGCGGTGAGCTCCACGATCGCATTGCCCACATTTTCACTGGTCAATACGGCATGAAGCGCCACTTCCAGTCCCTGACCGGTCTCCAGTACCGCCATGATGCGCTTCCATTCGCCCATCTCGGCCGAAGTAATGCGCTCGGGCATTTTTTCACGCAGATGTGCCTCGAGCCGCGACATCGTGGGCAGTCCCGACGCCGCCGAAAGACCCGATCCAATGAGCGTCACGAGCCCGTTGCGAAAATGCTCCTGAATACGCTTCTTGAGTTCTCCGAGATTCAACGCCTTACTCCGCTTCGACGCGCCGCCGTAGCAGATCCGTGAACGCGCTCCAAGAAAGATTTGGATGCGTTCGGCACTTTCTTGGATTCGCCGAACCAACTCTGATATCGTTGCCGCGTGAAACTTCGCCATTCGCTCCTGCAGGCGCTCGTCGCCGGAATTGCCTTGCCTTTCATGCCGGGTCTTTTTGCATCCGCATGTTCACCCACGGAAACCGTCAACCCAGCTCCGACCGTCTCGAGTTCGTCGTCATCGAGCGGCAAGGCCGGGGAAGGTGGGACTGGCGGAAGCGGGGAAGCAGGGAAGGGCGGAAGCGGAGGAAACGCAGGGACCGGAGGAAACGCAGGGACCGGAGGCTCGGGCAGCTCGACGTCCAGCAGCGGATCCGCTGGAAACGGGGGCGCGGGAGGACAAACATCGAGCTCCAGTTCGACCTCCAGTTCGACATCGAGCAGTTCCAGTGGACAAACCGGGGGTGCTGGAGGAACCGGTGGTTCGGGCGGAATGGTCATGATGGACGCCGGACCGAACGACGCGAGCAGCGTTTGTCCCACGACAACCATGGCGGTGCCCATTCTTCCCGCGCCGCATATCGCCGCGTGTACGCCGATCACGTACGCGACAAACCCGCCGACGTCCGGACCGCATTACCCCATTTGGGCGGCATTCAAATGGTACGATGCTCCGGTGCCACGAGGGTTCACGGTGCATTCGATGGAACATGGCGCCGTCGTGATTTCGTACAATTGTCCCAATGGATGTGCGGACGAATTGGGGGCGCTCGCCGCATTCTTGAATGCCCGACCGGCAGATCCATTATGTTCGGCACCGCTGAAATCGCGCATCATCGTGACGCCCGACCCGCTGATCGATACCAAGTTTGCCGCCGCGGCTTGGGGCGCCTTTTACAAGGGCGATTGCTTGGATTTCGCAGCGCTCGGCGCATTCATGGATATGTATTACGCCAAAGCTCCCGAGAACTTTTGCTTCGACGGGACGGACGTGAATTCTCCCGACGCGGGCATTCCCGGCGATTGCGGGAGCGCCATGGATGCAGGAACGGATTGATCTTGAATGGGCTTCGCCCAAACCCACCCGGGGCTGCGCGCCCCGGGACCCGCGCAAGGGGCCAGCCCCTTGACCCTTGTATTGGTTTGTCCACTACGTGGCCAAACCAAACACGTTTCAGAAGGCAATAGCAGACTCGAGCCTATTTGATTTGGCCGCGTAGCGGACAAATCAATATTGGTCCAGCGCTCGCTGGTCCGGGTCCAGGGTCGGATAGACCCTGGTCGGGTTTGGGGTGAAGCCCCAATGACCTAGAACGTAATGGCAAACGCTCCGCGCGTGACAAACCCACCCAAGCGCAACCCCGGCAAGTTTATCGCGCCAAACTTGCGCGTTTCATCGTCGATGTTCGCGGGCGAAAACGACATCGCAGTTTGCGTCGCAAACGTGTAGCCCCAATCCATCATGAGCCAAAACGAAACCGTGCGCTTCGGCTCTTTGCCCGCCGTTCCCAGGCGCAACGCAGCTCCCGCCGACGTATCACACAGAAATGCAGTCGACGCCGATTCGAGCGACACGCCTAGGTCACTGTCGTCGATTTCGCCGTAGATGCGCGCGAGCGCCGGAACGACCTTCGCGTACAGGTAAAACCTCGATCTCGGCATCCAACGCCCCTCGACACCCAATGCAAAACGATGCACGTCCAGCTGGGTCGGCACATTCCGAGCGTACGCGCTCGACCCACCGTAATTGTATTCCGCCAATAAATGCACCGACCACGGCCGCGAACGCCAAGGGGTAAACGAAAGACCAAAGGCATTTTGCGCCAATGCATCGCTCTCCGAATACGGATCATATCCCGCATCCTTGATGTTCATCGCTCGAACGCCGAGGTACACACCAAATCGATGCGGCCGAGGCGTCAGCAGGAGCGGCTTGGGCTCGTCCTCGCCGACGAACGCTCGATTCATGGCTTCATTTTCGAGCGGTATTTCGCCGACGAGCGGGTCTTTGCCGGAGGGTTCCGCAACGACGGGCGGAGGCGAATCCGGGGGCGGAGGAGGATTTGCAGCATCAGGTTCCTGAGCCCAAACGGTCGATCCGGCCAAGACAAACACAAACGCCGGCGCCAAGGATGCCGTTTTCATTGAAATTCTCCCAAGAGCAATCCAAGGTATTCCATCATGTCATCGAAGGAAGGGTTCGCCGCGTCAAACACCGTCGCCCCCACGGTTCCTCCGGGATGAATCGCGATCACCGCTCGACCACCGTCGCGCCGTTCAACCTCGAAAGCGTCCTGCACTCGATAGTTGAGCGTGATGTTTTTCGCATGCAATGTCGCCAAGTCCAATTGGCCCACCGAATTGGAATAAGACGCCGGCGCCGCCATCCACACGCGTTGACCATTACGCCCAACCGTCGCCCGCGTGCCGCCCGCTCCCGCAAGAATGGGCGAAACCGTACGCGTGAGCAAATCGAGCACCAGAAAACTCCGGCCGCTCGGTACGGCCAAAATCTTCAAATGATCATTCGGCTTGGGAACATCGAGCACCGTCGATACCGACTCGGTCAGCTCCACACGTTCGACACTCTTGTACGGCTTTCCAATGGTCACGCCAAGCGCGACGAATGCGACATTCGGCGACGATGTCGACCACACGAGCGCGATATCGCCGCCATTCGTGGTTTGTCCGACGATATCCGTCACAATGGTCATCCGCTCGAACGACGCTCCCAAGTCCACGTTTGTCGTGGTACCCGTGACCGGCTCGACCAAGGTGAGCGTCTTTTTCGACGGAACGAGCGCCGCCAGACGCAAACCGCCGTCCGTATTGACAAACGCGATGTCCGTCGGCACTCCGCCCACGTAGTTGATGTTGGGCACCGGCAAGAACGAATGCGGAGAATCGCTGCCCGCGGGCTTCGGCAAAAGGTCCATGATGATGACGTTGTTATCGTTCGCCATGCGAATGGCAATCCGAGCATCCGTATCGACGCCCGCTTCACCGTCGCTGACGGCCGTGCCCACCGGACGAAGGATATCCGCGCCGCTCGTGAGTTTCACCGTGATCTCGGGTTTGTCCGGTGCGCTCAAGTCCACCAAGGCCACGTCGCGATCGGTGCTGGTCACGAGCAATCGCCGCTTTCCGCCGGGCAATTCCAATTCCGGAGTAAACGTGAAAGCTTGGGGACGCCCACCGAAACTCCGCAAGGAAATAGGCACCGGATTGGCTGCCGACGGCGCTTCATCGACCTTGACCAGGATCAATTCGTTCGGATTTTGGACGAATGTCTCGGTATCGGCCGCGGAGGGATACACGACGGCGTATTCACCGAGCGGATCGAGCTCGAGGCCCGACAAGGGATCCGAGAGGGAATATTTCTCGAGCGATTTCGGGTTGATGCCACCATCGATGATTTGCAACGACGGGCCTTCGTCCGTGGTTTTACGTCGTGGAACCACACCACGGCTCAACGTAAAGAGGCGTTTTCCATCGGCCGTCGAACGGGTTGCGGCAAACCCCGGACCAATCGGGATCGGTGTCGGGACAAGCGATAAATCGCCTTCGACCGGGAGCATCAAGACCCGATCGGCAAGATAATCGACGATCGCGACGGACCCTTCGAGACCCGCGGTCATCGGTTCACTCACCGTCGCCGCCGACCATTCGGAGGCGCGATCACCGCACCCAACCAAGCTGGAACAGGTGAGACCGACCAAGACGCCAAGCAACGACGCTGGTTTGGCAAAACGTACCATTTTCATGGGTTGCTCCCATCAATGACTTGCGAAGCCAATTCAAAACCGGTGAGCGTTCGAAGCGCGCCCGTCGTGAAGTCGACGAAGGTGATTCGGCCATCCGGATGTTTTTGCGCGACAAACCCGCGTTGCGCTCCCGCGACGATTCCCGCCGCAATCGGCTGACTGGCCAGCTCGTATTTCTTCACTTCGAGCGACGGCATCGAAGCGACATACAAACGATATTGTGCATGCGTGTCGTCTCCCGTCGCAATGAGCGCGTTTTGACCGGACGGGGAGATCGCCACCGACGTCGCCGGAGCGTCCAGGCCCATGAGTTTGGCCGGTAAATCGTTCGCAATCGGCACGACGCTCATCGCCGCCGGATATTGCGAGCCCACGTCACCTCCGGTTTCATGCAGCACAATCGCATGCGCCGCGTCGTCCGTGGGAAATACCGCCTTGATCGGCGCCCAAAGCTGAATGAAATGCGGATCCGGCATGGCCACGGACGTATCGACCACCGTCAATACCGGATTCGGCACGGCATTCGTATACAAAAGCGCCAGGGGACTCTTCGGCGCCAGCGAAGCCGATCCCACAATCACATCGGGAATGCCGATGGTCGTAAAACCGAGAGGATCCGCAACAATCCCCGGAACCGGCAACAAATTCACTTCGCTCGTGTCGCGCAAAACGGCCACCGCGACTTTTCCATCGGGCGAAAGGTCGAGGTCCGTCGGCGATGCCGCCAAGGCGACATCCGTTCGCGTGCCATCCGCCAAGGAGAAAACGTTGATCTGCGATTGATTGTCACGACGCACCAATGCATACGCACCATCAGGCGTTATCGCGACATCGCGCGTATTCGGATCCGCCGTGGGTTTGTCGGCGAGCTTGATGTTCTTGACGACCATCGGATTGCCGCCGGTCAGCGAAATGACGCTGATTCCATCTTGCGTAATGGCAAAAGCGCGCGATTCGGCGTCGTCGAACGCCACGGCGACCGGACGATACCCGACGGTGAGCGCCGTGGATTTCATGGCTCCGGTTTTCAAGTCGAGCACGGTGAGGTCCTGGAATCCATCAATCGGATCGGCTTTTTCAATGCGACGAGCATCCGTCCACGCCACGGCCCAGCGACCGTCTTTCGCCACGGTCCACGAATTCCCCGACGACGGAACGGGCAACGATTCTGCGGTCAGCTCCGTGCCTTTGGCGCGAAGAACCGTGGCGTCGTTGGAGAGCACGTTGAGCACGATGGCGACATCGGCATCGGGATCGGGAATCGCCGCGACATGCGTCGGAGCATTGCCCGCTTCGACGACGTGCACTTCGAGCGTCGTCGCGTCGATATAAGCGACTCGGCCGCTCGTGGGATTGGCAATCCAAACGTATTTGCCCGTCGCGACGGGCGCGCTGTAGTTGGATTCGAGCTCTTCTTCGGGCGGCAACGGCGCGCCACCTTCGCCGCCGTTACCAAGACCTCCGCCGGGGTTTCCGCCGGAAGAAAGACCGTTGTTGTCAAGAGCCCCGGAAGCATCGCCCATAGAACAGCCGAACCACGGCGCGACACTCGCGAGCATGATCACCGAGACAAACGCGTAAGCATGTTTCATGGTGTTTCCCCGCTTCGAATAAGCAAAAGAGGTAGAAGCAAGGAAAGAGGATAGTCCAGGAATCGCACGATGCAAAGCCCGCGATGAAAAAAGTTCCGCGATGGGTCGTGACGAACCGTCACGTCGCGCGCAAGGGTAGGGGAGTGAAGGGATGCTCGGGCGCCGAGCACCGGATGGCATTACTGCACGGTCAGAACCGGCAGCTGCGTGATTTCAAAAATCGCGCCGGGAATGGCCCCGGCACCATTGAGATCACAATAGGTCCAAGCGATACCGTTGAGGCTCGCGCGAACGGCATAACGATACGTGCCCGCCATCGGGGTGACGAACGTCCCGCTGTATTCATCCGACGAACCGACTTGCGCGGAATGAGTCATTGGAGAAAATATCCATCCGCTTTGCGTCGTCGGATTGATGTTTGTCGGACCATAACCCACTTGCACCACGAGGTTCGCATTGGGCCCGGCCGCTTCGGTGACACCCGTCTCCAAGATTTGGCCGACAATCGAGGGCGTTGTCGACAGGGGAGCAGCCATGATGGGACCGGGCGATTGAACGACGCAATAATCAATCTCGGCCGCAGCTCCGGATTCATTGAGCGTTCCCGCGACGGCGCATGTGCATGCGTACGCTGCACCGGCTTTGTTTTTCGGCGTCGGGGCTCCCGCAGCAAAGTCCGCGGCGTTGTCGTCCGTTTCACCGCAGCCCGAATCCGCACGCGAAATGGACTGAGTATTGCTCCCGGCCGGCGCCGCCGCATTGCCTTCAAAGCAGGTGGTCGTTCCAAACCCGACGAAATCCACGATATTGGCGCTCATCGGACAAGCCCCCGAAAATGCCGTGTCCACCTTGGCCAGCAAGACTTTCCCCGCCGTGGCACTCATGTTGGTCATGTTTGAAGCATCCGCAGCAGGTAATGCCGCACCGGTGGCTCCGCCGGCAAGTTGTACCAAGTAATAACCCCCCGGCGCAATGGATCCCGTGAGCGCCGTCGGAAGCCAACTCGACCCCGAAGCACCTGCATATTGCACGGACCAACCGGTCAAATCCACTGCGGATGTCCCGCGATTGTGCAATTCGATAAAATCGTTCTTGAAGGGAGCTCCGCTGTTTCCACCGCCGCCGAAGACTTCGCTGATGACGACGTTGTACGTGCACGCGGCATTCGGAGGCGTTTCGGTCGTAAAACCCGTCGCCGATTTGTAGGCCGCCGACAATGCACTGCCATCGACGCCTTTTGCCGCCGTCGTGACGCGAACGGCGTACGTACTGCCAAACGACATTGCGGGCGCCATGGTCCATGTCGCCGTCGTGTTGTTGGCGGACATTGCGGGAGCCGATGACGAAAACGCCAAACACGTCGCAAAATCGTCGGTGGACACTTGAATGGAACCGCCGCACGGACCGGGCTCGGTTTGTCCGACGAGCGTCGCCGGCATCATCGCCCCGCTGAAAATGACGGCGACCGTCGATTTGGTGGAAACGTTCATCGCTCCATCCGCGGGCAACGTGGCCGTCACGACCGGACCGATGCAGGCTTGGGCCTGACAAACCCCGCTGTAACAATCGGTGCCCGATACACATCCGTCGCCACCGGAACAAGGCAGACAAACATCACCCCCGCAATCGACGTCGCTTTCCGTGCCATTACGAATGCTGTCGTCACACGTGGCGGGAAGGCACATCGTCGCCGCGCAAATGCCGCTCGAACATTGCGCGCTCACGTTGCATTCGACACATGTCCCATTGCCGTCGCATACGCTGCCGCCATTTTGGGTGCATAACGAATCGACGGGCACGTTCGCATGCTGCGGATTGCCGTCCAAACACGTATCCATCGTGCACGCATTGGCGTCATCGAATACGTCGGAATCATCATTGGAAGTCATGACGTTTCCGGTGCCATCGCAAACGTCGACTTTACAATCGCCCGGCGTCTGCATATCCACAGGCGTTCCGACGGCGGCATATCCCGTGCCGCATTTACCCATGTCGCAGACTCGAAACGCACATGTCGAATCCGTTCCGGAACAATCATCCGGAACATTGCATTCAACACAAGCGCCCTCGACATTGCATACCAAACCGCCATTGTCCGCGCACGCCGTCCCCACGAGAACCGGCTTGTTCAAGGCCACGCCGGCATTACAAGCGTCCGTCGTGCACGAATTCGAATCCTCGGGCAAATCCGTATCGTCCGCGGTCATCATGGTTTTGCCGTTGCCGTCGCATTCGATTCGGTTGCAATCACCCGACGTTTGCTCCGCAATGACCGTTCCTTTGTCCAATGGCCCCGTCGTACACGCGCCGAAATTACACAATGCCTCGACGCACGGATTGCTGTTCGCAGGGCAATCCGCAGGCGTTTTACAAGGGTTTGCCGGAGGTTGAGGTTCGGCACAACCAAACAAGGTCAACGACAGAGCCAAACTGGGGAAAACCGTCCGTGCAAACATAACGCTCCTCGAGGTAAGAATGGATCAACGCAACAATCGTAAGGTGCGCGGGTTATCGTTTCGTTGTCGACAAACAGTGCGGCCGGACGTTGGCACAGGGAAAACCGAAGGTCAAGGGATTCCTGGCGCATCCGATCGGCCATGCGCGACAAAAATCCGCCTCGAAACTTGGCACTCCGACGAACTGCGCGACGAGATCTTGCCGTCATGGCCCATCGGTGTAAGGCTCGACGGCGACAATCGTTTTTGCGTGCGTCTGCTTCGAGAGGATGTTTCCCATGAACAAGGTTCGTTCTGTTTTGATCGCCCTGGCCCTGCCGCTTTCGCTCGTGCTCACCGGTTGTGGAGCGGGGCATCATTCCCATTGCGCAATGCCCGGAGGCGCGCAACAAGCCATTCGGAGCATCACGGTGGTCGGTCAAGGCGAAGCCAAAGGAAAACCCGATATCGCTCGCACGAGCCTCGGGGTGGAAGCCGTGGCGCCGACCGTGCAAGAAGCCATGAATCAAACGACCGCAAAAATGAATGCGATCATGGATGCGCTGAAGAAAAATGGCGTGGCCGAAAAAGATATCAAAACAGCCAACTTCTCCATTTCAATGGAACGGCCGTACCCTGAAGCCGTCCCGGTGCCGGCGCCGTACCTCTCGCCGGCGCCCGCCGCAGCTCCACCAAAACCCGGGACCAAAGCGGCGGCAGCGCCGTCAGCGCCCGCAGCACCGGTCGCCCCGGTGCCTCAAGTGCCGGCCACGACGTACCGCGTGAACAATACCGTGGAAATCGTCATTCGCGATGTCGCGAAAACAGGCGCGATTCTGCAAGCCGCCGTCGATGCGGGCGCAAACAATGTGTGGAATGTGAGCTTCGGCCTCGACGATATGCGGCCACTCGAAGCCGATGCCCGCGCAAAAGCCGTGGAAGATGCTCGTGCCCGCGCCGAAGCCTTGGCCAAATTGGAAGGTTTGACGCTCGGCAAAGTCATCAGCGTGAGCGAAGTGATCGGCCGCGGCATGACGCCGCCGATTCCGATGTTTTCCGCGGAAGCGAAATTCGGCGGAGGCCCGTCACTGGCCGTGGGCGAAGCGAGCGTCGGCATGTCGGTCGAAGTGGTGTTCGGCGTCGAAAAATAAGCCGCACGCAAAGTATTCGGCACCTGGTGCCACGTTCCGGATACGCGTGAGGATTCAAGCTCCGATCGATGACGTGTGGTAACGTCAACGTGTCAGCGGCGAAATTCCAAGGTCATTTTTTCCCCGACTTTGCGCTGTTGATGGACATCGCTTTCCAATCATCGTTGTGATTTACTGCGCCGCGTGGAAATTGCGTTGCCATCGTCAACGGCGCTTGTCGGCTTGGCTCTCGCCGTACCGTTGATTCCGTACGCAGGAGCTTGGATGACGTCGCGGGCAGTGGCGGATCCCGAAGGACGGCGATTGCTTGCGCCCGGCGTTGGAGCAGCTTCGTGGCTCATCATGCTCGAAGCGGTCGCACAAATTTTTCACAACTTCATCACGGGACTCATCGTGGGCACCATCGCCATTGCGCTCGTTGGGCTCCGGCACATTCGCGATTGTATTGTTCGTCGTGTTCCTGTCCTACCTCGGTTCGTGCGCCACAAGATGGATGTGGTGTTCGTGGTGGCTTCGTTCATCGTGATTGCGCCGGCCGTGAGCCGCTATGCGCATGACGAGCTGTTTCGGACGGGGCACCTGGCGCTCGTCTCACAATTCGAAAATGGTACTTTTCCGCCGAGGTTTACCCAATTCGCTGAATTCGTATCCCCGGTCACGAGGGCT
>WBZU01002857.1_pt2 | contig 10748 bp, 10 predicted proteins | sample 5204311 | NCBI WGS metagenome assembly WBZU01 (sample SAMN12344359, study PRJNA552823) | activated sludge metagenome | biome: Activated sludge suspended growth; feature: Nitrification reactor; material: Wastewater; isolation source: activated sludge from nitrification reactor of wastewater... | reverse complement strand
GCCTTCATCCCGATCGGCGCCGGGACCGCGGCCCGGACGGCGGCGAGGTCGGCCTCGACCCGATCCCACAACCCGGCGGCCGCCAGGCCGAGGTCGATCACGACGTCCACCTCGTCGGCGCCGTCGGCCACCGCCCGGCGGGCCTCGTCGGCCTTGGCCCCCGAGCCGTGGGCGCCGGTCGGGAACCCGATCACCGTGACGACGTGGATCGACGCCGGCAGCGCCCCGGCCGGCAGCGGCAGTCGATTGGGCGACACGCACACCGCCCCCACCTCGAGCTCGGTCGCCTCCCCGCAGAACATGGCGATCTGTCCCGGCGTCGTCTCCGGCGCCAGCAGCGTGTGGTCGATCATCCGGGCCAGCTCGTCGCGCTCCATCCCCCCATCCTCCGGCAACTCGGCACCGAATGCGACCCGGGCGTCCTGGTTCGGTGCCGGGTTGGGCGGATCGGCGGCCCCGGCGGTCAGCGCTCGTCGCGGTCGAGCCACTTGTCGACGGTGACCGGCCGCCACGCCGCAAGCCGATCGAGCAGGTCGGCGGGGTCGGTGGCGTCGAGGAGCAGCGCCCGGTGGGCCGGGCGCAGGAACCCGGCGGCGACGGTGCGGTCGAGGAACCCGAGCAGCGGCCCGTAGAACCCGGCGACGTCGAGCACGCCGGCCGGCTTCTGGTGGATGCCGAGCTGGGTCCAGGTGAGGACCTCGAAGAGCTCCTCGAACGTGCCGACGCCGCCGGGAAGGGCGACGAAGGCGTCGGCCCGGTCGGCCATCGCCAGCTTGCGCTCGTGCATCGAGTCGACCACGAGCAGCTCGGTCAGGCCGCGGTGGCCGACCTCCTTGGCCCAGAGGTGCTGCGGGATCACGCCGGTCACCTCGCCGCCGGCGGCGAGCACCGCGTCGGCCACCACCCCCATCAGCCCCACGGCGCCGCCGCCGTAGACCAGCCCGATCCCCCGCCGGACCAGCTCGGTCCCCAGCGCCTCCGCCGCCGCCACGAACGCGGGGTCCGTGCCCGGGTTGGAACCGCAGAACACGGTGACCCGACGCAGGGTGCCGCTCGGCGCCGCAGGGCCCTCGGGCGGGGTCACGGCGTCGGAGCCGGCACGGGGTCATAGCCCGCCACCGGCTCGTCACCGGTCAGGGCCGCGTAGCCCGGCTTGATCACGTCCTCGATGATCCGCAGCCGATCGTCGAACGGCCAGAACGCGCTCTTCATGGCGTTGATCGTCAGCCAGCGGAAGTCGTCCCAGCCCCACCCGAACGCCTCGTGGAGGGCGAGCATCTCCTGGGACATCGAGGTGTTGCTCATCAGGCGGTTGTCGGTGTTGAGGGTGACCCGGAACCGGAGGCGACGCAGCAGGCCGATCGGGTGCTCGGCGATGGTGTCGCACACGCCGGTGTGGACGTTGGAGGTCGGGCACATCTCGAGCGGGACCCGGCGGTCGCGGACGAAGGCGGCCAGGCGGCCGAGCGCCACCTCCCCGTCCGGCCCGACCTCGATGTCGTCGATGATCCGCACCCCGTGGCCGAGCCGCTCGGCGCCGCAGATCTGGAGCGCCTCCCAGATCGACGGGAGCCCGAACGCCTCGCCGGCATGGATCGTGATGTGGCTGTTGGCCTTGGCGACGGTGGAGAAGGCGTCGAGGTGGCGGCTCGGCGGGTTGCCCGATTCGCTGCCGGCGATGTCGAAGCCCACGACGCCCTCGTCGAGGTGGCGCAGGGCCAGCTCGGCGATCTCCTGGGAGCGGGCGGCGTGGCGCATGGCGGTGACGAGCAGGCCGACCTCGATCGGCAGGCGGGCGGTGGCCCGGTCGAACCCGGTCAGCATCGCCTCGACCGCCTCGTCGAGGCTCAGCCCGCCCTCGACGCAGAGCTCGGGCGCCATGCGGACCTCGGCGTACACGACCCCGTCGGCGGCCAGGTCCTCCACGCACTCCTCGGCCACCCGCTCGATGGCGGCGCGGGTCTGCATGCAGGCGACGGTGTGCTCGAAGGTCTGGAGGTAGAGGTCGAGGTCCCGGCGGTTGGCGCCCTCGGTGAACCACCGCTGGAGCTCGGCGGGGTCGGTGGTCGGCAGTTCGTGGCCGGCCTCGGCGGCCAGCTCGATCACCGTGGTCGGTCGGAGCCCCCCGTCGAGGTGGTCGTGCAGGAGCACCTTGGGGGCCCGGCGGATCGTCTCGAGGTCGAGGGGAGCGGCCATCGCCGGAGGGTACCGCCGGTGCCTCGCTCGGTGGTTGGGGCTGGGGTGGGGTCGAGCCGATCAGCGGGGGAGGGCGTCGGCGGCGGCCACCGCCACCCGGATCGCCCGGTCGACCGCCGAGTCCTTCTCGGTGAGGTCGGGGCGCTCCTCCTCGGTGCGCTGGGCGATGATCCCGACGACGCAGGCGGCCCGGAACCCGTACACCCCGCCCATCTTGAACAGGGTCCCGGCCTCCATCTCGAAGTTGGTGATCCCGAGGTCGGCGTACTCGTCGATCATCCCCCGGAGCCGGCGCAGCAGGTGGGGGTTGGCCGACGAGGACGAGCGCTCCTGGCCCTCGTAGAAGGTGTCGGTGGACGCCATGATCCCGAGGTGGTGGTCCACGCCGAGGCGGGCGGCGGCGTCGGCGAGGGCGACGGTGAGGAACGGGTCGGCCACCGCCGGGTACTCGGGCGGGGCGATGTCGGCCGCCGCCCCCTGGTTGGTGAGCGCCCCCGTGCCGATCACGACCGACCCCACCCGCACGTCGGGCCGGATCGACCCGCTGGTCCCGATCCGGATGATCGTGGCCATCCCGGCCTGCACCAGCTCGTTGACCACGATGCTGGTGGACGGGGCGCCCATGCCGCTGGTGGCGCACACCACCGGCCGCCCGCCCGGCAGGGTGGCCACGAACGCGTCCAGGCCGCGGTGGCGGGCCAGCACCCGACCGTCGGCGAGGTGCTCGGTGGCGATCTGCTCGGACCGGGCCGGGTCGCCGCTGAGCAGCACGAGGTCGCACCCCGCGGGCAGGTCCGACGGGCCGAACCCGACGTGGTACAGCCGATCGGTCACGAGGACCGCCGAGCGGTGGGCGGCAGATCGTCGGGCCCGAACGCGCCGGGCAGGAGATCGTCGAGGACGACGACCCGCTCGCCGGCGAGGACCTGGAGCTCCGGGCCGCCGAACTCGTAGAGCACCTGCCGACAGCGCCCGCACGGGGCCAGGTAGGCGCCGTCGCCGTCGACCACCGCCAGCGCCACCAGGCGCCCACCGCCGCCGAGGGCCAACGCCTGGGCCACGCCGCACTCGGCGCAGATCGTCAGGCCGTAGGAGGCGTTCTCGACGTTGCAGCCGCTGATCACCCGGCCATCGTCGACCAGCGCCGCCGCCCCCACCGACACCCCCGAGTAGGGCGCGTACGCGTTGGCCGCCGCGGCCCGGGCCGCCCGGCGCAGCTCGGCCCAGTCCGGGACCGGCGGGCTCGCAGGAGCCATCAGTAGGGGATGCCGTCGGCGGCCGGCGCCCGCGAGTGGCCCACCAGCCCGGCCACCGCCACCAGCGTCAGCACGTACGGCGCGGCGAGGAGGAGGTCGGAGGGGATCGGCGTGCTCAGGCTCGAGAGGCGGACCTGGAGCGCCTCGGCGAACCCGAAGAGGAGGGCGGCGCTGAAGGCCCCCCACGCCCGCCAGCGCCCGAAGATCAGGGCGGCGAGGGCGATGAAGCCACGACCCGCGGTCATGTCCCGCTCGAAGTGGCCGAGCGACCCGAGGCTGAGGAACGCCCCGGCCAGGCCGGCCATCATCCCGCCGAGGACGACCGACCAGAAGCGGGTGCGGCGCACGTCGATGCCGATCGTGTCGGCCGCCTTGGGGTGCTCGCCGACGGCGCGGACCCGCAGGCCCCAGCGGGTGTTGCTGTAGGCGAAGCCGAGCAGGGCGGTGAGGGCGACGGCGAGGTAGACGAACGGGGAGGACTGGAACAGCGCGGGACCGATCACCGGGATCTGGCTGAGGACGGGCACCTTGAAGGTCCCGAAGGTGCCGGCCGCGTTCAGCCGCGGATAGCGGGCGAACACCTGGGAGTAGAGGTACCCGGTGAAGCCGGCGGCGAAGATGTTGATCACCGTGCCGCCCACGATCTGGTCGACCCGGAACCGGATCGACAGGACCGCCAGCAGGGCGCCGAGCAGGGCGCCGGCACCGACCGCGGCCCCCACGCCGAGGTAGAGGTTCGACGCCGCCGACGCGGCCAGGGCGCCGGCGAACGCGGCGGCCAGCATCATCCCCTCGATGGCGATGTTGACCACGCCGGAGCGCTCGCAGAGCAGCCCGGCGAGGGCGCCGAGGGCGAGGGGCGTGGCCCGGGCGAGGGTCACCTGGATCATGCCGGTGAAGTTGAACGACGTGTCCGCCGCCGCCCACGCCAGCAGCGCGATCACGAACCCGGCCGACACCAGGCCGAGCACCACGCCGGCGCGCCGCCCGAAGCCGCGGGCTAGCTGCACGCCCCCGGCCACCGCGCAGGCCATCGCCAGCACGAACACGGTGGTGCGCACGGGCAACGCCACGTCGGGCGCGTCCACCCCGCCCGAGGCGAGCACGAAGGTGGCCTTCGACCCCGACGAGCTGCCGAGGCCGAAGGCCCAGAACATGAGGGCGGCGGCGCCGAGCTCGACCAGGCCGAAGGCGGCGCGCCGCTTCCGGGCCCCCGGCAGCTCCTCGGGGGTGGCCGCGGCGGGCGCCGAGGCGGGCAGGGACGGGTCGTCGGTGACGGTCATCGGATCACCCCCACCCCGTGGCCAGGACCTGCCCGGTCCCCTCGGGCTCCTTGACCCGCCAGATGGCCCGGATCAGGGCGGGGGCGGCGATGAAGGCGATGATCAGCGCCTGGATGACGGTGATCATGTCGACCGGCGTGCCGGTGGTGCCCTGCATCTGGGTGCCGCCCGCGGTCAGGGCGCCGAAGAGGATCGAGGCGGCGACGATGCCGGCGGGATGGGCCCGGCCGAGCAGGGCCAGGGCGATGGCGTCGAAGCCCACCGACGGCAGGCCACCCGAGAGCGACTTCTGCACGCCGAGCATCTGGATGCCGCCGGCCAGCCCGGCCAGCCCGCCCGAGATGGCCATGGCCAGGACCCACGTGGTGGCGACGCTCATCCCGGCGTAGGTGGCGGCGTTGGGGTTGGCGCCCACGGTGCGCAGGCGGAACCCGACCGTGGTGCGGAACAGCAGCCACCAGATCAGGGCGGCGAGGACGAGGGCGACGACGATCCCGACGTGGAGCCGGTACTGCGCGCCGAGCAGCTTCGGGAGCTGGGCCGACTCGTGGACCGGCGGCGTGATCGGGTCGGCGCGGCCCGGGCGCAGGAACGGCTTGGTGCCGAGCAGGTAGTCGACGAGGTGCAGCGCGATGTAGTTGAGCATGATCGTGCTGATCACCTCGTGGGCGCCGGTGCGGGCCTTGAGCAGCCCGGCCACGCCGGCCCAGAGCCCGCCGGCCACCGCCGCGGCCACCAGGGCCACCGGGATGTGGATCGCCAGCGGCCAGTCGTAGTGGAAGCCGACGTAGGCGGCGGTGAGCGAGCCGAGCAGGGCCTGGCCCGAGCCGCCGATGTTGAAGAGCCCGGAGCGGAAGGCGAACCCGACGGCGAGGCCGGCGAGGATCAGCGGCGTGGCCGCGACGAACGTCTCGCTCCACGCCGCCGGCGTCCCGAAGGCGCCGCGGAACAGGGCCTCGTAGGCGTCGGCCACGAGGTGCCACGAGTCCCGGAAGGCCCGGCCCGGGTTGGAGGAGAACTTGCTCCACGAGCCGAGCGTGTCCGGGTCGGTGAACACGAGGACGACGGCGCCGACCGCGAGGGCGGTGACGATCGACAGCACCGGTCCCCGCAGGGCGAGCAGCGCCCGCTGCCAGACGGGGGCGCGGCGGGCCTCGGTGGCCACGGCGTCGGGCGCCGGTGGGGGGCCGTCGTCGGCGGCCGCGTCGACGACGCCCGGCCGGTCGGTGGGGTCGGTGGGGTCGTTGGGGTCGTTGGGGTCGGTCACGCGGCGGTGCCCTCCGTGTCGCGCCCGGCCATCAGCAGGCCGATCCGGTCGCGGTCGGCGTCGGCCCGGTCGAGGGTGGCCAGGATCCGGCCCTCGTACATGACGGCGATGCGGTCGGCTAGCGCCAGGACCTCGTCGAGCTCGCTCGACACGAGCAGCACGGCGGCACCGGCGTCTCGGTGCTCGACGATCCGGCGGTGGATGTACTGGATCGAACCGACGTCGAGGCCGCGGGTGGGCTGGGAGGCGATCAGCAGCCGCTCGGCGTGGGTGAACTCCCGGGCGACGATCACCTTCTGCTGGTTGCCGCCCGACAGCGTGGCGATCGGTGCGTCGATCGACGAGGTGCGCACGTCGAACGCCTCCACCTGGACCTCGGCGTTGTCGGCGATGGCCGCCCGGTCCTGGACCAGGCCCTTGGCGAACGGCGCCACCCGGTAGAGGTTGAGGATCAGGTTGTCGGCCACCGAGAACGGTCCGACCATGCCGTCGCGCTGGCGGTCTTCGGGGATGTGGCCCACCCCGAGCCGGAAGAGGCGATCGGCGCGGGCGCCGGTGATGTTCCAGCCGTCGAGCTCGACGTGGCCTGCCTCGAGCGGGTGCATCCCGCAGATCGCCTCGATCAGCTCGGTCTGCCCGTTGCCCTGGACCCCGGCCAGGGCGACGATCTCGCCGCGTCGGACGGTCAGGTCGACATGGTCGACGATCACCTGGTTGCGGGCGTCGCGGACGACGAGGCCGGTGGCGGCGAGCATCGGGGCGGCGGGCGTCGACGGCGTCTTGTCGACGACGAGCTGGACGTCTCGCCCGACCATCATCGAGGCGAGCCGGCCCTGGTCGGTCTCCGCCGGGGTGGTGGTGCCGACGACGCGACCACGCCGCAGCACCGAGATCTGGTCGGCGGTGCGCAGCACCTCGCCGAGCTTGTGGGTGATGAAGATGACCGCCTTGCCGCGGTCGCGCAGCTCGCCGATCACCCGCTCGAGATCCTCGATCTCGTCGGGCGTGAGCACGGCGGTGGGCTCGTCGAGGATCAGGCAGTCGGCGTCGCGGTAGAGGGCCTTGAGGATCTCGACGCGCTGCTGCACGCCGACGGGGAGGTCCTCGACCACCGCGTCGGGGTCGACCCGCAGCCCGTACTGCTCGGACAGCTCGACGATGCGGTCGCGCGCCGCGCCGCGGTCGAGCACGCCGAGCGCCCCGGTGCTCTCGTTGCCGAGCATCAGGTTCTCGGCGACGGTGAACACCGGGACGAGCATGAAGTGCTGGTGCACCATGCCGATCCCGGCGGCGATGGCGTCGGCCGGTGACCCGAAGGTCACCGGCCGCCCATCGATCAGGATCTCGCCCCCGTCGGGCCGGTACAGGCCGTAGAGGACGTTCATCAACGTGGACTTGCCGGCGCCGTTCTCACCGAGGAGGGCGTGGACCTGGCCGCCGCGGGCGGTCAGATCCACGTCCTCGTTGGCGATGACGCCGGGGAAGACCTTCTTGATCGAACGAAGCTCGATGTCCACGGTCGGAGGTGGGGCTCAGCCGCCGATCTTGTAGTCGCCGGAGATGATCTTCTGCCGGTACTCCTCGATCTTGGCGGTGAGCTCCTCGGGCACGTCGGCCTCGTGGTCGTGGTACGGCGCGATGTCGACGCCCTTGTTCTCGAGCGTGCCGACGTAGGCCGTGTTGTCGAAGGAGCCCTCCTCGGTGGCCTTGATCGTGTCGTAGACGGCGGTGTCCATCTTCTTCTGGACCGAGGTCAGGAAGTACTGGCACGAGTCGGCCACCGAGACGCAGCCGTCGGTGTCGACCCAGATGATCGAGGCGTCGCCACCGGCGTCCTTGACCGCGGCGATCGTGCCGGCGCCCACCGGGCCGGCCACCGGCATCACGATGTCGGCGCCGTCGTCGAGGAACGTCTGGGTGATCGACTTGCCCTTGTCGGAGTCCTCGAAGTTGCCCACGAACTGGCCGTTCGAGCCGTCCCAGCCGAGCACCTCGACGTTCTTGCCGTTGTCCTCGTTGTACTGCTTCACGCCGGCGAGGAAGCCGTCCATGAAGATCGTCACGGTCGGGATCTGGATGCCGCCGTAGGTGGCCACCTTGCCCGACTTGGTCACGCCCGCCGCCAGGTACCCGGCGAGGAAGGCGGCCTGGTCGGTCGAGAAGGTGAGCTCCTTGACGTTGTCGATCGGCGCGGGCTTGCCGTCCTCGTCGGCGTAGGCGTAGTCGACGATGGCGAAGTGGCGGTCGGGATCGGCCTCGGCGGCGGCCTTGGTGGCGTCGCCGAGCAGGAAGCCGACGGTCACGGTGAGGTCGCAGTCCTGGGTCTTGGCCTGGGCGAGGTTGGTCTCGTAGTCCGCGTCGGTCTTGGACTCGAAGGTCTGCACCTCGATGCCGAGATCCTTCTTGGCCTTCTGGATGCCCTCGTCGACGGTCTGGTTGAACGACTTGTCGTCGACGCCGCCGGTGTCGGTGATGTCGCAGGCCTTGAAGTCGGCGGCCGCACCGCCGCCTCCGCCGCTGCTGCCTCCATCGCTGCTGCTGCCCTCGGAGTCGCTCCCGCAGCTCGTCACCACGAGGGCGAAGGCGGCCACCAAGAGGAGCGCGATCCGGCTCCAACGTCGTTGCTTCACGTGCATGTCTCCTTGTCCGAGACCGCCGCGATCCGGGAGCGGGCGGCGGTGGGCGCACCGTACCCCGCCCCCGGCGGGCGTGCGTCGGGGCGCCGACGGGCGGTCGACAGTGCGAATAACGACCGTTATCCTGCGACGCGTGCCACGCGCCCAGCTCCACGCCGTCCCCGACGAGGGAGCGGCGGTCGTCGCCCCCGACGCGGTCGACGACGCCCTCGGCTCGCGCCTGCTGGCCGCGGCCCGCGCCGAGTTCGCCGAGCGCGGGTACTCCGGCGCCCGGGTGGCCGAGATCGCCCGACGGGCCGGGGTCACCACCGGCGCGATCTACTCCCGGTACCGCGGCAAGGCCGAGCTGCTGGCCGACGCCGTCGACCACGGCACCGACGACGAGTTCGAGGCGCTCTTCACCGACCACCGCTTCGAGGGGCGGATGGAGGACATCCTCCGCATCGCCGGCGGCCACCTCGTCGACCGCCCTCGCGACCTCCCCGCGGACGCGCCGGCGCCCGGCCTGCTCCTCGAGTCGTTCGCGGCGGCCCGGCGCGAGGCCGACGTCCGGGGGCTGCTGCGGGAGCGGCTCGACGAGCGCCACGAGCGCCTCGCCCGCATCGTGGACGCCGCCAAGGCCAGCGGCGGCATCGCCGACGACGTGGACACCGACTCGCTCGTCACGTTCTGCCACGCCGTCGGCCTCGGCTTCCTCCTCCTCGAGGTGGTCGACCTGCCGATGCCCGACCCCGACGCCTGGCGAGACCTGATCGGCCGCCTGCTCGCGGCGGTGGGCGACCCCTCGAAGTTCGACGGCCCGGAGGAGGACCGATGACCACCGACGCCGAGCTGCTCGGTCGTGACCACCTCGACGACCTCGACGCCATCTGCTCGGTGGCGCGGGCCGACGCCGACGAGGTGATCCACGCGGTCCGCGACGGCGCCGACGCCATCTTCACGTGGGACTACGAGAAGGGGGCCCGCCCCCAGCTCAGCAAGCTCTACGAGAAGGCCAAGCACGCCCAGTGGAACGGCGAGACCGACCTCGACTGGTCGATCACCTACGACCGCGAGGCCCACGCCGAGGCGATGGTCGAACCCCGCCTCGCCATGCTGGCCCAGCGCGGCGTCGACCTCGCCGGCACCCCGATCGCCTCGTGGGGCCGGGCCGAGTGGGCCGACTTCGGCCTCCAGATCCAGAACTGGAGCCTGAGCCAGTTCCTCCACGGCGAGCAGGGCGCCTTGGTCTGCACGGCCAAGATCGTCGAGACCGTCCCGTGGATCGACGCCAAGTACTACGCCGCCACCCAGGTGATGGACGAGGCCCGCCACGTCGAGGTGTTCGCCAAGTACCTCGACACCAAGCTCGACGGGCACTACCCGATCAACCCGCACCTCGGCCTGCTCCTCGACGACATCATCGAGGACTCCCGCTGGGACATGACCTACCTCGGCATGCAGGTGATGGTGGAGGGCCTCGCCCTCGCCGCCTTCGGGTTCGCCCGGCAGGCCACGCCGGATCCGCTCCTCCAGCAGTTGCTCCGCTACGTGATGGCCGACGAGGCCCGCCACGTCGCCTTCGGCGTGCTCACCCTGCGCGAGTTCTACGAGGACCTCACCTCGGCCGAGCTGCTCGAGCGCCAGGAGTTCGCCTTCGAGGCGGCGGTGCGGATGCGGGACCGATTCGTGCAGCAGGAGGTGTGGCAGCACTACGGGATCGACCCCCGCGAGATCATCCCGGTCCTCCACGGCGGCGATCGCAGCCAAGACCCGTTCCAGCAGCTGCTGTTCTCGAAGATCGTCCCGAACTGCAAGAAGCTCGGCCTGCTCGACGCCAACGACGGCTGGCTGCGGGCCCGCTTCGACACCCTCGGGGTCACCCAGTTCGAGGACTGGGCCGACACCTCCGAGGAGTACCTCGACCTCGACGCGGTGTCGGCCGACCGCGAGGACCGGGCCGGCTGACCGCTGCCGGCCGAACGGCCGGCGTGTGGGATCGTGGGGGCGTGCCCGTGCCCCCGCCGCCCTCCGAACGTCGCTGGTGGCAGCGCCGCGGGCCGTCCACGGCCGTGTTCGTGGTCGTGCTCGCCGTCGTCGGGATCATCACGGTGGCGGTGGCCGGCCAGGT
>WBZU01003254.1_pt1 | contig 10751 bp, 9 predicted proteins | sample 5204311 | NCBI WGS metagenome assembly WBZU01 (sample SAMN12344359, study PRJNA552823) | activated sludge metagenome | biome: Activated sludge suspended growth; feature: Nitrification reactor; material: Wastewater; isolation source: activated sludge from nitrification reactor of wastewater treatment... | reverse complement strand
ACCTCGAACCGACCGAACACGGCGCAGCACGCGCAGGAATGGTGGGCCGTGCCGATCGAAAAGCCGGGGGCGGCTTAGCGTGCTTTATTTTCCGTTTTCTGAGACGACCCCAGGATAGGACCCACGTCGCAGCGGTGGTCATGCCCTTGGCGGAACCTAAAGCACGTGCATAAGTTGGGAGGAAGCGTGCAAACGCGAGGTTTGCGACTGGCTACTTCTTTTCTGCAGACTGTTTTGAGAATTTGGGTGGCGATGAGGGTGACCGCCGAGGTGTCCACAGACACCCGGTTGAGCTGGCGGCCCGGCTTGCCGGGCTGCCAGCGATTTATCCGGGTCTTAGTGCCCTGTGGGTGGCCGCGTTTCGCGGCCAGGTCAGCCCGACCGCTTGCGGGCGGGCTGAGCCACTTAGACCTCGTGCGTCGCGGGCGCTGGGGACCAGTTTCGTTTCTTCGCCCCGTAGGGGCCGGTAATGGGATGCCGGGTGGGTGGGGACGGCGTAGCCGTCGAGCCCGGCGGGGGCGGAGCTGTGTTAAAGCGTTAATTAAAATCGTTAAAACGCGCGCGCGTGTTAAGTTTTCTGGAACCCGCATCCAGCTTGCGTTTCAGGCCCATCAGCATCGGTGAAAGCCGGTAAACACCATCGGCGATAGCCGGTGTCGAACATCGTCGATAGCCGGTAGAAACATCGGCGATAGCCGGTAGTTCTCAGCTTCCTGTGGACAACTCATTCAAACATCGGCGATAGCCGGTAGAAAACATCGGCGATAGCCGGTAGTGGGCTTCACCACAGCCAAGCAGGAAAATCCTTCGCTTTTCATGACGCTCGCCTGAAAGGCGCGTCAATACAGGGTTTGTCAGGTATTGACCCCTGTTGTCCACATCGGCGATAGCCGGTAAAAACATCGGCGATAGCCGGTTTGAACGCGAGTCCGAGCCCTCCTCAGGGGAAGTTCAAACATCGACGATCGCCGGTTTCGCCGCCCCCTTTCGCTTCGTCCGGTCGTACCGCTCAAGCGACTGGAACCACTCGAAGTTACCGAGGCGAATCAACTCACGGGAGAGCTTCGCCGCATTACGGGTGTAGAACACCACGTCGTCAGGGCTTTTGTTGGGGTCGAGCGCAATGTGATATTCCGGAAGGCGGTCTGCCGCGATTGCCTGGCGCAGTTCGTCACGAAGCTGGAAGCGCTTCTGCGTGGTGCCGATCTTCTCTCCCAACAAGTCGATATTGACCTTCCATAGCGGCTGATCGCCGCAATGCTTGCGGGCGATCTCATACAGCCGTCGCTCGATCGATTTCGACAGCCGGAAGTAACCACGGTCTAGCGTCAGGACCTCGTAGTTCATCAGCCCGTTGTAGAGCCATTCGGAGATCGTCACGGAGAAGCGCAACACACGGGACACCTCGCGCCGCACCGTCTTCTTCGTCTCAGCGTCATAGGCCGCTTCTACCCGCTTGTGCTCGGACAGAATCTTGTAAGTGTCGATCAGCGAAAATCCTTCCGTCTGCCGCACGCCACCTGTCTCGATGTTCGTCTCGATCGTTGTCCCGCGCAGGCGCCGCAGCATGTCGACGATGCGCTCGAACGAGGCTCGACCGTCGCCGCGCTCCGTACCCACGAGAAAGTCAATGCTCTCGATCTGGACTGTGCGCGAGACGGCCTGCTCCTGGTTGCGCGCCTCTACGATCTGGGATGCGATGTAAAGCAGCAAATCCTTGTCGAACACCGTAGCAGCGCCAACGCTGGATGGGATGACGCGCACCACCTTCGCCCCGCGCCGATACTCGCGCGTCTTGGTGTCCTTCTGCTTGGCCAGCGAGAAGATCGGAACCTCCATCGAGGCGATGTCATCCTTCACGGGCCAGTTTGCGATGTCGCAAACAAACAGCTCGCCCTGGGCAGGATCGGGAGTGTTCTTCATGCCGCGGCCTCGGTGGTGGTCGTTGCGGTTTCGGGGGAGTGCTGTTGCTCGACCAGGCGCTGCTGGTACTTGGCCCATACTCGCTTGACTTGGCTCTCGCTGCAGCCGGCAAGGGTGGCCGTTTCTGAGATCGGTCGCCCGCTGCTACGCAGCGCGATGATGCGCTTGTGCATCGTCTCGTCTGCGCGCCGGCCGTTGTACTTGCCGGCCCGCTTGGCGAGTTCCACGCCCTGGCGTTGGCGCTCGCGCCGGTCCTCGTAGTCATCGCGCGCGACCTGCAGGGCGAGCTTGAGCAGCAGATCCTGCACCGCCTCGAGCACGACCTTGGCCACCCCTTGCGCCTCGGCTGCAAGATCCGAGAGATCCACCACCCCGGGCACCGCGAGCCGCGCACCCTTCGCGCGGATTGAGGCGACCAAGCGCTCGGCCTCGGCGAGCGGCAGGCGGCTGATTCGGTCGATCTTCTCGGCGACAACGACCTCGCCGGGCTGCAGGTCGCCGATCATGCGCAGCAATTCGGGTCGGTCCGCTCGTGCGCCTGACGCCTTTTCGCGGTAGATGCCGGCGACGTAGTAGCCGGCCGCCCTCGTGCTCTCCACGATCGCATCCTGTCGGCTGAGATCCTGCCCGTCCGTGCTCACGCGAAGGTAGATCCGCGCAACCTGCATCATCCTGCACACCCCTCATTCATTGCCCGCCCCCCGTTCATTTCCATCCTCTACATGGCCAAATAGGGCATACCCCACTGCGCCCATTCTAGGGCCAATGGCGCATAAAGCAAATTGCAGCTTAAATGCTGTCGTTTTCAGAAGACGACTTCACCAAACGTCAGAAGCCGGCTGCACTGCAGCAGAGGGTGCCACGGCGAAACATGGCTTCGCACACTCTTACACCACTTCCGGGGACGTCCCCGCGCTTCTTCCTCAGAAGCCGCACGGCGAGAACCCGCATGCCCGCGGCCGGAAATACGTCGGCTACTGGGCATATTTCCGGCCGCGGGCATCAGATGGCGGGGGATTATTGGGGCGCGGGAGAGGATCCCGGAAAGAATCTACGGTTGATCCTGGGCGGGGGATGAGGAGATACTTCAAAAAATGACGCTGAATTTTTCCTATCTTTGGGCGGGTGAGACGTTTGGGGCTGTCCGATGGGGCTGTCCGCTGGGGCTTTGCCCCTCGCGCTCCGCTCGGCCGGATCAGACCCCATGAGCCGTTCTTCCTTGCCCAGCCCCCATTGCCTGATCGATTGCCTGGACCACTGGACTGCGCGCCAGCCGGACGAGCTGCTGTTCGCGTTCCACGACGGCCGGGGCATCGAAACCGAGCGCTACACGTACGCCCAGTTCGCGCGCCGCAGCGCGGGTCTGGCGCGCTTTCTTCAGGCGCAGGGGCTGCGGGGGGGGCAGCGCGCGCTGCTCGTTTATCGACCGGGGCTGGAATTGGTGGTGGCGCTGTTCGCCTGCGCGCGGCTGGGCGTCATCGGCGTAGTGGCGCCGTTGGGGGGGGTGGGGGGTTCGGGCGGCGTCGGGGCGGCCGAAGACACCGCAGCGCGGTCGCAGCCGCGCGAAGGTATGGCTGCGCACCCACGGCTGCGCGAGGGCACGGCAGCACAGGTACGGCTGCGCGCCATTGCGCGCGACGCCGCGCCGAGCGCGGTGCTGACGCACCGGGACGCGATGGCGGCGTCGTACCTCGACGCGGCGTGGTTCGACCCGTCATTGCCCCTGTGGTACACCGAAGAGCAGCCGCAGCACGCCGATCCCTTCTGCCTCGCTGCCGATGCCGACACGCCGCTGCTGCTGCAATACACATCAGGCTCGACTGCCGACCCCAAGGGCGTGGTCGTCTCGCAGGCGAACGTGGTCGCGAATGCGCGCGCGCTGCTCGACCATGTGCCGGTGGGCGTGTCTTGGTTGCCGCAGTTCCACGACATGGGGCTGATCGGCTACTACCTGTTTCCCGTCGTCATGGGCGGGCGCACGCATGGTCTGCGGCCGGCGGACTTCTTGCGCCGGCCGGCGCTGTGGCTGCGCCTGTTGTCGGCCGTGCGCGCGACCTATGCGTCGGCGCCGAACTTCGGCTATGCCTACTGCCTGAACCGGATCGATGAAAGCGAGCTGCATGGCGTCGATCTGTCGGCCCTGCGTGTGATGCTCAACGGCGCCGAGCCGGTTCAGCCCGAGGTCTGCCGGCGCTTTGCGCAGCGCTTCGCGCGCCGCGGATTGAAGCCCGGTGTGCTGCGAGCGGCCTACGGGCTGGCCGAGGCCACACTGGCGGTGACCGCGGGCGCGAGCCGCAGCCGGCGCTTCGATGCCGACGCGCTGGCGCGGGGCGTAGCACAGGCGGTGGAGGGCGAAGACGTTGAGCGCAGCGTCGAACTGGCGTGCTGTGGGCCGGCACTTGCAGGCATCGCGTTGCGGGTATTGGGGACGGGCCAAGATGCGACCCAAGGAGGGCCGAGGCATGACCCCGATCGTGCGTCGCCGCTGCCCGACGGCCACGTCGGCGAGATCAGCGTTGCCGGCCCCAGTGTGACCGCAGGCTATTGGGGCCGGGAGCGCGAGGCGCCAAAAACGCTACGCACCGGCGACCTCGGCTTCCTACTCGACGGCGGCCTCTACGTCTGGGGGCGATTGAGCGACACGCTCATCGTGCGCGGGCAAAACCACCAGCCGCAGGATCTCGAAGCCGCGGTCAACGATGCGCTCGTGCGCACCCACGGCGTCGCGGTCTACCAGGACGATGCGCGGCGCGTGGTGCTCGCTGTCGAGGCGCGCGACCCGTGTCGCCTGCCCGACCTGGCGCGCATCGCGCAACGGGCGAGCACGGCAAGCGGCGTGGCCATCGGCATCGCGCTGGCGCTGCCGCCGCGCACGATCGTACGCACCACGTCTGGCAAGCTCGCGCGCGCGGCCACGCGACGGGCGATCGAGTCGGGACAGGTGCGTCCGCTCGCGTCCTGGGTTGCCGCGGCGCAAGAAGAGTCCGGCACCGGCATCATCGAGCGCTTCGCCGCAGCCGTCGCCGCCTGGCCGGAGACGATCGACGGGCCGATCGCCGACGCGGGCATCGACTCGCTCGCGCTCGTCGAATTGCAGCTCGAGTTGCAGTCCGAATTGCAGCGCGCGGGCCTGGCGGCGCTGGCCGACCGGCTCGATGGGCCATCGTTGCAGCATTGGCGCTGCCGCGATGCGCTGGCGCTGATTCGCGCCTTGCAGGGAGGCGATGCCGACTCCATCCGCGTATGCGCCTTGGCGTTGTGCGACGAAGCCGAGCAGGCCCGCAGCGGTGAGCAGGAGGCGATGCGGCGCGACGCGGCCTTGCCTTTACCGGCCTCGGACCCTTCGGCTCCGTCGGCCTCCTTGGCCGCGTCGACGGCTGCGGCGCCCGGGTCGGAAGCCGACGCCACCCTCGCGGCATCGACACCGGGTCACGCCCCCGGCCTCGCCGACCACGAAGCGCTGGTGATGACCGGCGCCACAGGCTTCTTCGGCCCCTTCCTCCTTGCCGAACTGCTCGACCTCACGGACGCGCCGATCTATGTGCTGGCGCGCGGTGTCAACGACCTCGACGCGCGCGAGCGCGTGCGCCGTGCCTTGGCACGGGTGCGGCCGGAAGCCGCTGGTGCCGCCGAAGGCGCCTTGCCGGAGCGCATCGTCGTCTGGCAGAGCGACCTCGCCGCGCCGCGCCTGGGCCTGAGCGACGAGCGGTGGCGCCAACTCACCGACTTGCGTGCGGCGATCCTGCACAACGGCGCCGCGGTGGACTATGTGCGCAACTACGCCGCGCTGCGGCCGGCCAACGTGTTCGGCACGCGCTCTGTGGTCGAGCTCGCGCTCGCCGGCCCGCCCAAGTCGGTGCACCACGTGTCCAGCACCTTCATCTTCGGCTGGACGCGCAAGGGCGTGCTGCTGGAGTCGGACCACAACGACGAGATGGCAGCGCTGGACTTTGGCTACTCGCAAACTAAATGGGTCGCCGAGCGATTGCTGCGCCGCGCAGCCGCGCAAGGGCTGCCGGTGGCGATGTACCGGCCATCGCTGATCTCGGTGTCGCGCAGCCTGCGTGGTGACACGAACGATGCCGCCGCGCGGCTCTTGGCCTTTATGATCCGTCACGGCGTGGCGGTGGACACGCCGAACCAGATCAGCCTCTTGCCGGCCGACGTGCTGGCGCACAACCTGGTAGCGATCGCCTTGCAGCCGCTTTCAGGTGCTGCCACCTACCACCTCACCGCCGACCGCTACCACAGCCTGACCGAGCTGACGCGGCAGATCACGCACGACTTCGGCTTCGGCTTCGAGTACCACGACATTCCGGGTTTTATCGCGCGCTTGAATGCGCTGGCCACGCCCGACGACCCGGTCTTCGCGCTGCTCGACTTCTTCAACCGCTCGGCGCCGCACATCGAAGCGATGAGCCTGAAGCGCTACGACAACGAGGGCTACCGCCGCGCACGCGACGCCAACGGCATCGCCATGCCCGACCCGTCGCTGGCCGAGGTGGCGGGGCGGCTCGTCTTCTACTTACAGGAGCTGGGCTGGATCGGCGCGGGGGTGGACGGCGAACGCCAAAACGCAAGCGCATGCACAATACAGGCGAGCGCCGCGCCGGCCACCGTGTCGACCAAGTAGTGCTGCTTAACCAGGCAGGCCGCCGCGGCCTGCAAAAGCGCGCCGATGATCAACGCACCGCTCCATCGCGATCCGGCGCTTCGCAGGCATAGCGCGGCGAGTGTCGCGAAGCCGACGTGTAATGAAGGTAGGAGATTAGAGCGCATGTCGATCGCGAACAGCGCGTTCAGCATTCCAGGCTCGTAGCAGGCGGCGCGTAGGGGGCCAGCGTCAGTGGGCAGGAGCACGAAGGCCGCGGTCGATGTGGCGATCAACAGCGCATAGGCGCGTGCCGTGCGCAGGAAGGCTTCGCCGCGAATCAACCAAGCCGGCAGCAGCGGAAGCAGCACGCCGAGTAGGTAGACCCACAGCAGGCCGGGCACGCAGGGCAACCGCGCGTCCCAGGGTAGCGCGGGATCGAACGCGGCTGCTGTGCCGGACGACCAGCGCGGCGCGATGAAGTAACCTACGCCCCAAGCGCCGGCCAAGCCCAACGTCCATGAGGCGCGGCACATTGCGCTCGGGGCGTCAGAAGGCTTGAGCGTCGTCGTCGATATGATGGCCCTGTCCCCCGCCATGAAGGGCGCCCGGCAGCAAGTTATCCACCGCCGCGCGCTTGCGGGGCCTCATACGCAGGCAGAGCGTGCGGCGGTGGATAACTTGCGGTGCCCACCGGTTGCGTGTGTTGCTGTTCGCGCTCGAGCTGGTTCGGCGCCACCGGCAGCGTGTGGCGCGAGCGCGGCGCCACCACGCATAGAAGTCGTTGCGCGAGACCGCGAGCAGCGCGCACAGGCGCGCGATCGGAAAACGTGCGCACACGTCCGCACCAGTTGCCCAACGTCTTCTCCGAGATCTCCAGGCTGCGAGCCACCCCCCACACCCGCCGGCCGACCTTGAGCACCTGACGCACCGCTGCCTCACGAAACTGCAGCGTATACGCCCGCTTTCATCTCACGTCCCTCCATGAAGACTTAGAGCATCACTTCATGGAGTCCGTTTTCGGGGACAAGCCCATGAAACTCGGGCGCTGCAGTTGGCAGCGCCCGATTCGCAGCGACTTCTCACCGGTGCGGCCTGCGCCTATGAGCAACCGCAACCTGATTTACCGGGCTGCGCCCTCGGCAGCGGCGCCGGCGTGATGGCTTGCGCGGCACGCGCTTGCAGGCGCTGCACCAGCCGCTCCTGGTCGCCCGCGCTGAACGCGAGCAAGGACGCGATCGCTTGGCCGTGCGCCGCCGCGTCACCGACAGGCAACGCGCAAAGCCGCTCGACCGGAGCGTCCCCCAGCCAACGGCCGACCTCGCGCACGGAATCGAGCTGCTCGGCGGCGATCACCCAACAGCGCTCGAGCGGCTCGAGCATGGCCCAGTTGACAAGCGGCAGTGACGCAGCACGGTGCAGGTGCGGCGCCAGTTCGCGCAGCGTGCGCGGCGCGTTGTCGGCCACCGGCTCCCGGCGCCGAAGCGCGGCAATCCGCTGCGCCATTGAGAGGGGCGACAGCCAGCGCGGGCAGGCGTCGCGCAGCGCCTGCTGTACTTCCTTCAGGGCCCGCTCGTTGTCGCGGTCGAGTGCCAGGTAGCCGGCCAAGCGGTACCAAGCGAGGAGCGGGCGCACTGCGGCCATCAGCGCGCTCTGGCGGGCGAACTTGTCGGCGTCGAGCCTCTCGGCAACCGCGGGGCTGAACTGCCGGTACTCGTCATAGATCGCGTCAATCAGCGACGCGGCGATCGCCGAGCGTTCGGCGACGCGGTCGCGCAGAGCACGCAACGCGGCGACCTCCTCGGACTGGGCCGAGCCGGTGGCCGCACTAACGATGAAGCATCCGCCGCTGTCGAACTCCTTGCCGCCGGACTCACCCGGCACGTCTGGGTCCTGGCCGTCCGGGATCGTGGTTGGATTAGTAAGACAGACCGTCCGAGTCGTACCGGCGTAGATCGACTTGTCGAGGACGAAATTGTCGGTGACGTAGTCGGCCTTTGATACCTTGAAGATCGGAAGGGTGTTGAAGTCGTCTAGAACCGCGTCGATCCGACCGGCCGCATTGGTCAGGCCGATTTCGACCAAACCCAGTTCCACCTTGGCGCCGGCCAGCTTCGTTCCCGTCGACGCGCAGTCGACGACTTCGAGTGTGGTAGTCCACGTCACTTACTCATCCCCCCGATGGCTACAGCGACACTGCGGTTGGGGCGCCCACTTTGGCGACAGACTTTTCGGGCGGTCGCGCCCACGCGCCCCGATTAGCCGGGGGGCCTCGGCGGCTGGCTCGGGATCTGCGGAAGCTTGGGCGTGTCCGCTGGTCCAGGACGCTGGCATGGGTCGTGCTTGCAGGCAGGCTCGGGTCGGGTCGGGGGACAGCACTGTTCGATCTTCGCGGTCAGTTCCTGGTGGCGAGCGAGTTCGAGCGCCGCGCCCGGATTCGAAGCCTCGTCGATGTGGCGCACCACCGACACGTCCTTGGCCATGCTGGTCTGGAGTTTTGTTTGAACTGTCAGTTCGTTCAGCATGCTGCAAGTGTTCTGCGAGATCTGCTCAAGCATGCAGATCATCGTGTCCATCTGCCGCGTCTGGTGGAACAGGAGCTTCACCGCCTCGACGTTGATCGCCGCGAGCGTGTCAAGTCGGCCGACGGTCGCCGCGAACCCCGTGTTGATGCTCATGTTGAGGTTCGCCATGAGGGACGTGTTGACCTCAACCTGCGCGAGCTTCCCGTTGACCAGAACGAGCTGGTTGAAGACGTCAGTGACTGTCGGATCGGCCATCTCTCAATCTCCCTAAAGACTTTCTGTCTGACATGTGAGGCCAGCGCGGACAAGCTCCCTTTTGGAGTTCGGCCACGCGGCGCGAAGGCGGTCGCCGAGCGTGTGCCGCCTGTCGGGTGCAAAGGCGAGGAAGCCCGCGATGATGCCGAGTTCAGTCCTCAGGACGGCGGGATCACTCGGCTCGGGCATGCGCTCGAGCGGAGCCGCGGCGAGCCAGTCCGCCACTTCGGATGTCACGTCCCGTCCCTCGCTCGCCGCCCGCCACGTGCGGATTAGTGGATCGAGGATTGCCCACGGGGCGAAGCGCAACTCCGCGATGCGCGGCGCGAGCTCCCGCAACAGGGGAGGCAGACCGGCCGGCAACGGCGCACTGCCGCGGAGCGCCTCGAGAAAGCCTACGATCATTTCTGCGTCTGCGAGCGCATCGGGCGGGCAAGCCTCAGCCACCGCAAGCTGGGCCTCTTGCAGCCGGGCGGACTGGTTTCCGAGGTCCAAGGCGAGCGTACCGGCCAGTCTGTACCAGGCAAAGAGCGGTCGGACGACGAAGCTGAGCACCACACCGCGCGTTGCGGCGTCTTCGTGTAACTCCGCCGCGATCGGTGGGCTGAAGCGTTCGTACTCGGCGTAGATCGCCTCGATCAGCTCAGCGCTTAGGCGCGACGTCGCGCGAACGCGATCCCGCAGGGCCCGAAGCTCGGTCACTTCGAACGACGTCGTCGACCCGGTCGCTGCAGAGACAATGAAACAAGACGTGGTAGGCGCATCCGGATCGCACACTGCCGGCGGCGCCTTGTTGAGACACACGGTCTGGACCGTGCCGTCCATACTCATGTTTATAACGAAATTCTTGGAGGTGTAGCCTGGGTGATAGCTCGCATCACATGGGCCGCCGTTTCCGGATTTGCTGATCGTCAGGTTGACCCACTCCCACAGGTCGTACGCATCGAAGATCTGTGCTTGGCCGTTGGCGTCGGTCACCACGTAACCGGGTGGGTCCAGAAGCGCCGAGCTGATGTGCGTGCCCGGGAGCAGGGTCGACATCGATGCACAGTCAACGATCTTCAGCGTCACAATCCACGACATGACCCGTCTCCTTCTGCGCGTTCAATCGGGGTAGTAGATCCGTAGGACGGCTGGCCGCATGAGGCCGATCTTCGCCTCGGTCTGTGTCAGTTCCCCGACCGCCTGGTGGAACACCGCCGCGTTGGCCCCCACCCCTGGCGAACGGGCAAGCGAGACTGCCCGTTCCACCCCTTCGATCACCTTCCCCCTCAGGTCCCTGGCATCCTTTACCGGGAAGGCATCCTTTCCCACGTGAGGAGCGATCAGCTTCAAGGGAATCGTGTGGGATCCGACCTGTATTTCGTCGACCTTCTTTGAGAGATCCTCAAGCGACTTAATCGGCAGGTAAGGCTCGAGCCGCTTGCAGATCTCTTCGATCAAATCGGCGCGAACAC
>WBZU01003253.1_pt1 | contig 10752 bp, 10 predicted proteins | sample 5204311 | NCBI WGS metagenome assembly WBZU01 (sample SAMN12344359, study PRJNA552823) | activated sludge metagenome | biome: Activated sludge suspended growth; feature: Nitrification reactor; material: Wastewater; isolation source: activated sludge from nitrification reactor of wastewater... | reverse complement strand
GACGTCGACCCGGCGGCGGGCGGTGTGCTCGGTGACGTGAACGGCGGCTGGGGTGTCGCGATGGCGACCACCTCCTCCGAGCGCGGCCTCACGCTGCGCTCGCCCGGACGCTTCACCGCGGCCGCGGCGCGTCTTGTGCAGCTCTACGGCGAACGGGGCGGGTCCATCGACGACCCGGGCGTTCGCGACGCGGTGGCCCAGGCCTGGATCGACGCCGAGGCCTACGCCCTCTACACCCTGAGCGACGTGACCGGCATCGTCGAAGGTCGCTCGCCCGGTGCTCGATCGAGCCTCAACAAGATCTTCTGGTCTGAGCTCGACGTCCGCCTGCACGAGGCGGCGCTCCGCCTGCTCGACGGCGAAGCCGAGCTGACCGAGTGGGGTCCCGAGGGCGACCGGGTCGAGAACCCGTGGCTCAAGGGCTACCAGTTCTCGTTGTCCGGTCCGATCTACGCGGGCACGAACGAGATCCAACGCAACATCGTCGCCGAGCGTGTGCTCGGTCTGCCGCGGAAGTAAGCGGATCGGGAGAGACTGACCATGAGATTCGCCTTCACCCAGGACCAGCTCGACTTCGCCGAGGCCGTCCGCGACCTGCTCGCCAACGAGTGCGGCCCCGAACGGCTGCGCCTCGCGTGGGACAACGACAGCGGCCGTATCCCCGGCCTGTGGGACCGACTCGTCGAGATGGGCGTCGTCGGCCTCCTCGCTCCCGAGGGCGTCGGCGGGTTGGCCCTCGCCGAGATCGACCTCGTGCGCATCGCCTACGAGGCCGGGCGGGTCGCCTTGCCCGAGCCGCTCTCGGCACAGGCGGGTGTCGTCGTCCCGGCGCTCCGCGATCACGCCCCGACCGCCGATGCCGAGCGGTTCCTCACCGACGTGTGTGCAGGCACCTCCACGGTCGCTCTGGGTCTCGCCGTCAACCCGCTCGTCGTCGGCGCAGCTGACGCGTCGATGTTCCTGCTCGAAGCCGCCGACGGGCTTCACCTCGTCGATCCCGATGTCGTGGAGCTCGTTCCCGAGGTCTCCGTCGACGGTTCCCGTCGGGTGTCGCGGGTCGTCTGGAACCCGTCGCCGGCGACGCTCATGTGTGGCGCCGAGGGAGCGGTCGAGGCCCTCGCCCGGGCGGCGACGTTCACCGCCGCCGAGCTGTGCGGTCTGGCCGACACCATGCTCGGGCTGACCACTGGCTATGTCACCGAGCGCAAGCAGTTCGGTGTTCCGATCGGGTCCTTCCAGGCGATCAAGCACCACTGCGCCGACGCACTGCTCAAGGTCGAGTTCGCCAAGCCGCTCGTGTGGCGGGCCGCGTACTCACTCGCTCAGGGCGATCCCGATGCGCCGTTGCACGCCTCGATGGCCAAGGCGGCAGCGAGCGATGCAGCCGACGTGGTCGGCCGCATCGCGATGCAGTGCCATGGAGGCATCGGCTACACGGTCGAGTACGACCTGCACCTGTACCTCAAGCGGGCTTGGGCGCTCGTGGCCCAGGACGGCTCGGCGGCATCGCACCGGCGACGCGTCGCCGACGCCGTCCTCGGTTGATCACCGTCGGCTGACCCGTCAGCCGACGGTCGCTCCCAACGACATCTGCGTCCCGTCGTCGCACACCGCTCGAATCGACAAGCCGAACACCTTGTCGACCAAGCCCGTGCCGGCGTCGGTCGTGTACCCGCCGAGGTAGGTGTCTGTGGTCGGGATGGTGTTGCACCCGGAGACCCGCAGGGTGCCCCATCCCGGCGACGTGAAGGAGATCTCCGCGGTGTACGGGCCGAACGTGAGCGTCGCCGACGAGGTACCGCCGACGAACCCGATCGGGTGGCGGGGGTACAGCCAGTCGCCGGCAGCGCCGTCGGTGAAGTCGCCCAGCGAGGTTCCCCGGACGAGGTGGACGCCCCGGGACTGGGCACCGATGTCGACGGGGGTGCCGCATCCCCGCGCGATCACCACGGCGGGACGTGGGTCGGTCATGGCCGCGCCACCGGCCCCGAACCAGGTGCGGAACGTGCCGACCGAGCGGACGACGGGCCCCAGGGTCCCGAAGGTCGCCCATTCGTAGCCCGGTCCGCTGGGCGGCTCGGTCAAGCTCTCGACGTTGCATCCGGGACCTCCGGGGAACTCGAGACTGGACACGAACTTCGTGAACACCGTCCCTCCGTACGTGGGGTCCTGATCGTCGAGGACGGTCCACGTGCACGGCCCGTCGGCGGCGACGGCGGTGGTGCCGTACGGCAACTTGACGACCAGGATCCCGAGTCGGCCGCGGGCCCCGGTCGTGGCCGTCTCGGCGTGGCACGTCGCTCCGGCGGGCACCGTGGTCGCATAGAACCCCCACGGCAGGGCGGTGGACGTGGCCACACCGTTGTTCGACACGACGTGGGTGCCGGGCCCGAACGACCGCAGTGACGCCGCCGGAGCCGGAGCCGGCGCCGTCGTGGGTGGTGTGGGTGGTGTGGTGGTCGCCGGTGCCGCCGTCGTCGGGGGGAACATGATGCGGGCCGCGTCCGCCTTGGTCAGCGCCCGTTGCCACCGACCGTTGCGGCACACCAGCACCCAGGCCCCGCCGTCGTCGCCGAAGTCCTTGGTCGAGCAACGTTGTCCGACCCGGCCGCGCTGGCACGCAGGGAGCAGGACGACGAGCACGGCGAGCGCGACGACGATGAGTGTGGACCGGGACCTCGGAGCAGTCATGGGCGGGACGGTAAATGAAGATCGCTCATGACGGGAAGTCCCCCAACGCGGAGGACTCCCCGGAACGGCTTCGCTGGGCCCTACTTCACCTCCCGGCGCACGCTGCGGTAGAGGCCGATCGCCGCTGGAAGCAGCACCCAGGCGGCGATCGCCGTGAGGGTCTGGGCGAGGTGGTGGGTGGGGTGGTTCGAGGCCAACCGGTCGTAGGCCTCGAAGATGTCGAGCCAACGGGAGTTGTCCTTCAGGACCTCGGGAGCGAATGCCGCCCACACCGTGGGTGCGGCGAAGAACGCTCCGAGGGCGGCGGCGGTGACCGGGATGAGCGCACCGAACGCGGCGCCCATGACCACCTGCAGCAGGGTGGCGATCACCGTGGCGCGGATTTCTCCGCCGGCGTTGGCGTACGTCGCTCCGTCACCGATCACTCCGCCCAGTGCGGTCGCTGCCAACGACAGTGGGACGGTCACGAGCAGCACACCGATGCCCAGCACGAGCGCAGCGCCGAACTTGGCGCCGAACACCCGGAGCCGGCGGGGCGACAGGGTGAACGTGGTGAGGGCCGTTCGTTGTGTCCACTCACTGGTCATCGCCAGGAGCCCGAGCACGGGGAGGAGGAGCGACACTGCCGGCTGCACCGACGCGTTGTACCGGCTGAACTCGACCGGCACCGACGACGTGTGGAACAGCTTCCACACGAGGAGGCCGACGGTCAGGGTGACCGCCGACCCGAAGAGGACCTTCCCGCTGCGGGTGTCGGTCAGTTTGCGGAGCTCGACGCGGAGGAGCGTGCTGAACCGCTGGGGGCGGATCGCATTGTGTGACGAGGGGACCATGGTCGTTGCCGGGTTCGAGGGAAATGTGGTGGAGGTCATGCTGCGGTCGCCGATCCGGTCGAGGTCAGTTGGAAGTAGAGGTCTTCGATCCCGGCGCCGCCGGAGAGTTCGAGCAGCACCTGCCCGGACGACAGGGCGAGTCGGCCGACCTCCTCTGCGGATGCCTGCACGTGCAGGCATCCGCGGTCGGTGCGGCTGACGTCGAAGCCGGCCGTGCGGAGGGCGACGACCATCGCCGCGTCGTCCAGCGCCCGCACCGTCGAGCCCTGGCCGACGAGGAGTGCGTCGAGGTCGTCGTCGGCGACAATGCGTCCGCCGCCGATCACGACCAGTCGGTCGACCGTGGCCTGCGCCTCCCCGAGGAGGTGACTGGAGAGCAGGACCGTCCCACCGCGCGCCGCGAAGTCGCGGAGCAGGAGGCGCATCCAGCGGATGCCCTCCGGATCCATGCCGTTGGCCGGCTCGTCCAGGACGAGGATGGCCGGATCGCCGATCAGGGCGTTGGCGATGCCGAGCCGCTGGCGCATGCCGAGCGAGTACGACGCGACCTTCCGCTTCGCCGCGTGGCTGAGGCCAACCCGCTCGAGCATGTCGTCGGCCGCGCTGCGGTGCAGCCCGAGCAGTTGGGAGCTGAGCCGAAGCGTCTCGAGCCCCGAGCGCCCCGGGTGCTGGGCGGAGGCGTCGAGCATGACCCCGACGAGTCGACCGGGGTTCGGGAGGTCGTCGAACGGTCGACCGTCGATCGTCGCTGTTCCGGCGGTCGGCGGCGTCAGACCGGTGAGCATCCGCATGGTGGTGGACTTGCCGGCGCCGTTCGGTCCGAGGAAGCCGGTGACGGTGCCGGGTTCGCAACGGAACGAGACGTCATCGACCGCCAGGTGGGCGCCGTAGCGTTTGGTGAGGTTCTGCACGTTGATCATGGACTCATCGTGCGCCGGGCGCAGTGTCGTCACATCGGCCGGGAGAGGGTCGGGACCCCCGACGAAAGTCGGAGATCGTCGGGCCGTGATGAGACCTTCGTCGGAGGCCGCCCGTCGGGCGCTGCCGTACCCTTGGCCTCATGGGAGCGATGACCAGGCGGTGGCAACGACTGCGAGCGCAGTACGGTGCGCCGGTCGCCGACGGCTTCGCCGTGCTCTTCAGCATCGTCGGCACCATCGCCGCGACCGAGAGCAACCCCCGCTGGGTCGACCTGCCACGCTGGGTCATCGCCGTCACCGGTGCCGCCGGCACGGTCCTGCTCTGGTGGCGCCGCCGACACCCGGTTCGCTTGACGCTCGGGTCGGCCGTGCTGTTCCTGTTCTCCCACAACCCGGTGCCCCTGCTGTACGGGCTGTACTCGGCTGCCGTGGCCCGACGGGACCGTGTGCTGGTCGCGATCGTCGTCGCCGGCGGCGTCGCGTTCGCCGTGCCCGAACTGATGCGGATCGAGCGCTTCACCTTGGGGACCGTGATCTCGGCGATGATGCAGGCGATCGCGGTCGCGGCGATCGGTGCCTACGTCGGCGCGCGGCGAGACCTCGTGGCGTCCCTGCGTGAGCGCGCCGAGCGGGCCGAGGAAGAGCGTGAGCTGCGGGCCGATCAGGCCAAGGCGAGCGAGCGAGCCCGCATCGCTCGTGAGATGCACGACGTCCTCGCCCACAAGGTGTCGCTGATCGCACTGCACGCCGGCGCACTCGAGGTGAACGCCGACGCCGGGGCCGACCGCGTGGAGGAGGCGGCATCGTTGATCCGCACGACCGCGCACCAGACGCTGGAGGAGCTGCGTGAGGTGCTCGGAGTGCTGCGATCCGAGGCCGGTGCGGAAGGGGCCGACCTGGTCCCGACGGCGACAGTGGCCGACATCGCCCGGCTGGTGGATGCCTCACGGACTGCCGGCATCACCGTGGAACTGGTGGATGAACTGCCCGAACTGCCCGATGCCACCGCTCGGGCCGTGTATCGGGTGGTCCAGGAAGGGCTGACCAACGTGCACAAGCACGCCCGCGGTGCGGCGACCGTGGTGACGATCGCCGGCTCCGAGTTCGACGGAGTGACCGTCGCAGTCGTGAACCGGGCCCCGGTCGCGGCGGCGCTGCTCGGGGAACAGCTCCCGGGTTCGGGTTCGGGGCTGGTCGGGCTGGGCGAACGTATCCGCCTCCTCGGGGGCACCTTCGACAGCGGCGCCGAGCCGAGCGGTGGCTGGGCGATGCGGGCGTGGCTGCCGTGGGCGGGCGCCCCCGTCGAGCCGGTGGCGAGCGCATGACGCGGGTGCTGATCGTCGACGACGAGGCGCTCGTCCGCGCCGGTTTGCGCATGATCCTCGAGTCGGCGGACGACTTCGAGATCGTCGGCGAGATCGACGACGGTGCCGATGCCGTATCCGCGGTGACCACGCTGCGCCCCGACGTCGTGCTGATGGACATCCGCATGCCCCGCCTCGACGGTCTCGCCGCGACGACTGCGGTCCGAGCGCTCGACGCGGCGCCGGCAGTGCTCGTGCTCACGACCTTCGATCTCGACGACTACGTGTTCCGGGCCCTCCAGGCGGGTGCCGCCGGGTTCCTCCTCAAGGACACTCCTCCACGCGAGCTGGTCGAGGCGGTCCGGGTCGTCGCTGCGGGCGAGTCGATGCTCTCGCCCACGGTCACGCGCCGGTTGATCTCGCACTTCGCCGACGACCCTCGCGCCGAGCGTCGCCGCCAGGCGCTCGAACGCATCGCCGTCCTGACCGATCGCGAGACCGAGGTGTTCGTCGAGGTCGGCCGGGGGTCGTCCAACGCCGACATCGGCACCGCCCTCTTCATGAGCGAGGCGACGGTGAAGTCGCACGTGTCGAAGCTCCTGATGAAGCTCGGGGTCGCGAATCGGGTCCAGGTCGCGATCCTGGCCCACGACGCCGGTCTCACCGACTGACTCCACCGACTGACCCACTGGCCGAACCCCGTCACTCCGGCGTCGCGGTGCCGGAGCGGGCGGCGTTCACGAGGAGCGGCCGGGTGACGGCGCTGCTGACGAGTCCGATCCCTGCCGCTCCGATGATGGCGGCGACCAGCTGAAGTGTCTCCGGTGGCACCAGACCTTCCGACGACTGACCGAAGCCCAGCATGAGTGCGATCGCCCCACCGAGACCGACCGCGATCGCTCCGGTGGTCGCCGCGACGAGCGGCACCGTCGTCTGCCAGCGTCGCGCTGCCTGCAGCATCTCGATCGGGACACCGGTGAGAGCGAGGCGCCCGATGGTACGGCGCTGGTCGACGACCGACGCCGCCGCAGCCACAGCGGAGGAGGCCGCCGCGAGGAGGAGTCCGGCGATGAGGACGACCAGCGATCCTCGGCGGACGTCACCAACGAGGGTGGCCTGGCTCCAGAGGTCGTCGCGCGACGACACCAGCGGATTGCCGTTCCGGCTCGGCGATGTGATCGTGCGCAACTGCTCGAGCGACACTCCCGCTCCCGGGGTGATTGCGAGATCGACTGTCTCGTTGTCGTCGGGGTCGGCGCCGACCCCGACCTGCTCGACGGTCGTGCCGGCGAACCGGGTGGGGAGGTCGAGGGCGAGCAGGGCGTCGGCGTCGGCGGACGGCAGCGAGACCGAGAGCTCGTCGGTCGAACCGTACCGATCGTCCTTCGCCTCGGCGGTCGGCAGCACGCCGGCGAGGAAGCCGGCGATGAGCCCGGCAAGAACGACCGACGACACGACCCGGTAGGCGGCCTTCGGATCGTCGGCGATCCGTCGTCCGGCGATCAGCGTCGACGGGACGCGAGCGAATCGGGCAATGGTGCGCCCGACCACCGAGCAGATCCAGGGCCCGACCAGTCCCAACGACCCGATGACGATTCCGAGCGCAGCGATCATGACGACGGCCTCGCCGGAGCTGCCACCTCGGGCGAGCAGCGTGGAGAGGACCAGTCCGACGAGCGCGACCCCGAGCCCGAGGAGGCGGGGCCACCGTGCCCGTTGTGGTTCGGCCGACCGGGCGACACCCAGGGGCGCCGAGGCCACCCGCCGCAAGGAGAGCACGGCGGCGGCGACGCTGACCAGCCCCGCCGCAGCGGCGAGACCGGCGGCCCGTGCAGCGTCGAGCCGAAGGTCCGACGCGAACCACTCGCCACCGGCGATCGGCACGCCGCGCAGCGCCGGAGCGAGGAAGAGGGACGCGCCGACGCCGACGATCGCGCCGGCCACGGCGCCCAACGCCGTCTCGGCTGCGGCCAGCACCCGGACCGCTCCCGGCGTTGCTCCGGCCAGCCGGATCGCGGCCAGCCGGAGTTCCCGTCGCGCCGCGGTCAGTCGGGCGGCGGAACCCACCAGCATGAGCGCCGGAACGGCGACGAGTACCACGGCGACGAGGGCCATCTCCCGGTACACCTGCAGATCGTTGTCCTGTTGTGTGGTGTCGTATCGGGTAATCGGGGTCACCGCCGACGCGACGCCGGGCCCGCGCATCTGGGGGGAGCTGCCGATCTCCTTCGAACCGACGGGACCGATCGCCGCGACCGTTCGCCCCAGCACGGCCACCAACTCGTCGGGTCGGGCCAGGCCGGCATCACCGATCGTTCCGACGACGCGGCCGAACCGGTCCCCGAGTTGGTCGGACAGGGTGGCGGCGATGAGTCGCGCCAGCGCTGGTGACACCACCGCCGAACCGGGTCCGGGCACGGCCCGGAGCCCGGGCGGAACGGGAATCGCAGCGAGTCCTGCCGCCCCGGGGGCGGTCGCGGCGAGCTCGACGACGTGGATCTCGCGCTCGTCGAACAGCTCCAGCGAGCGCCGCTGCAGCGCTGTCGCTCGTTCGTCCGACGCGGCGGGCACCGGCTCTCGCCACACGAACCGGGCCTCTCGCTCGCCGAGGCCGGCCCACGCGGCGATGACCGTCGCCGCCACGAGCGTCGCCGCGGCCACCCCGGCCGCGCACAGGGCCGCTGCACCGGCAGCCTGACGGGGAGCGCGGCGAATGAGGAGCGGCAGGAGTCGGAGTGCGGCGATCATCGGACCACCACCGTCGGGGCGTCGACTCGGTCCTCGATCTCGAGTACCTGTCCGTCGCGCATGTGGACCACCCGATCGCATGCCGCGGCGACCTCGGGATCGTGGGTGACGACCAGGAGCGCCGCGTCGGCCTGACGGCACGCCTCGGTGAGGACCGACATCGTCGATGCTCCCGTGGCCCGGTCGAGCGCGGCGGTGGGCTCGTCGGCGAAGACCACGCTCGGCGAGACGACCAGTGCCCTGGCGATGGCGACGCGCTGCAACTGGCCTCCCGACAGCTGTCCCGGCCGGCGCTGTTCCATGCCGGCGAGCCCGAGCGGCTCGAACCAGCGCGTGGCCTCGGAGACGGCCCGCCGGCGTGGGGTGCCGCCGAGCATCAGCGGGAGCGCCGTGTTCTCGACGGCGGGCAGCTCGGGAAGCAGTTGGTCGGATTGGAACACGAACCCGAAGCGCTCGCGGCGCAGCCGCGACGATGCCCGTTCGGCGAGTCGGTCGATGCGGTGGCCGTCGAGAAGGACCTCGCCTTCGTCGGCACGGGTGAACCCGGCGAGACAGTGCAGGAGCGTCGACTTGCCCGACCCGCTCGGGCCCATCACCGCGGTCGACCGGCCGGCGGAGATCGAGAGGCTCACTCCGGCGAGGGCGGTGGTGGCGCCGTAGCGCTTGACGAGGGAATGGGCCTCGAGCACCGGAGTGCCGGGACCGTCGAGGTGGTGGTTCGAGATCATGACTTCGATCATCGGGACCCGATGGCCCGGTGACATCGGCCCGGCAGCCAGGAACGGCTCGGCCGTTCGACCGGTTCGAACGCCGAACCCGTGCTCCGATATCAGCCGATTGGCCGATATCGGGCGGTGGTCGTCCCCTCGTACCATGCCGGGGTGACGGATCGGTCGGCCTTCGCCCCCACCTTCGTCGACCGCGCGCTCGAACGGCTGCAGCGGGCCGCGCCGATCCTGAGCGGGGTGTCCCAGGCCCTCCTCGTTCTCGCCGCGTCGCTGTTCGCGCTGTTGGACGTCGGGTTCGTCTTCGCGGTGTGGTCCAACCGCGGGTCTGACGGCAACTCGCTGTAGGCGGTCACCGCTGGCATCGGTGTGCTCGCGGTCCTCGTCGTCGTGAGCCGTCGGCGGCTCCTGCACGCCGGCCTCGTGACCCTCGGCGTCGCGAGCCTCGTCGCGACCGCGGCAGTGATCGTCGCCCGGGGCCAGGCGCTGCCGTCGCTCGCTGCCCTGTTCGCCTTCGCCCTCCTGACGGTGAGTCTCCTGCGCTCGTCGTCGGGACGGATCGCTGCCGGACTCGGCTTCCTGGCGACCGCGGCGGTGGCGAGCGAAGCCCTTCGGTTGAACCAGACCCTGGCGGCGTCCGCGGTCGTCGTGTGCGAAGCGTGCTTCCTCGTTGCCGTGGCCGCCGGCCTGTACCTCCGATGGTCCGACTGGCGGCGACTCGTCGGTGAGGAATCGGCGCGGACCGAGGAACGGCTCGAGATCGCCCGCGAGCTCCACGACCTCGTCGGTCACTACGTCACCGGCATCGTCGTCCAGGCGCAGGCCGCCCAGCACGTCGCAGCGTCGAACCCGACGGCGGCGGTGGACGTCTTGGCGCGCATCGAGGAGGCGGGGGCGGGCGCGATGTCCGCGATGCGACGGATGGTCGGCGGACTGCGCGACGACCTATCGGTTCCGCCCGGCGCGTGGTGGGCCGACATCGAGTCGCTGGTCGCCGGGGCGGCCGCCGACGGTGTCCCGGTGCGTCTGCGTCTCGATCCCGAGGTGAGCGGAGCGTCGGCCGACCTCTCGGCCTCCGCCCACCGGATCGTCACCGAGGCCCTCACCAACGTGCGGCGCCACGCCGTGGACGTGACCCATGTCGACGTCGATCTCGATGTCGAGGCCGACGGGGACCGGCTGGTGATCGTGATCGCCGACGACGGTGCGGCCACCGCCGTGCCGACGCACGACACCTACGGTCTGGTGGGGATGAAGGAACGGGCCGAGGCACTGGGTGGCACGTTGTTCGCCGGGCCGCGCCCGAGCGGCCGGGGCTGGACCGTTCGCGCCGAGATCCCCTTGGTCGCCCGATGATCCGGGTCCTGGTGGCAGACGATCAGGAGATGGTGCGCGCCGGCTTCCGGCTGATCCTCGACAGCGTGCCCGACATCGAGGTCGTCGCCGAGGCGGCGGACGGCCGTGCCGCGGTCGCCCTTGCGAACGAGTTGCGCCCCGACGTGTGCCTCATGGACATCCGGATGCCTCACCT
>WBZU01003249.1_pt1 | contig 10755 bp, 10 predicted proteins | sample 5204311 | NCBI WGS metagenome assembly WBZU01 (sample SAMN12344359, study PRJNA552823) | activated sludge metagenome | biome: Activated sludge suspended growth; feature: Nitrification reactor; material: Wastewater; isolation source: activated sludge from nitrification reactor of wastewater... | reverse complement strand
TTTAAGGCCGGCACGAAGTCACAAATTCGGATTGTGTGAGCGCGTAGCATCATGGATATGAAACACTCATCGCCTGCTGTGATCCCAGACCATCAGCCCAGCACCAGTGAAAAGGTTCTTGCCTTTCTTGATGAGCGGCTTGGGCTCAAGGAAATGCAGGCAAAAATGCTTAATGAACCAATTCCCGGAGGCTCGCGTTGGGCCTACGTGTTTGGTTCGATCTTATTGTTCATCTTCGCCATGCAGGCGGTCACTGGTACCATGCTCATGTTTTACTATGTGCCGACCGCGGACCACGCATACGATAGCACGCAGTATATTATCCACGATGTCGATTACGGCTGGTTCTTGCTCAGCTACCATTTCTGGGGATCCAGCGCGATGGTTGTCTGTGTGTTTGCACATATGTCCCAGGTCTTTCTCTGGGGGGCGTACAAAAAACCTCGAGAGCTTCTCTGGCTGGTTGGGCTCGCTCTCTTTGGAATCGTGATTACATTTGGTTTTACCGGGTATCTCTTGCCCTGGGATCAACGGGCATTCTGGGCGACACTTGTGGGTGTTGAGATTCTTGATAAAACACCGATCGTCGGCGATTTTATCGCAAGGTTTTTAAAGGGCGGCGCGAGTCCCGGGCAGATGACGTTGAGCCGGTTTTTTGTTCTCCACGTCATGATTCTCCCTGCGGCGTTGATGGCTTTGGCAGGGCTACACATCTTCTTGTTTCGTGTGGCGGCACCAGCGGGTCCCTTTAAAGGGACAAAGGAAGAAATCCAGGCAAAAACCGACTATTTCTTTCCCCGTCAAATCTGGAAAGACATCGTGGGGATGGCTTTTGTCTTTGTCGGCCTTTGTGCCTTGGCTCTTTGGGAACCCGTTGTGCTGCTTGACAAGGCGACTCCTGATCCTGGGGAGTACCATCCAGAGCCGGAATGGTACTTTTTATTCTACTTCCAGTTGCTGCGACTGAAGCTCTTCGCTGGGCAGTTCGGCCAGTTTATGGGAGCGGTTGCACTGCCGGTCCTATTTATGGGGTTGATGGTCGCGCTTCCATTTTTCGATAAGGATCCTGAACGGAATATTTTTAAGCGACCGATTGCGCTGATTATCTGGATCGCGATTATGGTGGTGATTGCACTCTTTACGGTGGCAGCCGTTATCAATCGAGAGTTCCTAGACTAACGACATTTCATACGAACTGAGCATATGGCTGAAGAACGCGAATCAATGTCCCCCACGAAGATCGGATTTGGCATCCTCTGGTCAGCCTGCTGGACGGGTATCCCGATCAAAGCAGTGTTTGCCGTCATGGCCATGACCATGGGGCTCGTCCATTTTGAGGGCAGATTTGGGCTTGCCTTCCTCATGTTGCTCGCCAGTCCGGTGACTGTTTTCGCGGCTCCGGCGATCATGGCCATCTATGACACGCATTTCGGTGAGGGGATTGGTCTTCCACTCATCTTCGGCGCCTCAATCCCTATTGATATCTGGGCGCTCGGTCTCGTCGGGCGAACCTTCTTTCTGGAACGCCTTAAGAAGGAGCCACCTCACGACGGGCTTGGTTTTGCCATTTGGTGGAGAACCGCTTTGATCGGCACATTGATCATGCCAATTTTGTGGGGGGTCGTCAGTCGAGTGACCGAAACGGCCATCAGTGCCTCGCACACACTCGCGGACACGGAAGCCTTACGACACATCTATGACACGGGGTTGCCGGTTGCGGAGCGCATCGGTCTGGAGCTGACAGTGTGGGGTTCGATTTCCTCGGCGGCGCTCTTCATACTGGCAGCGATCGGAGTGTCAGTTCTTGGGCAAGCCATTCGGCGTCTTGCGGAGGATTGCCGTTCGGCTCCTGAGAACTATCAGGGACTCGTGACACGGTGGGATCTGATGCGAGTGCCGAACGACCAAGGGCTGCTGTTGGCCTCGCTGGCCGGAGCCGGGGTGGTTTTCTCACTTGTGTTCTGGACCATCCTTCCTGTGACAACCCCTCATCCCCATGAGTGTTGTGCGAAGCCGGCGGTTCAAGCAGAGCCGGTTTATAAGCCAGTCGATGCCTTGAATAAGAACACCCAACGGCTTGCGGCGGTGGCTGCACAAGTTGAGGCGATGGAGAAGCAGAAATCTGACACCAAAGGGCAAAAAGAGAAGGGCAAGGGGAAGCCGGCAGGGGCGGCCCCATCTGACAATTCGAAACCGTAACTTGCGAGGTGATGTGGTGAGTGCCATACAGGAGGTCGAAACAATTCAACGGGCTCTCCGGGCCATACGTGGTCAAGAGCGATGGCTTGTCGGTCTCTTGTTGACGGTTGGTTGGTTCCTCCTTCTCCCTTCAATGGGCCTAGCGGCTGAGGGAACTACTGCCGGACCGACCGAGTATCGGGACATTCCCTACATCGGTAGCCGGAACCTGGTGTGGATCGTAGCTCAGCTCCACCTTTTGCTGGCTGGTTTCGTTCTGGGTGTACCGATCTTTGCCTGGCTATGCGAAGTCATTGCATGGAGAGGCGGAGAAAAGCGTTATGACAAGCTTGCGAAGGAGTTTACCAAGCTTCTGACTTCCGCCTACGCCACCACGGCGCTGTTCGGCGGCATTCTGTTGTTTCTCTTGGTCGCTTTTTATCCCAAGCTCATGAACTATTTGACGGATGTGTTCTTCCCATCCTTTTTGGTCTATTGTCTCCTGTTCTTGCTCGAAACGGCGACACTGTACCTGTATTGGTACGGGTGGGATGCGATGCAGGACGGCAAGAAGAAGACCCTGCACGTCTTTCTCGGTTTCCTGCTTAATTTCTTCGCCTTATTCATCATGATCGTGCCCAATGCGTGGGCGACCTTTCAGTCAAGCCCGGTCGTGATAGCTGACGGGACGGCGTTCGAGCGTGCCTGGGCCGCGACGTGGAATCCGACCTGGTGGCCGATCAATATCCATCGGTTAATCGCCAACGTCGTGCTAGGTGGATACATCTGCGGAGCGTATGCGGGGGTCCGGTATCTTTCGGTGAAGAGCCCAGAAGATCGGGAACATTACGATTGGATGGGGTACGTTGGTAACTTTATCGGGGTATTCGGTCTGCTTGCCTTGCCGTTCGCGGGCTATTGGCTTATGCGAGAAATTTACCAATATAACCAGCAGATGGGCATCACCCTGATGGGAGGTTTCCTCTCCTGGCTGTTTATCATCCAGGCCATGCTGATCGGTGTGCTGTTTCTTGGCTCCAACTATTACTTCTGGCTGGGAATTACCTACAGGATTCCAGGATCGGAGGCGAAGTATCGACGAGCGATGTTGATGATGCTCGTCAGCTTGCTGCTCTGTCTTGCGGTCTGGATGACGCCGCACTCACTCGTCGCCAGCATCGAGGAAGCTCAAAAGATGGGTGGTGCGCACCATCCTCTGCTCGGCGTACTGGGGGTTATGTCGGCCAAGATGACGGTCTCCAACCTCATGATTCTCATTACGTTCATGAGTTTTGTTATGTATTGGCGGGCAGGAAAACAAGATACGGCAGGATGGGCGAAGCTGGGAAAGGCGGTCATGGGTGCCGTCCTCGTGGTCGCCAGCCTTGCTGTCATCGTTCTTGGCATATGGGGCTATTTTGTACCGGCGATCGTCCGTATCAACTATTTCTCAACGTCCCAGGTGGCGATCGTGGGTTTTGTTATTCTGACGATTACGCCGTTGACGGCACTATTGCTCAAGAGTGCCAAGACGACGACGGAGATGGTCTGGGGCAGCATGCCCCCTCGCGCTGGCTATGCGCTGGTGCTCAATGCAGTCATGGTGATTTTGCTGATGACGTTGATGGGCTACGCAAGGTCGTCCTCCCGGGTTCATTGGCATGTGTATGGAGTGCTTCGTGATACGTCGCCCTATGCCTATTCGCCGGCACTCGGCAGCGCTTCGTTGATTATGGCGTTCTGTACGTTTTTCTTCTGCATCCTCGTGGCGTTTATCTTCTGGGTCGCGACCATGGGTGATAAATACAAAGCGACAGCCGGAACTGGAAAAGGGGAGCTGCCGCATGGCATTCCTGCCATGGCCGGCGGTGCACCAGAGGAACGGCAACAGAGATAGAAATAGGCGAATTTTTGGCACTAATTGTTACGGTTGAGTGTAGGAACGAAGAACTCAACCCTGATCACTCAGGACTATAAATTAGAGGGCATATGAGTGAAGTTGCGCAATTACAGCTGATCGCATTGTCGATTGTCGGGGTCGGGATTCTCATCCTCCTCTTCATTAAGGCCGTCTTTGTTCGGGTCACGGGGTTTGTTTTTATCGTCTTGGGACTGTTTTCGCTGATGTCCCTGGCTGTGCCTCAGCTGGCCTCCCTGCCTCCGGCTGAAGAGAAAATCGATATCAGCAGTATCAAAACCCCAACCGATATTGCCGCAATCGGGCAAACGGTATTTTTCAGTAAAGGGCAATGTGCTCTGTGCCATTCGATCGGACCCAGCGAGTCCGCGCGATGCCCGGATTTGAAGGGCATTGGCGCTAAATTAAGCAAGGATTTTCTCTATGAAAGCCTGACAGATCCACAGGCATTCGTGTACCAGGACTACCGGCATGGTGGTGTGCCTAAGGAGTATCCAGCGACGATGCCCGCAATCAATAAGGATCCAATCGGGTTGTCGAAGAATGAGATTTTGGCGATTATCGCGTTTCTCCAGCAAATGAGCGGGGAGCCGATCTCCGTCAACGTCTCAGAGCTTGAAATTCCAGGTAAAACGCCGGCTGCTCCGGTGAAATCAGCGGAAGCGGCACTTGTGGCGGACGCACACACGAATTAGGAGGCATGTATGGGGGCGTTAGGGAAGCCGATCATTCTCATGGTAGGCATGTATGCGTTTCTGAAATTTGTATTGCCAAATATACCGGGCTCAGCCCCATTGCCATCCAGCTTGATTTTTCTCTATCTGCTTCTGACGGCGTCTGGGATCGTCATCTTTGAGACACTCAGCGGAGAGTCCAAGGATGCTTTCTGGGGACCCATCCAACGGTTTCTCACAGGTGAGAACATCGGCGGTCTCCAAGCACTTCGTTACGGGGTTTTCATCCTCTTTCCATTACTGGTCGGATGGCAAACGTATGGGAGTACCGCAGTGAGTGACCTTCCGCCGACGGAAAGCCGGACGATTCATCCCGCACCGCCTGGGGAATACACCGGTCTCTCAAACCCTGTTCCAAAGACCCCAGAAAACATTATGCAGGGCAAAGGGTTTTACGCAGCCTACTGCTCACCCTGCCATGGGGGAAACTTTGATGGGAAGGGACCGGCTGCTCGTGGGTATATTCCAGCGCCGGCCAATTTCGCTGATCCGACGACGATCGCCATGTTGCAAGAGAGTTATCTGTTTTGGCGAATTAAGAAAGGTGGTATTGGCCTTCCAATCGAAGGGGCACCGTGGAAATCTGCGATGCCTCGCTGGGAAGTTGAGTTACCTGACGAATGGATTTGGAAGATTATCATGGGAGAGTACGACGGAGCCCACCAGTCACCACGAACCTGGGAGTAGGGGAGCCGTAGCGTGTGGATGGACATAGGTGTGTAGGGAGAATGAGGGCAGCATGAAACCGGCGAATCAGATTATACGGCAGGTTCTGCGTGGTGGGATCGGTGTGCTTACGGCGGTCATGGTTGGGGCGGCAACGATTGGCTTTGCTCAGGAGAGTGTTTCGGTGAGGGCTACGCTGATGACAGGGGGAGTCCCCGTGGACGATCCGAGTGCGGCAGCCTGGAGTACGGCACCGGCTGCCACGTTCCCAATGTCGCCACAGGTACATTGGCAGAATCGGATCCAGGAAGTGACAGTCAAGGATGTGATTGTGCGTGCCCTTCATGATGGGAAACAAGTGGCTGTGCTTGTTGAATATACTGATCCTACCCAGGATCCGGACGATGCCGCTGCGCTTGAGTTCATGGTAGGGGATAAGAAAGCGCACTTTGCGCATGGCCAGCCAATGCTGCAGGTTGAAGGTGGGCCGGTCAATATCTGGTTCTGGAAGAACAAGGCGGGTAAAGCCGTTGATATGAATGCGAAAGGTTTCGGCACCTTGAAGGCGCAAGAGCATCAGGATGTGAAGGCGAAAGGTGCCTATTCGAACGGGACGTGGAAGGTGGTATTTTCTCGAGATTTGGCCACTGGACATGCCGAAGAGGATGTGCAAATTTCCCCGGGTCAATTCATCAGTATTGCTTTTGCGGTCTGGGATGGCCGGAAAGATGGCGCTGGAGATCTGGTAGAGAAGGGGTCCCAAAAGGCCGTCTCGTCCTGGTGGTATTTCCGAGCCGATGCCCCGCCGGACTATTCCGGTTATATGTACGCAGCGATTGCGGCTGCATTGGCCTTGGGATTCCAGTTTGTCCTGATCCGAAAACTCAAGAAAGGGCAGTCAGCATGAAGGCGGCACGGCTGGGTGTCATTGGATTAGCGGTGGGGATGATCGGCGGCTTGGCGGTGCTCACAGGCGGCTGTGCCAATGAGCAAGAGAAGCGAGGTCATGAGCTCTATACCCACTACTGCAGTGATTGTCACGGGGAAAGCGGTAAGCAGAACGAAGGCTTCAATTGGTCATCGATGCCGGATCCAAAACCAAAGGATCTGTCGAATAAATCTGAGATGGGCACGTTCAAGGATGAGGAGCTCTTCGCGACGATCTCACGCGACATGTTGGACACCACTGAAGAAGGCGGCGATCCGATTGGAGACGATGATTTTGCGGTGCCGACCATGCCAACGTTCAAGTATACGCTATCGGAGGATGAGGTGTGGGCGATCGTCGGGCATGTCCGCACGTTGCATGGCATGAAGATGGAGTTTAATGTCGCGGCACGCAAGACCTCGCTGGAAGAAGGACTGAAGGTCTCACAGACCAAGTTCGAGCAAGCGAAGCAGGCCTATGAGGCCGCGGAAAAGAAAGCCAGTGACGAAGCCGAGCGAAAGAGTGAGCAACTGAAGAAAGATGTGGATGTCGATGAGTCTGCCTACGCGGCTGAACAAGCCGCAATGGTGCAGGCTAAGAAAGAAATGGATGTTGCACAGATCGCACTGAATAATTTCTCGACCAGACCTGGCAAAGGGGTGAGTGTTCCCAGGCCTGACCTGACGGTCAAACCGGCCGAGACGGCAAAATTGGTCGATCGTGGGAAACAACTCTACGAAAACAAGTATGGGTGTAACGGGTGTCATAATTTGGCAGGCGAAGGTGGAAAGATTGGTCCCGCGCTTGATCGGGCTGGGTTTCGGCTGAATGCCACATGGATCTACCGCTGGCTGAAGAATCCGCAGGCGATGGATACACATACTCGTATGCCGGCCTTGGGCCTCAATGATGCGGATGCGAAAGCGGTCACTCTTTATGTGTCTACGCTTAGAGCCCCTAAGGAGGAACCGGCTGTTGTGAAGCCGGTTGAGAAGCCCTAACAGGTTGTGCACTCAGCTTAGCCGTCAGCCTAAGGTCATAGGGTCATCCTATGAAGAACAGCGTCGAATGGCGCGCTTCTACTACGCATGATCCAAAGGCTGTTCTTCTGCTAGGCTAATAAACCTGAAAGCAGTCCAAACAGGAGCGCAAGGCCTGCCCAAATATGACTGCGGAACATGGCGAACGCGTCGGCTGGAGAGACTGGTTGTTGAAGGCGTCTCACCTGGTTCATAAAAAATAGCCCCACACCCGCCAGTGTACAATAAAAAGGCCATTGCAACTGGTTGAGCCAACCGGTGATGGTGAAAAGGGCCAGCATGGTTGCGAACGCAAGGCCCACTCCGTGATGGAGCGATGCGCCGAGGTAGAGTGCCGCTGATTTGACTCCCACTTGCCGGTCATCTTCTAGGTCTTGTACGGCATAGATTGTGTCGTAGGCTATGGCCCACACGGTGGTGGCACCAAAGAGAAGCCAAGCAGAGAGTTCGATTTGCTCCCGGACTGCAGCCCAGGCCATGATAGCGCCCCAGCCGAATGCAATCCCTAGCATGGCCTGAGGGATATGGATCCATCGTTTAGTGAAGGGATACAACGCTGCTAAACCCACAGCAACGGGGGAAAGCCAGGCAACAAATGGGGGAAGTAGGAGCAGCAGGCCCGCCGCAACTAGTAACAACAGGCCCAGCAGCGTATAAGCTTGCAGGCGAGACAACTCTCCGGAGGCCAGTGGGCGAGTCTTGGTGCGGGTCACCTGTCGATCGAAGGCCTGATCGGCTAAATCGTTCATAATGACACCGGCGCTTCGCATGATGAATGCGCCTCCAATAAACACCACGAGTAGCTTCAAGGGTGGGATTCCTCGGGCTGCGAGGACCAACGCCCACAAGGTGGGCAAGAGTAACAAATACGTGCCGGTTTGGTTCGGCAGGCGGATCAATCTGGCCAGGGCAGACCAAGGCGTGACAGACGAAACCGCTGATGAGGAAGCGACGGGGGCGGACATGCTGCGACCTTAGCCCAGCGGAAATTGGCTGTCAACGGGCCTTGACCGGTTGTGACGCCACAACGAATTCTGTATAAACACTCTGTGAAGAATCTCACAACGAAGAATCTCACAACTCCTTCCATCCAACGTGCAACGTTGCGAGGTGATCTAGTCAGCTGCGGTAGCCTGGCAGGGCTTATCCTGATCGTTGTAGGGTGCTCCGTTCTCACCCGTACACCGCCGACCGTGAGCCCACAAACGGTTTCTCTCACACCCGCCGTTTGGTTCTCCCCCAGCGTCACTGCCGCTGAAGTATCGTACGACACCCCCTGCGGTGAAAAAAGGGCGATGGCTCTTGCTGATCGGTTGATTACATCCGTTCCAAAACAATTGAACCGCACGTTCACCCAAGTGACCACGGAGAATCACGCCGAGGAGCCCCTCGCCTCCGATGGGGCAATTGAAGTTGGCGTTGGCACCAGACGAATTAATCTGGCTGTTCCACCTCAAGGCCATGGAAGCTATCCAGCTACGGCAACTTTGGGAATGGAAATGGTATTCCTGGCTCGCGATGGGACGGTGCTTTTCAGTAAGAAGCTCGAAGGCGTTGGGCGTGGGACGGTGACCGTCGCTGAACGGTCTTGTGTGGTTGAAGGGTTGGATGGAATTCTGCAGGAAGCCATTGACTCGGTGGCGGACGGGTTGGCCAAGCAGATGGCGCTCTCATCCCAGATACGAGAGTATGCTGCGACGAAAGACACATGGAAGTCGATTGCCGGGCAATCCAAACTTGAACCAACGGCCCCTATCCCTGGGGCTGCTGTCATACCTGCTCCTGCTGCCCCGGAACTGACTCAACCCGTCCAGGCGACTCCTTCCGAAGTGGTTCAGCCTGCGCACGTCAATTTTCGGGCGATTATTCGGGATGAAAGCCGAGACCAGTTTCTCGACCCTGACGAGTCCATCACGATTGAAGTCGAGGTCAAGAATGAAGGGCCGGTGGACGCCAAGGATGTCGTCCTTGTGATGGAAGGGAAGGATAAGCTCGCCGGTGTATTTCCGGGTGAGATGGCGGTTGGGACGCTTCGACCGGGCGAAGTCAAGCGAGCCACGCTTACCAAGCAGGTCACCGCCACGGAATCAACCAGCCATGGCGAACTCTCGCTGAGCTTGCGGTCCGCAAGCCCACTGGGCCTTGTGTCGCCGCCCAAGATCTTTGCCTTCGGGACGAAGCCCAAGCAGCCTGAGAATATGATCGCTCCGGATGTCGATCAGTTGCCGAGCACACTCACGGCGTTTAAGGAGCCGAAGGCCGTGATTATCTCAATCGGTGTCGGACGCTTTCACGACGAACAGATGCCGGTGGTCAGCCATGCCAGCCACGATGCGGCGGTGATGGCAGAATACTTTCACACAATCGGGAATGTGCCCCGTGAACGGATGCGAGTGTTGCTCGATCGCCAAGCCCAGCTAGGAGAGTTTAAAGAAACGTTTGAAAAATGGTTGCGAAAGAAAGCAGATGCAGCCACCGACCTCTATGTGTTTTTTTCCGGTCGTGCCCTGGTTGATGGCGCCAGTGGGGCCGTGTCGTTGATGGCGTACGATGGGGCGCCGGCTGGTCCAACTGGAGTCTATCCTCTCCGTCAGTTGCAGGAGGCGATCCAACGACTTCCGATTCGCAGGGCAGTGCTCGTCTTTGATGTTTCGTTGGATCCAGCGCCTGGTGCCGATCTAGCCACCATCCCCCAACCGGATTGGGAATCCGGGCGTAGTGATGCGGGGAAGGATGTGGAGATGTGGATGGTGGGCAACCTGAAATTGCAGGAAGCCCAGGCGCACGACCACAGCAAACACGGGTTGTTCACGTACTATCTCCTGAGGGGACTACAAGGCGTGGCCGACCTCAATCGGGATAGTATTGTGACGGCAGGGGAACTCTGCACCTATGCGAGAAACCAGGTTATTCAGATCACCCGTGACCAATTGAAAAGCAGGCAGGAGCCTCTCTGCTTGCCGCAGGTCGGTCGAGGAGGCATGGCTCGGATCCATCCCATCGCCAGAGGAAACAATCCCAAACCTCCGGTGATCCAGAAAGCGCCGGAGACTCCTGCAGATCCCTCAACATCACGTCCCAACTTCATGCAGGTTGGGCCATGATGGCTTGGGCCAGCACGGCAGACTGCAATTGACAGCCACGCTGGTGGTCGCTATCATGACCGAATATTTTCCTGTCAGGCCATCCTCCAGTCTTACCAAGGTGCCGGCGTAGCTCAGTTGGTAGAGCAGCGGTTTCGTAAACCGCAGGTCGCCCGTTCAATCCGGGTCGCCGGCTCCATAGATTCGG
>WBZU01003247.1_pt1 | contig 10759 bp, 7 predicted proteins | sample 5204311 | NCBI WGS metagenome assembly WBZU01 (sample SAMN12344359, study PRJNA552823) | activated sludge metagenome | biome: Activated sludge suspended growth; feature: Nitrification reactor; material: Wastewater; isolation source: activated sludge from nitrification reactor of wastewater treatment... | reverse complement strand
TCGATTGCACCACGGAAATCGCCGCGCGCTGTCATGCGCCCTATTATGGCGCGGGAAGCGAATGCCTATTGGGATTGGCAGGTACTGGACGTTGTGCCCTTTCCGCGTGTGTGCTGGCAAATTCTCCGCCGCCGCGTTGTACTTCGGGCGTATACGTGCGATGTGATCCGGCAACGAATCTGCGCGTGGCTCAAGATTGCAATACCGTCGGTTTGACGTGTCCGGAAGGCGCCGAAGGTGCCGACGCTCAATGCGCGACCGAAGACGGTGTTTTTCCGTGTGACGAACCTGGACGAACCACATGTTCGCCCGATAAAACCCGTGTACGCGTCTGCGATGGCGCGCTCGCTTCGGAATTCGACTGCTCGGCCATGCGGGCGACTTGCTTGGCGACGACTTCCGGGGAAGCTCGTTGCATTCGTTCCACCGATACATGCGCGCCGGAAGCCGCCGACATCGACGTTTGTCAAGGAAATACCATTTCTTTGTGCGTCGGTGGAGAGCGAATCAAGTTCGATTGCGGTGATGTGGGTTTGGTATGTATTCCATCCTCGGGGACGGAGCGGGCGCGCTGCGATTGATGTTGACAAACCCGAAATGAATGAAGCAACCAAAGTCGTAAATATCGGAAATGGACTCGAAGCACTTTGCAAAGCAAGCGTGCGCGCTATGCTTGGATGGTGCAATCGTGGAGCCCTATTTCTTGGAAAACTTTTCCCAATGCGCAAATCGTCCCGTATGCCGACCCGGACGAACTCGAGCGTGCAGCGTTGCGCATCGCTCGTTTGCCGCCGCTCGTCACAAGTATCGAAATCGATCGACTCCGAACGTTGATTGCTTCGGCACAACGCGGTGAACGATTTCTTTTGCAAGGTGGTGATTGCGCGGAGACGCTCGACCAATGCAATTCGGAGTCCGTCGAACGCATGTTGGCGCTTTTTTTGAAAATGTCCCTCGTATTGATTTGGGGCGGAAAGAAGCCTGTCGTTCGTATCGGACGTATCGCCGGGCAATACGGAAAACCGCGGTCGAATTTGACCGAGACATTCGGCGGAATGACATTACCCAGTTATTTTGGCGACTTGGTCAATCGGCCCGAACGGACGATTGCCGCGCGCCAACCCAATCCCGAGCGTTTGATCAGCTGTTATGAGCACGCCGCGCTAACCCTTAATTTCGTGCGCTCCTTGTCCGGCGGTGGGATTGTCGACGTGCATCCTCTCGAAGACTGGGATGCATATCCATTCGACCGGCCGGAGCTGCCGATCTCCCAGCGGGAGAGCTTTTCAAAAACGACTCGGGACATCGGCGAAGCATTACGCTTCATGGAGGCATTGGGGGAACTGCGGGTCGGCGACCTCTTCGGCTCGGAATTCTTTACGAGTCACGAGGGGTTCCATTTACATTACGAGTCGGCGCAAACGAAGGTCGTATCGCGGGGATGCGGTTATTACGACCTGACAACCCATTTACCTTGGATCGGCGCTCGAACACGAATGCTCTCGGGCGCGCACGTCGAATTTTTTCGGGGTATTCGTAATCCAATCGGAGTGAAGATCGGTTCCGACGCCACTCCGAATGAAGTATTGGCTTTGTGCCATATCTTGAATCCGGACAACGAACCGGGACGGCTGGTCTTGGTCTCGCGCATGGGCGCGCATCGCGTGGAAAATACACTGCCGGCGCTTTTGGATGCCGTTCGCCGCGCCCGAAAACGTGTCTTGTGGTTATGCGATCCAATGCATGGCAATACCGAGACATTACCCGATGGTAGAAAGACCCGGCGTTTCGACGCCATTACGATGGAAATGGATGAGACGTTCGAGGCACACGCTGCATGCGGCACCATTCTGGGAGGCGTGCATTTGGAGTTGTCCGGTGATGCCGTCACCGAATGTATCGGCGGCGGAGTACAAGTGGATGATTTGTCCCGGGCTTATGCCACGCGTTGCGATCCGCGACTCAATCACGCCCAAGCATTTGAAATGGCTCATTTCGTGGCGCGCAAGCTGCGCGAATACGACGGTGCGGCTCGGCGAAGGGGTTTTTCAACCCCGTAGCCGCATTTCGCAGAATCGTTTTAGACGAGGATCTTGTGCGCATCCTGCAACGTCGGCGCTATGTTGTAGGGCACGCGCTGAGATCCGCGATAAGTGAGGAGCATGGCTTGGAGCGTCAAACGACCCGCGACGGCGGTTGCGTGGCGCATGAACGCCGAATGATCCCCGAGGTCGTCGAAAATGCGCCCAATCGTCTTGATGGCGGAGAGCCATCGCGGCGTCATTTCAGGTTTTTTGACGGCGAGTATCTCGGCAATTTCCGGTCCCGCAAGCTCGTGCACCATCAACGAAGGTAGTCCGTCGAGCGCGGTTCCCGGCAACGCGTATTCCAAATAATCGATGAGCGACTTCATCATCATTTGGCCTTCCGGACACGCCGCATGATGTCGCCGCCCGATTGCGCGGCTTATCTCCAGACTCGTTGCATAATCGGGGACCAAAAATCGATGGTCGACGCCCAGAAGATGCCCGACGACATTCCAAGCATGGATGTAATCGGACTTTTCGGTTTGCGTCAAGTCGATGGAGAGTTTTTCCAGGCCGAGAAGCGTGACGGCCGAAAATGTGTAAAGCGTGCCGGCCAGGTCTTCTTGACAAATCGGTACGCCCCAGGCGGGATCATACATCGGATCGTGGCGCAAAAACCGGCGAATCGTGGCGTGCATGAGGCGCACTTTTTGGGCGGATCGAACGCCGGCTCCAAATTGATTTTCGTCGCGATAGAGCCCCCCGACGGACATGACATCCAAAACGAATTGCGCCGTCTCGACGACTCGACGTTGCGTATTGCTTTGCATGCGGTTTGTCCGGGATAATACCTGCACGCCGGCCCGCGCCGCATAACACGTCGGGAGGGCCAAGACGTGGAGCAAGATGACGATTTGGGGGGCATAACGGAAGAAAAGTTCGCCGGCCCGATCGATCGCCGCTCGATCCGCCCACGGAGGCAAGTCCGTGGCCAAAAAGTATTCGCGAACTGCCGGCGGCAACGCAGCCGAAGGAACATCATCGTTGTCGACGAGATCGCGCAACAGCGAATTGATTGTTTCAATGCCGCTCGGTCCGTGGGCAAACATCTCGGCAACGACTTGATCCGCAACCGGATCCCCAACATTGCGTTGCGTCGAGAGAAAAGCGTCGATCGATGGTTCCATTGCTACTTCGTCATCTCCGAATGATTGCGCCGGTCAAACGCGCGCGACATCATGCCGCAGCAAGCTCATTTGGCAAGCATAAAACGTGCTCGCTCGGTCGAGTTTTCGACAAGAACGTGCATCGAATGCCGGGACTATTCGATGGTCGAGTTCGTGACTTGGGGATCTCCATTGGCGAGCACGAATATGCCCGGGAATCCTTGGGTTTCGAATTCGAGGCTCTTGTTGCGCTGCAAAACGGAATTGTCGATTTTCAACGTGCCCGTGCGATCATTGCTTACGAAAAAGATCGCGCCTCCGCCTTCGTTGGCAGTGCTGTCGGTGATTCGCGCGCCGCATAAGGACAATTCGAACGTGTTGCCGTCATTGTATATCGCCCCGCCGTTTCCTCCGCCGGGCGTTCCGGGTTTGGCCGGATTAGCTCCATGACCGATCGCGTTCTCGAAACTGAACGAGCTGTTGAGGACCGTATACGAAACGCCAATGCTGCTCAGCGACGCACCATTGGAGCAGAAATTGCCGAGCTCCGGGCTCCCGCCGAACGTGCTGTTCACGATATACGCCGGCATTCCTTCGTATTGACTCAAAACGCGGATGGCTCCGCCGCCGACATCCGGGCCGACTTCGTCGCAAGTATTATGGAAGAAGCGGCTGTTGACCACTTTGAATCGTCCGCCGCGCACGAAAATCGCCCCGCCGCCATCGGGGTCGAGCCCCGTGGCGTTTCCATCGACAAACGTCAGGTTTTGCACGGTGAGTTGCGGGTGGTCTTGGTTCTGGCACATCGGTGTCGTCCACACCTGCGCTTCGTCGCAGGTATTCTGATACAAAATGCGGACATTACCCGAGCCGCTCAACGTGACTTTGTTTCCGCCGTCAATCACGATTTTCGGACCGGTATTGTTGAATATTTTTGCCGTCCGATCGAGCTTGATCACGACGGGATCCGGGCCGCAATCGAAGGTGATGACCCCGCCTTTGGCCACGGTATCGACGAATGCGTCGCTCGTGCAGCTCTCCGGCGTGCCGGTACCCACGACGTGATCGGGTTTCGACGAGTCTTCGGCCTGCGCTTCTGCGGGAATCGCGCATTTTCCATCGGGATTGCCCGGCGGCGGCCCATTGCCCGGATTGGTATTCGGATCCGGTTTGACATTTTCACTCGTCGTCGTGCATCCGACAACGGCGACCGAAAAACCAAGAATAAATGCCCACGACGCGCTTGTATGAAGCATTGTCACCTCCACCGAGCTATAAGAACATGATGCGAATTTGCGGTTCCGCTTCGACACTGGTTTGGCTCATTGAAATGACGATCGGCATATCCTCGGGCAATTTCATGGCGTCCTTGGGTCGAGGGAACCACCGCCGAACTTCGTATTCACGCAGAATGCAATTCACTGTATTGCTGTGCATGTTGCTCAGCGGGAAACGATAAAGCGTGTATGGAAAATCCGTGGCAAATCGATCGTTACCCGTGCCGCCGAACGTCGACGCTTCTTTGGATTCGAACCCAGTCACGACCTCCGGCAATAGAAAGAAGACATGAGGTTTGTCCTTGTACGTTCCCCGGTAGGCATGCACGATCCCTTCGGCCACATTCGGAGCTTCCAAATGTTCCCAGCGATCGGCGATGATTTTTGGGGAACCGTCGAGCCGTCCGACGACGTAATCATAAATGACTTCATCCGCCTTACCCGGATTGTACAATGTGTATTCTAATGGGCCTTTCAAGAGGCTGCGACCTTTGTCGGGCGTGGGATTGATGGCTACCGTAATTCCATATCTCAATGCGCGCAACCTGGGGTCCCCATAATGTGATCCCCAATCGTTGCCGAACTTCAAATAGGCAAACGTCGCATTGGGGATGAGACGAATCTCGAATCGTTGCGGTCCATCGACCCATGGAAATGGAGTTCCAGCTCCGTCGACCACTTGCAAGTCGGCGATTCCCTCGATCGGAGGACCGTCTTTGGCGGCCACTCGGACCGTGGGTTCGGGGATTTTTGAAAATGGCACCGCGAATGTCCGTCGCGTCGGCGGGCGAATGCCCTTATCGATGTCGGTTTGTCTTGCGCAACAAGTCTGGTCGAATGCGCAACACGCCGCGGAGGCCGCCTTCTTGTTCGTTGATGCATTCGTTGTCGTTTGTGGTGGATTCTCCCATCCCGCCGGCGGGTTGGGCGCGCTCTCCGCGGTCACCGTGTTCGACGCATCCGCAGGGGCAATTACCAGTACGCCCGATGACGCCGTCTGAAGTGCTCCCAGCAGCAGAGAACTGTGCGCTGTTTGGTTGGACAACCCCGCCAAGACAAACTCGCTTGCAGCGGCCGGAGACGAGCATACGGTCCACGCGCTTGTCAAGGTTTCGATAAGGTTTCGAGCGCTGCCGTCGGAAAAGCCGTCGTTGAATGAGCCGGAGCTCGTCGTCATGACGGAGATCATCGAAACGCACGCGCAGAGCACCAAATTGTGTTTTCGGATCATGGTCGAACAGGAGGCAGCGTACCTGTTTTTTCAGTTGTCGTGGTCATTTTTTTGCCTGACGGCCAAGTTGCGGCACGTATCGGTTCACGCTTGCGTTTCGGCCGGGATATGAAGTATAGGGCTCGTACACGGAATGGCCCGTACAGCATAAAGAGCAATGGCGAGACCAACCCAGCATCGGCCCATGAAACAGATGAAGACGGCGTTTGTCCTCGCGTCTATTGCTGTCGGCAGTTTGTGCTCGTCGGCGGTACACGCGGAAAATCAACCGAAAACAACGGAAAACGTAGCGCAGGAGCAGAAGGCGCAGGAACCCGAGCCGGCGCCGCGTGTGGCATCCACGGACTTATCGCTCTTTTGGGTGCCTTGGGGAATGCATTATACACGTGCCGCTTGGGGCGCATCGATTGCCCACAAGGTTCCGCTCGTCCGGAAAAACGGAATCTTTTGGGACTCAACCAATATCACGGTAGGCGTTCGTGATCTCTACGGCTATGTGAACAATACGTTCGGCCCGTTTGTCGAGATCACACCGATTGCATTTTTCAAATTTCGCATGGAGGCGGCGTACGATTATTTCATTTACGCTCCATTTAATGGCGGTCTGCGAGTCTTGACGCCTCTCGGCCATGATCGCCTTGCCCAAGGTCAAATCCAACGAGGCGATACGTCGGCGCTCGATTGGTCCGGCGATGACGGCGTCAACAATACGGAGAATTTCCAATCCCCAATCAATATCGGTGGAACGCGTCTTCGGGTTATGCCCACGTTGCAAGGCAAAGTTGGTCCGGTCGTATTTCAATACAACTTCATGGCCGATTTCAATTTCTATCGCGCGCCGCGGTCCAGCTACAACGACGTTTTTCATGATACGTTTACATTCACCCTGCGAAAACTTCAGGATGTGAGTCAAACGCATGAGCTCGTGCTGGCGTATTCGGCGCCGTTCAAGCTCCCGGGCGAACTTCTCCTGGGTTTGACGGCTCGGTACAATCGAGTCTCCGGGACGGGGCTCGATCAATTGTCTCTCGTCGGCTTCGCTTTTGCCCGATTGCCGCGCAAAATCATCCGTGGAAAAGTCTCCCCGTTTGCCGCAGTGCAGGCGGGTACGTTGCTCATCGACCCGATGTGGCAATACGCATTTTCTTGGGTCACGCTCGTCGGCGCCGATATCAACTTACACAAGTCCAAACCATATCACATTCCCGAAGACAAACCATGATTCAGCCCTCCGACCTGCGGCCTTATTTTCCACGAGGGTTCGGTGAACCTCGAGCATTTTTCGCTCCGGGGCGCGTGAATTTCATCGGCGAACATACCGATTACAACGGCGGTTTCGTTCTGCCCATGGCCCTCGATTTGGGGATTACGGTGCTCGGAGCGCGACGCGAAGACGCCAAACTTCACGTGCAAAGTCGGCAGGACGATCGTTTGTCGGAGATCACCATCGACCTCGACCATCCCGGTCCCAAACGTACGGGAACATGGCGCGATTACGTCGAAGGCATGGCTCACGCGCTGCGCGCTGCGGGATATCCTATTTACGGAGCGGAATTGGTCATCGGCAGTGACTTGCCGGCCGGCGCGGGGTTATCTTCGTCCGCGGCGCTCGAAATAGGCGTGGGGTTTGCCCTTCTGTCGCTCGCAGGTTTGTCCGTGGACCTCCAAAAACTGGCGCTGGCAGGACAAACTGCCGAACACGAATGGGTCGGTACTCGTTGCGGCATCATGGATCAATTGGCCTCCGCACGCGCGCGGTCTGGGCATGCATTGCTGATCGATTGTCTCTCGCTCGAAGTGCGCGACGTACCCATCCTCGACGATTCCGTATGTATTCTCGTCGCGGACACGCGTGTGAAACACTCGCTGGCGTCTTCGGCTTACAATGAGCGGCGGCGAGAATGCGAAGCGTCCGTTGAATTGCTGCGAAAAGTGCTTCCGCACATCCATGCATTGCGCGACGTGACGCCGGACGATTTGGCTCGCCATGGCCATCTGCTTTCCGAGCCGTTGTATCGGCGCGCCAAACACGTGGTGACCGAAAATGATCGCGTACGACAGACGGTCGCGTTGCTGCCGGCAAAACAGTTCGCCGCCATCGGCGGATTGCTCGTTGCGTCGCATCGCTCGCTCCAACACGATTACGAAGTCAGCTGCCCCGAGCTCGATGCGCTCGTGGATTGCGCGATCCAGCAAAAAGGCGTCCACGGCGCGCGGATGACGGGTGGCGGGTTTGGCGGCTCGATCGTTTGTCTGATCGAAACGAATGCCGTCGCAGATGTCAAGGCGGCATTGTGCGCGGATTTTTTGCGAAAATTCGGCAAAGAACCCGGGTTTTTAGTGACCAACGGCGGCTGGGGGGTTCATGAACTGACAGCAACTCCGGCCGTGGAAAATCAACCTACGAATCGATCGTCGAATTGACATGCCGACTTGGAGCTACTCATGACACTGTTGCGAGACCTTCGTACCGCGGCCGATTGTTTGGTCAAAGACCCGCACACAAAACCTTGTGTGTTGACCGGTAAAACCAATTTCGAAGATCATCAACAAGTTTTTCCTCGCGGCTTTTGTTTGGGCACGGCGACTGCGGCGCATCAAATCGAGGGCGGCCTCGATAACGATTGGACCGATTGGGAACGGGGATTTCATGCCGACGGCACTCCGCACGTAAAAGACCGCACCGTTTCGGGCGACGCTTGCGATTCGTGGAATCGGTTCGACGAAGATTTGCGCCTCATGCGGCATCTCGGCGCCAATGCATATCGATTCAGCGTCGAATGGAGCCGCCTCGAACCCGTGGAAGGACAATGGAACGACGCGGCGGCGGACCAATATTTGTCTTGGGCTTGCAAGCTCAGGGATGCGGGAATCGAGCCTATGGTCACATTGCACCATTTTACGCTCCCACGTTGGGTGGCGACGCAAGGTGGTTGGATGAACGATCGGACCATTGATCTGCTTGCGGAATTCACGGCACGCGTGGCCAAGAAACTCGGCAGCGCCGTCGATTCTTGGTGTACGCTCAATGAACCGAACGTGCTCATGACCCTTTCTTATTTGAAGGGGGTTTTTCCTCCGGGATTAAAAGATCAACGGCTCTGTGCGCAGGGGCTGGCGCGACTATTGCGCGCTCACGGGAAAATGGCCGAAATCATACGCGAACACGATACGGTGGACGCCGACGGAGACGGTTTTGCCACGCGAATCGGTTTGGCGCACCATGTCCGGGTTTTTCAACCCGCAACCCGCAGTCCACTCGATCGAATCATCGCCGGATTCATGGATCGCTTCTTTAATCAAGCCATCGTAGACGCTCCGGCGCGAGGTCGAATTCTTCTTTCGATTCCGGGCGTCGTCGATATCGATGAAGACGTGCCGAACCTGAAAGGTTCCCTCGATTGGTTGGGTATCAATTATTACGGCCGTGATCATATTCGCGCCGATCTGTCCGACCCTTCCTTGTCCGAGCAATACGTGCCTGCGGAGCGCCCCGTGAGCGACCTTGGTTGGGATATTTGGCCGGAAGGTATGTACCAAGTCCTCAAACGTTATGGAGCGCTCGGTTTGCCCATCTATGTCACGGAAAATGGAATCGCCGATCATCATGGCGAAAAGCGTCCGGCGTTCTTGGAATCGCATTTCGAGGCGCTCGTTCGCGCCGCTCGCGAAGGCGTCGACGTGCGTGGATATTTTCATTGGTCGCTGCTCGATAACTTCGAATGGGCCGAAGGTCATGAACCACGTTTCGGACTTTATCGTGTCGACTACGACAGCCCGGACAAACGCCGCGAACCGACGCCGGCTGTGGAAACGTTCCGCCAAATTGCCCGTCGGCTCGGGCTCGAGCCCGAAGGGTGAACACGAGGGGTCATGGGGATCGAGCGCGCTCGCGGAGAAATACGATATCGTTTTCGTCACCAATCGTTTGTCCAGCGCTTTGATCTGGCAAAAGACACCAATTTCGATGACGGGCGCTTGCGTGTATCCGTACACTCGAGCGCGAAGCGTCTATGCGTGCGGGTCAAGGCGTGCGATGCCGTGGAGATCGACGCGTGCGTATTGTATTTCGAGCAGTCGCTGCGGTCGAACGACCGGTTTTTCCTGAATGGGTATCAATCGTGGACCGATTCGCGTGAATTTTCTCCGGACGAACGAATTGGATCATTCCCGCCGCTCCTTCGTCCGGCACTCGAGCGATTCTTCCGGACGAACCATTACGGAGATTACGACATCGTTCCTTCTGCCGGTCGTCACTTGCACGGCTTCACATACATGTACACCCGCGCTTGGGGCGCGAACTCCATTCGTTTTTACGGTTCGCTCTCGGAAGCGGAAGGTTTCACCATTTTTCGCCTATTGCCGGAGGATCGGCGCATCGTCGTGCAAAAAGATTGTACCGGATTGGCGCTGACTTCGGGCATGGAATGGAAAGCATTCGACCTTTACGTCGACGATGGTGATGAAGATACCGTCTTCGCAAAGTATTTTCACGACGTTCATGAATCGGCGGGTTTGTCTGCGCGCTCGACGCCTCCGTGGACGGGGTGGACCAGCTGGTATTACCATTATACCAACATCAACGAGAGCATTATCCTGAGCAACCTGGATGCTTTCCGTGAAAAAAACATCCCCATCGATGTGTTTCAAATCGACGATGGATGGCAAACCGCGGTGGGAGATTGGCTCGAGGTCAAGGCCGCATTTCCGCAAGGCCTACGACCCATTGTCGATCGCATTCACGAAGCAGGATATCGCGCCGGATTGTGGTTGGCGCCGTTCGTGGCCGAGAAAAAATCGCAATTGGCAAAACAGCATCCGGAATGGCTTCTGCGCGATGCCGAAGGTAATCCCATTCCCGCGGGGCATTCGTGGCTTTGGAGCGGCGACTTTTACGGTCTCGATATCGATCAGCCCGGTCTTCGATCCTATTTGGCCAACGTTTTCGATACCGTTTTGAACGTGTGGGGGTTCGACCTGGTCAAACTCGATTTCTTGTACGGCGCCTGCTTGGTCCCCGCACACGGGAAAACGCGGGGCACGCGCATGGTTGAAGCG
>WBZU01003245.1_pt1 | contig 10766 bp, 11 predicted proteins | sample 5204311 | NCBI WGS metagenome assembly WBZU01 (sample SAMN12344359, study PRJNA552823) | activated sludge metagenome | biome: Activated sludge suspended growth; feature: Nitrification reactor; material: Wastewater; isolation source: activated sludge from nitrification reactor of wastewater... | reverse complement strand
TTGTCCGTTTCGTCGCCGAAGACCACGCCTTCACGCCGATCCACATCGTATCTCTGCGGATCCTCCGATAACGCAATAAAATCGGCATACTCGTCCCGCGACATGTTCTCGACGGCATCCATCAAGTCACGATACCCGTCGTCCATGCACCACGGCGCCACGACGCCCATCCATTTGAGGCTCGCGCCCGTATACGAAGATTCGACCTGCGCCAATCCCAGCGAGATCTCTCGATCGACCGCATCGAGGGTTTCGTCATTCACGAGGAACCCAAGGTCCACATAAGGCCGGCCGAAAATACCATGGATGTGCGACTTCATGCGCCCGTCTCCTCGTGCAGCTCGTTCAAAAGCCATTGCGCCACGCGGCGTTCGAACGCATGCACGCCATCTTCGCTGGACGAATAAGCTCCGGGACGAAAACCCGGCGTGGCGATGCCTCGATGCTGTTTTTCGCAGATGGCGCGATCCTCGGCATTCGTGATATCCCAAAATTCGAGCACATCCGGTATACTTTGCGCTTGCGCTTCGTTATGGACGAATACATCGGCGATGACTCGTGACGATTCCATGGATATCGGTTCGAGTCGATACGACAAGAAGTAATCCGGTTGCAAACTCGTGAGCCACGTCGGGAAAAGCAATGCATCCCGCACCGTGCGTTGATCCTGCGGCCCCGCAATGAGTGGTCGCGCATTTCGTTGACCGCTCATGGATACCGTTTCCGTTCCTTCGTTCAGGTCCATGGATCCGCCGAGCCATAATCCTCCGAAATCGTGGCTGGAGGATTGACGCCATGGTGTGCGGGCTTCGAGGTTCGGATGCACCGATGGGAAGTGATGCGATTCTTGAAAATTGGCCACGAGCAGTTTCCAATTGGCTTTGACTTCGTGCACCGTGCGTCGTTCGAGCCGCAAGGCATGCATCGCCGCGTGTTCGAACCAGGGCGGTATCGACCCCGCGCAATCGGGAAATGATGGCGCCGATGGATCGCGATTCATGAAGACAAACCCATTCCAAACGGCAACCTGCGCTTGTTCGATATTCATTCCGCGGCAATGCGAGAGCTGTTTGGGAGGTGCGAAAACTCGACCCGTCAAGTCATACCGCAGCCCATGGTAGGGACAGGCGAGTTCCAGGTGTTCGAGTCGCCCTGACGAACCCTCGGTCATCTGTGTTCCGCGATGAACGCAGCGATCGGCCCAGGCATGCAGCTCGAGATCGGCGCCGCGGACGATCACGGTACGTTCGCCGAAGGATTCGACGGCGACAAACGATCCGGGCGTTGCGAGTTCGCTTTGGTGCGCGGCACATAACCACACGGATGCGAAGAGTCTGTGGGACTCGAGGGCGGCGATGTCGGGATCGACGTAGGTTTGACGGGGCAGGGCTTTGGCTTGCGCGAGGGGTTCCAGGACGCGACGAAGGTCGGCTCGCAACTCGGCATCGCGCTGGGGTTTCGTCATGGCGATTGTTTACACGCGAGTGGCTGAGGAAATCAAATTTGCAGAGGGTTGGGCGAGGGAATCGCGGGCGAGTCCGGTGGATTGGGGGCAGGGGGAATTGAAAACGCACGCGTATAAATCCTTCACACCCCGCCACGAAGAACTGCTATCGTTGCCCGGTTCACCTCATTGTTGACGCAAACGGGAGACACAATGCGAACAAAATCTTCAGCCATCTTACTTGGTTCATTGGTTACGCTGGTGGGCTGCGGTTCGGGATCCGAACAAGCTGCGCCCGAAAAAATCACCTGGCATCAACACATCGCGCCGATGGTCGCCAAACATTGCGGATCGTGTCACGAAGCCGGCGGGTCCGGACCCTTTGCATTCGATACGTACGAATCGGCCAAGACCGTCGCGGGCGCCATGCTCGGTGCCGTCGAAGCCGGAACGATGCCGCCTTGGTTTGCCCGCGACACGGAAACGTGCAAACCCACGCGACCTTGGAAAGACGACCTGCGTTTGTCCGCGGAAGAAATGGCCAACCTGCGCACCTGGGTCGAAACCGGATTGCTCGAAGGTGATGCCGCGACCGCGACGCCATTGCCGCCAAAACCCGAATTGCAATTGAAATCGCCCACGAAATCCATGCAGTTCGCCGCGCCGTATACGGTCGATGGCACCTCCGACGATTTTCAATGCTTCGTTTTGGATCCGGGAAACACCGAACAGGTGTGGCTCACCGCGGCCCAAGTTCGTCCGGGAAATGCCAAAGTGGATCACCACGCCCTCGTGTATTTGGATGTCGATGGAGCCACCGCCGGGCTCGTAGGTCCGGACGGCCGAGTGCCTTGTTTTGGTTTGCCCAATGTCAAAGGTTTCTTGTTTTCGGCATGGGCACCGGGAGCGTTGCCGACGCGAATGCCCGAGACGAGCGGCATGCCGATGAAACCCGGCGCGAAAATCTTCGTGCAAATGCATTATCATCCGACGGGGAAAGGCCCGGAAATCGACCAATCCACCATCGATATCGAATGGACCACGACGCAACCCGCTTGGGAAGCGGCGCTCGCGCTCCTCGGGAACAACAAGAAACAAGACGCCGACGGTTTGGGCCTTCAACCCGGACCCAATGATTCCGGCAGTACAGCCGAATTCAAGATCCCCGCCGGAGCCAAAGGGCATACCGAAACGATGATATATCGCCAAAAAATCCCGATCGGTCTGCCGATTTTCAGCGTGGGAACGCACATGCATTATGTGGGCACCGACATGGAGATCCAATTCAAAAGCAACTCCGAAGGGACCGAAGAATGCCTCGTCGAAACGCCCAATTGGAACTTCAATTGGCAACGTCTTTATGCGTTCGATACGCCGATCAGCGAATACCCCGTCATTCGGCCCGGGGACGAGCTGCAGATGAAGTGCACCTACGACAATTCCTTGGGGAATCCCTTCGTCGGTCAGGCGCTGAAAGATCAAGGTTTGTCACAACCCGTCGATGTCGTGCTCGGCGAGCAAACCCTGAACGAAATGTGCCTCGGTATCTTCGGCGTCCTCGGCCCCCCCGGTATCCTCGATCAAGCCTTTTGACGTAACGAAACTCCGGCCGGCACGGTCCCCGCGTCAAATCCCGATTGACCACGCGTGAAAATTCGGCGATATCGGGATCTGCTCGTTCATGCCATTCCCTTCCAAACCCATCCTGCTCCTCATCGCGACGTGCCTCGTCACGTGCACGCGCGAGGATGGTTTGGAGAGACCGTCCAACGAAAACAACGACGTTCGCGCCGCGGCCGAGCCTCCCATGCCCGGACCTCGGCGCGGGCGTCTGCTTCAAGCCGTCCGGGATAATGACGAATGCGTCGTCTGTCATGATGAACAGGCTCGCGAATGGCGCGGATCGATGCATCAGCGAGCAGACGTCGATGCGGCATATCGGCATGCGTTTGCCATTGAACCGACGGCCTTTTGTCGCGGGTGCCATGCACCGGAAGGGGATCCCGAGCGGGATGCTCCGGCCCCCGTGAGTGAAATCGGCGTCGCTTGCGTGACGTGTCACGTGACCGAAGAAGGCGCCATATTGGCCGCTCCCGCGACAAACTTCGATCCCGCGCCGCATCCTTTGCGTCGTTCGGCGGTGTTTGCGGCCTCCGGCGGATGCGTGAATTGCCACGAGTTTCCATTTCCGGGACCGCGTTTGATTGGCGACGATGCCGATGGTTCGTTCATGCAAACCACGATTCGGGAACATGCGCGTTCCGGGGCGTCGGATACATCTTGCGCGGCTTGCCACATGCCGGTCGTTGCGGGACACCGCTCGCATTCGTTTGCCCAGGTACGGGATCCGGAATGGCTGCGCAAAAACTTGGTTGTCGAAGCGAAACAATCCGCGTTCGGCGGGGCCGAAATAACCTTGCGTCAGGTAAAACCGGGACATGGATTTCCCACGGGCGACTTATTTCGGCGCCTCGAAGTCGGCGCGGAATTACGCGACACCGACGGTCGCGTGGTACGTCGGGATGTCCGGTATTTGGCGCGTCAGTTCGTCGAACGTCCGCATCGTGGTGGTCGGGAGCTGAGCGAAGACGATCGTGTGTTCGACGAACCGGTCGTCATTGATTTGGATATCGCGCCGTCATCGAAATTCGCCCGAAAGCTCGAAGTTGTTTCTTGGGTCAAGCTACAACGCGTGGCGACCGTTGGGACGGGGTTCAATTCCCACGAGGCCGAGGTCGAATCGGAAGTCGAATTGTATCGAGGGGTTTTGGCATGGCAGCCGTAGGTTTGTCCAGCTGGAAGAAAGCAGTGCCGCAGATGAAATTGTTCACCGCAGGTTTGTCGTTATCGCTTTTGGCGCTCGTTGGATGCAAAAAAGACCCGCCTCCGCAGCCCGAACCGCAAAAAGAGCCGGTCGTCATGCCGTCGGCGAGTGCTTCGGCGAAAGTGGCCGTGCCGTTGCCCGAAGAGAACGCGCCCAAAGAAATCCCCACATTGGTGCCCGAAGATCTGGTCGTGGACGGGGTCAAAGCCGAAGGCGTGTATGTGCTCGAGGATGGAACGTTGGTCATTCACGAGAAATTGCGGGTCGGTCGAATCGTCGGCGATAAAGTCGAATGGCTCGAAACGCAGCTGCCACCCGGAAGGGTCGGTTTTGGCGGTTCGCGCATCATGGCGGTGCGAGGTCGTTGGCCCGATGCGATTGATTTGGAGTACAGGACGAACCATGGGCGCATCCCTGAACCGACGTATATGGCGTTTACCGGCAAAGGCATTAGCATGACGTATGCCGAAGGCGGAGGATGGGGAGACATCGTCGGCGTGGCTCGACTCGGAGAATCGACGTTGATTGCGGGGACGGACTTGAACGGGACGAAATTCGCAACGATTCGAGGGCCGGGCGTGATCCGCGGTCGCAAGTTGTTCGCGGAAGGTGGATGTAAACCGGAAGAACGCGGAGGATACTGGCAGGGAAATGATCAATACCCCGCAATCGTGCCGCGAGGGTTTGGCGCAACGCCCGCCGGTACCGTGATTTCCGTGGGCTCGTTATGCGAAAAGCGCAATGCGGCGCTCGAGGTTTGGGCGAAAGATTCGAAGTTGTCCACGATCATGGATCTCGGTGACAAATACAAAGAGATGTCTCTTTATGGAGCGCAAGTGTTGTCCGGCGAAGGAGACGAAGCCTGGATTCGATTGGATTCGTCGGCGGTGCTTCGTTACATCGAGGGGCGAATCGAGACGTTGCCGGCAATTCCGGACGGTGCGGGCATTCTCTTCACGTCTCCCAACAAAAAGCTCTACGCGTCGAACTCGTGGGGCATTCACCGCTGGGACAAGGACCATTGGACGCAAATAGCCCGTTTTGCCTGGGAGGAATCCAGTTATGGGATGTATGCCGATGACAAAGAGCAATTCTACAAGAGCTTCTGGGGGGCTTCGAAATTCCGCCCGGGGAAAAGCACGGTGCTGACTGACGATTGCTCGACACCGTTTGTCTTTCTCTACGTCGTTTCACCCGACAACAAAGCCGACTTTACCTTTCCCACGACGCGTAAAGCCTTGTCGTCGTTTGCCCAAGTCGATGACTTGACGCTCGTCGATTTCTTCCAAGGTAGTCGACGCCTCGGCGTGAGCGCGAAAAACAAGGCTCAGGCCGAAGCGGTGCTGGAGCATATCAAAAAGACCATGCCCAAGGAAAAACCGCGGCTCATGTGTTATGCTCCGGAAAAACCACGGATCATCGATATCAAAGGCAAGTGATGCGTCACGACGTACCGACTTTTGAAGTTTCCCCGGATTCGCGTTGGGCCGGATGCATCGGACCGAAATGGGAACTCGTTCCGTTGCGGATCCCCGGAGGGTGGGGTGTTCGTCACAATGGAATCGATGCGCGACGGTTACCTTCGGGGCTCATCGAAAGCAATGATTCGGAAGATCTCTTCTGGGCGGTGAAATTACCGCCCCCCGACAAACTCGTGTACGACAAAGATCCCGCGTCACCTTGGCGCGAAATCGCGGTCGATGCCGGTTGGTATCGCGATCATTTTCGTATCGTCATGCTCGATCCGGATTGGGACAACGTGCACCGAACGTTTCGGACGCCCTCGTTCGAGGAATTCGTGCTGCGCCTCGAAACGTGGCTCTTTGAAATTGGCAGCCGTGGAGATGTTCAGGTGTACGACGCGCCCAAGGAATAGCCGTCGGGGCGCCCATCATTTGCAGATGAAATATCCGCTGCCAAAGACGATGCTCGGTTTGCATGTCGTTCCAGGTGGACAAACGCTCTCGTCGCCCGTGCAAAGAACGGCATCATCGGGGCCCGAACAATCGGCTCGGCACGCAACACTCTTGCACGTCGTGTTGTTGACAATGACGGCGCAACAAATCCCGTCGTTTGGACAATCGCTCGGGCCGTCACACGGGATTGGAACTTCGCCGGGAAGACATGTACCCTGGCTGTCGCACGTCGAGGCGGCGGGAGTGTCGTTGTCGAAGCAACAGATTTCGCCCGGGGCGCAATCGTTGCCATTGCAATAAACCTTGGGAAGGTTCGTCCCGGAACCACCACTGCCGCCGCCGGCACCACTGCCGCCACTGGCACCTGTGCCGCCACTGGCACCCGTGCCGCTGCCCCCACTACCGCCACTTGCCCCGCTGCCGCCATTTGCGCCCGTGCCGGTGCTGCTCGACGTCGCCGCGACGGTTTGTCCGCCGCTACCATTGGGGTCGATCGTTTGTAAGTCCAAACATCCTCCGCCGATTCCGCAGACGACGACCGTGGACAAACCAAGGAGCAGGACGTGGCGAGTAAGCATGATCGGGCAGCTCGTGATTCGGCAGGAGGGGAGGATGCAGCGGGCATGATTTTCCAGTCGGCGCGCGATGTCAACGCGATTGATGTTTCTTTTCGTTGCGAGTTGATCGATACTGCCTTGGATGCAACACCGAGCGCTTCAAGTAACCATGTCGAGTGTTTGGATCGTGTCGGCCATCGTGTGGAGTGCTTGCGGAGGGGCGCAGGACGGTCCGGAAGAACCCGACGACCAAGTCGCCGCGCATCCGGCCAATGCACCCACGGCAGCGGGCGCTTGGCCCGGAGTGCAACCGACGACGTATCCCACGGCCGCATCGACGCCGTACGTGCCGCCGTACGTGCCGCCGCCGCCTCCTCCCACCGAGCAGGAATGCCGCGCCAAAGCGGCGCAACCGGCGCCTTACGACGTCAACGGCGTGACCGACGTGCGGATGCAATTCAGCCGATTCTTCGACGCTCGCCACGATACGTTTCGCTGCTGTTTCGATGCGCTCGAAGCGCCGAGCCGACCCATGACCAATGCGCGTGTGTCGCTCGTCGTGCGGATTGCCGCCGACGGAAAACTGACCGGCGTCGAGTTTGCCCAGGGAAGTGATCCGATATCGCCGGCCGCCGGAAAATGCATGACGGACATCGCCGGCATGTTGAGTTATCCGGCGCCGATCGGCGGTCAGCCCATTGCGTACACGCGCGTGTTCGATTTCAAAGCGCACCGCTGACGAGGGAACGGCTCAGCGCAAGTTTGTCGAAACAGGACCATTGCGTCGGGATTGCGGGGCCGCGGTCGTCACGGCCTCGGCGCGACATGTCTGCTCGAGCCTGCGCATGATCTCCAGGATATTGCCCGCGCGTTGCGATTGAATCCACGCCGCCGAAGCTTCGATGTTGTCATGGCACTTGATGCTGTACGGCGGCGGGCGAAACCAATTGATGGCGGTCACGACCGAGCGAATTGCCGCGGATTTCGAAACCAACGTGACCAGCGGATTCGAACGCAAATGCGCCGATGCGTCGGCAATTCGCTTGCGCCAAAGGGCGTTGGGACGAGGGTTTTCCGGATCGACGACGACCGTGTAGACGCCGCGTTCCCGGGCTTCTTCATAAGCAATTTGGTCGAGCACCTGGAAGGAATCGACGTAGGCTTGAAAATCCGCATCGCTGTTGTCGGGCCCGGAAAAAACACCGACGGCAATCAGCGATGGACGATCGAACTCGCAGCGAAACATGAGCCGAGAATGTAAACGATGACCCGCGCGTCGTCATCGCCGATCCGCTCGAGGCATTTTGGGGCGCCAAAGCTGGGTTTTGCGACGAGGCGGCGGGGCGAACCGGCATCCTTTGCACGTTCTTCCGTTCGTGATATACGCGCCGCATCGTGAGCGCGACCTGGTACATCTACAGCCCTCTTCCACCCACCGGCATGACCAAGCTCGAGACGTCGTTCGAGCAATATTTCGAGGCGTACGTCGACGTCAATGGCGAAGAGCTCGAGGACGAAAGCGTTCCGGATGTCGTCGCGGGCGGGATGATGCCTCCGGCGAAAGAGCTCGAAGCTTTGTACAAGCACTTGGGGCTTGTTTTGCCGAAGGAAATCCTCAAGCGTTACCGAGCGTGCAAGTCGGTGTTGACCCTGGACAAACCCGACGATCTCGAGGCTGGTCAATCACGGGTGCTCGTGTCCATTTTGCGTTATTTGCTGGCGCGCGTGGGCGAGGGGGCGCTCGTGCTCCAGAACGATCCGCCCTTGGTCCCCGCCGAAGAGCTCGCGGCGAAATTGCGGAAAATGAAGGGTTTGCCCGGCTTCGACGAGGAAGACAAAGGCGAAACGCCGGGGCGTCGGCAAGCTCCTGCGGCGCGTGCGGAAAAACCCGGGGAAGGTCGCGCCGTGCGTGTGGCGCAGGCGCTCGATGCGCTGATGAACGATCCCGAATTGGCGCTCGATTTACGCCATGCATTGCAGGAATTGCCCAAACTGGCGCAACAATATGCCGCGCTCATTCTGCAACACGGCGTGATGGCCGATGCGGCCGCAGCCAAAAAACTGGGCGCTCGTGAAGAAGCGTTGACCGAAGCCGCCGACGAGCTCGACGAAGTATTGGAAGATTTACGCGAGTAGCCACGACAAACCGGAGGACCATGAAAAAGTCATTTCCCTGGTCATGGTCCGAAGTGGTCCTCACGGTCGCGCTGTCGGCGTTGCTCATCGGCGTCATGATCTCCGATAAAACGCCATCGTGGCTGCGAGCGCTCGCGGGCGCATTGGTGTTCGTCGGGCCGTTTGTCCCGGTGTTGGCGTTGTTGCCCTGGCATTTCGTGGCCAAACGCCAGGGGCTCATCAGCCGCAGCCAAATACCTTGCGTCTTGCTTATGGACGATGACGGATTGCTCGTCGATCGCGGCGGAAAACGTTTGCATTATGCATGGTCGCGTGTGGCGCGTGTGCGATGGGCTCGGAACGACAATTGGACCGAATCGAAGATGCTCGAAGATGCCGCGGGGCTTTTTGATGAACGCGGGCGGGAATTCGAACGAATCCCCGAATCGGCGCGAGGTTTTGCCATGCTCATGGAGGCATTCACCGCCCGCAAGATTCCCGTCGAGATCGTCCTCGTCAGTGCTCCTGCGATTCTCGATTGACTCGATCAGCCTGCGGAAAAAATCGTAAAGAAAAACCACGCCAATCCGGCGACCGAAATGAATTGGCTCGCGGTGAACGCTTGGCGATAGGCCGGAGGCATTTCGAGCTGCCGGAGTTTTTGTTGATTGAGGACCGAGCGCACGATGACGAAGAGGAACAGCCCGCCGAAATACCCAATCGCCAAGACGAGTCGGCTGATCTGGGTTTGGGTCATCAAGACCCAAAAAACGATCATCGCGACGAGCAGCGGGACGAGCGAATAAGCTCTCGACCGGGAAAAACCATCCATCAGGCGCAGTTTTTCAGTGGACGACAGTTTTTGAAACGCGCGTTCGTTGACGATTCGACTGAGAATCATCGAAGCGAAGAGGGCGATGTAGCCGGAGATTTGCATGGCGATACGTTCATGGTGTGCGTCTTGACGCACGGCCGACATGGGTTACGCGTAACGTGCGGCGATGTCAACCACTTCGTGGCGAAGCGGGTGGGAATCTTGCCGCGTCCCGGAGCGTTCGTATAGTCTGCTTTGGCGCGTATGAAGTTCGGACCCTCGAACCCGTTTGTCCTTCCGAGTCTGGGCGTATTGCCCGCGTGCCTCGTGGGCGTCGGCATCATGGTGCTGCTCGATGCGCCGAAAATGATGCCGCTGATGAATTTGGCGACGGCGTTCGTGGGCCTTGTGGGAATCGGGTTTGGCGCGGCGAGTTTGGCGCGAGGGATCGAGCGCCGTACGTTTGGGATCGCGGCGGCTTTGGCGGTGTCAGGTTTTGCGACGTTGCTCGATGCGGGGTCAAATGGCGTTTTTCGCTGGGTTCGTCTGGGACCATTACGCTTGCATTTGACGGCGATCTTGACGCCCGCGTTGCTCTGGGCCTGGTTGGTCCTTTGGGAACGGCAAAAGACGACCTCGGTGCTCGTCCTGTTTGTCCTTTTGCTCGGGCTGCTCGGGCTGCAACCCGACGCTGGGCAAGCGACGGCATTGGCTGCGGCGATGCTCGTCTTGGCGCTGCTCCCGGACAAACGAACCGTGGCCCGTGCGGTGCTGGTGGGTTTGTCCGTTGTCGGTGCGGCGGTGGCGTGGACGAGGCCCGATCCGCTCGTCGGCGTGGACATGGTCGAATACATCGTCCCGCGGGCGTGGGCGTTTCATCCGGCGCTGGGCGCGGTGGCGATCGGCGCTTTGGCGTGGCTTCCGATGACGACGGCGATGACCGCTCACGCGTCCCGGAAAAACCAATTCACGCGTGCGTACGGCTTGATGCTGACGGGGTATTTCGCGGCCGGCATGTTGGTGTCGGCGACGGGAAAATTCCCTACGCCCGTGCTTGGATTCGGAGCGTCCCCGATTCTCGGGGCATTGCTGGGAT
>WBZU01003244.1_pt1 | contig 10774 bp, 12 predicted proteins | sample 5204311 | NCBI WGS metagenome assembly WBZU01 (sample SAMN12344359, study PRJNA552823) | activated sludge metagenome | biome: Activated sludge suspended growth; feature: Nitrification reactor; material: Wastewater; isolation source: activated sludge from nitrification reactor of wastewater... | reverse complement strand
TTGAAGGGGATGACGAATGACATCTATTTCCAGATCGGTCTGGTCACGCTCATCGGCCTTTCGGCGAAGAATGCCATTCTCATCGTGGAGTTTGCCAACAAACGGTATGAGGAAGGTCATCACTTGCTGGAGGGGACTATCGAGGCGGCCAAGCTCCGGTTCCGCCCGATCGTCATGACGTCAATGGCCTTCATTCTTGGTGTCGTTCCCTTGGTGATTGCGACCGGCGCCGGAGCTGCCAGTCGAAACTCAATTGGGACGGGGGTCTTCGGTGGAATGTTGGCCGCCACGTTCCTCGCAATTTTCTTTGTGCCGCTGTTCTTTGTGTTGATTCGTTCGCTGAGTCGTAGTCAGAAAAATCAGATTCCTCCTTCCATCCACAAGGGGCCGGATGAACCTGAAAAGGAGCGTGATTATCAGCATGCGTAGATTGGCCTTGGTGCTTTCTTCGACTCTTCTGGCGGCCTGTGCGGTCGGCCCTGATTTCACCCGACCTGATGCCACGACTCCTGATGCATTCCGCATGGCGGGGCCTGGCGGTGAAGCCGCGTCCATAGCCAATACGCCCTGGTGGGAGTTGCTGAAGGACCAAGAACTTCAAAAGCTGATTAGGACGGCGTTGGAGGAAAACAAAGACCTCAAGCGTGCCGCGGCGGCGGTCGAAGAATTTCAGGCCCGATTGTTTGTCGCGAAGACCGACTTCGCTCCGCAAATGAATGTGACGGCTAACGCTCCGCTCTTCGGTCGTAAGAGCAACTTTCTCTTCCCCGGATTTCCCAACCCGTTCAACTATTACTTGCAAGGGAATCTGTCCTGGGAGATCGATATCTGGGGACGAATTCGCCGGTCCAATGAGGCGGCGCGGGGCGATCTCTTGTCTCGAGAGGAAAATCGACGTGCCATTGTGTTGCAGCTGGTCAGTGGCGTGGCCGAGGCCTACTTCGACTTGTTGCAGTTTGACATGCAGCTCGACATTGCCCACCGCACTCTCAAATCCTGGGAAGAATCGGTCAGGATTGCGCAGGCTCGCTTGCGACAGGGCATGATCTCCAAGCTCGATGCCGATCAGTTCGAGGCTGAACGGGCCAATGCCGCGGCTAAGGCCGCAGAGTTCGAGCGGCAAAAGGTGCAGAAGGAAAATCAGTTGAGTGTATTGCTGGGCCGAAACCCCGGGCGGATCGCACGCGGGCATTCACTTACCGATCAGGTCATGCCGCCAGAGGTGCCACCCGGGCTTCCTTCCGAGCTCCTTCAACGGCGTCCGGATATTTTGCAGGCCGAACAAGATCTGGCCGCTGCCACGGCCCGAATCGGAATGGCCAAGGCCGACCGGTTTCCCAAATTGAGTATTACCGGGATTCTAGGGGTAGCGAGCCCGCACTTGTCTCGGTTGGTGGCCAATGAGACGGCATTCGGGGTCGCCGGGCCCGGTTTGGCTGCCCCGTTATTGAATGCGCAAATCCTTGGATTCCAACAGAAAGCTGCAGAGGCACAAGCGCGACAGGCGGTGGCCCAATACGAGCAATCGGTGTTGGTGGCATTTAAGGAAGTGGAGGATTCTTTGGTCGCGGTAAGGACAGTACGCGACCAGCGCGCCGCACAGTTGCAACAGGTCGAAGCGTTGCGGTCAGCACTAAGCCTTGCCAACCTACGCTATAAGGGCGGGTTGGCAAATTACTTGGATGTCTTGATTGCGCAACGCAATCTCTTTGACGCCGAGTTGGCACTCATGGGAACACATCGGTTGCATCTGGTATCGATTGTTCAGTTGTATAAGGCGCTTGGTGGGGGATGGATGCCAGAGGGGCAGTCACCGGCTGAGCCATCACGGCCGACATCGGCAACTCAGAAATAAGCCCAACAGTCAGACTGAGCCGCCACTACTCCTCGACGGGTCTTTCCAGCGGTCGCAAGCCTATTTCTAGAAGCTCCTGCCGTCACAAAAGTAAGTGATCCATCAGAATTGTTTCCTGGCGGATGGGCAGTGCATGGGTCGGATTCAGCGTGGCCGACTGGGTGTCGGGGCAAGCGCGAGTATCATGGAAAGGGTTCCGCCAAGAACGGCCATGAGGATAACCGTGAGGCCACTGTGGATCCAGGATCTGGTGCTCTGGAACCCCAGAACGATGTTGATGAGGTTGCATGCCCAGAGGGTTGCCGCCACCCAGGCGAGGTGTTCGACCCGGTAAGAGACGGCGCGAATTCCAGACATTAAAAAGCCAAGGGCTCCTGACAGCAGGTTCGACAAGTACGCGGCCGCTGGATCACTCTGGAGTGTGATTCCGGCTAGGGCCATGCCGATTCCTGCGGCAAACGTGAGTCCATAGACAATGGCCGCGTCTCGCAATACCGTCAAGTGCCAGGAGGTCATTTGAGGGTATCCTGTTGGTTGCTGGCACCTGACGGATGTCCCTCTAGCTGTTTGAGGATAAGAAAGAGAAGCGTCTGTGGAATGCCGTCACGGCGTTCTGCATGCGACGTTCCGCGTCGGACTGTTTTGGATGTGGGACCTGGCACTAAAACCTCCTTTCGTCTCTCGACCACAAGACTTGTTGAATAAGCCTCCGACTATGGATTGGTGTCGCGCGCGAGTGCCTGTCGTGTGCCGATGTGATGCTGAGCCATTGAATGTCCGCACATTCCGTTACAACCGTTTTCTCTGGGGTGAGCCAGGTGAGGGGAGAGAGCGGTGCGAGGATTTTCGCTCGTGCATCCAACGACTCCATCGTCTGGACAAGGCATACACAAGGTTGTCGATTGCGAGCACCACGGCGCCGATTATGAATAGCCCCAGGATCAGGGCCAGCTCTACATCAATGGACATGCTAGTCGTTCCACAGATTCGGTAAAGAATATGGTCGGCTTATCCCGACCAGTCGGCGTCACCCTAAGCGGCGAGATGGGCCATGCCCTCGTCACTCAGAGAGACGCGCTCGGCTTTTCGCCCTTGAACAGGAGCGGTCGAGGCAAGGATCTGCGCCTCCTTTGCCAGCCGATTGTTCCGCAGCACCTGTTCATCAATATTTCCGCAGTTCATGCATCGCCGTGCCTGGAGCCACATCGGGCCAGAGGAGTCCTCCATATCCAACAGAAAATCTTCGACCATACAGCCAGTGCAGCGAGAACAGTTCATCGTAGGTTCCTCCATGGTTCAGTGCCTATGTGTAAGCCTAGACTCGAACGCTCCTCTGCGGTAGACCAGAAGGAAGTACCTCCTTGGGGGGAAACATTTCTGGACGTTCCTGCGGTGCAATGACTGCCTCCGTACCTGAGTGGACGATTTTTGTTGGCGTGGATGGTCACTTATTCTGCCGCGCTAATAATGAGTTCCGAGCGTGTACTCTGAACCTCCAGCTCTAGTGGAAGAGTCGTTTCGAGGAATTGGTCGAGCCGAATGCGCTCATCAGCATCCATGATCAGCAGTTCCACCCCAAATCGCTCCCCCTGTATCCACAGCACCTTCGCTAAACTCACCGAAAGCGGCCGGCGATCTGTCTGAACGTGCAGCTGAATCGCGAGATAGTCGCCATCGATCAGTCTGTGGAAGGTTGTGCGGTGTACGGCGCTCTGTTCCTGATGATAAATCTGCGCTTGCTCCGCACAGCCGGTGGCCATACCGGAAAGCCTGCAGTGGACAAGAAATTTCACGTTTCTCTTTCGCCTCATCGTGGCCTCCTTCTACGGCACCGTTCTATCGGACACACACAGGTCTTGAGGGTATCGCGCTTCTGGAGCGTCAGATAGTCTGCAAAAAGGGTACGTCTATCGGGGTACAGGCTTGATGCCGGGAGAGGGACAGGAGACGGCTGGAAGCGGGCTCAAGGTGTTGTGAACGATGCTGTGCCCAGCTAGTTGCCTAAGGCGTGAATGAAAATCAAGGAACATCCGGATTGATGAAGCAAGCCAGCAGGTCAACGCGTCAGTTGCCCAACTATTGATGGATTGTCGATACAGCCATTCAGCGATATCGTTTGGAGCGTGTCGTGTCCATTGCGGTCACGAACATGTTGTCGCAACCGATCGCCTCCCGTGCAGTCGGCGGTCTAGGGGGTGAGTGATGCGGGGAGTGCAGGAAACACATGGTCTGAGCTTGAGCGCTTTGCGGGCCCAAGGGTTAGGGCGGATCTCGCCTGTCGTGAAGATGTGGTGTCTGCGTGCCCTGGCACTCGGACTGGTCTTGTGCAGTCTCTGTTTTGTCTGGCGATCCTACCAGGGGATGGGGCTGTTCCTGAATTTGGGCACCGATTATGCGCTGTACCTCGCCCAGTCAGCAGTTATGGATTCCGGGGCCTCCTCTCAAATTTACGACCTGTCGGCTGCGGACGGCCCCTACCGAAAATTGTTAGATCGGTATAACAGCGATCCGAGTTATCAAGGATGGACGGCGGATATTATTGTCGGCCCCGTCCCCTATCCTCCGATATTCGCCTGGGCACTTCGACCGTTTACATGGATTTCACCACCGGTCAGTTTTGCTCTATGGTTTTGTTTAAATTTGTGCTTGGCCCTGATCATTGGCTGGCGGTTGGCGAGCCATTGTGGATCGCTCGATAAACCAACCACCATTTTGTTATTCCTGGGATCCTACCCCGTGGTACTTAGTTTCTATGTTGGGCAAATCCAGATCATGCTGGCGTGGTGTATTACCGAGTTTTATTTAGCCATGCGCGGTGGGCGAGAGTTTCGGGCAGGTATGTGGCTGGGATGTCTGCTGCTCAAGCCTCACTATGGCCTGCTACTGGGACTGCTTTTGCTCTGGAAACGACGCTGGTCTGCTGTTTTAGGTGCAGGTGCCGCCGGAAGCATAATTCTGGGGGCTTCGGTGTTGGTCAGTGGTGTACACGGACTACGTGCCTATCCTGCTGCATTTAGCGGAATGGCGCAATTTCGAGGGGATGATCCGGCGGTCATGATCAATTGGCGATCCGTCATCCTGGATCTCTACCCGAGCATTTATGGAAGAAATGGAACGCTGCTGACCCTCGCGTTGGCGGCAGCCACATTGTTCTCTCTTGCCTGGGTGTGGCGAGGTGAATGGAACCCCAATGCGGCGGATTTCCCGGTGAAGGTTCTTCTCACTCTGCTAGGAACGCTTATCGCGAGTTTCCATAGCCATCCATACGGTGCCGTGCTGCTTGCCATGCCGCTTGTCGTGGTGCTTTCTTCTGGACAGTTCCATAAGACAGCCTGGTGGGTGGTTGGGATTGGCGCTGTAGTTCCGACACTGATTCTTGAGCTCGGTTACTCCGGGAGTCTGACGAACTCCCAATTCTATGCGCATCTCGTTCTCGCGTCGCAGGTACTTAAAGTGGTGATGTTTGCAATGTTCGGATACTTTTATGCGCGGGTGTGCGGGTTGAGCGTTGTTGGCCCTGATTCCAGCCGAATGATGAGAGGTGGATGGATTCGGGCCAGGGCGTTCATCCCGGGTATTGGGCGAGCAGCCTCCCGTGTTTTGAACCCTTAAGATGGGTATGTCCGGGCAGAGGCTGTCATAGTCTTTCGAATGGTACGCATGAATGTCATTTCTTGGGATCAGGCCGATGTGCGGTCCCACTATGCAAGTACCGAAGCCCTTGGCAGTTGAATAGGGCTCCACACCGCGTGAAAGTTCTGCTGTGCTCCACTCCTCATTCCGTTCTTGCCAGGTGTCTGACTAGTGAAATGTCAGTAAGCTGCTGAGGCCTTCGTTCTTCGGCCTGTAAGAGGGCCTCTCGAGCAAGCGTGTGTGGACAGACCCATCTAACACCTCGGTGCTGGTACCGGTTTGCATGACGGGTCGATAGAATCGTGAATGAATCCATTTCCTAAGCCCGACAAACGATTCACTGAACGAATCGTGAAGCGGACTTAGTGCGTTCCCATTTGCCGGCATGCTGCGTGGGGCAATCGCTAGCCCGTTTCCGATTGAACTTCGTAGTATCCACTCCAAGGAAATATTGGCTAGATCCCGATCAGGATAGATCCCGCCGAGATCTCCATGCGCTCCGGCAAACCATCGCTGTTCAATGATTTGCCCAGATACTGCAGGGGAGGTCCAGAGCGTCGCGTTGTGGTCGACCCGGTGTTCATCAATGGCGAGCGCGTGGTAGGCCCGTTGTACGATAGGGCTTAGTTCAGTATCGTGAAAATTATACCGGGATTCATTTAGCCACTTGAGTGCATTTGTGGGTATTCCCAACGGACCCACGGTGTCCCAGAGTCCGAGGAGTGTCACGATGACATGTTGAAAGCCTCGTCGCTTCGAAGCGGAAGCGTTGGAGTCGATTGTGTATGTGTGTGTGCTTCGATAGTACCGGTATCCTTCGTCAAGAACATGCCTGACGGGCTTGAGAACCATTTGCAGGAGGCAATCAGTCAGATCGGGCGCACCCCCAGTTTCGACCGGAGATGTGGTCGTGGTTTCACGTGTGAAGCGGACAAGGTCTTGATCAAGCAGTGTTGATGAAGGAAGGCCAGCGGTTGCGAGGAGCCCCACGAGGCATCGGGCAGTATAGGCACCTCGGCTGAATCCATAGACGAACAGCTCATCGCCTGGTTCATAGGTCGCTGCCAGGTAGGCATAGCTCAGGAGGATAGTGCGATCCAGTCCATAGCCGAATGGTCCGTCGCGAAAACGATGAAACCAGGCCATGTCGGTGCCGGAGTCGTACCGCTTTTGTTGAAGGAGTCCCTTATCGGTCTGCGGGAGAATGGATCGATAGAGCTGGCGAACGTTGGTCTTTCGGTCCGAGTGGTCTCCGTTGCAAGACCAGAATGGCTGACCAGCGATAGTCGGTGCAGACGCCCATCTGCCAGTGTCGGGAGGTCGGTGCCATTCGCCGTCGAAACACAGAATTATGCGTTTGGACACACTGGCACTTTCTTTTCAATTAGAGCGATTCTTGGCACCATCCGCATGATCCGCATGTCTCAATTCCTGGGGAAGCAAATTGGAGACTGGGGTTGCGGATGAAGTGGCAAGCAAACGTGATGCCCGTCTGGTAAGCCTGGGCAAAAAAGCATCCTCTGATGGCTATCATTGATTGAGGGGACAGGTACGCTGGATTCAGTAAGAGAGAATCAACTCACCGGTGTGCCAATTCCGTATCTGAACCGATACGGAATTGTATCTGAACGTATACGCCAGCTGCGCACACTCGCCGCCTCAACCGTATCACCTAGCAATCTATTGCGACATGTCTTTGGTCAGTGCCGAGTCGGAGCGTCGAGCGGCCGTGAGGCGCGGCAGCTGGTAAGGTCGTTATTTGAAGGGGGAATCCGTGTGGCCTTAGTGATGAAGAACGTTCAGGAACGCCTCCCGATCCGCTTCAATCTGAGTAGCGAGCTGCTGCAGAGCTTGAGCGGTAGCCGCGGCAATAGGCTCCTGGTCGGATGTGGTGACCCAACGCACTGATGATCCCAGAGCCTCTCCTTCCGCAGCGTAAGTTTTTATCGGTGCTTGTCCGGGGAGTGAGACGTCGGATTCCAAATGGACACGGTAGAGGTAGCGGTCCGGGGCGCGCAGGGTAAGCCAGGCTTTGACGACAAGGCGAAGATCAGCAGGTTCAGTCCGGATCGTGGTGAACGTCTGCCGTTGAGTAAAGTACTGGGTGATGGCTTGCCGAAGATCTTGCACCGGCCATTCGAAAAGCGGGATTCCCGGCATATGATCCGCACCCTCTATTGCGAGAAACGGGACTTCGAGTTGTGCGTTCGCCGGAATGGGTGAGGGAGTGGTGCCGGTCTCGGGAACCGAGAGATGAACCCTGTGGACGCACCCGGATCCGATGAGGCATGCAACAAAGAGCAGAATGGTCAGTCGATGTATTGGTCTCAGCATCATAGGCGTGTACTAGCTGCTATCGTTCGCGTGTCGCAGGAGCTGGGCTCAGGATATCGAGGTCACGTATGGCCCGTGCGGCTTGTTCACGATAGGTTCGTTCGCTGGCACCGGTGTACGTATCGATGACGCGTTGGTAGGTCGCGCGGGATTGGGCATACTGCTTTTTGATCGAGAGATATTGGCCCAGGGCCAGCCAATTTTGAGCGGCCGTTTCATTGGCGGTGCGGAGGTCGGTCCACTCACGATCCACCGGGTTGGTCCCGGGATGGTTGACTCGCTTCGTAATAATCTCCCCCAGTTGTGCGGAAAGCTGTTCGATGGCTTCGTTTTCCCGGACGGCGGCCGCCACGCGATCGTGCGTCAGGTGATCGTAAAAGGCTTCAACATGGTCTTTGACGGTGCTCGCGCGTTTCTCATGGATGTCGTGGGAGCAATGCGTGAGCATGAGGCAGAGAGTCAATAGGCCTAAGCTCTGCCAGCTCGAAAGTGTACGGATAGGCATGACCATTGTTGCCTCCTCAGTAGTCCCAATATCCCGGACCCGATGATCCACGATCGTTGCGGTGATCCTACCTGAGCGGAAGCGGAAAGGCGAGTCGAAGCGTGAGGTCAGTCGGCATGTTTGAAGAACAGCACAGCCAGCGGAGGCAGGGTCATGACCAGGGAGTGGGCATGCCCATGGGCGGGAACCGGCTCGGCCGACAGGCCGCCGAGATTTCCCATCCCACTGCCGCCGTAGGTCGAGGCATCGCTGTTCAGCAACTCTTTCCAATAGCCTCCGTGCGGGACGCCAACTCGATACTGCTGGCGCGGCACCGGTGTGAAATTGCAGACGATGGCAACACTCTGCGGAGATGATCGGCCATGGCGTAGGAGGCTGATGACTCCGGTGTCCGCATCTTGACAATCGATCCACTCAAACCCGCGAGGATCAAAGTCACATTCATGGAGGGCCGGCTCCGTGCGGTATAGGCGATTGAGGTCGGCGACCCATCGCTGTACACCCTGATGAGGCGGGTATTGCAGGAGGTTCCAATCAATGCTGTCGTCATGGGCCCACTCCCGCCACTGGCCGATTTCGCCTCCCATGAACAGCAGTTTCTTGGCCGCCTGCGCGTACATGTAGCCAAAAAGCACACGGAGGTTGGCGAACTTTTGCCAGTCGTCCCCGGGCATTTTCCCCAGGAGTGAACCTTTCCCATGTACCACTTCGTCGTGGGACAGAGGCAACAGAAAGTTCTCTTGAAACGCATACAGCATACGAAAGGTGAGATTCCGGTGATGGTGTTTGCGATAGACCGGATCCAGCGCCATGTACTCGAGGGTGTCGTGCATCCAGCCCATATCCCACTTCATGCCGAACCCCAATCCGCCAGCGTACGTGGGGCGTGACACGGACGGCCAGGAAGTCGATTCCTCCGCATAGGTCTGCACGTCCGGGTGTCGGCGATAGATTTCTTCATTGAGCTGGCGAAGAAAGGTAATGGCGTCCAAATTTTCCCGCCCGCCATGGCGATTGGGGATCCATTCCCCTTCCTTCCGCGAATAGTCCAGGTACAACATTGAGGCGACCGCATCCACCCGAAGTCCATCCGCGTGGTATTGCTCTAGCCAGAAGAGGGCGCTGCTGATCAGAAAGCTGCGCACTTCATTGCGACTATAGTTGAAGACCGCGGTGCCCCAATCAGGGTGAAGCCCCTGGCGAGGATCCGCATGTTCAAAGAGATGGCTGCCGTCGAATCGGCTGAGCCCATGCTCGTCCGTCGGGAAGTGCGAGGGGACCCAGTCCAGAATCACGCCAATGTTGTGCTGATGCAGCTGATCAATCAGGTACATCAAATCCTGCGGCGTGCCATAGTTGCCGGAAGGAGCGAAGTATCCGGTTGTTTGGTAGCCCCAGGACCCGAAAAAGGGATGATCCATCAGCGGCAGGAATTCCACGTGCGTGAACCCTAATCGCTGCACATAGTCGATCAACTTCGGCGCCGCTTCACGGTAGCTCAGGGAGCGGTTGCCGTCGCCGGGGACGCGCATCCAGGAGCCGAGATGCACTTCGTAAATGCTGATCGGGGCATTCAGCGCATTGTGCCGGGCACGAGACTGCATCCAGTCGTGGTCATGCCAGGTGTAGTTCAGGTCCCAGACTACCGAGGCGGACTTCGGTGGGACCTCGTTGAGTCGGGCAAACGGGTCGGTTTTGATGAGCACTGCCCCGCGGTTTCGTGAGCGGATATGGAATTTGTACAACGTACCGCACCCCACACCGGGGACAAAGCCTTCCCAGATGCCGGATGATTGACAGGGGCGAAGTGGATGACGGGTTGGGTCCCAATGATTGAACGTTCCGAACACCGACACCTGCTCGGCTTCCGGCGCCCACACGGCGAAATAGGTGCCTTCCACTCCGCCGAAACTCGTGGGGTGCGCCCCGAGCTTGTCATACAAATGAAAGTGAGTGCCCTCGTTAAAAAGGTACAGATCATCCGAGGAAAGGAGGCTGCTGTCCTGTCGGGACGTTTCGTGCAGGGACGAGATCGACCCAAGTGGCTGACCGGCTTGGTGGTGTCGGAAGTGGTCCATACGGGGAGAGTACTTCGGCTGAGGCCAGGCCGTCAATTGGCTGTCAGGCCGATCGGCCGTTTATGGTTTGTGCGGGAGAGGAGGCGGGAGATCTTGCACGGGGCTAGTGACACATCTCAAGCAAGTGTGATATGAATCAACCCGCCAATACGGGCCTCTCTTCGTCCCCATCGTCTAGCCTGGCCTAGGACATTGCCCTTTCAAGGCAGTAACACGGGTTCAAATCCCGTTGGGGACACCACACTTTTCCAGATTACTTATTGGCAGACTGTTTCGGTGGACTGCCGCCTCTCTGATATGGCAGCCTGCACCAAACATATGTGGCATGACGGCTTCATGGAGGCTGGTGTCTGTCGTGGGTGAGGATTC
>WBZU01003243.1_pt1 | contig 10778 bp, 10 predicted proteins | sample 5204311 | NCBI WGS metagenome assembly WBZU01 (sample SAMN12344359, study PRJNA552823) | activated sludge metagenome | biome: Activated sludge suspended growth; feature: Nitrification reactor; material: Wastewater; isolation source: activated sludge from nitrification reactor of wastewater... | reverse complement strand
CTCCGACGAGGCGTCGGGGTGGATGTTCGGCGACATCGGCCGGCTGTACGTCTGCATTCGTCGGCAGGATCTGGCCGAGCTCCGGTTCGACCGGTGCTGGACGGTCCTGCAGTGCTATTGAGTCGTCCAGCCGTCGTTCGGTCCCTCAGCCGAGGACGACGGCTGTGAGCGCGACCGTCGCCTGGCGACGGATGATCTCGGTGTCGAGATCGGGCTCGAAGATGTGCCGCAGGAACCCGGCGAACAGCTGTCCGATCAGCATCTGGGCGACGGCCTCGGGCTCATTCGCCTCGGGCAGTGAGATCTTGAGCCACTCGGTGAGGCCGGGGCCGATGACGTCGAGCAGGTCCTTGCCGACGGGCAGCACCATGGCCTCGCCACGGAGGCCCTCCCCGAGCAGCACGCGCCACACCGGCTCCTCCGCCAACGCCCCCTCCCAGATCTCCCGGAACATACGTTCCAGTCGATCGGGAGCGGGGAGTGACGGGTCGATCTCGGGGATCTCGGCGAGCCGGGCCCCGTATTGCCGTTCGTCGACGACGGCTGCCACGAGGGCATCCTTCGAGTCGAAGTAGTGGTAGATGGCCGCGACGTTGAGCCCGCAATCCTTGGCCAGCATCCGCATGGACATGCCCGACGCACCGTTGGAGGCGATGAGTCCGAGCGCGACATCCAAGATGTGCTCCCGTTGGTTGGGACGGGCGGCAGTGGCGGTGGGTGGCGGGCTCAAGTGGTCCAGTCTGGTCGGTCGCGGTGGGACCGTCAGGAATGGTCGACGGGACACCCGCCGGCGGTGAACGTGGCCGGCATGTGCTGGAGTGCGAGCACCAGCGACGACTCGCCGCGGGGGATCGGCGCGCCCTCGGTGATCTGGATGTCGGGCAGCCGGGTCAACAGCTCCTGGAACACCAACTTGACCTCCATGCGGGCGAGGTTGGCGCCGAGGCAGAAGTGGGGGCCGATGCCGAACGCGAGGTGCGGGTTGACGTCGCGTTCGAAGTCCAGGACGTTGGGGTTGTCGAGGGCTCGCTCGTCACGGTTCGCCGAGGGGTAGAGCATGAGGACGCGGTCGCCCTTCTTGAGGTCGGTGCCGCGGTAGGTGTGGTCCTCGGTGACGGTGCGGATGAAGCCGAGCACGGGGGAGACGTAGCGGATGAGCTCGTCCACGGCGCGATCCATGAAGTCGTCGACGTCGAGGTTGTCGAGCATCAGCTTCTTCTGGTCCGGGAACTGGCTGAGCGCCAACATGCCGCCGGAGATGGCGTTGCGGGTGGTCTCGTTGCCGGCGACCATGAGCACGGCGAGGAAGGCGAACAGCTCGTCGTCGCTGAGCGAGCTCTTCTCGCGCATGGCGGCGATCGTTGCCTCGTCGACGCCCTGGTAGGCCTTGAACTCCTTCTCGAGGGCGCCGTCGTCGTACGCCTGCGTGAGGATGGAGATGAGATCGTTCTGGGGGTTGGCGCGCCGCTCTGCAATGAGCTCGATGCACATACCGGCGAACTCGCCGAACGCCTCGGCGGCAGCGAGGAGGACGGGGTCGTCGCCTTCGGTGTGCCCGTCGCCGGCCATCATGTTGTCGGACCAGCGGTACATGTTCATGCGCAGCTCGGGGTCGAGGCCCATGAGCTCACAGATGATGATGAGCGGCACGTGGATGGCGAACTGCTCGACGAAGTCGATCTCGCCCTGGTCGACGATGCCGTCGATGATCTCGTTCGCGAGGTCACGAACGTGGGGCATCATGTCGCGCACGCGGCGCGGCGTGAAACCGGCGTTGATCAGGCGACGGGTGGCGACGTGCTCGGGACCGTCGAGGGTGATGATCGACATGTCGCCGGCGATCTTGGGCCGGACGCCGAAGCCGGAGATGTACAGCTGGTTGTCCCGGCTGATGTGGAACACGTCCTCGTGCCGAGGGGCGATGTAGAAGTCGTTGTGGGCGTCGTAGTGCAGCGTGTCGAGGTCGCGCAGCGCGGCGTACATGTCCCAGGGGTCGTCGAACACCCCGGGATCGGTGAAGTCGATGGCGTCGAGGTCGACGGCCTTGCGGTCACGGTTGGGGCTGGACGGCGTGAAGACAGGCGTGCTCATGCGGTCACTGTAACCAATTGAACGTTCGTTGAGGAGATCGGACCGCGAAAAAGAGTCGAAGGTCCCGAGTTCGATGTCTCGAGCCCGAGGTGCCGAGCCCGAGGTGTCGACGGCGTCAGTCGTTGGCGGCGATCCCCGGCTCGAGCGGTGCGCCCTCGGCGGTGATCTGATCCTTCAGCGCAACGAACGTCACCTGCAGTTGCTGCAGAGCCTGTAGCAGCACCTGCTCGTTGTCGCCGAACTCCTTGCCGATCCGGTCGAGCACCGCCCGCAACGCCTCGATGGCGACGGTGGCCTCGACGAAGTTCGGCGGGTTCTCGCCGAGGTGGATCGCGGCCAACTCGTAGATGCCCATCAGGTGGTTGGCGATGATCTCCGCCGCCGGCACCGACAGCATCTCCTGGCGGACCCGACTCATCTCGGCGAGCATCTGGGTCGCCTCCTGCACCTGCTCGGGCGTGAGCTGGTCGATGTCGATCCCGGCCTCGGCGAGGGCCTGGCGCAGCTCGGGTGGCGGGGTGCCGGCGCCGGCCGTGCCGCCCTGCGGATTGGCGGCGGTGACGTCGGCGGGGGAGGTGCGGGAGACGGGGCGTTCCCCGTCGGGGGTCCAGAGGCTCACGAAACTGTCCTTCGGGTGGTGGGTGCTGGTACTCTACCCGGGACAACTGAATGGAAAGCGGGCTGGCCCACGTGCCGAGCCCCACCTGGCCACCAACCCAGCCTCCGGGCCGAACCCGTGCGTCCAGCGTCGATGATCGTGAAGCCCGCCCCTGGGCATCTCTCGAACATGAGAGCCAGTGGCGGTTCCTTGGCGGATGTCGGCGTTCCCGGCATCCGCCGTCGTCGTTTTTCGGCCACTGCGGGCGCTTCAGGAGTCACCCACAGCAAAACGAACGTCGAAAGGACGTGCCATTGAGGGATGAACGGTCATAGCACCGCCACCACACACTGACGAGCCCCGCATCAACGACCGGATCCGTGCCCGCGAGGTACGGCTCATCGGTCAAGACGGCGCTCAGCTGGGCATCAAGGCCCTTCCCGAAGCCCTGTCCATCGCGCGAGCGGCGGAACTGGACCTGGTGGAGGTGGCCGACATGGCCAACCCGCCGGTCTGCAAGGTCATGGACTACGGGAAGTACAAGTTCGAGGCGCAGCAGCGGGCCAAGGAATCCAGGAAGAAAGCCACGAACATCGTGGTCAAGGAGATGAAGTACCGCCCCAAGATCGGCGGCGGCGACTTCGACACCAAGACCCGCAAGGTGGAGCAGTTCCTGGGCGAAGGCCACAAGGTCAAGATCACGATCATGTTCCGTGGCCGTGAGATGCAGCATCCGGAACTGGGTCGCAAGATCCTCGACCGGGTGGCCGAGATGGTGAGCGATGTTGGTCGGGTCGAGATCTTCCCCAAGCAGGACGGTCGAAACATGACCATGGTCCTCGGACCCGACAAGAAGGCCCAGGCCGCCGCCATCAAGCGGGCCCAGGTCGAAGCAGCCGAAGCCGCGGAGGCGGCCGGCGAAACGGCTGGTGACACCGAGGTCGACGACGTCGTCGACACCACGATCACCGATGCCGACTCCACACCGGTCGCCGACGAGTCGGTCGAGCCGGACGACGCAAGCCCGGCCGACGCAGCGCCGGACGAAGCAACGAAGGAAACGTGACGACATGCCCAAGATGAAGACCCACCGTGGCGCCAAGAAGCGCTTCAAGGTGACCGGCACCGGCAAGATCATGCGCCGCCAGGTCAACCGCGCCCACATCCTCGAGAAGAAGGCGTCGAAGCGCACCCGTCGGCTCGCCGGCGAGGTCGAACTCCCCAAGGGCGACAAGGCCCGCGTCCGTCGCCAACTCGGCATCTGACACCACCCCAACTAGTTCAAGAGGAGATCCCCTATGGCACGCGTCAAGGGTGGCGTTCACGCCAAGAAGAAGCACAAGGCAGTACTGGTTCGCGCCAAGGGCCACTACGGCAACCGCAGCCGCACGTTCCGCGCGGCGAACGAGTCGGTCATGCACGCGCTGCAGTACAGCTACCGCGACCGTCGCGCTCGCAAGGGCGAGATGCGTCGACTGTGGATCCAGCGCATCAACGCTGCCTGCCGTCTCAACGACATCAGCTACAGCCGGTTCATCAACGGGCTCAAGAAGGCCGAGATCGAGATCGACCGTAAGTCGCTCGCCGACCTCGCCGTGACCGACCCGGCGGCATTCGCCGGTCTCGTCGCCGCCGCCAAGGCCGGCCTCGAGAGCGCCGCGGCCGCGAGCTGATCTCGTCACCGATGGACTCCGGCGGAGCCGGTGCGATGGAACTGAGCGCTTCGAACGCTCGGATCAAGCAGCTGCGGCGCCTCTCGGGGCGCCGCAGTTCGCGTTCCGAGGAGGGCGTCTTCGTGATCGAGGGCGCCGTGCTGGTACGCGAGGCGATCAACGCCGGCGTCGACATCGATGCGATCTTCGTCGATGTCGCCCGTGGGGGGCTCGTCGCCGAGTTCGGCGAACTCCATCCCGACGTCTGGACCGTCGCCGAGGGAGTGCTCGCCTCGGTCCTGCCGGCCGTCAGCGCCCAACCGGTCGGCGCGGTCGCGTCGACCTCGCTCGAACGCGCCGTCGACGACCTCGTCGTGGCGGCGGTCGACTCCGGCCGCCCCGTGCTGGTGCTCGTCGAGGTCGCCGACCCCGGCAACGTCGGCACCCTGCTCCGTGCAGCCGAGAGCTCGGGCTGTGGCGGTGTTGTGCTCGCCGGCTCGGGCGTCGACCTCTACAACCCCAAGGTCGTTCGGGCGTCAGCCGGTTCGCTCTTCCGGCTGCCGGTTGCGACGGCGCCTGACGTCGGCGCCGCGCAGGTCGCGATCGCTGAGCTCGGAATGCCGATGATCGCCGCGGTCGCCCGCGACGGTGTGCCCCACCTCGAGGCGACGCTCGGAGGTCCGGTGGCGATTGTGCTCGGCAACGAAGCCCACGGCCTGTCCGACGAGGTCGTCGCCGCGTGCGACGCTGCGGTGACCATCACGATGGATGGTCCGGCCGAGTCGCTCAACGTCGCCATGGCCGGCACCGTCCTCTGCTTCGAGGCACTGCGCCGGAGGCGCAGCGACTGAACTGCGCCGCCGCCGGAGGCGAAGCGACTGAACTGCGCCGGAGGCGCAGCGACTGAACTGCGGCGCCGCCGGAGGCGAAGCGACTGAACTGCGCCGGAGGCGCAGCGACTGAACTGCGGCGCCGACTCGACGGGTGAGCGCGCGGGTCAGCCGACGCGGCGCAGCGCGTCGGGAGTGAGTTCGGCGAGGCTCGCGTAGCCGTCGACCGCCATGATGAGGTCGAGTTCGGCCAGCAGGCACTTGAGCACGTGCTCGACACCGGCCTGGCCTCCGGCCGCGAGACCGTAGGCGTATGGGCGTCCGATTCCGACCGCAGTGGCCCCGAGTGCCAGCGCCTTGACGATGTCGGCGCCCGAGCGGATGCCCGAGTCGAAGATCACCGGGGCGTCGCCCGCTGCCGCGACCACGTCCGCAAGCAGGTCGATGGCGGGGATGCCGCCGTTGGCCTGACGGCCGCCGTGGTTGGAGCAGTAGATGCCGTCGACGCCGTGGTCGATCGCCGTGCGCGTGTCCTCGGGAGAGTTCACGCCCTTGATCAGGAGCGGCAGGTCGGTGACCGATCGGATCCAGTCGAGGTCGTCCCACGTCATGCCGGGGTTGCCGAACAAGAACGCCCAGAGGCCCGTGGCGGTCTCGATGTCCTCCTCGGGGGTACGTTCCAGGCGCGAGCGGAACACCGGATCGCTGAAGTAGTTGGCGAGGCAGAGGCCCTTGAGCTGCGGAAAGCTGGCGAGGGTCAGGTCGCGTGGTCGCCATCCCAGGGTCAAGGTGTCGAGGGTGACGACGATCGCCGTGTAGCCGGCCGCCTCGGCGCGGCGGATGAAGCTCTCGCAGAGTTCCCGGTCGCTCGGCGGATAGAGCTGGAACCAACCGGGGGTGTCGCCGAACTGGGCGGCGACGTCCTCCATCGGTACCTCCATCAGCGTGGAGGCCACCATCGGCACGCCGGTCGACGCGGCTGCCCGGGCGGTGGACAGATCACCCTGGCCACCGGCCTCGCAGAGTCCGATGACCCCGACGGGCGCCAACATCAGCGGCGTCGAGTAGTGGTGACCGAACAGATCGACCCCCACCTCGCGCTGCGACGCCCCGCGCAGGACCCGTGGCATGAGCCCCCACCGCTCGAACGCCGCGACGTTGGCGCGCTGGGTGTGTTCGTTCCCGGCCCCGCCGCTCACATAGGACCAGATCTCGGGGGTGAGTGCCGCCTCGGCCGCCGCCGCGAGCGCGTCGAAACTCATCGGCAACGCGGGAACGACCCCCTCGAGGCCTCCGAAGTAGATCCCCAACTGCCAGTCACCGTGGTTCGGCACGCCATGTCCCCCGTGTTGATCGAGCTCGTCGACCGACCATTCTGCTCGGTGAACGAGTCGGCCTGGGTCAACCAGCGAGGGGGCTGGGCGGGAAGGGCTTGAGGTAGCAGTGCTCCTGGAACGTGAGAGCGAACGAGCTCATGGGGTCGAGTGGGCAGATCAGCACGCGGTCGATGTCGGTTGCCACCTGGGACGAGGCTCGGAACCCTTCGTCGTGGCGGATGCGCACGGGCGACCCGTCGTCGAACTTCACGGTCAACCGACGGGGTTCCCGCTCGGGGTGGCGCACCGGATCCGCGAAGAACACCGCGTTGGTCACGGTGTCGTAGATGATGCGCCCGTCATCGAGCACGGCGCGGATCACCGGATCGCGGCCGTCCTCGCCGTCGGGGACGTGATGGTCGACGTAGGCGCCCGCCGGGGCGTCCCAGATCCGGATGGCGAAGCCGATTGGCATCTGGAACACCATCGCCACGTAGCGCCCATTCGGTGAGATCGCTGTCGAGCGGATCCGGCTGAGCCGGCCGTCGGCGCCGGGGAACGTATCGACGAAGCTCGTCATGGAGCCGGTGGTCAGATCGATGCGCAAGGTGTCTCCCTGCGCTCCCCACGGGGCGGTCCCGACGTCACGCGTCGCGAGGGCGTACTGGAGCGACGGGGTGAGCGCATCGAAGACGCGGCTGCCCTTCGCCGTCACGCTCAACGGGGTGAACGTGCCGTCGCCGAGCAGGCGTCCGGCCCGGTTCAGCCGGGCGGCGCCGGCAATCGACGCGCCGTCTCGGGCGATGAAGTACCCGTCGTTGTTGATGCCGAGTATCTCCGCGGGTTGCCGGCCTGCCTCAGGTGCCAGCTTCACGGTGTGGTGGGACCGTTGATCGTGGATCCACGTGAAGCTCACCGCTCCGTCGATTCCCGTCCCGGCGACGAAGTTGCCGTCGTGGGACATCCGCGTGGGCGTGAGCCGCCCGGCGACGTCGCTGCCGAGCCGGATCGTGGTGTCGGTCCACCGGTCGCGGAGGAAGGCGCCATCACCGAGACTGCCGGGAAGGAGGTCGGTGGCGCTGGACGTGAACGCGACCCATCGACCCGACGCCGACACGACGTGAGCCGTTGCAGTCGTGCCCCCGGTTCCGAGACGGAACCCCGTGCCGACGGTGACCGGTCGCTCGAACCACGGAATATCGGCGGGCGCCGCGTCCACCGGCGCTGTCCGGGCGATACTCCCGGCAACGACGGCCGACGTGAGCACGGCCGCGGCCGCGAGCTTGATCCGATTCATGTCCACTCCCCATCCCACATCTGCCCCAGGGCCAGAGGCATCGCCATGGTCGCAAAGTGCGTGAGGTACAGCAAGATGACATCTGCCCAACGGCGAAGTTCGTCGGACGACGAATGAGTTCGGAGGAGGGGAGGATCGTCCGCGAGAATGTACAGATGACCGACACCGACCCGCTGTCGACGACCGCGACCATCGTCGCCGACGGCCTCGCGCTCATCTCGTCGGTGGGCACCCTCGACGCACTGCGCGCCACCGACCACGACCTGCTCGGCAAGACGGCCCCCCTCTCGCAGCTGAAGGCGTCGATGCGCGACGTCGCTCCCGACCAGCGCAAGGCGCTGGGCCAGGCGCTCAACGACGCCCGCCGCGAACTCGAGACCGCGATCGCCGAGCGCCAGGCGCACTTCGAGGCCGCAGCACGCCGCGAGCAGCTCGCCGCCGAGCAACTCGACCTGTCGGAGATGATCGTCGACCGCACCGTCGGTCACCACCACCTCATCACCCAGACCCGCGAGCGGCTCGAGGATGCGTTCATCGGGCTCGGTTTCACGATCGCCGAGGGTCCCGAGGTCGAGACCGACTGGTACAACTTCGAGGCGCTCAACATGCCCGCCGGTCACCCGGCCCGGAGCATGTGGGACACGCTGTACCTCGACGCCGGCGAACCCGAGACGATCCTGCTCCGCACGCACACGTCGCCGGTCCAGGTGCGCACGATGATGCGTCAGGAACCGCCGATCTACATCGTCGCCCCGGGGCGCACGTTCCGGAGTGATACGGCCGACGCGACGCACCTCCCGGTGTTCCACCAGATCGAGGGGCTGGTGATCGACAAGGGCATCACGTTCGCCGATCTCGCCGGCACCATCGAGGCGTTCGTGAAGGTGCTGTACGGCGAGGACCGCACGACGCGCCTCCGTCCGTCGTTCTTCCCGTTCACCGAGCCCTCGGCCGAGTTCGACATGACGACGCCGTCGGGCGACTGGGTCGAGCTGGGTGGGTGCGGCATGGTGCACCCCAACGTGTTGCGCCACTGCAACCTCGATCCCGAGGAGTGGTCGGGGTTCGCGTTCGGGTTCGGCATCGAGCGGATGGCCGCCCAGCGCCACGGGCTCGACGACATCCGCGAGTTCGTCACCAACGACATCCGCTTCCTGTCGCAGTTCTAGCGACTCCGGTTCCCGACGGACGCAGTCCCACGAAAGGGCTCACGCTGCAATGAAGGTTCTCCACAACTGGCTCGCGGAGTACGTCCCCGGTCTGCTCGACCACCCCGTCGGCGGCGACCCCGACGCGCTCGGTGACGTCATGAGCTCGCTCGGGCTGTGCTGTGAGGAAGTCGTCCGCATCGGCGGTGGTCTGGACGGCATCGTCGTGGCCGAGGTGCTCGGGCTCTCGCCGCACCCCAATGCCGACAAGATCCAGCTCGTCCAGGTTCGGGCCGAGCCCGGCGCCGAGCCGCTGCAGGTCTGCTGTGGTGCGTTCAACATGGCGGTCGGTGACCTCGTCCCGTTGGCGACCATCGGGACGACGATGCCGGGCGGCATGGAGATCGCTCGCCGCAAGCTCCGCGGCGAATATTCGAACGGCATGCTGTGCGCCGAGGACGAGCTGGGCCTCGGCGCCGATCACGCCGGCATCCTGATCCTCGATCCTGCGCTCACGGTGGGCACACCGATCACCGAGGCCCTCGGCATCGTTCCCGACGCGGTGTTCGACCTCGATCTCACCCCCAACCGTCCCGATGCCCTGTCGGTCATCGGGGTCGCCCGCGACGTGGCGGCGAAGCTCGGCCTCGAGTTCGTGCTGCCCGCCATCGACGTCCCGACCTCGGGCGCCGACGCCGGCTCACTGGCGTCGGTGCGTATCGACGACGCCGACCTCTGCGGCCGCTTCACCGTCCGGGTGCTGTCGGGTGTGTCGATCGGCGAGTCCCCGGCGTGGATGCAGCAGCGGCTGACCCATTGCGGGATGCGACCGATCAACTCGGTCGTCGACGTGTCCAACTACGTGATGCTCGAATACGGGCAGCCCAACCACACCTACGACCTCGCGACCGTCCCCGACGGTGCGCTGGGGGTTCGTCGGGCGCGGGCGGGGGAGCGACTCGTCACCCTCGACAGCCAGACGCGTTCGCTCGACGAGCGTGACGGCGTGATCGTGAACCGAGACGACGAGCCCATCGGCATCGCCGGCGTCATGGGTGGCGAGTCGACCGAGATCGGCGACTCGACCGAGTCGGTGCTGCTCGAGCTGGCGTGGTGGGATCCTGCGTCGATCTCGTTCACGTCGAAGCGCCTGGGTCTCCGTTCGGAGGCGTCGTCGCGTTACGAGAAGGGCGTCGACCACGAGATCGCCAACCGGGCGGCGTGGCGGTTCGCCCAACTCCTCGTCGAGCAGGGCGCAACGTTGCACCCCGGCGAGATCGTGGCGGAGGGCAACGCCCCCGAACCCGCCCGCGTCGAGGTGCGCACGGCGCGAGTCAATGCGCTGCTCGACACGGCGTTCACGTCCGACGAGATCGTGGCGTACCTCGCACCGATCGGTTTCGCTGCTGAGCCGACCGCCGATCCCGATGTCCTGGCGGTCACGATCCCGTCGTGGCGGCCCGACTCGACCGGCGAGATCGACGTCGTCGAGGAGGTGGCCCGTCTCCACGGGTACGAGCACCTCGGCAAGACCGTGCCGAAGTCGTCGCGGGCCGGCGGCCTGACCGAGCGGCAGGCCGATATCCGCCGACTTCGGTCCTACCTGGCGTCGACCGGGGCCTCCGAGGCGACGCCGATGTCGTTCCTCGCGCCGGGCGACTTGGAGGCGAGCGGTGTGCGTGCCGACGGTGTGACCGTCGCGAACCCGCTCGTCGCCGAGGAATCGGTGCTGCGCACGTCGCTCCTGCCGGGGCTCGTCAAGACGCTCGGCTACAACGCGGCGCACCGCAACGTCGGGGTGTCGTTGTTCGAGATCGGACACTGCTTCGCCCGCTCCGCCGACGGT
>WBZU01002423.1_pt2 | contig 10778 bp, 8 predicted proteins | sample 5204311 | NCBI WGS metagenome assembly WBZU01 (sample SAMN12344359, study PRJNA552823) | activated sludge metagenome | biome: Activated sludge suspended growth; feature: Nitrification reactor; material: Wastewater; isolation source: activated sludge from nitrification reactor of wastewater treatment... | reverse complement strand
CGAACAGGCCCTCAAACTGGCTCAATTCATCGAGAACGATGAACTCATCTCCGAGATCGAAAACTCTTCATTGGTCGAGCCAAAAGTCCAGATTCGCAGCAACCTTTCACCCATACTATCGAGGAGTTTCTAATGCCCAATCCCCAACCTAAACCCGATGCGGCACAACAAGAAGGGAGGGCCATCGAGAACCAAGGCCGCGAGGAACTTCAGCGCTGCCAAAGAAGTGTACAACAGCTTGCTGCGTTGTTTGATCGCGGTCGTTCTGCGGACCCCGCCGCTGCGGGTGCTCCCACGCCCAGTGGTGCCGCCGCAGCATCCGACAAGCCCCCGACCCCTCGTCGCCGCGCACCACCAGCCTCCGCAGCCGCCGCGAGTTCCGCTTCCGCTTTGTCGTCCCCGCCCGGCCCCTCTGGTCCGTCTGGCACTGGCCACGCAACTGGTGGTGCTCCCACGCCCAGTGGTGCCGCCACTGCAACGGCCCAGCCCACGAGTCCCCGCCGCCCCACACCACCGGCCTCCGCACCCACCTCCGCTGATGCCGCCACAGCCGCCGGTGCCCCGTTGCCTCCGCCAGCGTCGGCCTCCACCGCTTCCGGCGAACCGCATGCCAGTACATCCGCGCTGTCGCCTACCACCGCCGCTCCCGCCGGCAGCCCGAGCTCGACCGCAGTACTGAGCGTCGCGGAGCGGGTGACGCATGCGATAAGCCGGATTCAGAGCGGCCAGGCGACAACTGAAGCCGTCGTGATGGCTGCGCTGATCAATGAATTCCAATCCGCAGCAAACCTGGTCCCCGTGTCAAAAACACCGGACTTCGCAAGAGCGTTGCTGGAAGCGATCCGGAATCGGCAGTCGGAAACCTGGCGGACGAAAACCGCGTTGTTGAAGCCTGACTCCAGGTCTCAACTTCCAATGCCCGACAAGTGGACCATCCGCCACTACACCAACAAAGCCACGGTCACGCTCGGAGAAACCGATGCTCAAGGAGGACGCAAGGTTATTGCGGTCGGCCCGCCCCCATTCACCGAACTGTTGTCGATGGTCACGCTTGTCGCCATGCGCGAAGACGGCATCGAAAAGCCCCCACTCCGGCTTGAGGCAAACCAAAAGCTGTATGCCAACACGAGTTCCAAGAGTTCGGGCCATACCACCGCGCTCGACTGGACGAATATCGGCAATATCGGTGACACCTTCTATGCGCTGTTCTACGGTGGCGCTTCGGCAACGGGCAAGACACCTGCATTCATCAAGGATGCACTCTATTTCGCCGAATGGGGGATCGACACTTTCGGGGAAGGTTGGGCATCCTCCGACTGGCTGTCGAAGGCCCCAAATAGCAAAAATGCGAATTGCGACACTCCCATGGGTGGCGCCGTTGAAGGACCTCTTTCGCAAGTGATCGCGACGATGCTCGAATTGACACCAATCTTGGCGCGTAGAATGGACGAGACGACCGTGAGGGATAGGGCAAAAGACTATTTGGGAACCCGCTTCGATAACTTCGAGGTGAAAAAGCACGGCGCGTTCAGACTGCCACCTCAGGGGTGGCAGGTAGCCAGCGAGGAGAACATAACAAAGGTAGAACAACTCTCGTGGTTCCCGGCCAAAGACGAATGGAAGGCAGCACCGTCCGGTGCGCCATCCGTCTGACGCTTACCCCGCCCTTCGCCACCCGTTTGACGCCTCGGCACCCACGTATGCCACTCATTTCAAGCTTGCGCACCGCCGAACGGCACCCGTTCGGAGCTGGCCCGGCACCTTGCGGCAGCGCGCAGCGTTTGTCACGCCTTGCGTGCGTCCGGAACGGTCTCCGTTAACCGTGGGTGCGTCGAGGCGGATCATTACGCAGTGACGAACGATGGCCAGAATACGTCCGGTGAAACAGATACGCTAGGCCCGAGCGATCGCGCCCCTTCGACGAGCCAGAAGCCAACCGAGAATTTGTTGTCGCGCATCTTGATGTGTTGGCTTCGAGCGCTTACAGCGCAGCAAACGAGCGTGCCACCCAACGACGCGTCCGTGGTTGGGCTGGGCCATGGTTGGGCTGGGCCATGGTTGGGCTGGGCCATGGTTGAGTCGGACCAATGGTCGCGTAAAGGCTTGTTGAACCGACAACATCCGAAGCGAACGAGGCTACGTATGGCGCAGATCTCGTCGCTGTTTCCAACGGTGCGTCGCGTGGAAGGGGCCTGCGTTTTGCGCGAAGTCCGCGCCCGCGTTTGACCCATGCCGACGCATGGAAGTGTGCGCAAATCGAGGGAAAACTTACCGAGCATGAAGGTCGTTCGGCAACGCCCATACGCGGCTATAGAACGTGGGAAGCTATACGTATGAAGTGTCGTGAGGCACGATTTTGTGTAGATCACGTCACAAATAGTCGGCATCCGCACAATATTTTCATGGGACCGCCGGAATCCGGGCGTACTATCGTCCCGATCCACTACGGGATCACCGTCCTTCTTTCACAACAGGAGACTAGATATGCCTTCCATCATTCCGTACGACCCGTCGCTGGCGCTCGGTCAGCTTGTCAAACAGGACAAACTCGAGCTGCTGGCCCAGATCTCGACGCTGCAGGCTCCTGCCGACGCGGCGGAAGACGCACTCAACGGCTTGATTCAGCTCAAGGAGTCCTTGACCCTGACCGCGACGGAGCTGTTGGAACTGGCTACCCCCGAAGCAGCCGCAGCGATGCAGGGTTATGCCTCTTCTGTGGGCACAGCCATTGTCGCCCAGGGCGCCGCTTACGCAGGGCTGAAGGTTGCTGCGCTCATGGGGGAGTTTGCACTCAAGACCAAAACGGCGCTCGTTACAGAAGCGCAAACCGCTCTTAATGAAGTGATCAAAGCTACAAAAATAGCGGTACCAGGCGTGGGTGGTGCGACTGGAGGTAACACCCCCTCGGCAGGCATCATCGGCATCAGTTGGGAGAGCCCGATCGACTATAACAAGTCACAACTCAAGAGGCTCCCGCTAAGTTCCGACACGATGAAGATGAGCGTGCAGTTCTTCGCCTTCAACGCGAACACACAGACATCAACGGACATCGCGACGACGGTCAGTTCGTACGTTGCAAGCGCCACGAAGGTTCTCGGCCAGGAGCATTCACAAGAAGCAAAGGCGTCCGTCCGCAGCGCAGTGAGCGCACATTATGAGCAACACGACATCGTGGGCACGCTGGTGGTCTCGGTCGTCTGCACCCACCGGAATGCCAGTGTATTCGCCCCTTACGCTCTCGACGTGGACAAGGCGATCAACGTCTGGAATGCGTTGCATGCGAACAGAAAGGATCAACAGATCGACACGAATACCCCGATGAAGTTGGCAGCAACGGCCGTATTGGCCGACGTGGCCGATACGAGCTCGCCGATGAATATCATCTCGGGGGTCACCTACGGCTCCTGCTTCGTCGGCATGGTACACATCCTTCGGACCTCCAGCACGGCCATGGTCCAAGAGATGGTGTCGGCAGCAGCGTCGCTGCAAGAGCAGGCCAAGGTCGGACTCTGCATGGGGTACGAGGAGGGCGGCTTCGGCATCAGTTCGACGTTCTCCTCGAACTTCCAAGCCATGTTGAGTACGGCGATGACCAATTCGACATGTACGCTGACCACGATCGGCGTCATCCCTTCAATCACCTCGAATGAGGTTGCCAATTCCGTCAAAGCGATCACTGACTTCGACCCGGCCAAGACAATGAAGCAGCTTGCGGACTATCAAAACGCCGTCGCATCGGACATGGATTCAATGCAGTCGGCCGCAACAGCGGCGAGGACCGGCGGTCAGATGGTAGCGCTACAGACCGCCAGGATCACCGCGGCAATGTCGTCTCTCCAAGACATCGACATGGAGAAGAACAAGGTGATCGACACCAATTCGATGATGACCGCCTTGGAAGACTACATCAGGCGGTGCAACACGGGCGACGAAGCCGTCGGCGCGCCCATCAACTTCTACATCAAACCTATTACCCGTGAGGAGTTGATTCAGGCGTTCATCAAGAAGTACTACCCCATGCCGCAGGTGGTGCAGCTAGGCGCTGACGACCTCACGGATAATCCCAGCAACCCCACGCCGGCGCCAGCACCCTCCAACCCCAGTTAAATCACAACTTGCGATCTGGTCTTGGGAGCTGCAGTGAGTGGCTCCCCCGGCCAGAACTCCCCACCTGACGTAGGAGCGGCATCTTTGTGGACCTTCAATCGTTAAGGAGCAGCCATTGGCAATCGAGCCCATGAAAGACGAGCAGGCTCGGGTGGCAACCTTGGCCGGCCTTGCAGACGACTTGCAGTCGCATGGCAGCATCAATGAGGCGTTGCGAATCCGGCGGGAAGAGCTCCTTCCGGCGTATGAACTGTTGGGGAACGAGCACGCACAAGCGCTCACCGTGCGGAAGATCGCCGAAGGGTTGTCGTCGTTGGCAGAAACGGAAGAGGCGCTGCATCTCCTCAAGGAGGAGGTGCTGCCGACCTTTGAACGTCTGGGCGATGATTGGGAGCGGGCGATCACGCTGCGAAGCATCGCCAAAAACCTGACCGCACGCGGCGAACTTACCGAAGCGTTGCGAATTCGGCGCGAGGAGGAGCTTCCGGCATATCGACGCTTGGGGGACGCACGAGAGGAAGTGCAGACGAAGAGTAAGATCGCCGATCTCCTATTCGCGCTCAGGCAGCGGGACGAAGCCGTGCGAATCCTACGGGAAGAAGTGTTGCCGGAGACCGAACGCCTCGGGAGCGAACGAGCGCGGGTGACGACATTGGCAAAGATCGCGGACATCTTATGGAAACGCGGCGACCAGGGTGAGGCGCTGCGCATCTTGCGGGAGGAGGTATTGCCGGGGTACCAGCGCCTGGACGACGAGCGAGGCGGTGCGGCGACATACGGCAAGATAGCGAAGATACTGGCAAAACAGAGGAACTTCGACGAGGCGTTGCGGATTCGACTGCAGCAAGAGCTGCCGGTCTATGAACGGCTGGGGGATGAGCGTGAGCGAGCCGTGACCATGGGGAACATCGGTGGCCTCCAGGCGCTGCGCGGCAACGAAGACGAGGCGCTTCGGATCTACCACGAAATTCTACCAGTGTTCGAACGACTGGGAGCTGTGCGGGAGCGCGCGCGCACGATCGGTCGTATCGCGGATATTCTTCAAGGACGCCGCGAACTGGACACGGCTCTGCAGCTCCGGCACGAGGAAGAACTGCCACCGTACGAGCGCTTGGGTGCCGTCCGGGAGCAGGCGCTGACGCTCGCGAAGATCGCAGACATCTTGGTCGCAAAGGGAAAACGAGACGAAGCGCTCGAACTATTTCGACAACAAATCCTGCCAAAGTTCGATCAGGCCGGGGATCTGCAAGCACGGATCATGACGATGGCCGCGGTCGCGGAGAGCTTGTACACACGTAACGAGGCAGAGGAGGCGCTCCAGATTGTTCGGACCAAGGTGGTCCCACTGATCGTACAGATCAAGGATCGGGAGCAGCGACTGATGATGCTGGGCATGGCCGGGAGGGCTCTACTGTTGCGTGGGCAGCAGCGTGATGCGCGTTGGCTCCTTTGGGAGCATATTGTGCCCGAAATTCGTAAGATGCCGACAGTTCCCATGCAGGTCGTTGCGATGGGATACGTGGCGGAGACTTTGGAGAAATTCGGTGATTTCGACGCTGCGTTGCGAATCCGTGAGGAGGAAGAAAGGCCGCGGCATTCGGCTCTTGGCAACGCGCGGAAGGCGATCATCTGTGAAGCCAACATTGCCGCGCTCCTGCTGCGCCGAGGAGCCCCGGGAGATCGGATCAATGCTCGGTTTATCCTGGAGTGCGCACAAGCCGACGCGTTGGCGATGAAGATGCCGGAGGCGGTCTTGATCGATCGCTTGTTGAAAAATCGGTAGCACGTCGTTCCCGACGCCCCCAATTCAATGGTCTTGGAAGCAATTCGCCCGCGCGCACTTCAACGGACGTGGAAGCAATTCGAATCTGCGGGTGGTTTGTTCGGCAACAAATTGCGTGACAAGGGCCCAACAACGCGCGCGTCACCCGCGTCGAAGGTCAGGATTTTGCGACGCGTACCACATCATGCATTGCTCGGCCGCAACGGCTGCACACTTTACTAGCTGAGAAAGCTGATCCGGAGGGCATTCTTTCCAGTCAACTCGTAGTTCGCTTTTGCGTGAGCAAATTGGTTCCGTGTAGCTGACAAACAGGTTGAGAGGTTGTTTTGCCTCCTCCTGAACTTGACGGTTTTGCAACCGGTCTAAGGAGACTGGGCCAGGAGGCACAGTGTCGAAGCGAACTCGTCGATATTTCAGCGCCGAACAGAACGTCACCCTCCTCAAACGCCATCACTTGGACACAGTTCCGGTATCGGATGTTTGCGACCAGGAAAAACTACAGCCGAGCTCGATGTATCAATGGCAAAAGCAGCTTTTCGAGAATGCTGCCATTGTTTTCGAGGCGCCTCAAACCAGCAAACCGAGTCGCGAACAAGAGCTCGAAGCGCTCATTGCGCAGCTCGAAGCCAAATTGACCAGGAAAGACGAGGTCATTGCTGAAATTTCCGAAGAATACGTCAAACGAAAAAAAGAGTTTGGGGCGAAATCTGTCGACTGGTGTTTTCCGTAAGCCATTCTGCGGCCGCTGTTCAGCCGCAGTCCACGCCACCAAACGCCCCCCTGCAGATCGGTGTCGTAACGCGCCACCGTACACGCCGCCATGGCTTCGGACCCGCCCGCGAGACTGGGTGGGCGAGGACAGCGCCCGCGAGCGGCGCCGGTGAGAGCGAAGCGGGGTGAGCAATAAAATTGCTACCAAGACTTTTTCGCCGCACGCAGGAAATATCTGAACGCGCACAGACGCTTGGACGAGATCCTACCGATCATGCCAGTCGTAGGTGCGAACGACGTCCCCCCGTACCAGGCGAGCCGCCCCCCGTCGGTCCACCGCCTGCCGGGACGACAACAAGACCGAATACTAACGCTTCTAGGTCGGACACATGGAGGTGCAATGCCCGTGAAACCTCCACCTTCGTCGTGCCTTCCTCCTTGAGGGTATTGAAAACCTTTTCCAAAACCTGCGATGTCTCGCGAGGTATGGGGTCCGGCTCATTCTTGCGATATCCCTTCTGGCCCAATTCGATGCAGAGCCGTCGATAATGCCAATCGCTTATGAGCGCGAGTCGATGCAATCGAACCACGAGGGCAATGACCGACACCCGCCATATCCTTTTTAGCGCGATCAGGTTTTCCAATGCAGCCAATCGAGGGGCGTTCGCGATGACCGTCTCCCGGGGCATGAGGAGCGCAGAGGCAAACTCATCTGCTTGCTGCTCCGCATCGCGCCCGGAGGGCTCACCGTGGCGATGAAGCACGAGGTGCCCCAGCTCGTGCGCAGCGTCAAAGCGTCCACGTTCTCCGGACTTCAGCGTGTTCAAAAATAGGTATGGCACGGATCCCTGCCAAAGAGAAAATGCATCCACTTCCACACTTTCCTGGACGAGCGAGAAGACGCGGGCACCGTGCAGTTCGAGGAGATGCACCATGTTCTTAATGGGCTTGGAGCCGAGCCCCCACGCATCACGCAACTCCATGGCAGCCGCTTCAGGCTCAGATCCTCGAAGATTTGGAATAGAAGGCTCTGGGACGTTGAACCGTTGCGTAGCGATCCACCGGCTGATCTCCATACACAGCGCGCCCGCTGCTAGCGCCATGTCGCGCTGCGACGCCGTCATGCTCTTCATCGAACGGAAGCTGGCCGTATCCGGCAGCGGCATCCCGAGGTCCGGTTCCCCGAAGAAAGAAACCGGGAACCTCAAGATGCTGGCCATATGCTCGACGTGTTCGTCTGTCGGGGTTGTGTCGCCACTTTCGTATGCTGTAATACTTCGCACACTGAGATGCGTGCGCTCCGCAAGCTCCACTTTGGTGAGCCCGCGGCGTTCACGAGCAACCTTCAATCGCGACCCTGTAAAACCCATGGGATTAGTTCCGGGTGATCGGTACCTCGATGTCGTCACCGTCGTCGAACGCACCTTGTGGCGTGTTCATCGGGGGTCCTGAGTCCAGTGGGAGGACAGGCAACACGATGCGCTTCTGCCACTCCGTGGGGTGGTTCTTCTCCATCTTGGCTGGCAACGAAAGCTCAGCGCGAGCCTCTACCGAGTCCTCCCCTAGTTCGCGCCGCACGAGAAGAATCCATGTCTCACGTGCTGGAGTTTGCCCTGGCTCGGGTACGTTGGATTCCGGCCAGAAGCCGAGCTGCTGGTTGTTTGTTACGGCTCGCTTCATGACAATGCCCTTCCGGTACTGTGTGCTCGGAACAGCATCCAGCCCGGTGGCATCGTCACCGGTGGCAATCATGATCTGGCGCCGGCCGTCGGGTGAGACGGTTACCGAGCAACCGCTCGGGTCTTCCTTTGTCCAGCCGAGTGGCAACAATCGAGATCGAAGCGCACGGATCCTTGCAATGTACGCGAGTTGGCCCCCCGCGTTAAGCGGATCCAGCGGTGTCGCACTCGCGCGAGCTGCCTCGCCCTCCGCGATTGTTTCCAGCAGCAGTTCTGGAGTAAGTCCCAGTTCTGCGAGTTGAACCCGAACCTGTTCGGGCTCTCGGAATTCTTCGATTTTTGCAAGAAGCATACTGTCTCCATCCCCGACGGTAGCCAGTACCGGCGAGGTCTTCCGGTTTTGTTACCTCACTTGAGGAGACAAAACAAGAAGAGTTTGTAGCGCACGTCTTTTTTTTCGCTCATGGATCCAGGATCCATCCAAATCTTCCGTCATCTGCCCTGCGGACGCGACGCTTGCGCACGCGTATGCCCCCGTCATCCCCGGACCAACCTCCCCACCGCCTCATGCAGCACCCGCACGGCCTCCTCGTCCCCCACCTTCGCCGCGGCGAGCTGCTCCTCGAGCAGCCTCGTCACAAGCGCCATGCGCGTGCTCACTGCTACAGAATTGGCAACACTTTTCACCACGGACGGGGCTCGCGAATCCCTTTCCGGGGTGGGTTTGTCCGCGGCGACGGAATCGTCAGTAGGTGGGTCTGAATCGTCAGTAGCCCGTGCGAACCGTCGCGATGCGTTTCCAGAACGCCTTCGTTTACGCGGTTGGCGACGATTCGATACTCCTTTATTGCCTTTAAAATCCCTTGTCCGAGAGGACGTGCCGGTTCGAGTCCGGCTGGGGCTACTAGCTTGAAATTGTTTAGGATTTAAGAGACCGAGCAAGGTCGTGATGGGTGAAGGTGTCGCCTTTATTGTCGCCTTTTGGGGAACGAGCCGGTCAAGCTCGGGGATCGCCTGATACAACGGTGCGAGATTTCCAAGAGCAAGCTCAGCCGCAGTGCGCGCGGCCCGGCGGTACCTGTTGATCATCTGGCTCGACTTGTGGCCCGTGCGGTCTTGGACCCATGCTTCCGACTTTCCGTTCGCGAGCATGATGGTGATGAAGGTCGCTCGCGTGTCGTGGATGCGGATCGGTTGTCGAGCCTTGGTGCGCTCGAAGAGGTTCGCGCGATCGATGCCGGCGTCCGCGAGGTGCCCACGGTAGCGATCCGCCTGATGACGATTGCTGATACGCTTGCCGCGCTCGTCGGTGAAGACAAGGTCGGTGTTGGCCACGGAGACGCCTTGGCGCATGCGGACGATGCGGAACGCGCGCATCGCGAGCACGACGCCGCGCGAGAGCGCCCATGCGCGAGGATCGTTGGTTTTGTTCTTGTCAAGCGTGATCGCGCCGCGCTCGAGGTCGAGGTCACTCCATCGGAGGCGCACAGCTTCACTGACGCGCGGGCCTTCGCGATGCAGGAAGCCGTAGAACACGCGCCACACGAGCGGCACGGCTTCGGCGGCGAGGAGCTTGGCGTCTTCGTCGGGGTACAGCCACCCTTTGGCTTTGCCGGGTGGAATCTTGGGCAGGAATCCGGGCGGTAATGGGTTTTGCGCGACAAGCCGTAAGGGGAAAACGGCCATTTTGCAAATGCGATGAATGAGCTGCGCAATGTGACGACGCGTGGCGGGCGCGCGTTTGGCGGGCATTGCGCGCATGACGGCTTCGGCGTGGTCGAGCGAAAACCTGTCAATCGAGACATCGCCCACGAGGGGATAGACGTACAACTCAAGCCGCCCCGCATCGTGCGATTGCGAGTCCTTCATTTTGATATGATCAGGGTATTCGCGCGCGAGGTCGCCACGTGTCCAGCGCTCGCCAATTTCGCGAATCGTCGGCACGAGGTTTGTCCGCGCAGGCTCGACGGCACCGGTAATCATGTCAATGGCATGCAGAACATGGACGAGTTCGTCCGCGTCCGCTCGGGCCGCTCGGCGGATAAGGTCCGGCGCGAGGTCGGCGCGGCCGACGGCCTTGAGGCGCTCGACGAGGGTGGTCAGAAGGCGTGCACGTTCTTCGGCGGAAGGTTCGTCGGTGCACGCCGGGAGCTGTAAGGTGGGACGAACGCCGGAGGCGAGCGTGATGCGCGCGTACCAGGAGCCGTGGCGGAAGTAGACGTTGCCTTTGCGGGGGCGGGACATGCGCAAACGACTATGAAACTTTGGCCACCTGGTCAAGGTCCAAAGCACCAGGAAGCCATGACCCTGGACCCACCCAAAAAGAAAGTTTGACAACGTCCGACAAGTGTGGCGATTCTACAGAACTCGCACATGACGACATTCAGCTGGTTGCACTTCACTGATCTGCACCGAGACCCGAATTTCCAAAAAGCCTGGTGGAGCGATTGGGAAGACAAATTACTGCGCGATTTGCGTCAAAAGCACAGACACGTTGA
>WBZU01003240.1_pt1 | contig 10787 bp, 8 predicted proteins | sample 5204311 | NCBI WGS metagenome assembly WBZU01 (sample SAMN12344359, study PRJNA552823) | activated sludge metagenome | biome: Activated sludge suspended growth; feature: Nitrification reactor; material: Wastewater; isolation source: activated sludge from nitrification reactor of wastewater treatment... | reverse complement strand
CACGATAAACTCTACATCCTTGATGCCGAGTCGGAACATGTGGTTCACCGCATTACTGCCGCCGCCACCAACACCAATCACCTTAATGATTGATTTGTGGTGCCTGGGCAGGTCAAATTTGTAGGTGGCTCCAGGTTGAAACATGACTTGTGTATTTAGTAGTGGTTGAAAAAATTCTTTGTTAATATTCATTCTTTCCATCGAGGTCATCGATCAACAGACCTTTGGTCTTATTGAGGATGCTCGAAAAGAAATCCGATGTGGGGCGTACTTTCTTTACTTTGGAAACGACTTTGTTTTCCTTGGCCTCGCGGTAGCGCTCTTCGCGTTCATCGAGGGAGCGGAATCCGGCCAGCACCAATCCCACAGCCGTGGCGTACATGGGGCTCTTTACCGATTCGAACTTACTCTTACCGAGATGCTCATTGGGGTATCCGATGCGGGTATCCATTCCTGTCATATACTCCACCAGGTGCTTCAGGCTTGCCAATTGCGAACCGCCACCGGTGATGACGATGCCGCCCGCCAACCGGTTTTCAAATCCGCAGCTGATAATTTCAGTATGCACCATCTCAATAATCTCTTCCATCCTTGCCTGGATGATATTCGAGAGATTTTTCACCGAGATCTCCTTGGCTGCGCGGTTCCGGATTCCGGGGATCGAAACGATTTCGTTCGGGCTTGCTTCTTCTGCGATGGCTTTTCCAAACTTTGTCTTCAATTGCTCTGCCTGCTTGGCCATCACCATCAAACCGGTCTGGATATCGTTAGTGAGAATATTACCCCCAAACGGAATCACTGACGTATGACGGATGATGTTATCATAGAAGATCGCCACATCGGTAGTGCCACCACCGATGTCAATGAGACAAACGCCGGCTTCCTTCTCCTCGTCGCTGAGTACAGCCAGGCTGGAAGCCAGGGGTTCGAGAATCAGGTCTTCAATTTCGAGTCCCGCGCGACGAACACATTTGTTGATGTTATTGATAGCACTGGTCTGGGCCGTGATGATATGGAAATCAGCTTCCAGTTTCACACCGCTCATGCCCACGGGGTCCTTGATACCTTCTTCATAGTCGACCGTGTAATCCTGCGGCATCACGTGGATGATCTCGCTACCGGGAGGTATTACGATACGGTACATATCTTCGGTGAGTCGGCTCACGTCTTCAATGCTGATTTCGTCTTCATTCGAAGAACGGGTAATGCTGCCATGGTGAATGGTGCTGCGGATATGCTGACCGGCAATACCGACGTTAACCACGCCGATATCAATACCGGAAACTTCACTGGCCTCCTTGATGGCTTTTTCAATGGCATAGACCGTTTTGTCGATGTTGGTCACGATGCCTTTGATGACGCCTTCTGATTCGGCCTTTCCCATACCGAGTACTTCGAGTTTGCCGTACTCGTTCTTGCGACCCACGATCACACATATTTTCGTGGTGCCGATATCAAGACCTACTACTATTTTTTCCTTTTCCATGACTGTAAGCTTTAAAAAGTGGTTGTTTCGTTAGTTAAAAAAAGTGGTTCATCTATTGGGCAATTACCTGCCCGTCGTATTTAAGGTTCACGCGTTCGTATCTGGTCCAGCCTTTCTGGGGCAACACATCCTTATAAAATACCATCAGGTTGGACAATTTCGTCTCATAATTTTCAGTGGTACCGAATTCAACCCGCTGTCCGGTCACCTGGGGGTAAATCACGATTTCACCACGGGCATCAATATCCATTTGGGCAATTTGTGCTTTCCAGAAGCGATCCTCACTGATGAACTCCATCATCTCCATGAGTTCCTGTCCTCCCTCCATTTCATACACATTTCCCTTTTCCATCACAGCCTTGGCCCATCGCCCGCTGATAATCATCACCCGGGAGGTAAACTTATCTGACACACCCATGACGATTCCTTCTTCCGATAGATAAGCATCGGGTCCGTCTTCCTGAACCAGTCGTGCCACCGGGCGGCGCAGGTCGACGGAAACGATCAGGTTTCCTTTAAGGTCTCCGTACAATTCCGCGTCACGGATGTGCTTATCCATCATGAGTTTGGACTCAATGGCCTTGAGGTTGATACGCGTGATACTCGTTCCTTTGATGGCCTGACCGCTGTTTTCCACCAACCGCATCACATCGCGCTCATCGAGGAAGTGGTTTTCGTTGAGGTTATCCAGTTCCACAACCACATTATTGCAAAGCGAACCACCCTGTTTGCGTTCGGTAAAGGCAATGAGGAATGTTACCCCAACCAGGGCCGCAGCAATCTTTATTTCATTCCGGATGTTCAGCTTAAGCTTCATTGTTTCCGGGACAACAAGTCCTTTATGGGTTTAACAAAAGTGTCAATGTCGCCGGCGCCTACGGTGGCCACCACATCCAATGGCAATACTTCCAGTTTGGCCAGCAGGTCCTTCTTGGAGCTGCGGATCTTTACGGGGCTTGTTACTTCCTGAAAGATGATATCCGATGTTACACCCGGAATGGGTACTTCACGTGCCGGGTAGATGTCCATCATCACAAGCGTATTGGCCAGGCTCAGGCTTTGCGCGAATCCCGATGCAAAATCACGGGTCCGGGTATACAGGTGAGGCTGGAACACCACGGTAAGTTTTCGTTCCGGATACATGGCCTTGAGCGAGCGAAGGAAGGCTTCTATTTCAGTCGGATGATGCGCGTAGTCATCCACGAAAATTCTTCCCTGTTGGTTGTAGACGAACTCAAACCTGCGTCGCACGCCGCGGAAACTTCCGAGTGCTTTGCGAATTACATCATCACTGATGCCCAATTCCTTTGCCACGATGGCTGCCGCAATGGCATTCTCCACATTATGAAACCCAGGGACACCGAGCTTGATGCCATTGATTCGCAGGGATGGCCCACACAAATCGAATGTAAAAAATCCACCGGTGGTGGTAAGGTTCCCGGCAAAAAATTGCCCCTGGTTCATCCCGTACGTACGCACGGTAATATTATTGTTTGACGTTGCCAACGCTGCAACCGACTCGTGAATCATCAGGGTGCCACCCTTATTGATCTGGCTGATGAAATCACCAAACGACTTTAGCATACTTTGATGATCACCATAAATATCCAGGTGATCCGGATCAGCGGAAGTGACCACAGCTACATCCGGGAACAGTCGCAGGAAAGAACGGTCAAACTCATCTGCTTCCGCCACCACCACGGTATTGCCGGTTACATCCCCCTGCATCACGAGATTGGAATCATAGTTGGCGGTGATACCGCCCAGGAATGCAACCATGTCCTGACCGGCCGTATATAGAATATGTGCAATGAGCGAAGACGTGGTGGTCTTGCCATGCGTGCCGGCTACGGCCACCGTTTTATAATCACGGGAAATCAACCCCAGCACCTCAGAGCGCTTCATGATGGTGAATCCCTGATCCTTCAGGTATAAGTATTCGGTATGGTCTTTGGGGATGGCAGGTGTGAAGACCACCAATGTTTTTTCTTTCGAGAGATAGCCCGGAATGAATTCCACCTTGTCGTCAAAATGGAGTTCCATCCCCTCTTCCATCAACTCGTGTGTAAGCGGTGTGGGTGTCTTATCGTAGCCGGCTACCCGTAATCCCTTTTGCCGGAACCAACGGGCCAGTGCGCTCATACCAATGCCGCCAATGCCGAGGAAGTAAATGCTATCGTAGTCGTTGAATTTCACACCAATAGTTTTTCAATCTCGTGTACAATTTCTTCAGCTGCCTGCGGTTTACCCAGTCTGCCAATACGTTCCGACAGTACACCACATCGATCAGTATCAGCCACCAACTTTAAAGTTTCTTCCACCAGGGTATTGCGCGCCTGCCAATCGGCAATCATTATTGCCGCATCTTCTTTCACCAGGGCCATAGCATTCTTGGTTTGGTGATCTTCCGCCACATTGGGTGAAGGCACCAAGACCGCGGGCTTCTTCGCCAGGCACAACTCTGAGATTGATAAGGCACCTGCACGGGAAACCACCACGTCAGCGGCAGCATACGCCATGTCCATTTCCTTCAGAAAATCATATACACGGACACGCTGCAGGTTCCTGCCTGCCAATTGTTCCCTCACATTTTCATAGTACACTTTACCCGTCTGCCAGATCAATTGAACATTTGCTTGCAGCATCTTGTCGAGCCCGGCGAGTATACTCTCATTGATGGTCCTGGCGCCTCCACTTCCACCTAACACGAGGACTGACCTCAAATTTTCCTCAAAGCCAAAGTGACGTCGGGCTTCAGTGCGCTTGCCCTCCAGGTTGACGATGTCGCGACGAACCGGATTGCCGGTGAGTACAATCCTTTCTTTCGGGAAGTATTTGTCCATGTTGGGATAGGCAACACAAATGGTCCCTGCACGACCCGCCAATTGTTTATTGGTTAAGCCGGCATAACTATTTTGTTCCTGTAAGACCATCGGCACTTTGTACCATGTTGCAGCGATCATCATCGGGCCGCTGGCATAACCACCTGTACCAATGGCCACGTGCGGACGAAAAGAACGAACGATGCTCCGCGCCTTCCAGTAGCTGGCGATCAGCTTAAAAGGAAACTTCAGGTTTGCCAAAGTAAGGCTCCGTTGCAGGCCACTGATCCAGAGTCCTACAATTTTATATCCAGCCTCCGGTACGCGGATCATTTCCATTTTTCCCAAAGCACCAACAAATAGGATTTCCGCATCCGGATGCCGGTGGCGGAAAGCATTAGCAATGGCGATCGCCGGGTATACATGCCCGCCGGTGCCGCCTCCACTAATGATAATCCGATACGGTTGCTTGATCATATCAGGCTGCCTTGGCTTCTACGTTCTTAGTTCCTTTTTCCTTGTCTTCATCCTCCGACTGCTGGCCCCAGTTCTCTTCGAGTTCACCGCGGCTCACACTCAAAATGATTCCTACCGAAAGTCCGGCAAACACCATGGCAGTTCCACCCATTGACACGAGGGGCAAGGGCTGGCCAGTAATCGGACCCAGTCCTACTACTACACCCATATTCACCATGGCCTGACAGACCAAATCAAAACTCAAACCTGCCGAGAGCAATCCACCAAAGGCGCGCTCCGAATTGTATGCTGCCTTCATTCCCCGATGCAGCAGGATGATATACAGAATCAAGACCACCACACCACCGACAATTCCATACTCTTCAATCACGATGGCATAAACAAAATCAGAATATGGGTGGGGTAAGATGTTTCGTTGGTCACTGTTGCCAGGTCCTTTGCCGAAAATGCCGCCGGTCGCCACCGCGATCCGAGCATGTTTAGCCTGAAACGGTAATTCCGAACCATTTACAAAACTCAGAATCCGGTTCTTGGCTGTCTCACCGCGCACCCCAAACTTCAGCGCCACGGCTCCGGCCAGTAGTCCGACCAACACCAGCATTGCCAGGTATTTCACCGGCACACGACCAATGAACATGATCAGCATACAAGTGGCAAACAGCAATACTGCCGTCGACAAGTTCGTCAATGCGATCAAACCGCAAATCACACCGGACCAAATCAGAATTGGAATGAGTGATTCCCGGATATCATCAATATTCTGTTGTTTCTTGGACAGCATACTGGCCAGGTTGATAATCAGGGCCAGACTGGCAAAGTCCGAAGGCTGGAAAGAACCAATGATCGGGATAGATATCCAGCGGGCCGCATCATTGATGGTGGTGCCATTGGTAAACGTATAGATCAACAGTGGCACGCTCACCCACAATGCCAAACGGGAAATCCTCGAATAGTACCGATAGTCTACTTTGTGCGCGAGCCACATGGCTGCAAGACCCAGAAACACCATGAAGGTGTGCTTGATCAGAATCATCTCGGGGCTGACCGTACGCTTATAGGCCAATGTGCCAATGGAACTGTATACCACCAGGATACTCACAATGGACAAGGCGAACACGACGGCCCAAATGACCGGGTCACCCTGCAGATTCTTATCAGACCATTCTTTAAACTTTTTCATTACTTTTTCGAATTAGGAGCTGCTTCCATAGCGGCCTTAACCCTGAGTACTTCTTCTCTAAACTGATTGCCACGGTCTTCGTAGTTTTTGAACAAATCAAAACTCGCGCAAGCCGGTGACAACAATACCACATCGCCCTTGCTGGCAACGGCGAGTGCGAACGAAACCACTTCTGATATCCGCTGCGTTTCCAAAATTTGCGGAACCACCTTATTGAAATACTTCTTCAGTTTGTCGCTGTCAGTACCCAGGCAAATGAGGGTCTTCACCTTCTTCTCCACCTCGGCCCGAATGAGTCCGTAATCATTACCCTTGTCGATACCACCGGCTATCCAGATCAGCGGTTTGTCGAAACTGCCCAATGCATAGATCACCGAGTCAACATTAGTTGCCTTCGAGTCATTTACAAACTCAACACCGTTGATCACGCCCACGGTTTCCAGCCGGTGCGGTGCATTCTTGAATGTTTTGAGACCCTCTCGGATTTTAGTATCCGGCACTTTAGCCAGGTATGCTGCAGAAACGGCAGCCATGGTATTCACCAGGTTGTGAACACCTTTCAGGGTGGTGTCGGACTGTGCGATTTTGAATTTCTTCTTACCAAACTGGAAAGCCATCTTCTTGCCATCGAAATGGGCTGATGCGATGGCTTCCGGGTCGATGGATATTTCCACCCGATAGGCTTCTGTGGAACGCTGCTTGGCTTCAGGACCCGCGATCTTGTCGTCGGCGTAGTAAATAAAGTAGTCCTTGGAGCCCATGTTCTTCACGAGCTTGAATTTGCTGTTGACATAGTTGGCCATCCTGTTCTCATACCGGTCGAGGTGATCCGGAGTGATGTTGAGCAGGATACCAATGTGGGGGTGAAAGGTTTGCGTGCCATCCAACTGGAAGCTGGATATTTCCACCACATACCAGTCATGATCACCGGTAGCCACCTTGCGGGCCAGACTCTCGCCTACATTTCCAGCCAGGGCAACATTCTTGTCCGCCGACGCTAGCAGGTGATAGGTGAGCAGTGTGGTGGTGGTCTTACCGTTGGTTCCGGTGATGGCAATCACCTTTCCTTTTACATATCGGAATGCGAATTCAATCTCATCGATGATCTGAATCTTCTTTGATTTGATCTTCTTAACAATGTCAGCCTTATCCGGGATACCAGGGCTCTTGATCACCAGATTGGCAGTGAGTATCTTCTCTTCGGTATGGTGTCCTTCTTCAAACGCAATACCATGCTGCTCAAGGTCCTTCTTATAGTGGGGTTTCAGCATGCCGGAATCGGACACAAAAACGTCGAAGCCTTTGACTTTCGCCAAGATGGCTGCACCGGTTCCGCTTTCTCCTCCTCCCAGTATGACAATGCGTTCGCTCATGGATGTTGTTTTGAAAAGTTTCTATTGGTTTCGATTCATCGGAGTTTCAGGGTAGCCAGGCTGACAATGGCCAACAGAATTCCGACGATCCAAAACCGGGTTACAATTTTTGATTCGTGAATATTTTTCTTTTGAAAGTGGTGGTGCAACGGCGACATGAGGAAGATGCGTCTCCCCTCTCCATACTTTTTGCGGGTATATCTGAAATAAGATACCTGCAGGATCACTGACAATGACTCCACGAAGAAGATTCCGCACAATACCGGAATCATCAATTCCTTGCGCACCGCCAGGGCGACCACCGCAATGATTCCTCCCATGGACAAGCTTCCGGTATCGCCCATGAAGACCTGGGCAGGATATGAATTGTACCACAAAAATCCCAAACAGGCCCCCACAAATGCCGTACAGAAAATTACCAGCTCACCCAGGTTAGGGATATACATGATGTTGAGGTAATTGCTGAAGTCAACGCGGCCGGAGAGGTAGGCGAAAATCGCAAGCGTCAAACCAATGATCGCTGAAGTACCTGCCGCAAGACCGTCAATACCATCGGTCATGTTGGCGCCGTTGGAGACTGCCGTTACGATCAACACCACGATCAACGTATAGATGATCCAGGTATAATCAGCATCCAACCAGGAAATCAGACTGGCATAATCAAATTCATTGTTCTTCAGGAAGGGCACCGTCGTCTTTGTTGACTTAACGCCAGTCTCGGCCAGCACACTCAGGTCAGTTGCCTGCACCGCAATACCGGCGCCTGAAGGTTGTTCGCGAATAACGACGTGCTCATTAAAGTACAACGTGAGGCCAACAATCAAACCAATCACCACCTGGCCTACAATTTTAAACCGTCCCGCCAGTCCTTCTTTGTTCTTGCGGAATACTTTGATGTAATCATCCAGGAATCCGATAAGCCCGAGGCCAACCGTTGCAATGATCAACAGGATGATATATACGTTATCCAGTTTGGCCAGGAGCAAGGTGGGAATCAGGATCGCAGCAATGATGATAATCCCGCCCATGGTTGGCGTACCCTTCTTCTGCATCTGTCCTTCCAGCCCGAGGTCACGGATATCCTCCCCTACCTGTTTGCGGCGGAGAAAATCAATCAGTCGTTTTCCGAAAGTGATGGTGATCAGGAGTGACAATACCGCTGCCATGCCTGCGCGGAAAGAGATGTACTGAAACACCCCGGCACCGATCAGGTCGAATTTCTTATCCAGGTATGTGAACAAATAATACAGCATCAGTTCGCAAACATTTTGAGCATTCTGGTAACTACTTCACGGTCGTCAAAAGGACGCTTCACGCCCTTCACTTCCTGGTAAGTCTCATGGCCTTTGCCGGCAACGAGTATGATATCCTTTTCCCTGGCCATCATACAGGCCGTCTTGATGGCCTCTTCGCGATCCAGCATGACCAGCGTTTTTTTTGCATCCGTCGGACCAACTCCTTTTTGCATTTCGCGGACAATTTCCAACGGGTCTTCGTCGCGGGGATTATCGGAAGTGAATATGACCTTATCCGAATACTTGCAGGCAATCGCCGCCATCAACGGCCGTTTAGACTTATCCCGGTTGCCGCCACAACCGACAATGGAAATCACTTTCTCTTGTCCGGAGCGGAAGTTGGCAATGGTCTCCAAAACATTTTTCAGTGCATCGGGAGTGTGAGCATAATCAACGATGGCGGTGAACTTCGATCCGGGCAATACGAGTTCAAAACGACCCACGGCACCGGTCATGGCTGAGAGTTTGAGAAGAACGTCTTCCGCATTTTCCCCCAGCAGTACCGCAGCCCCGTAAACTGCCAACAGGTTGTAGGCGTTAAAATCACCAATGAGTTTGAACCATACCGGGCGGTTGTCAATTTCAAGTTCCAGGCCCTGAATGGAATTGGTCAGGATCTTTGCTTTGAAATCGGCGACCTTCTGGAGGCTGTAGAGTTTTTTGGCGGCCTTGGTGTTTTGAAGCATGACCATACCGCGCTTATCGTCCACATTCACCAGGGCAAACGCATCGGAACTCAGATTATCAAAAAATATCTTTTTGGCGCGGATATAGCTCTCAAATGTCCGGTGGTAATCCAGGTGGTCGTGGGTGATGTTCGTAAACAACGCACCTGCAAAGTGTAATCCTTCAATGCGTCCCTGATCGGCAGCATGCGAACTCACTTCCATAAAACAATGGGTACATCCCGCCTCGATCATCTTGATCAACAAGAGGTTGATCTGAATGGGATCCGGAGTGGTATGCGTGGAAGGGAGTACCTGGTCAAGGATTCGATTTTCAACAGTGGACAACAAACCACACGGGTGCCCCAGTGCCCCGAAGAGCTTGTACAAGAGGGTAGCTACCGTGGTCTTTCCATTGGTACCGGTCACTCCAACCAATTTCAGTTTGCGGGAAGGATTGCCGTAAAAGTTACCGCAGATAATACCCAACGACTTGGTGGTACTCTTCACCGTGATGTAGGTGATGCGGCTGTCTACCTGTTCGGGCAATACTTCGCATACGATGGCCGTTGCACCGTCACGGATCGCGCCTTCGATAAAAGCATGCCCGTCCGACTTGGTACCCTTGACGGCAACAAAAATGAATTCAGCCTGAACCTGTCTGGAGTCAAAGGCCACACCTTTCACCGAACGATCCATGTCACCACAGGTCGATGTGATTCTGACGCCGTACAATATGTCGCGCAGCTCTGTCATGAGTTCAGTCTGATGCGGATTCGCGTTCCTTTTGAAATACGGGTTCCCGGATTGAGCGATTGATCAGACACCCGGCCTTTGCCCTGATGCTCAACCCTCAACCCCGCTTTCTCCAATAAATAAATGGCATCTCGAAGGGTCATGCCCTGCACGTCGGGCACCAGATCTTTGATGATGGCATTGCGCCTCCAGGTTATGGCATTCCCGTTCTTGGCGGCGCGAATCCACTCTTCATCCGTGAGCGAATGATTTGATATGCCCAACTCATCGCACAGCAGCACCAGGTCAGGCTGATACCCCGCACGAATGGTGGGGAACACACCCAGTTCCAGGTTTGGTTTCTTCTCCATGGCCACATGCAATTGCAGGTCACGGGAATAAATGTTGTCAGCGATCTCCTTAAATACCGGGCCCGCGACACTGTTTCCATACTGGTAAATGCCCTTGGGGTTCTTGATCAGAACAATTGCAGAGTACTTTGGTGCGTGGGCCGGGAAGTAACCAACAAACGAAGTGATGTATTTCTTTTCATACCGGCCATCTTTTAAGATCACGGCGGTACCGGTTTTGCCGGCAATGCGATAGTATGTATTGCGCAGGTTCTTGGCAGTACCACGATCTACCACACCTTCCAACAGCAGTTTCAACTGATTCAGGGTTTCATTGGAGCAGATTTTCGGATTCAACGTCTCTGTTCCAAACTCCTGAATTACCTCATCCGCTTGCCGTATGG
>WBZU01003239.1_pt1 | contig 10790 bp, 16 predicted proteins | sample 5204311 | NCBI WGS metagenome assembly WBZU01 (sample SAMN12344359, study PRJNA552823) | activated sludge metagenome | biome: Activated sludge suspended growth; feature: Nitrification reactor; material: Wastewater; isolation source: activated sludge from nitrification reactor of wastewater... | reverse complement strand
CAACGCCAGCACGGCGACGCATATCGTCATGCCGTCACCCATGTGATCGCCGCCCATCGCCGAATGCGCGACGGTGACAACACCGGCCAGCGCCAGCACGGCCGCGACAGCGGCCACGCGACGCCGCTGACGGCGCAACACGGAGTTGATCAGCACGAACACACCACCGATTGTACGGGCGGTCCTGACCCGACGGCGCATCTGCGATCGCTGCTCTGCGCACGCCGGACCATGTCGGACACCCCGGTCATCCCTGTGATCCCAGGTTGCGGCGCAGGAGCCAGACCACCGCTGCTCCGAGCACGAGCAGCCACAGGAGGGCGAGCCCGAGGGCGCCCCAGGCATGGAAGGCGGATGAAAAGGCCCCGTCGATCACCACGCGGCCGGCGCCGAAGTCGGGGAAGGCGACCGCGACACCGCCGGGGGTGCCGTCCCCGAACATCGGGTTCTGCAGGATCCCGGTGCCGAGCATGGCGAGGAAGAGCACGAGATACGTGGCGCCCAGCGGGCCGAGGGCCGCGCCGGCCAGGGCCCCGATGCACGCGTACGTCAGCCCGGCGAGCAGGTTGCCGAGCGCGAAGACCGGCCAGGAGGACGGGGTGAAGCTGAGCGCCGTGACCGCGAGTGAGACCGTCAGCGCCAGCCCGGTCGCCATGACCAGGATGAGCAGCCGTGGCAACAGGGCTTCCGTGGGCTGGAACCCGGCGACGACCAGCCGCCGGTCTGCGCCCCGGGCCGAGCGCATGATGAACGCCCCGCACAGGCCGGCCAGGAACGCGACGGTGATCGTGACCATTGACGCGCCGTGCACCTCGCGCATCGTCGTCAGGAGTTGCTCGCCGCCGGGCAGCCCGATCCGCCGGGGAGTCGGCTCGCTTCGCGCGATCGCGCGGGTGATGAAGAAGAACGGCAGCACCACCAGCAGGACCAGCAGCAGCGGCCGTCGCGCCTGCTCGCGCAGGCCCAACCGGGTTGCCGTGAGCACGCGCGCGTTCACGCGCGCCTCCGGCATGAGATGGCGAAGACAGCCACCGCGAGGAGGAGCGCCGCAGCGGTGGATGCGCCCAGCCAGATCCACGCTCCCGTAGCCGAGCCTTCACCGAGGCCGGCAGCGATCAGCACATCGGCGGCCTTACGGCTGACCGCCCACACTGGCGGACTGCTCGACATGCCGGGGCCGGAGAAGGTGTCCAGCAGGAAGATGAACGCGACGATCAGCGAGCCGTTCAGCGGGTCGCGGACCACCGACCCCACGATGACGCCAACCGCCACGTAGATGAGCGCGAACGCCAGGATCGCCGCGGCGGCATGGAGGGGGTGCGCCACGCCGGTGCGCAGCATCAGGGCGATGAACGCTGTGCCGCAGGCCAGAGCAGCGAGGCCCGCAGAGGCCCCGATTCGCGCGGCGGCGAGGCGCCAGGGACGCACGCCGGCCAGGGCCAGGCGCCGGTCTGCGCCGCGCGAGGAAGCCGCCTCGAAGAAGCCGAGGGTGCCCGCGACGAACGCCGCGGCCCAGCCGGCCCCCAGCGCCACCGCGGCGTCACCGGCCAATGACCCGCCGAGCACGCGCGCGAAGTCGCTCAGGACGTCGGCTGCCGCGATGACGAACAGGGCCGGCACCGTCACGAGCAGCGCGAGGGTCAACGGGCTGCGCAGCGGCTCACGCAGGAACAGCGCGGCACGCATCACGCCACCTCACACACGCCGTCGCGCAGCTCGTAGATCCGCGATAGGCGTTCTCGCTCGGCGAGCAGATGACTGACCACGAGAATCCCCATCCCGGCCTGACGGCGATCCTCCGCCATCGCCCAGAACGTCAGGTACGTCTCCCAGTCAAACCCGGCATACGGCTCATCGAGCAGCAACAGGCGCGGTTCGTGCAGCATGGCGAGCAGAAGGTTCAGCTTCTGCCGGGTGCCGCCAGACAGCTGGTCGACGCGGTGGTCGATGTACCGCGCAAACCCGAGCTGGACGAGCAGCTGGTCGCGCGAGCGTACGGACTGCTCCTCGCTGAGCCGGTACGCCGTGGCGAAGAGCTGCACGTGCTCGCGGACCGTGAGCTTCTCCCAGAGCAGCGGCTGCTGCGGGCAGTAGCCGAGCCGTCCGTGCAGCTGCACCTCGCCGCCGTCACGGCCGAGAAGACCGACGATGATCTGCATGAGCGTGCTCTTTCCGGAACCGTTCTCGCCGACCAGGCCGATCAACTCGCCTGGAGCCACGTCCAACGAGGCCCCCCGAAGCACCTCGGTCGTGCGGCGATGCCATGGCAGCCCGGACCGGAAGGACTTGCGCACGTCGCGGACCGCGAGGACCGTGTCCTGGGCGGGAAGCGTTCCGAGTGTCACTGGTGATGCGCCTCGTGAGGAGTCGGCGCGCCGGGCCGGTCGCTTGACTGGCTTCCATCAGAACCTGTCAGTGCCGGCCCGATCACGAACGCCGACAACGCCCACACGACCGCCATCAGCGCCAGCAGACCCGCCGGGACTCGCCACCCGCCGGTGCGGTCGTGGATCCGGCGCAGCATGGGGATCGACAACAACAGGCCGAGCAGCCCGAACAGCAGCGTGCCGGTGACCCCCGCGAGTAGGGCCGCTCCCGCCAACGGCCCTGCATGGTGCAGGACATGCGGGGCCACGCCCAGTACGACCGCGGCTGTCGCAGCAATCGCAGCTTTGAGGCGGCTGACCGGTCCGCGGGGACCTGCTGGCGCGTCAACCGGCGCGCCGACCAGCGGAGTGGTCATGGCGAGCCATCGCCCGTACCGCCCATCATCAGCATCATCGCGGCCATCATCACGACGCATCCGACGACCGGTACAAGAGCGAGCGCACTGCCGCTGATCAGCGCGATGAGCCCGACGCCCGCGATCATGACTGCGCACAGCCACATGTGAACCCCGTGTCCCCGCATCGCCTGACTCCCTTTTGTCGACAGAGAGGGAGAGTACCCCGTGGGGGTACATAGGGAAGGTGGTGAAATGCCCGATCTCGGCTCGGCAAATTACGGACGGCGTCGAGTTGCGATCTCGGACGAGCGCCCGCTCTTCGCCCGAGCGCCTCGCCGACCCCGGGAGGAGCGGGGCACTACGCTGGACCATCCGTGTCGGGAGATCGCCATCGCCATGTGTTGCGGCTGCCTTGCTGCGGTCGAGGCACGCGCTCCGACGGCGGCCCTGAGTCGAGGTGGTCGTGAGCACGTTCGCGTTCGCCGACCTGGCGGGCTTCACCGCCCTTACCGAGGCTCACGGCGACGAGACGGCGGCGGACGTCGCGCAACGGTTTGCGGAGCGCGTCGCTGACGTGCTGCCCGATGGTGCCGAACTGGTCAAGACCATCGGCGACGCCGTGATGCTCCGCTTCGACGATCCGTCGTCGGCGGTGCGCACCGGAGTGCTCCTGTCAGGCGGCGGCCTGGGAGACGACGCCTCGCCGGCTGTCCGGGTGGGAATGCACACCGGGTCGGCAGTGCAGCGCGGCGCCGACTGGTTCGGTGAGGCGGTCAACATCGCTGCCCGGGTCACGGGGCAGGCACGCGGCGGAGAGACCCTGCTCAGCGACGCCACCAAGCAGCAGTCAGCGGGCCTCGTGGATGTCGTCTTTGATCGGCTTGGACCGGTCGACCTGCGCAACGTCCACACGCCGGTAGAACTGTGGCGGGCTCGGCGAGTCGACACCGGCCGGGCCACGCCGGTCATCGACCCGGTGTGCCGGATGGCGGTGGACCCGTCCAAGGCGGCCGGCAGCCTCGAACACGCCGGCACCTCCTACACGTTCTGTTCGCTCACCTGCGCGGCGCTGTTCGCCACCGACCCGGAGCGCTACAGCGCCTGACGTGCAGGCCGCCATGCGCACGTGGCTGCAGCGCGCTACGGCTTCTTCGTCTTGAAGCATTTCGTGCTGGTCGTGCCGCTCTTGGTGGTGGAGCAGGCGACGGGCGTGCCGCCCTTGCCGTTGGCGGCCTTCAGCGCGGTGGTGTCCGGCACGCGGGGAACGCCGTCGGTATGGCCGTAGGCGATGGCGATGTTGTCGTCCTTGGCTAGGACGTGGGCCGCCGGGTCGGTGACGATCTTGCCGTTGACGTACACCGTGAGCGGCTTGTCGGCGGTGGCCTTGAGGCCGCCGATGTGGTCGGGGCCTAAGCCCACGCCCCAGACGGTGAAGAGATCACCGAGCGTGGCACGGAACGGCTTGTCGGCCTCCATGTGGATCACGCCACTGGAGTCATGCGTGTGCAGGGCCAGCTCCACATCCTGGGACTCATCGACGCCGATGTTCTTTGCCACGGGCACGAGCAGGCCGTCGTTGTAGATGTGGAGCAGTTCGTGAGTGTGAAAGGTCTCCTTCCCGGTGGCCGGAAGGTGCAGCGGCGCCACACGCTGCTTGATGCCCGCGTACTGGGCCGGCCAGGGCGGTGCGGTCATGAGCATCCCCGGCCCACCGACCACCGCACCGGTGTCCGTCCTCGACGGTCCGCTTCCGCCACAAGCAGTAAACCCGACCACGGCTAGGGTCACGGCGGCGACGAGCAGCCCGGCCCGCTGAAGTCGCCTGATACGCATGGGAGCCACGGCCCGGGCTAGCGCTTGTTGAGGATCGCGGCGCGCGCCTGATAGTCCTCGGGCGTGATGTCGCCCTGGGCCAGACGGCGGTCAAGGATCTGCGCCGGGGTCTCGGACGCGGCACCGGTCAGGCCGGCCGGAGCAGGGGACGCGTGATGGGAACCGGTCGAGTGCACCACCCAGACCACCAAGACGACGACGGCGACGACAGCGATGAGCATCAGAGCGCCCATACCCCAGCCCCATCCATTGTCCATGTGGTCCTGGTACATGCGGTACTGGGCGAGCGGGATCAGGCTGAGCACGAGGTGTTCCTCCTAGGCAAAGGACGGAGTCGATTGTCGCTACGGCCAGCGCGTGTACAACCGGGGTTTCCCGCAGGCTTGTGCCGTGGCGCGCCGGTTCCCGCGGCCTTGATCATTTCTTGATCGAGTGCCCTCTGGTGGCTTGACCGCGGCCGCCTACCCTCGAAGAGGTCTTGGAAAGGAGACCTCTGATGATGAATGGATGGGACAATGGAATGGGTACGGGAGGCTGGGTCATGATGGTTGTGCTTTGGATCGTGCTGATCGGCGTGATCCTGTGGGCAATCTCTCGACTGCTGCCTTCCCGCCGGACGGACGCGCAGGGTCACAGTGTGCGGGAGCCGGAAGCTCCCCAGGAGATCCTTGATCGCCGTCTCGCGCTCGGTGAGATCGACACTGCGACCTACGATGCGCTGAGCCGCAAGCTCGGGACCGGCGCCGGGACGGGGGGTGGCTGAGATGCGACGCAATCCTCTTCTCGCCGGGGCGGCTCTGGTCCTCGCAATCATTGCCCTGGGTGGATCCGCGGGCTACGCGATTTCCAGCGCAAGTTCCCACCGCAGCGGCGGCGTCATGGGCGCTGTCCCCGGCCTGATGATGGGCACATCCGGCGCGGGCGGGAACGATGCCCCGGTCAGCAGCCTGGCCGGTGCCCGGTCGCAAGCACAGTCGTTCGCCGACCGACTCGGCCTTCGTGTCGACGAGGTGATGCAGTTTGAGCGCAATTACTACGCCAAGCTCGTTGACGAAAAGGGCAACGGTGCCACCGAGGTGCTCATCGACCCCGCGAGCGGGCGCGTCTCGCTGGAGTACGGGCCCGCGATGATGTGGAACACCCGATACGGCATGTCCAACGGACGCGGCATGAACGCTGGTGGAGGCCACGGCTCGATGATGGGCAACGGTCGGACCGGCGGCATGATGGGCGACAGCTCGACCGCCGGAATGATGGGCAGCGGCCGGGCCGGCTCGATGATGAGCAACGGCAGGGCCGGCTCGATGATGGGCAGCGGCAGGACCGGCGGAATGATGGGCGGAGCGACGGGGTCGGCCGGGGTCGGCCACCCGGTGTCCATCGCGCAGGCCCGGGTGCTGGCACAGAAGTGGCTGGATGCCAACGAACCGGGCGTTGCGGTGGAGACGGCCGGTGACCGCTTCCCGGGCTACTACACGCTCGAGACGCTGCGAGGTGGCAGGATCGAAGGCATGATGTCCGTCAACGCTCAGACCGGTGCCGTATGGCGTCATGTCTGGCACGGCGCGTTCGTGGCCAAGGGGTGAGCACGAAAGCCGGAGGACCCGGAGGCGACCAGGGCGTACTGCACGCCCTGGTCGTCGACGATGAGCCCGCCCTGGTCAAGGTCATGACGGCCTACCTGGAACGCGAAGGGTTCCAGGTGGCCAGCGCCCTGGACGGCGAGGCGGCGATCAAGCTCGCACGCGAGACTGACCCTGACGTCGTGATTCTGGACGTCATGCTCCCGGGGATCGACGGGATCGAAGTGTGCCGCCAGATCCGCGGCTTCAGCAGTGCGTACATCGTGCTGCTGACCGCTCGCGCGGAGGACACGGACAAGATCGTCGGGTTGTCCACCGGAGCTGACGACTACGTCACCAAGCCCTTCTCCACCGGAGAGCTGATGGCACGGATCCGAGCAATGCTGCGCCGGCCACGCACCGGCGCTCCGGCCGATCAGGCTCAGCGGTCGTTCGGGGCGCTGATGATCGACCCGGTCGCCCGGGAGGTTCGGGTCGGCGACGAGGAGATCGAGCTCACCCCGCGGGAGTTCGCCGTGCTCGAAGCGCTCTCCGGTAGTCCACGTGTGGCGTTCACGCGCGAGCAGCTCATCGAGCATGTCTGGGGAGCGGACTGGTTCGGCGATGACCACGTCGTCGACGTGCACATCGCCCACGTGCGCTCCAAGCTCAACGACGATCCGGGAGAGCCGCGATACATCAAGACGATCAGGGGAGTCGGCTACCGGATGGGCACCGGCGAGTGATGCGCCGGCGACTGCGTGACAGCCTCGCCGCGAAGCTGCTCGTCGGCCAGCTGCTCGTCGTCGCTGCCGGCGCGATCACGCTGCTGCTGACGGCGGTCGCGGTGGGGCCGGGCATCTATCGCCGCCATGTTCGTGCGGCGCTGGGGACGCTCCCGGACGATGTGATGCACCACCTCAATATGGCGTTCGGGAACGCCCTGCTCATCTCCCTGGCGATCGCCACCGTCGTCGCCGTACTCACTGCCATTGCGGTCAGCCTGTTCACCTCCCGGCGCGTCGTGGCACCGATCCGGGAGATCGCGGAGTCGTCAGAGCGGATCGCCCGCGGCGCCTACGAGGAGCGTGTCCCAGTGGCGGGCGGAGACGAGCTCGCGGAACTCGCCGTGGCGTTCAACGAGATGGCCGACTCCCTGCAGGGCGCTGAACAGCGCCGCCGCGAGTTGCTCTCCGACGTGGCGCATGAGCTGCGGACGCCGTTGGCGACCATCGACGCGTACCTTGATGCCCTCGATGACGGTGTCCTGCCCGACGACCACGAAGCCCGCGCCACACTTCGCGCCCAGACCCAACGGCTCGGCCGCCTCGCCGAGGACCTGCAGCGCGTCTCGCGCGTCGAGGAGCGCCAAGTCGAACTGCACATGAAGCCTGAACGCCCCCAGGATCTGGTGGAAGACGCTGTGCGTGCTGCGAACCCCGCCTTCGCCCTACAGCACATCATGCTCACCGGTGACTGCGCCGATGACCTCCCGAGTGTCGACGTCGACCGCGACCGCATCGGCGAGGTACTCGCCAACCTGGTCGAGAACGCACTGGGGCACACGCCTTCAGGCGGGCACGTCACGGTGCGGGCAAGCCAGGATGGACCGGACGTGCGACTGCAGGTCATCGACGACGGCGACGGCATCGCCGAGCAGGACCTGGAACGCATCTTCGAGCGCTTCTACCGCGCCGACGCGGCGCGCGACCGAGCCCACGGGGGCAGTGGGCTGGGCCTCGCCATCGCCCGGGCCCTCGTCGAAGCTCATCACGGCACCATCAGCGCCCAGAGCGACGGCACCGGCCACGGTGCGGCTTTCACGGTGACGCTCCCGTCCGCTGGGCGTCGCGCAATGTCGAACGGGTCGTCCTGAAGTCATTCGGCCGTTGGTCCGCGGGCGGCTCTGGTACCTTTCAGCCCGCAAACGCCGAGCCCCGGGCACACAGCCGGGGGGCGGGGGACCCAAAGCAGTTCTTGGGGCTAATCACACCGACCTGTGACGCGCTGCTCTTTCAGCGCGAGCCCGACAGCTAACCCCGTAGGCCGACGAAAGAGGTTCCTTGTGAACATGCGCGCCTGCACACCCATCCTGATCGCAGCGTCTTGCCTGGTGCTCGCCCCGAGCGCACTGGCCGCGAGCGCAGCGACGACCGGTGGCGCGCACGCCGGCGGCGCGGTGGCCTCCCCGACGGCCAACCAGACCGTGCCCCCGGACCCCTTGAACGGCACCGTGCCGGGCACGAAGGGCAAGATCGTCAAGGGGATCGCCTACGCCCCCGAGCTCGCGCCGCCCGCTGTACAGCGTGCGATCTGGGCCGGCAACAAGCTGATCGGCAAGCCGTATGTCTACGGGGGCGGGCACGCCGACTTCAAGGAGGCTGCCGGCTACGACTGTTCGAGCACCGTCTCCTACGCCCTGCACGGAGGTGACCTGCTTCGCTCGCCGCTGGACTCAGGAAGCTTCATGCGATGGGGCGCCAACGGCAAGGGTCGCTGGATCACCATCTATACCAATCCCGGCCATGCGTTCGTGACCATCGCCGGACTGCGCTTGGACACCAGCGCCGCCGACGACCCCTCGGGAAAGCGCGGACCGCGTTGGCGGCCGCCGATCAGCAGCACCAGCAGCTACGTCCGCCGGCACCCGACCGGCTACTGACGCTCCTGCCGGCGTTGGATACAGCCCGGGGGTATACAATCCTGGGATGAGCAGCAGCGTGACACGCGGCTACAGCGCCACCAAAGACCAGCTCGCCAAGCGCCTACACCGGATCGAAGGACAGGTCCGTGGCGTGGAGCGGATGGTCGATGAGGACCGGTACTGCATCGACGTGCTCACCCAGATCTCCGCGATCCAGGCGGCGCTGGACAAAGTCGCGCTGGGCCTGCTGGACGACCACGCCCGCCACTGCGTCGCCGAAGGCGTCACCAAGGGCGATGGCGATGAGATGACCGCTGAGATGATGGCCGCGGTCGCCCGACTGCTCCGACGGGGCTGACGCCCCGACGCCTGTGATGAGTTCGATGTACATCCGCGGCCGTTTGCGCCGCCACCGCAGGCGGATCGCCGTGATGGCCGCCCTGATCACACTGGCGAGTCTGGTCGTCATCCACCACTCCCCCGCGATGGGGGCCGACATGGGCCACATGGACGGCAGCATCGCGTTCTGCGTCGCTGTGGCGCCCATGTTGCTGCTCGGCGTGATCGTTCGACGCCGCGGTGTCTGGCCCCTCATCTCCGGTCCGTCCGCAAGCTTCCTCGTCCCGTTGGTCTCCCTCGTGCCCGTGGGCAGCGTCACGCCTCGTGCACGAGCCGGCCCTCCCAGGATCACCGTTCCGCTCCGGCTCTGAGTTGCGCAGCTGCACCCCACGACCTCGCCGGCACGGCTTCCGTGCGGCGCGGTCTGCAGCTGGCCAATTCACTTCCCGAAAGGAACACAAATGCACCGTTTCAACAGGCGCCACGCTCTACGCGTTTCCGCTGGCATCGCAGCTCTGGCCGCGACCGCGGCCGTCGTTGCAGGCTGCGGTACGAACAGCGACTCCAACACCAGCCAGGGCGGCATGAACATGCCCGGCATGACCTCGCCGAACCAGATGACAAGCACGACCACCACGATGCGCGGCTCGACGAGCTCCAAGGGGTCGGCCGGGGCCATGGACATGGAGAACGTCGGGACGGTCTCCGGCATGTCCTCACACGCCGACGGCTACACGATGATGTCCACGACGATGATGGTGCCGGCAGGCCAGAAAAAGGTCTTCCGCTTTCGCATCATGGGCCAGAACGGAAAGCCGGTCACGATGTTCGGCCTCGATCAGTCAAAGCGAATGCACCTGATCGTCGCCAGCAAGGACCTCGCCCACTACCAGCACGTTCACCCGACGATGGCCGCCGACGGCACATGGAGCGTGCCGCTGACGCTGCCCGTGGCGGGCTCCTACCGTGCGTACAGCGACTTCAACGCCGGCGGCAAGCGCCACGTCCTGGGCATGACGCTGACAGCGCCCGGGACAGCCGAGGCGCAACCGCTGCCCACACCCACGACGAAGGCGACCACCGACGGGTACGTGGTCACCATGCACTCCGGGACGCTCAAGGCGGGCAAGAGCTCGACAGTGCGATTCACCGTGACCAGGAACGGCCAGGCGGTCACCGACCTGCAGCCCTACCTCGGCACCCTCGGGCACCTGGTCGTGCTGCAAGAGGGCACCCTGGAGTACCTGCACGTGCACCCCACAACCACCGGCGGGTCCGGCCCGGACATTACGTTCGATGTGGATCTGAAGGCAGCTGGTGACTACCGGGCGTTCCTGCAGTTCCAGACCAACGGCAAGGTGCACACCGTGGCCTACACGCTCCGGGTCGCCTGAACCGGCGTCGAGCCCTCGGATGCCGTCCGCGCGGGCGGCATCCGAGTCGGTCGCCTGGTCAAGGCGAGTCCGTGGCCGCGGTCGTGCGCTGGCTGTCGAAGCGTCGGAGGCGCAGGGCGTTGGCCACCACGGAGATGCTGGACAAGGCCATCGCCGCTCCGGCGATCACCGGGTTGAGCAGACCCATCGCGGCGAGCGGCAGGGCCGCGATGTTGTAGCCGAAGGCCCAGCCGAGGTTCTCCTTGATGGTGCGCAGCGTGGCGCGGCTGAGGCGGATCGCATCGCCGGCGGCG
>WBZU01003238.1_pt1 | contig 10790 bp, 12 predicted proteins | sample 5204311 | NCBI WGS metagenome assembly WBZU01 (sample SAMN12344359, study PRJNA552823) | activated sludge metagenome | biome: Activated sludge suspended growth; feature: Nitrification reactor; material: Wastewater; isolation source: activated sludge from nitrification reactor of wastewater... | reverse complement strand
TCAGCTTCGAAATCAAGGGCCTGTCGAAACTGATCTGATTTCTGGCTGTTTTCGGCGGTCGACCGCAACGATGCGTGTTGCCCGCTCCCGCATCGATGATGCGGAAGCCGCATCCGCTACCTGCGGTCCCTGGCGACGAAGGGTTCCACCAGTGCCTCCTGCACCGAGTCGGTCATATTGAGCGCCTTGTCGAAGCTGGCGTTCCAGACATCGGCATTGGCCAGGTCGGCGCCCTGCATATCCGCCTTGAAAAAAATTGCCTGGCGCAGGGTGGCGCCCTTCAGGCGCGTATCCTTGAGCTTGGCATTGGTGAAGTCAGCTTGCTCCATGGCGGCACCCGTCAGGTCGGCGCCGGACAAATCGGCACCTATCAGCCGCGCATCGGAAAACACGCCGCGAAATGCATAGCAGTTGCGGATCGAACCGCCGGAGAGGTCAATACCTTCCATCAGGACGTCTTTCAGGTAGGCTCCGGAGAAATCCGCCCGTGGCGCCTTGGTGTTGATCAGGTTCGAGCCGAAGAGGTTGGCGCCAACGAGATTCGCTCCGCTCAGATCGCCTTCATCGAAGGTCGCATGAAACAGGTCGGCGTCGCGCAGATCGGCACCGGCCAGATTGGCTGCGGTGAAGTTGGCCCATTTGGCATTGCTGCCGCGCAAATCCGCGCCGGACAGATTGGCCCTGCTGAAATCGGTGCTCTCCAGCTTGGCGCCCGCCAAGCGGGCACCATGCAAATCCCTGCCCCCCATCTTCTTGCGGGAAAAGTCGCACTGCGAGAGATCCGTCGCGGCCTGCGGCGCGGCGCAGTTCCCAAGCGGCAGATCGGCCGCCGCATGGAGAACACTTGGCAAAGACAACACGACAGCGATGATTGTATGTGGCTTCACTATGTTCTTCTCCCCATCCGGACCGTGGTCGATAATTGCATCCTGCATCGTAGGCTGCATTCTGGCGATGGCCCTGATCGACAGAAAAAACGGGGATTCATTTGGCTAGCCGCTCGTAGAGCTTGACGGTCGTATCGACATAGCGGAGTAGACGCTCCCCTTGGGCAATCGCTGCCAGCGCATGCTGGCTTCTTTTTGCATTGGCCAGATTCGGCGACAGGATGCTTTCAAACTTTTGCCACTGCTCGGTGATTTCGTTGAGCTGGGCAGCCAGTTCAGGAACGCTCATGCCACTCCGCTTCAACTCGGCAAGATTGACCTCAAATTCACACCAGGAGTCCCCCATCCGTTGCAGCATCGCATCGCTGCATACCCCCCATTCCCGAAACAGGAAGAATTTGCCGATACGTTGCGACAGCATGCGGTTACGGCCGGCAATATTGACGTAGTGCGCTGCCGGCACAGCGGCATGCGTTGCCGCCTCGCGAGCCAGGTGGTCGATGGCTTCCAGAATCTCTTCGCTCAGTTCCAGCACCAAGGAGGCACTGGCCATCGCCGGGGCAGCGCCGAACAAGGCTTGCCGATAGCGCGGCCAGACCTCCATCACTGTGGCCAGGCGGTCAGCGAGCGGGTCGGACAGGCCGATGTTGCTCAGGCGATCCAGCGTCCGCACGAATTGCGTTTCCAACTGCCGCAATTTGACCACTGCCTTGGCCGGGGTGACGTTCTGACCAACCAGCGCCCATGCTATGGCCATGCGCTGCGACAGCACCCGCGGGCGACCGCAGAGATTGATCAGGGCGCCGGGTGACAGGGATTTGCCAGGCCCGGCCCTGGCCGCTTTCGATCTGCGGAAAAAATTGACCCGCTCGTTGGCGTTTCCAACTTCGGTATTCAACAAGGCGGCGTTCTGGATATGCACATTGCGCCCCTCGACGACGATGGCGCCGATGTCTGTCAACAGGCGCAGACTTCGAGAGAAGCTTTCCGGCGTCATGCCGATACGGGAAGCGATGATTTTTTTGCTGGTATTCAGTGTGACGGAACTTTCGCCGGCCAGGCCGGGATACCCGCCGGCGAGTTCGATCAGGTAGTCAAGGACGCGCTGGGTGCCCGTCAAACCGTAGTGGTAGCCGGTCACGTCGAATTCGATGGCGCATTGCCGCTGGGCCAGCGCCTCGATGATCCGCCAGCTCAGGTCGAGATCCTGGCGCATGACGGCGCGCAGCTTCAATAGATCGAGGGCGACGACAATGCAGGGAGTGATGGTCTCTGCCGAGCAGGCATAGCGGCTGGCGGCGAAGAGTTCTCCCAGGCTGAGAATTTGCTGGGTTTGCACCAGCTCGATGATTTTCTTTCTGTGCCCGGCCAGAACCGTCGAACGCTTCAGCGTACCGCTGACCAGTAAATGCATGTCACGAATCGGCTGGCCGGCACGGAACAGGCATTCATGCGCGCCAAGCTGACGCAGGCGGCTCGCCCCGGCCAACTCGTCGAGTTGCGTCGGCGCCAACCCGGAAAACAATGGGTTGTGCGACAGCAGATCGCGCTGCGCCCATTTGGTGTCTTTGACCGTGACAGCCAATTTCTCCGAACCTCGCGACACTCTTTCCAAAGAGACATGCTAAGGAAAAAAGAAGGGGGCGTAACCCCCTTCTTTATGCCTAAACCCCTTGGTCGGTCTAGTAAACGTCGTGCTGGGTATTGTAGACGTTGAACTTGCCGGTCGGGGTCACCAGCTTCGGATCGCGGATGACTGCCTTCAGCTTGCGCGTCTTGTCATCGACGATGACGATGGCCGATTCCTGGTCCTTGCCGTTCCACACCGAGAACCAGACTTCATCACCGGCCTTGTTGTACTCAGGCTGAACGACGCGCTTCGGACCATCCTTGATGCCGGACCATTCACCGATCGGGATCAGTTCGCTGCCTTTTTCAAGGTTGTTGACATCCCAGACGGCCACCGACTGGCTGACCGCCGGATCGGGATTGAGCGTCGTATCGACCCACAGATTCTTCGACTTGGGATGGGTTTTCAGGAACAGCGAACCGCCGCCCTGCCCCTTCAACGTACGCACGACCTTCCAGGCGTTGTCGGCATGCTTCTTCGGATCCGTGCCGATCAGTGAAATGCTCTCGTCCCCGAGGTGACCGGTCGCCCAGACCGGGCCGAACTTGGGATCGACGAAGTTGGCGCCGCGGCCGGGGTGAGGCGTCTTGCCCACGTCGACCAGCTTGGTCAACTCGCCTTCCTTGGTGTCGATGACGGCAATCTTGTTCGAAGCATTTGCCGCATCCATGAAGTAGCGATGCGAAGACTCGAAGCCGCCATCATGGAGGAAGGGCGCCGCCTCGATCATCTTGAGCTTCAGGTTGTTGAGATCGCGATAATCGACCGAATAAACCATGCCGGTTTCCTTCACATTGACGAAGAATTCCGGTTTGAAATGGGAGGCAACGATAGCAGCGACGCGCGGTTCCGGATGGTAGTCCTGGCCGCTCACGGTCATGCCACGAGTGGAGACGATCTTGCGCGGCTTGAGCGTGTCGCCGTCCATGATCACGAACTGCGGCGGCCAGTAGGTGCCGGCGATCGCATATTTGTCCTCCCAGCCCTTGGCCTTGGAACTCTCGACCGAACGCGCTTCCATGCCAACCTTGATTTCGGCGACGGTATCGGGCTTCTCCATCCACAGGTCGATCAGGTTGATCTTGGCATCGCGGCCGATCACGAACATGTAGCGGCCGGATGCCGACATCCGGGAAATATGCACTGCGTAGCCGGTATTCAGGATATTGACGATCTTCTTGCTGTCGCCGTCGATCAGCGCAATCTTGCCGTCGTCACGCAGGGTTACGGAGAACAGGTTGTCCAGATTGAGATTGTTCATTTTCTTCTTCGGTCGCTGGTCGACCGGAACAGTCACCTTCCACGAAGCCTGCATCTCCTTCAGGCCAAACTCGGGCGGCGCCGGTGGCGTCTGCTGGATGTAACGCGCCATGAGGTCCACTTCCTCATCGGTCAGCACGCCTGACGTCCCCCAGTTCGGCATGCCGCCGGGGGAGCCGAACTTGATGAAGACCTTCAGGTACTCCAGGCCTTTTTCCAGCGTGATGTCCTGGGTCAGCGGCTTGCCGGTCGCGCCCTTGCGCAGCACGCCGTGGCAGCCGGCGCAGCGCTCGAAGAAGATACGCTTGGCCTTGTCGAATTCCGCTTCCGTCATCTTGGGCGCCAGCGGATTGATATCCTGGCGCATCGGCACATTGGCCAGCGGCGAGCCACCGGCGCTCTCATACTCACGGATCGTGCTATCGCCATGAGCAGCCGGCGCCTGCGCGAAAGCCAACTGACAAAGCATCGTCAGGGCCGGCAATGCTGTCAAACGGTAACGCTTGAAATTTCTTGAAATCATATGTCTCTCCCTAATTAAATTTGATCGGCGGCGAACTATCTCACTCAAATTGAATTGCGCCTTGATTGAAATCAAATGCCGAGAGGAGCTAGAGACCACGCGGCTTCCGCACTGACACGAACTTGATCATTGGCAAGAAAGCCCTTTTGCAAACCGGAGAGAAGCGTGCAATGGTCGTTGAACGTCGAAATCGGGGGGGCTATTCGAACTCGATTTCTTTCGCTGTATTTGGCTGTATTTGGCGGTCGACCGCAACGGTGCCATCTGCCCTTGGGGTGTGCCCGGTCAAACCGAGTTGCATCACCGTCGAAGCCCGGGGAGTGTGGAAGACATGAGCCAACTGCTGAAGAGGCGTTTTTTCGAACAGATAAAGGTCATGTTCGGCGCCGAACCGAACAAGCCGACGGAGATCGCCCCGGCCGCCCCGGCGATCCATTTCTACAAGAACGGCAACCGCGACCTGATTGCCGAGAAGCTGCATGCGCGGGCGCACGCCGAACACAAGAACACCTGGCGCAACCGGCGCTGAGCGACGCTGATCGTCGCCGACCTCCTGTTCGTGCTCTCCTTCGCTCTCGACGTCCAGATTCTCGAGGGCGCGCTGACCGCATCGCGCTTCGTCGGTTTCCCCCTGATCGACCTCAACTCGGCGCTGCAGGTCATGCTGGCGCACAAGCACATCATCGACAAACTGCTGATCGGCACCGGCACCGTGCTGGTCTTGTGGGCGTTGATTTACGTGCCGGGAGCTGCGCTGCTCTGGGTGCTGGCGCTGCTCGTCTTCGAGGTCTTCTTCTCGCGCCGCGCCTGGTGCCGCTACGCCTGCCCGATCGGGCTGACCTATGGCGTCGTCGGCATCATCTCGCCGGTGCGCATCAAGTACAAGCTCGCCGAATGGTTCCACGAAGGCGACTGCCGCAAGGTCTGTCTCGTCCCGCACGTGCTCGACACGGTCATCAAGGGCCGCGCCGTCGAGACCGAAGTGCCGCTCGGCCACGACTGCACCCGCTGCGGCCTGTGTGTCGAGACCTGCCCGACCGGGTCGCTAAGCTTCGAAATCAAGGGGCTGTCCAAGCTCGGCTGATTTTTGGCCCAGGAACCCGGTCGACCGCGACGATCGCCTATTCGGGCAATCCGTTGAGCAGGAACATCACCTTGATCGCCTCGCCCGGATTCCCCAACGGTCCGAACCAGCGTTGAAACACCGGGACGATCTCGCCGCTGCGATAGAGACGGGCCAGCGTGCGATCCACCGCCAGACGAAGTGCCGGGTCGATGCGCATCGTTAGGCCGTAGGGCTCGTAGGTGAATTGCGCGCTGGACAACTCGAACTCCTTGCCGATGCCGCTGGCCAGCGCCGTCGTCACCAGCACGGTGCGGTCCGCGGCATACGCCGTCGCTTGCTTGTCGTTCAGCGCCTTGAGCGCGGCGCCGTGGTCCGGGACTCTCATCAGGCTGGCGCCGAGCTTGGCTGACGCGCCCAGAGCCTCGAGCGCCTTTTCGGTCGTGGTCCCCGCGACGACAACGATGCGCTGCCCCGTCAGATGATCGGAATTGGCCGGGATCTCACCCTTGCGGAAGAGCAGGCCGGCGCCATCGACGTAGGTCATCAGGCTGAAATCGAAATCGGCGCGACGCGACAGGGTCTGCGTGGTGTTGCCGCATTCCACGTCGATCTTTCGGCTCTTGAGCGCGTCGAAGCGGTTCTGCGCCGTGACCGGCACCCACTGGACGTCGAGTTTCTCCAGCTTCAGCTGCTTGGCGAGGTCGTCGGCAACGATCTTGCACAGATCGATGCTGTAGCCGCGCGGCTGCTTGTCGTCGCCAACGAAAGAAAAGGGAATCGAGCCCTCGCGATAGCCCAGACGGAGTGTCTTGCTGCTCTTGATCTGATCCAGGGTCGAATCGGCGGCCGCAGCCGGGCCGGCGACCGCAAGCGCGGCGACAAAGGTCAGGCCGATCATCGATTTCTTGTTCATGTCTTGTTCCTCAAGGGTGAATGGGGGTTTGAAATGCATGACGCCGGCGAGAGGATACCGGCTCGCGGGGTCGCCGTGAAGCCCTTCGATTCGCCGTTCGGTCCGCCGCCCCCTGCAGTCGTGGAAGCAAGGGTGGCAGATCGCTGCCCGTTACGCCGCGGCCCCTTGGCGGCAAGGAGCCGTTTTTTGATCAATATTCAGGGTCGACCGCGCCACCCCTTCTATAATCACGTTCCATGATCCAGTTCCAGAATGTCGTCAAGAACTTCCGTCGCGCCCGCGTGCTCGACGGCATCAGCCTCGATATTGAACTCGGCGAGCGGGTGGCGCTGATCGGATCCAACGGCGCCGGCAAGACCACGCTGATCCGCTGCCTGCTCGGCGAATACACCCACGATGGCACGGTGACCATCGACGGCCTCGACCCGCGCGGCAACCGCACGGCGGTGCTCGGCAAGATCGGCTTCGTCCCGCAACTGCCGCCGCCGCTGAAGATGCCGGTCGGCCAGTTGATCGATTTTTCCGCCGCGCTGTGCGGCACTGACCCGCAGCGTATTCACGAGATCGCCAAACGCCTCGGGCTGGAAGTCGCAGGCATCCTCTCGCGCCAGTTCGTGCGCCTTTCCGGCGGCATGAAGCAGAAGCTGCTGATCGCCATCGCGCTCGGTCGCGAGGCGAAGGTGCTGGTGATGGACGAGCCGGCCGCCAACCTCGATCCCGAGGCGCGCAAGATCTTCTTCGACCTGCTCGCCGAGCGCCAGAACGACGCGACGATGCTGATCTCCAGCCACCGCCTCGACGAAGTGTCGTCTCTGGTCAACCGCGTCGTCGAGATGGACATGGGCAAGGTCGTGCTTGACGACCGGGTGGCCGACGATGTGTCGCTCTCCGCTACGCTGGCCTGCCGCATTGTCATCAAGCGCTTCGAGCCGGCCTTCGCCAAGGCTGTCGCCGCCTGGAAGTTCGTCGCGCACGAGGACAATCTGGTCTGGGACGGCTGCATCGCCGGCCCCGACCGCCTGCGCTTTCTCGGCATGATTTCGCGCTACTCGGCGTTGGTCAGCGACATTTCGCTGACCGAGAACGCGAGCTGAGCGATGTGCGGCACGTCCCGTCGCGATTTCCTTGGCCACCTGACCGTCGGCGGTCTGACCCTGACGCCCCTGGCGCTCGCCCTGTCAGCCTGCGGCAAGTCGGAGTGGCCGGAAGGCATGGCCGAGATCAAGTGGGACCGTGAAACCTGCCCACGTTGCAGCATGGTGATCTCGGACCGGCGTTTCGCCGCGCAGCTACGCGGCGGGCCGAAGGACATGGTGGTCAAGTTCGACGACATCGGCTGCTTCACGTTCTGGATCCGCGACAACCTCAAGGCTCACCCCTGGCTGGACGATCCAGCCACCCGCATGTGGGTGGCCGACGTCACGAGCAAGGGCAAGAACGTGATCTGGCTGGATCCGCGCAAGGCGCACTACATCACGCGGACCTCGCCGATGGGCTACAACTTCGGCGCCGTCGCCTATCCGCAGATGGGCAGCCTGGATTTCGTGAACATGCGCCAGCACGTCCTGGCCAAAGGAAAGTAGATGAAGCAACTGTGGCTCACCGCCAGGCTGGACATCGTCGAATCGTTGCGCGCGCGCTGGTTCCAGATCTACACGCTGGTTTTTGGCGGCATCGTCGCCCTGCTCTTCCTCTTCGGCCTCACCGAGTCGCGCGTCCTCGGCTTCATCGGCCTGTCGCGTCTGCTCGTCACCTACATCCAGCTAACCATGGCCATCCTGCCGATTTTCGTGCTGATCACCACCGTCCGCTCGGTGGCCGGCGACCGCGAGGCCGGGGTCTTCGAGTATCTGCTGTCGTTGCCGGTCTCGCTCTCGGCCTGGTTCTGGGGCAAGATCGTCGGCCGCTACATCGTCGTCTTCGCGCCGGTCTTCCTCGCCATGCTCGGTGCCGTCGGCTGGGCGACCATCCAGGGCATCGAGGTGCCGTGGGACATGTTCGGCTATTACACCGCGCTGCTCGCCGTCATGGCCATGTGCTTCCTCGGCATCGGCATGCTGATCTCGGCCATCGCCCGCACCACCGACATTGCGCAGGGCGCCGCCTTCATGGTCTGGCTGTTCCTGCTGCTCTTCCTCGACCTGATCCTGCTCGGCGTCATGATTCAGGGCAAGGTCGCCCCCGAGGTCGCCGTCACGCTGGCGCTGGCCAACCCGCTGCAGGTCTTCCGCACCGCCGCACTGGCGCTGTTCGACCCGCAACTGATCGTCCTCGGCCCAGCGGCCTACGTCATCCTCGACCTCTTTGGCGTTGCCGGCTACAAGATCTTCGCGCTGGCCTACCCGGCGACGCTTGGCCTGCTCAGTGCTACCATCGGCTATCTGATATTCCGCCGCGGCGACCTGCCTTGAAAAAATTTCTGTCTGCCTTGGTTTTTGCCCTTTTTGGGGCGTTGACCGCAACAGCCGATGAAATGCCATCGTCGGCGCCGCTGTTCGCGGCCACCTTGAACGACCTTGACGACAAGCCGGTGGCGCTCGAGCGCTACCGGGGCAGGCCGCTGATCGTCAATTTCTGGGCCCGCTGGTGCGGCCCGTGCCGCGTCGAGATTCCCGAACTGATCGCCGTCCGTCACACCCACAAGGGCAAGCTGGAAGTGCTTGGCATCGGCATCGAGGACAAGGCCGATGCGGCGAAGGAATTCGCCAGGGCCTACGAGATGGATTACCCGGTCTTCGTCGCCAGGGACAAGGGCATCCCGCTGATGCAGGCGCTGGGCAACACCAAGGGCGGCCTGCCCTTCACCATCGTCATCGACCGCAACGGCCAGGTTGTCCAGAAGAAAATGGGGATCATGAAGAAGGCCGATCTCGACGACGCCGCCGAGCTTGCCCTCAAGGGGCGCTGAACAGAAAGAGGGCCTCCCTGGCCACCCTCCTGCCGGAACAGAAACCCGCAGGCTATTCCTCTTCGTTCGCGCTCGCCTTTGGCGTGCGCCTTGGCGCACCCCTCGGCGTGCTTCTCGGCGCCGCCTTGCGCTCGGCTGCCGCCTTGGCTTCGCGGTTGAACTCGAGCGCCATGTCGAAGGCCGTCTCGACGAACTTGCGCACCCGCGAGAACTCCTCGTCGGTCAGCTTGCGCGCCTCGTCGCGCGCCCGGTAGATGCTGATGAACTCGTGTTCGCGCCCGGCATGTTCGAGGACGCGACCGATCCCGAGGGATTCGAGGACCTTCCACAGGCCGGGGCTATAGGCCTTGGTCAGATTCATCACGAAGGGAACCGGGTCGTTGCGCGCCAGCACCGAGGCGAGGCGCAGGATGACCTCGAACGGCAGCGCCATCTTTCCGTTTTCCGCCAGTTCGAGCAGTGACGGGTCCTTGAGATCGATCGCCTTGCCAAGGTCTTCCAGCGGAATTCCCGCCGCCTCGCGCATGTCGTGCAGGAAGGTGCCGGCCTTGACCAATGCCTTGGTCGACGCCACACCCTGCGGAAAGAGCCCGGTGGCCGCCGCCAGCGACGTATCGACGGCAACGCCGGCCATGCCGACGACCTGGCCGGCAAGGCTGCGCAGCGACTTGGTCAATCCGCCCACCGTATCAAGCGCCGATGACTTGCTCGCGGCGCGACCGGTCGTTCTTGCGGCGGCCTGGCGCCCGCTGCTCGTGGTCTTGGCTTTCACTTTCGCTTCCTTCCTGTCGATCGGGTATCGGAATATTACTCCAGTGCCGGCTGAGCGGCCGAACGCAACATCCCGTTCAACGCCGCATCGGCTTTCCCGGCTCCGTTGGAGAACACGCCGGGCCCGGTGAGTCTGTCATTCCAGTATCGGCATTTCATCACGGCGTACCGATAAACAGGTAATAGTTGCCCGTGCCGTTGCTGGAATAGCCATAACCGAAGTAGACCATGCCCATCGGCGTCTCGCCGCCGACATAGGCGGTCACCGAATTCTGCCAGCCATCGAGGTTGGTTTCGGTGTAGCGGCCATTGACCTTGCCAGCCTCCAATGCCACACCAACACGCATGTCGCCGCGCAGGCCGAGCGGCAATTGGCCGACGATCTTCTCCCCGCGCACGCTGCCGTACGCCAGCGACTCGCCGATGATCTGGTTGCGCGCAAAACCCGACAGGTTCAGGAAGCCGCCCAGCGCCACGGCGTCGTAAAACGGCAGGCTGCCGGTGAAGGAACCAGCGCCGCGGACCCGCCCGTGGAGGATGTAATCACCAAAACTCTCTGCCGCCTGCAGATCCAGTTCGGCCTTGTCGTAACCGCCCCCGGCCGCGTAAAAGTAGCTTCCATGGGCGCCCCAACCCTTCGTCGGAACGTAGAGGCGGTCGAACTGGTCGAAGTCCAGCCTGGCCAGGAAGCCACCAAAACGCTGGCTGCCCGTGGGAAGCGCCGGTGACCCGGTTTGCAGCTCGGCACTGCGGTAACGCTCCGCCCAGCCGACCGACACCGGCCCCCACAGGCCGACGTTGATCCCGGCCATCACATCGAGAGCCACCTGAT
>WBZU01003236.1_pt1 | contig 10796 bp, 9 predicted proteins | sample 5204311 | NCBI WGS metagenome assembly WBZU01 (sample SAMN12344359, study PRJNA552823) | activated sludge metagenome | biome: Activated sludge suspended growth; feature: Nitrification reactor; material: Wastewater; isolation source: activated sludge from nitrification reactor of wastewater treatment... | reverse complement strand
AAGAAAAATATAAAATCAATTTCAGAAGTTGAAGAGATGAGCGTGGAAAACTCCGACGGTCTTACTTCATCCAACATTAATTACGCGCATCTTATTCTTCTTGCAAAAAATGAAACCGGCTACAGGAATCTTCTTAAGCTGACTTCCATCGGACATACGGAAGGTTATTATTACAAGCCGAGAATCGATCTTGAAGTTCTGAATCATTACAGTGAAGGTCTTGTTGCTTCTTCAGCCTGCGCCGGAGGAGTGATCTCCTGCTACATTACAAGGGATGATCTGAAGACCGCTGAGAAAATGACAGGGGTTTACAAAGACATTTTCGGCGAGGACTTTTATCTCGAGATACAGGATCACGATATTCCCGCAGAAAAGAAAGTGATGATTGAAATGCCGAAACTTGCGAAGAAGTTAGGTCTGAAACTCATCGCAACCAACGATGTCCATTACATAAAAAAAGAACATGCGATCGCCCACAATATTTATCTTCACATCAGCGCCAAGCAGTCAGCCAAAGCCGCAAAGAGTTACGAACCAAAAGATCTTCTGACAAATCTCCGTTACGGAACTGATCAGATTTATTTTAAGTCGGCAAAGGAAATGTGCGATCTGTTCAGCGAATTTCCAGAAGCGATAAGATCTACGCTTGAAGTTACGGAGAAATGTAATCTCGAACTCGATACTTCGAAGAATTTCATGCCGAATTATCTGATACCTGAAGAAGATAAAAAAGAAGCAAAGACATTTGACGAATATCTTGAGAAGCTTTCATTCGAAGGTCTTGAAAAGATTAAAAATGAATTCCTGACAAATAAAGAAATTGCAGAAGAAAGACTCCGTTACGAACTCGCCGTGATCAGGAAAATGGATTTCTCCGGATACTTTCTCATTGTAAAGGATTTCATTGATTATGCAAGGAGCGCAGGAATACTCGTAGGTCCGGGAAGAGGAAGCGCTGCGGGAAGTCTTGTATGCTATTGCATTGGAATTACAAATGTAAACCCTCTTGAATACGATCTGCTTTTTGAAAGATTCCTGAATCCGGAAAGGGTATCCATGCCCGACATTGACATTGATTTTCAGGATGACAGGCGGGATGAGGTGATACATTATGCAAAGGAAAAATACGGCGATAGTTCTGTAGCGCAGATAGTTACATTCAATAAACTCGCGCCGAGAGGCGTTCTTAAAGATGTCGGCAGGGTTCTTAATTTTCCTTTTCAGGAAATAAATGATCTGACAAAAACCATTCCTATTCTGTTTGGGAAAGTAAAGAAGCTCAGCGAGTGTATGAAAGAAGAACCTGATTTCAAAAAATATTTTGAGACAGGCGACGCTGCGCAGAAGGCAGAAAAGAAAAAACTTTATGATTACTGTCTTGTGCTTGAGAATCTGAATAAGAATTCTTCGATTCATGCATCAGGAGTTGTCATAGCTCCCGGAGATGTTACGGATTACACACCTTTGTCAAAAGTTACCGGTGAAGACAATGTATTCTGCACTCAGTATGACATGAATCAGCTTGAAGATGCGGGAATGATAAAGATTGATTTTCTCGGACTGAAGGAGCTTAAGGTAATTGGCAGGATCTTTAAGCTCATAAATGAAAAGTACGGAAAGAATTTAACGGAGAAAGACATTCCGCTTGATGATCCGAAAACTTATGAACTGTTCTCATCCGGTTCTACGATTGGGATATTTCAGTTCTCCAAAAGCAAGATGAGAGAATCTCTTTCAAAGCTCAAACCGAAGAACATCAACGACCTTGCGGCAATGAATGCGTTGTACAGACCGGGACCGATGAAGCTCATTCCGGATTTCATTGACAAAAGAAACGGGAAGAAGCCGATCTCTTATCTTCATCCGACAATGGAAAATACTCTGAAAGAAACGTACGGCATCATTGTATATCAGGAACAGGTAATGCAGATAGCAAGGGATGTTGCGGGATTTTCACTTGCCGAAGCGGATAACATGAGAAAGGCAATGGGCAAGAAGATCAAGGAAAAGATGATAGAGATTAAGGAGAAGTTCGTCTCCGGCGCAATGAAAAACGATGTCTCAAAGAAAGCCGCGACAGAAATATTTAACTTAATCCTTGACTTCGCAGATTACGGATTCAACAAGTCGCACGGAGTTGCTTATTCAATACTTGCATTTTATACTGCTTATCTCAAGACGCATTATCCGCTTGAGTTCCTTGCGGTTTCAATGGCATGCAGAAAGGATGACGAGACCGAACTGCAGCAGCTTGCAAACGAATGTAAAAAGATGAAAGTGAAATTAAGACCGCCTGACATCAATGAAGGGGAGATGGATTTTTCGATACGATATGCTGACAACGAGGAATATGTAGGCGAGATAATTTACGGATTAAGCGCTTTAAAAAATGTCGGTGAAAAAGCTGCCGGTAATATAATGAGTGAAAGAAAGCTTAACGGAAATTACGAAAGTTTTATGGACTTTCTTAAGAGAGTTGATCTGCGTCTTGTAAACAAGAAAGCCCTTGAAAGCCTGATATTCGCCGGGGCATTTGACAGCGTGGAGATCAACAGAAGGAAACTTTTTCTCAACATTGAGAGAGCTACTTTTTACGCACAGAGATACAGCACAAGCGAGGAAGCAAAAGGGCAGGAAGATCTTTTCGGAGTGAATAAGACCAAGCAGCACATAGAAGAATATATAATTGAGAATCATACTGAGTTTCCGGAGTCAGAAAAATATAATAAGGAGAAAGCCGCAATTGGATTTTATGTAACAGGGCATCCGCTTTCAAAATACGAAAGGGACATTAATAATTTTATTGATCTTACATTCGGGGAGGATCCGGCTGAGATTGAACTCGCAAAAATGAAATCGGCTACTATGTGCGGAGTTATCAATGACGTGCAGGTAAAAGTATCCAAGAAAGGAAACAAGTTCGTAGTATTCAATCTTGTAGATCTTTACGGTTCGGGTGAATGCATTGCTTTCAGCCGTCTTTACGAAAGCAAGACGAAGTTATTTGAAAACGACACACCGGTAATTGTTAGAGGAGTTCCGGAAGATAACGGCGACAAGATAAAGCTAATTGCTGAAGAGATATACAGCATAGATACTTTTCTGGAAATATTTACTAAGAATCTTACCATACATCTTAATGAACATAAAACAGATGTGTCAAATCTTATTTCAATAAAAGATATTGTAGAAAAAAATCCCGGAAACTCTAATCTGTTTTTTAACATTATAAACGGTTCGGGACCGAGAGCTTTTAAATCAAAAGAATACAGAATAAAGGCAACAAAGGAATTAATTTCAAACTTGAAAAATATAGTTGGGGAAAATAACTTAAACCTAAACTAATACTTAATATAAATTTCATAAACCATTAAACAAATAATCTAATACAGAAAGGAATATCAAATGCATCCAATTGAAATTACAGACGCTAACTTTGAAGAAGAAGTGTTGAAATCAGAACTTCCAGTGCTCATTGATTTCTGGGCAGTATGGTGCGGACCATGCAAGATGATCGCTCCGTCCATAGACGAGCTTGCGAATGAATACGAAGGAAAGGCAAAGATCGGGAAAGTAGATGTGGATAATAATCAGCAAGTTGCAACAAAATACGGAATAAGGAGCATTCCGACTTTGCTCATCTTTAAAGACGGGAAGATGGTAGATCAGATCGTAGGAGCTCTTCCAAAACCAAAGATTGCAGAAAAACTTAATGCGCATTTAAAGCAGGCTGTAAGTTAGTTTTAAATCTGAATTTATTTTAAAAAGGATCCTGAATCATTTCAGGGTCCTTTTTTTAATTTTATTTCCGACAGGAGTAAGGATGTAATCACATCGTCTGAATTCTTTATGAATTGTTTAAAGAAATGGTTTGTCTTAAGTTATGATAAGAAAAATCAGGGAGGTCAAAATGAAAAGATTATTATTTCTTTTTATTGTTTTCATCTTAAACAATTCTTACTCACAGGACAGCTGGATCAGAATTTATCAGCCTTCCGGCTGGCAGATAAAATCATTCTACAAAATTCATAGTTCTGATAATTTCAATTCTATCTTTGTTCAGCATAATTCAAATGACACCTTACCGAATCCGGAGAACGGAGCGCTAAAGAAATATTCAAGATCAGACAATACCTGGACTGATCCGGCAAACGGTTTTCTGAATACCAGGTGCGCTACCTGCATTGATCCGCCTTCCGTTTATCTCAGATGTTATCCGGTTTCTTTTTTTATGATCTCAAATCAGGATCCGGATTTTATGATAAATTATCTGATCACTCCTTGTGCATCCTGTCCTGACGCAAGCACTTACATGACATATAACAGAGGCATTAACTGGATAAGTCATTATTATATTTTCGGCTGCGGAGGTTCTTTATTCTTTCCAAGCGGGGGAGATTTTGATCCTAATAATGATTCAGTTTGCTATTACGGATATCCGAACGGCTCGACTAATTATCAGCCGGGAATTTTTAAAAGCACAAACAGAGGTCAGAACTGGTTTCCAACCGATACCATTCCGGATCTGAGGACAGTAGGTTCTCCTTACAGCGGAAATACTTTAAGCGGAGGATTCATAAAAGTAAATCCTTTCAATACAAATTACATTTTCACGGTTCATCGGGATTACATGATGCTCAGCACAAACGCCGGATACAGTTTTAACTCTGTTAACATTCCGCCTCTGAAAGAACTGTGCTTCGATTATCAGGGTGAAATAATTTACGGGGTCACACAGAATAAAATATACACTTCATTGAATAACGGACTTAACTGGGACTCCGCTTATGTTCCGTTTGATCTTAATACACTGGAAGTTTCGCCCGGCAGCAGTAACATAATTTATGCGGGTACGACAGCCGGTCTTTACCGCAGCACAAACAGGGGTGAGAGCTGGTATCTGTATAACAATACTTTTTATCCTTCAAAAAATATTACCGGACTTTCAAAAGATCCTGATTCCGGTGATACAATAATTGTATGCACACCCGATGCTGTTTATAAAGTCTTCAGGGATGATTTATCGGGATTAAATCAGACAAATGCTTCATTGCCTTCTTCATTTATACTGCATCAGAACTATCCAAATCCGTTTAATCCGAAAACTGTGATTAATTATGAATTACCTGAGAAACAAAACAGCACTTCTTATTACAATGTTAAATTAATTGTTTATAATGTTCTCGGAAATGAAGTTGCAGTGCTTATGAATAATAAACAGAATGCAGGAAAATATTCTGCAGTATTTGACGGTTCTCTGCATGCAAGCGGAATTTATTTTTATAAACTGGTTGCTGATGATTTATTTGAAGTCAGGAAAATGTCACTGTTGAAATGATTGTGTAAAATTTATTTCAAATTGTAAATTGAAATCCTTTAAATTCTAAATCCCCGCTTCGCGAGGCGAGCGATATTCCAAATTTCAAATTGAATGGATCCCTGCCAGGAGAGAGTGTCTCAAAACCTTTTCCCTGCTTGCTAAGCTCCCGCTCCGCGAGGCGAGCAGCTTAGCAAGCCAAAACTCGACATTCCCAAGCTGGGGCTTGGGAATGAGAAGGATTTTGAGACAGACACAGGAGCATGCCTGCCTCGCTGTTTACCTCGCTGAAAGCGGGCAAGGCGGGCGCGGGTATGACAGTAAGGGTTTTTTCAGATGTTTCTAATTCACAGTTAATGTTACATGGAATTCTTTCAAAACATGAATACAATCCGGGATAAATTAATTTTAATCCCCGATGATTTTCACAAGAACTCTTTTTTTTCTTTTACCGTCAAACTCTCCGTAAAAAATCTTTTCCCACGGACCGAAGTCAAGTTCTCCTTTTGTAACAGCGACCACAACTTCCCTTCCCATAATTGTCCTCTTGAGATGAGCATCTGCATTATCTTCAAAAGTATTATGCCTGTAATGCGAATGAGGTTTTTCGGGAGCGAGTCCTTCGAGCCATTTCTCAATATCAGCATGAAGTCCCGGTTCATCGTCATTTATGAAAACGCTTGAAGTGATATGCATTGCGTTGCAGAGCACCAGTCCTTCTTTTATTCCGCTTTCCTTAAGACAGTCTTCTATAGTGCCGGTGATGTTGATAAGTTCTCTGCGGTTCTTTGTATCGAACCATAATTCCTTTCTGTAACTTTTCAATTTAAAGTATCAGTTAAAATTCATTTTTAAATTTATACATAATCGGAACGAAACTGTAAAAATTATCCAGCTCTTCCTGTGAAAGTCTTTTCCTCTGAGCAATATCAGGTTTGTAAATCTCTTTCCATGGATCAATGGATATGTAAATATTATTTTCATTATCAAATGAAACAGATTCCGGCGCAAAACCAAGAACATCATTGATTTCAGGATGTCCGGGTGTAGATAGATCTAAAGGTTTGATCTTACAGCTAACGACATTAAATTCATTATCAAAAATTATATGGAACATACTCCTGCGGTTTCTGTCAATTCCGAACAGACTCCTGTCCCCGTCCGAATAAAGACCGCAGACAGAACTTATTTTAAGATCGCTTGTTCCTATAGTTTTTACAAGTTCGTTTGTTTTTCTGTTCACAATATATATGATCGTACTGTCACTGAAATCGTTTGTTTTAGTCTGGTAATTTTCAAGACCAAGAAAGAAATAATTTTCAGTTTCGGAAAATCCTTCAAAACCTATATTATCATAAGTATGCGCATAGACTGCTTCAGGCATTTTAAGTCTTTTGATCGTAAGAACTGGTAAATGCCTTCCTTCTTTCTGTAGATTTCAGGATCATAAGAACTGTATTCATGACCTTCTATTGCAAGAAGTATTATATTGTTTAGACTGTCGAAATAAATATCTTCCATATCTCTTTTCTTGAATTTCCCGAAGAGAGCGCTTACCTGCTGAGAAAATTTAATTTCCGTAAACTCAAACTGCGGAGGGTTTTTACTTTCGTCGACCGATATCCTGTTAATTTTACCAATGTCATCACATGAGATGAACATTTTCTTTCCGTCTTTTTCTCCGGTAAAAAAAAGTCCTGAAGTCTGATCAGTCCTTTTTCCGGAAGAGTCTTTCATCCAGATCGGATAATTTTCCGCCGTCTTTATTATATCCGAATGAATGAAATACAAATTCACAAAAATTATAATGGCAATAAGAGGTAAAAATACTCTGAACAGATTTTTCATAACTACTTCCGGATTGAAATGTTAATTTAATACCGGATAAGGTTCTTTTTTATTTTCAAAATACAAAAGTTAATTAATATTTAAAGTCTATATACACTGACATTGCGGATTATACAGATGAATTGGTCAACACATATTTATTTTAAAAATTTCTTTTGTCAGATTTTTTGACTTATCATAATTTATCAGTCATAAATTTTTTCAAATGTTTGCGATACTTATCTCAATAATGAAACAACGCGGAATGTTAAACATTGTTTTAAAATGATTTAGAGCAAACAATAATTTATTGTATAAGTATCTCAAATTCCATTTAACCTGAAACAAATTATAGTTAAATTTATTCTTTCTAATTATAATCAATTAATGGGTAAAATAATCGAAGTTAGTAACGGGATATTAAATGTTCCCGATGATCCGATAATTCCTTTTGTGGAAGGTGACGGAATAGGTCCTGAAATCTGGAAGACAAGCAGGCACGTGCTGGATTCGGCTGTAGAAAAAGCTTATAAAGGAAAAAGAAAAATAGAATGGCTTGAAGTTCTGGCTGGAGAGAAAGCATACAAACTAACGGGCGAATGGCTACCTCAGGAAACAGTAAACGCATTTGAAAAATATCTTGTGGGAATAAAAGGACCGCTGACAACTCCGATCGGAAAGGGAATAAGTTCGATCAATGTCGCTCTCAGACAAAAATTAGATCTTTATGTCTGTCTTCGTCCGGTGAAATATTACGGAGGGATCGAAACTCCCGTGAGGAGACCTGATAAAGTGGATATGGTTATATTCAGGGAAAACACTGAGGATACTTATGCAGGAATTGAATTCAAAGCGGGTACTGAAGAGAACAGGATGCTGCTGGAATTTATCAGAGAGAACTTTCCGGATAGATTTGAAAAGATAAGATTCGGCACCATAGAAAAGACAAATGATTTCCTCAGAGCGGAAGATTTACCGCTTGCTGATGAAGTAGAAGTCGGAGTCGGACTTAAGGTCATGTCAAGAGTCGGATCTCAGCGGCTTATGATAGCAGCAATGAATTATGCAATTGAGCACGGAAGAAAATCCCTTACGATAGTTCATAAAGGAAATATAATGAAATTCACATCCGGCTCTTTCAGGGACTGGTGTTATCAGATTGCAGAAAAATTGTACGGCGATAAAATATATTCCATGATGCAATGGGAAAGAACTTCAGAATCAAAAGGAAAGGAAGCGGCGAACATTGAACTGAAAGACGCAAAGAATAAAGGGAAAATTATTATCAAAGACGCTATTGCAGACAATACTTTACAGAAGGTTATTACTCATCCGGATGATTTTGATATTATAGCAACTACTAATCTGAACGGAGACTATCTCTCTGACGCAATAGCTGCGGAGGTTGGCGGAATAGGAATAGCTCCCGGAGGCAATATCAATTACATTACAGGGAATGCAATCTTTGAAGCGACTCACGGGACTGCGCCTTCATTTGCAGGATTAGATAAAGTGAATCCTTCTTCGCTGATTTTATCGGGAATGATGATGCTTAACTATCTAGGATGGAAGGAAGCGGCGGATCTCATTGAAAACGGAATAAGAAAAGCAATAGAAAGCAAGAAAGTAACTTTTGATTTTGCTGAACAGATGATAGGAGCGACGGAAGTAAAATGCTCGCAGTTCGGTGAAGAGATAGTTGCGAACTTTTAGAATATCGAATTTATGTTGCTGGTTGAAATTAATAAATATCTTTTCTATGACCTAAAGTAATGACATCTATGATCAGATTATCGTCAAATATTTCATAAATAATCCGGTAATCAGCTACCCTGATCCTATATCCGTTTCTTCCTATTAGTTTTTTACACCCATCAGGACGCGGATTATTGGAAAGATTGTATATTGATTTTTTGATATTTGAATAATAAGGTTAGTTTATATCTTTAAGAAATTTGGCAGCATTTTTCATGATTGTGATCTGATAAGCCATTTACTTTTTATTTTTCCGTTTCTCTTCAATCATTACAAAAACTTTGTCAATGGGTATTGAAGATTCATTAACGGATTTTGCATCATCGAAAAGTCTAATATCTTCCAGCTCCTCCAGCTCGTCCATAATAGTTTCAAACTCAGCAACAGAAATAACTACTGAAATTCTATTCCCTTTTTTATCAATAATGTATTGCGGATTAATTGTAGTCATAAAATTTATATTTTTCCTGAATTAACTGTATCAAAGTTAGTCAAATTAAAACGAATATTCTATTTATCTAATCATTAGAGTCTATATAAAACTCACTGCGCGAAATACTGATTGGAAAACTGAACTTCATTTAACCACTGAACCGCCAGTTTCTTGCAAGTGCTGTTATATGCCGTTTTTCTGTCCACCGAATTGTTTTGGTTTTTGTTTTTTGTCTGCAAGTTCAACGATTTCAGTAATTCTTTTTTCTCTTGTTTCCTGTCGTTTAGCAAGAACAAGCCATTGTAAAATATTTCGTTTGTCCGACCTGCTTAAATTTAAAAAATATTCTTTGGCATTGTTTCTTTTTCGAAACTCTTTGTCTAAGTCGTCAGGAATGATTAGTGCTTCTGCTTCGTCTAAAATTGTCCAAGAGCCATTTTGTTTTGCTTTATCAATTATTTCATAACCTGCTTTTGTCATAAGACCTTCTTTTGCCAGCCGTTCAATTTTTTCTTTATTAACTTTTGACCAAACACTATTAGTTTTCCGTCTACTAAAAAATTGCATATACTTTTCATCGTCTAATGATTTTGCTTTGCTGTCTATCCAACCAAAGCAAAGTGCTTCGTCCACCGCTTCGCTATAAATTATTGTCGGAATATTTGATTTCTTTTTGAAGTAGATAAGCCAAACGGATTGTTTTCTGTCGTGATTGTCTTGAAGCCACTCACGCCATTCTTTTCGGCTTCTCGGGTAAAAAGTTTCTATCTCTTTTTCCATTTTATCTTTTGGCTTTTGCGTTGTCCCAAAATTCCCGGTTAAGTCTAAAATACTCAACGTTAGCAAAAATTGCATAAAAACCCCAGATTACTCTTGGCAGAAAAAATGCCCAAGCCAAATGATTTTCTTGGTATAAAAGAAATAGAAAAATCCAACCAACAGGCAACTCAAAAAAGAACGCCCAAAGTGATAAGTCGCACCGTTTATACTTGAAGAAAAGTCGTGACCAAATACCGTTTAGTATTGCAGACAGGAGATATAAAACTACAAAAGTCCAAATTGAAGTTTTGTTGTCATTAGTTACTATGTAAAAAAGTCCTATTGCTTCAAGAATATAGAATACAGGAAAAATGACTATAAATACAATGTCAGGAAATGCAAAACTGGGTCGTTTTAAGTTTTTATACCAGTCCTGTTCGTATGTTTTGTAAGAAACACCCAAAACTGTCGGCAAGATAAAACTTGTCATTAGGCATATTATAAATGTAATTATTGGGTTCATTTTCCTATGTTGTATATTGTCTGTGTTGTGTCGCTAAAATGGCATATAACGTTTTGCAGATTTGCGATGGGCGGGCTTTTCAGCACAAATGTTGATAGGGTTAGAAACAGTTTTATCTTTATCGTCTTTGCCATCTAAGAACCATAATTTACATTTTGGCATTACTTCCATAATGATTCGGT
>WBZU01003235.1_pt1 | contig 10797 bp, 11 predicted proteins | sample 5204311 | NCBI WGS metagenome assembly WBZU01 (sample SAMN12344359, study PRJNA552823) | activated sludge metagenome | biome: Activated sludge suspended growth; feature: Nitrification reactor; material: Wastewater; isolation source: activated sludge from nitrification reactor of wastewater... | reverse complement strand
CACTCGATCCAGACGTCGCCGAACTCCTGGCTGGCCTCGGTGGAGGTCACAGCCGAGACCAGGATCATGGTGCCCGCGTAGAGCCCAGGAATGGAGACCTTGAGCGGCCGCAGCTCATCGCCGGCGCCGGTGGCCCAGGTGGTGACGCGGTTGATCGTGGCCACCGGACCCATGAAGCCAGAGTTGACGATGTTCGGGTCGTTGCGACCGGGCAGCAGCGCCCGGAACGAGAGGTGCTCCAGCTTGGCCCGGCCCACCATCGGGATGTCCCGGCTGCCGATGAGGTTCTCCTCGGCGTAGTTGCGCCCGTTGGTGACCGAGTAGGTCTCGGGGTTGATCGGCACGACCCACTTCGTGGACTTGCCGACCTCGGTGACCGTGCAGATGAAGTAGACCTTGGACGCCACGTCAGGCACCGTTCCCGACGTGCTCTTCAAGGGCGGCGGCGAGGGCCTCGGCAATCTCCTCGATCGTCATGCCGTCATCGGACATGGTCACGTGGCCGATGAGCGGGCCTTGCACGGTGACCGAGGAGCCCCCGGCCGCCCCGGCACCGCCCTTGAAGTGCGGGGTGAAGTTGAACTCCTCGGCGCCGGCCTCGCCGGCCAGGAACAACGTGGGCTTGCGGACCATGCCCCGGCTGCCCAAGGCGTTCTTGTGCACCTTGGCCGAACGGCCCGACCAGGAGTCGGGGTCACGAGTCGGGGCCACGTTGGTCTGGGCGGGACGCTGGAACGGGGCGGGCACGTCGGAGCCCGCAGCGGCGCCGGTCGGGTTGTAGGTGCTCCCGTAGTTGGGGTCGGGCACCTGGCCCCAGCCCGGACCCGTACCGCTCGGGCGGTCGGCCACCGGGATAGTGGGCTGCCAGACACCACCGCCGTAGGGGGAGCCGAAGAGTGAGAGCTGGCCACCGGTGGCGGTCTCCAGGAACGTGTTGGCGTCGTCCAGCTTCTTGAGGGCGTCGGTGAGCAGCATCGTCCACTCGACGGTCTTGAGACCGACTCCGGCCAGCAGAGGGTTCGCTGCCTCCAGGGCGTCGGAGAACATCTGCTGGCTCATGTTCTGGTCGTAGAGCTGGCCGGCGGTCTCGGAGATGTGATCCACGGTCTCCTTGCTGTTGGCGATGAGGAACTCCACCGCCGACCGAGCCGAGCTGCTCATCTTGGTGGGGTCGGAGACGTACTGCTTGAGAATCGCCGTGAAGTCCTGGTTGCGGAACTTCTCAATCTCGTTGCGGATGACCTCGTTCCCAGGGTCGTTCCAGCGCTTGGCGTCACCCGAGGTCAGGAGCCCGTTGATAGCGCCCTTGTCGTTGGGAGCATCCCAGAGCTTCTGGAGAGCCGGGAGCAGCCCCATTTGGGAGTAATCACGGATCGTGTTCGCCGTGGTGAGCTGACGGTTCTCCTCAATCTTGCGGTTGATGAGGTCCCCGTCGGTCTCGTGCCCCGTGACTCCCCAGAGCCACATGCCGAGCTTCTCGTTCCACGGGGCGTCGTCCAGCTTGTCCTTCTCGCCCTGGAGCTGCTCGGTAGTCATCCCGCCGAGCCGATCCTCGGCAGAGTCGTGGGCGCCCTGCACCTCGTCCACCACCCGGTTGTAGGTCACGCGCAGCTCGTTGACGGCCATCGCGGCCCCAGCCACGGCCAGGGTGGTGCCGGCCAGCATGTTGAGCTTGCCGGTGAAGGTGGCGTCCTTGAAAGCGACCGGGCCTCCAACGGTGGAGCCGGTGGGGATGCCACCCCCAACACCACCAACCCCGCCGGTGTTGGCGCCGGCCATGCCGAGCCCGAGCTTGCGCCCCCATGAGAGCGCTACGGCGGCGATGATGCCACGGCCGGGAGCGGTGTTGGTGATGCCCTTCCAGATGGCCGGAACCACGGCCTTGCCGATCTCGAAGCCGATGTCCACCACCTTGGGAACGACCTCGCCCGAGACCCAGTCGATGCCCTTGGAGAGCTGGCTGGAGACCTCGGCCTTGTTGTCCTCCCACCAGCCGGCGATGGAGTCCCAGACCTTCTCGCCGAGCACGCGGGCCTTGTCGAAGCCCTTGGCGTTCTCGTACTCGGGCGACGACATGACCTTCTCGAAGAACTTGCTGATCTGCTTGACCTTCTCGCCCACGGCGGGGGCGATGTCTTCCATCATCTGGAGGGAGAAGACGTCGAAGTAGCTCTTCATCTGATCGAGCTGGAACTTGACCGACTTGCGCTGCTCGCTCAGCACCTTGTCGGTGGCCCCCACGGCACCAGCCATGTCCTCTTGCGCGTCGGCGAAGGTGTAGCCGTCCCGGCTGGCCAGCACGAGGGCTCCGCGCAGGGCTCGCACGTTGCCGAAGAGCGAGGTCAGCACGTCGAGCTTGTCGCCGGCCACCTCGGCGGTGGCGAGGTCGGCCACCTCGGCGTTCATCGACTGCATCCGCTTGATCTGGTCGGGCGAGGGGTCGAGAGTCTCCATGAGCCCAGCCATCACGCCCGAGAGCCCCTTGGCGGCGAGGGCCTTGGCCGACCACATCTCCTCGGAGTCCTTGCCGAAGAGGTCCCGAGCGGCCTGGCTCTCCTGCTCGCCCGGCGACATGATCGAGAGCATGAGCTGGTTGAGCGAGGTGAACGCTTCGGCCGGCACCAAGCCCTTGCGGGTCATCACGGCCACCGCTGCCATGAGGTCTTGGAAGGGCACCTTGGCGGTGGCAGCGAGCCCGACGACGTCGCCGATCTGCTGAGCCAGCTCCTCGAAGGAGATGATGCCGAGGTTCACGGACTGGAACATCTGGTCGGTGATTTCGGTGGCCTTGCCGGCCTCGTAGCCGTAGGCCGAGAGGGTCTTCACCAGAGCGTTGGCCACCACGGTGGGGTCGGCGTTGCCGGCCGATCCGCCCTTGGTGGCCGAGGTCAGCACGGTGGTGGCGTCCTGGCCCTCGAAGCCGCCCGAGACGATGTCGTAGAGCGAGGTGGCGAGCTGCTGTGGGTCCTTGGCGAGCTGGGGAGCGAGCTTGTAGATGTCGGCCTTGAACTGAGCGAAGGTCTTCTCGATCACAGCCTGGCTGGCCCCGGCGCCGGCCATGAGCCCGGTGGTGTTGCGGAGGGTCGACTCGAACTCGGTGTAGTCCTTGAACGCCTTGCCGATGGCCACCTGGACCCCAGCGAAGGCCAGGGCGGCGCTGATCTTGAGCGAGGTGAACCAGCCCCGCACGAGCGACTTGGACTTCTCGCCAAACCAGTTGTGGACCTTGGCTCCGAACTTGTCCAGCTCGTTGCCCCACTTGGAGGTTGCTCGCCCGGAGGTGTTGGCGTCGGTGGCGAAGGACTTGACCGAGCGGGCGGCCTTGGCCAGCTTGCCTGTGAGCTTGTCCTCCAGGTCCAGGTACGCCTTGACCGCGTTCCGCATCTCACCTCCCTCTAGCTAGCGCTCCAGCACGTCACGGCGGAAGCCCGCCGCACCACCCCTCGGTTCGTCTTGCGGGGCGGCCTTGGCCTCGTTGGCCAGCATGGTCTCGATGCTGGCGAAGACGAACGCCCGCTCACCAGCGGGGAGAGACATGACCTCGTGGGGGAGACGGCCCCACCGCACCAGAGCGATGGCGAGGAGGGCAGCGTCTCCCCCACGGCGGATCAGCCTTTTCCCTCGGCCCGCAGCTCCTCGTCGTCGAAGCCCGAGAGGTCGAGCACGGAGTCTCCGAGCTTGGTGATGGTGCCGGGGAGCAGGATGCGGTCGAGCATCTCGTCGGTGGAGCGGGTGCCCTGGCCGAAGCGAGCCACCAGCCGGGGGTCCCGCAGGTCGGGGGACCGGGTGGCCTCCACGATCAAGAGCCGGTTGAACTTGGCGTTGTCCAACTCCTGCACCCGCTCCCGGCGGGCGCCCGGCTTGCGGACCCAGGAAGTGGCGGCGTCCCGGCACTCCTCCAGCATGGTGTTGGTGACCACGCCCACCGTCCAGGGGATGGTGGTCCTCTCGCCGGCCGACTTCACGGGCACGTCGAAGGTGCGGGTGATGTCGGCATCGGCGGGCACGTCGATGGCGAGGAGGGCGGCGAGCGGGTCCACGCTCGATCCGGCGTAGGGGCCGGTGATGGCCTCCACCTCGGCTTCGGTGGGCTCGTCGGTCTCGGTGTTCTTGGGCATGGGGAGGTCCCTTCAATGGATGGGTTGGGGAACGCAGAGGGCCGGGAGCTGCACGCGACTCCCGGCCCCTTGCACTAGCGGGTAGCTCGCTCTACCCGCGGCTGTTGCGCCAGTCGGCGCGAGCGGCGACCAGCTCGGCGGCGGCCTCCCGCTTGGCGACGGCGGAGCCCGCTCCGAAGTACGCCACCTCGGCGGACTGGAGGCGGACACCGGCGAGGTGGCGGAGCTGCGCCGGGGAGAGGTCGGCCAGACGCTCCAGGCGAGCGTGCTCGGAGTCCTCCCCCTCAGTCTCGGCCGGCTCCTCGGCAGGAGCCGGCGTGGTCGTGGGCTCCTCGGCGGGAGCCGGCGTGGTCTCGTCGGTGGGCACCGGCTGGTCCTCCTGGTTGGTCTTCTGGCGTGGCGACATGGCGGGTCCTCCTAGCGGGTCATCTGGCCGGTGATGGTCTCCAGCACCCGGATGTCCTCGAAGGTGAAGGGGATGGCCTCCTCGATCACGTCGCCCACGTTGAAGCCCATGGGCAGCTCCCAGAGCTTCACGTCGAGCAGGCGCACCCGCTCGACACCGAGGCTCTCGGGGTCGTCCAGCACGATGTCGAGCACCATGGGCGCCGGGGGTGCGGACTCATCCTCCATCTCGCCGGCCATGGCGGCGACGTAACGGCTCGTCACCTTGAAGCCGGTGATCGTGCCATCGGCCTCGATCGCGCCACGCTTGTAGCCGGTCTTGCGGGTGCCGGACCGGCGGATGCGCTGGCGGTCGACGGTGATGCGGGCCTCCACCTGGGAGACGTTGGCGAGCCAGGTCTGCGTGCCGGCGGACTGGCCCTGGGTGGTGGTGTCGGTCTCGACGGTGGCCCCGGTGCCGGTGAGCCCGGCGCCGTTGGCCTGCACCTGGGGGACGTTGCGGTCCGCCCACTCGCCCCCGAAGCTCAGCGTCACCGGAGCGGTGCCCAGAGCGCCGCCGGAGGCGACGAGGTCACCCGAGGCGAGGTTGGTGAGGGCGAGGAGCGCCGCCTGCACCGTGCTGGCGCTGGCGTTGTAGGCGATGGCGGCCGTGGTCTGACCCTGGAAGGTCAGAGTGAAGGTACCGCCGGTGGCCGACGCCACCTCGACGGTCTGCACCTCGTTGACACCACCAGCGGTGACCAGGTCGGTCACCTGGTGCAGCTCGCCGTAGCTCCCGAGGATCGTGTAGTCGGAGACGAGCGGGTTGGACTGGACCATCGGAGCGGCCTCCTAGGAGCGGACGTAGGTAGGGGAGGTTCCTAGGGCCGGAGAACATCGTCCAGATGTACGGCAGCCACCGAGGGGACCTGGGCGGTCAGCCGGAGCGTGGCCCGCATGTTCCAGGTGGCCGGCCCGTTGCCGGTGCGCTCGGCCACCTCGGCGCCGGAGTCGGTGACCCGGAGCCCAAGCATGGCCACCTCGGTCCCGGTGGTCGGAGCGTCGCCCTCGATCAGCTCGCTTAGCACGAGCGTGTCGTGGGCGTCGATGACGGCCTGCACGCTCAGCGTGTCTGCGTCGGGGCCGGCGAGCACCTGCCAGCCCTCGGCCAGCGTGGGGCCAGGGGGCCAGTGATGCGGCGTCACCAGAACCGAGGTAGCGCCAGAGGAGACGAGCACGGGGGAGGAAGGGGCGGTACGAGCGGCACCGTCGGCGTCGGTGGCCACGACGGCAACGGCCATGGTGGCCGGGAGGGTACCGGCGGTGGGGTCGGCAACAAGGTCGGGGGCCTGGGGGTAGACGAGGTCGAAGCCGATGAGGGGGATGCGGCCTCGGGGGCGGGTGGAGTTGGCCACCACGGTGCCGGCGGCGGCCTGGGCGTCGAACGGCCCGCCGCTGTTGCGGAGTGCCTCGATCGTGACCGAGACCATGGAGCTGTAGCCGGTGTGCTCAGCCCAGGTCGGCCCCCCCAACATGCGGAGGTGCCAGACCGGGCGCCCGGCGCTGGTCTCCTCGCCCTCTCGGAGCGACTCCTCGTGACGCTGCTCGATGAGGATGGGCTCGGCCGGAAAGAGCTGGTGCAGCCATCGACGCACCGAGCGGAAGACGTGCGACGAGAGGTCGATCTGAGCGGTCATCACGAGAGACCTGACTTGGCGATGGCCACGCCCACCCAATGCTCGATGATCTTGGGAGCAGCCGCAGCGACGACGGGCATGGAGGCGGCGAACATGTGCGCCCCTCGGTAGCTGAACGGGTTGACCATGCGGAACCCCTGCACGTCATCGAACCAGACCGCTCGGCGAGTGGCCATCGTGAACCCGTCCTCGATCCACGGCGCGTACTTGACCGAGGTTCCCCAGGTGACCCGGCTCTCGGTCAGCTCGAAGATGGCGTCGGCCGCCGTGCCGTCGTCGGCGTCGTGGCCCTCGGTGAGGTGCTCGGGCGTCCAGTGGCCGATGCTCGCCCGGAGGACTCCGTACTGCACCGGCGTGCGGGTCTTGACCTCAGCCTCGGCGAAGAGCCCAATCTCGTTGAGGGCGTTGAGCTTGAGGGCGGCGGCGTTGTGGTCGGCGAAGACCTTGAGGGCGTCTCCCAGCTCCTCGGCTCCAACCACCATGATGATCTGACCTCGGGCGAGGAACTTTCCGTCAGGGGCACGGCGCCGGCCGGGAGGGCCGAAGAACTTGGCGGCCGGCATCCCAGCCACGGGGATCGACGCCACTACCGGTGCACCTCTCGGGACACGGTCACCTCGATGTGGTGAGCACCGGTGGGAGTTGCGGCCTCGGTGATGCCCTCGCAGACCCAGACCTCGGAGCCCACCGGCGTGGCGATGCTCAGCCGGTCGAGCGGCCGGCCGGGGAAGCCCGCCGTGGTGATGACCGTGGAGCGCTGCCCCTGCACTCGTGAGCCGTCGTCCTGGCTGAGGGAGACGTCTCGGGGCGTGTCGAACCAGCACGGCCCGGAGGTGGCCCCACCGGGCCAGGGGCGGGGGACGTCGTCGCCGTAGACCGGCGTGCCGTCCTCGTCGCCCACCACGGCCCGGTGGAGCGCTGCCACCTGGTGCACGAGGAGGTGGTGCATCGGCTCAGCCCAACGGGCCGCGTGGCGGATCGGCCAGGGTCGAGAGGGTGAGGTCGTCGCCCATGGCGAAGACTCGGATGCCGTTGGCGTCGGCCGACGCCTGGCCGAAGACCTCGGTGGTCGAGATGGCGCTGTAGTCACCACTCCCGTTGGCCGACCAGCGCTCCAAGATGGCCAGGGCCTCATCAGGCACCAGGTCGACCTTGATGCCCTGGCCGGAGCTGCCCCCGCCCGGCGCCCGCGAGTAGCTGTATTTCCCGATGGTCTCGGAGCTGTAGCCCGCCGCCGCAGCCGGTCGAGCCACGTTGGCCAGAGCCAGGCTCTCGGCGATCATGAACGTAGCGAGCTTCATCTGAGCGAGGAAGTCCGACTCCATGCCCCGGTCCTCGAAGGGCAGCCACTCCCAGAGGAGCACCTGGGTGCGCGTCAGGTAGAGCCCGAGCTGAGCGTCGGTCTTGGTCGACACCATCGGGAACTCGGTGAGCTGACGGAACTCCGAGACGGTGAGGAAGTGGTCTGGCAGCAGCGTGGTCAGCCGCATGGGCTCAGCTCCCGGTCATCGGCCCGAGGACGTCGGGGCGGGCGAGGTGGCTCTGCTCCCACGCCAGGAACGCCACGGCCTCGTCCTCGGGCATGTCGGCCACCTTGGCGAGGGCGTCATCCGCGCTGGTGGTGGCGTACCAGTCCCACGGGCAGGGCTCGGCGACGGGGGACGACGCTGCCACATGGGTGGGGGCATCGGGGATGGGAGTGGGGGCCTCCGCCCCGCGGGTGACCTCCCCGGCGACACCGGGGGGCGGAGGCGTCTTGGTCCGCTCGGCGGGCTCCGGCGCCGACGAGGGGGCCTCGTTGGCAACGGCGAAGGTAGCGGCGTCGATCAGCTCGAAGAAGGCGTGGCCCCACTTCGCCCGCTGGTCCCTCTCGGGCATGGAGAAGATGGGGTCGTCGGAGGTCAGCACGTGGCCCTGGCGTCGGACCTGGCCATCCCAGGTGAAGCCGGAGCGAATGAAGCGGACGTAGTTGGTGGTGTCGGGCATGAGCGGCGGAGCCCTCTCAGGTTGGGGAGGTCGGGTAGGTCACGGCTGAGACTAGAGCGGAAAGCGAAGAGCCCAGGGGACCTAGCCCCTGGGCTCCTCTTCCGCCCTTGCCCCTACCGACCGAGGTGACCGTCGGCTAGCTCAGGACGCTGGGGACGTAGACGATCTGCTCGGGTCGCTCGATGATCGGGAGGAAGCTCCACTCCTCCAGGTGCTGGCGAGCCGACGGGTCGGGGTCCTGCCAGGACTTGACGAACTTGCCGACGTGGCCGGTCGGGGCCTCGTGATCGGCCGACGGACCCTCCATGAGGTAGAAGGCGTTGTTCGCCCCCGAGGTCATGAAGACCGAGCCGGTCGGGATGTAGGTCTGCTCGGTGCCCGAAGCGTCCACGTAGCCGAGGTCGTAGACGTTCCAGCGGAGACCGAAGAGCCCCGAGACCGTGCCGCTGGTGAGCAGCTCATCCCGCATCCGGTCCGAGATGATCGTGGAGCCGGCGCAGACGCGGATGACCTGGTCCATGGTCTCGCCGTTGAGCCAGACGTTGTCGGCGGTCACCTGTCCGTCGAGCGAGATGAGCCGCTTCCAGGCGTTGACGTCGGCGAGCAGCTCGCCCACGGTCTTGGTCGGGTCGTCCCAGTCCTTGGAGACCGTCGGGATGTGGGTGGCGTTGAAGCCGTAGTCCACGTTGGCCTTCACGTCGGGGAAGTTCAGCGTGATGGAACCCGTCATGGCCTGCCAGATGCACCACTCCGAGAAGGCGTCGAAGCGGCGGTCCAGGTCCTTCACCTCACGGGCGATGGCGGCCTCGGCGGCCTTGGTCGCCAGGGTCCCCGGCGTACGGAGCCAGCGCACCGTGGTGGGCTTGAAGACCTTCTTCTCACGCAGGTAGATGAAGCTCGCCGTGCGCTGCCCGACACCGAGGTGCGGGACGATGTGGGCCTCGGAGTTGGGGACGTTGGGGGCCGCGATCTCGCGGTTGCCCTCGATCACGTCCCACTTGGCGGTGGGGTCGGGGGACGGCTCGGTCCGGTTGAAGAGCTTGGTGCGCCCGAGGTAGGTCTCGGGAGCCGTGAACTTCTCCACCAGACCGTTGAGCACGGCCGGCTGGAGGATCGAAACTTCGGGCATGAGGAGTAGCTCCCTCGGGTCGGTGGTCGGGTGGTTGGGCTAGAACTTGACGAAGTTCCGCTCGACGTCGACGCGGGCGCCGAGGTCGTTGGCGGCGTCGTCGGTCCAGCCGACGAGCTGGTCGAGCTTCACGATGCCGCCGAGGAGCACCTCGCAGGGCACCGGGCCGGCCGAGACGTCCACGGCCGAGCGCAGCACGCCCTTGGCGGTCATCGAGCCGTCGGCGGCACCGGGGGAACCGGCGGTGGTGGTGGCCACCGTGGCGGTGCCGGCACCACCGGTCAGGGAGCCGGCTCCCGTGGTGATCTGGGCGACGTTCTTGGCGGCGTACTGGCCCTTGAAGGTGACCGTGAAGACCGAGCCGCTCTTGGACACCGTGAAGTCGTCCTCGGCGGCGGCCGGGATGGCGGCCACGATGGCGGCCTTGAGGGTGGCCGCCGAGGCGTTGTAGGCCACGGCGGTGGTGGTCGAGCCGAGCACCGTGGCGGTGAAGGTGCCGCCGGTGGCGTCGATGGTGATGGTCTGCACCTCGTTGGCGGCGGCCGGCGTGGCCCCGCCGTACTCGACGTAGGTGCCGTCGGAGAGCTGCCCCAGCACAGTGCCCGAGGGCAGGACGCCATCGGCGTCGGGGCCGGCGGTGGCGTCCTCAGCGGCGGTACCGCCCTTCTGGAAGAGCCCGACGGTGGAGTAGAGGACCTCCTTGTCCCGCTGCTGGGGAACCGAGGAGACGCCCGGCTGGGCAAGTTCGTTGACGGCCATGGTTGGTGGCTCCCTTGTGTGGGTCTCGGGTGGTGGGTTGAGGGGGGTGCCTAGTCGGCGAGCTTGAGGAGGCGGTCGACCTCGTCGGCCAGGTCGATGGCGGTGCCGTCGGAGAGGGCGACGGTGGTCTCGTTGGGCGTCGGGGCGCCGGTGGTGCCGTGCTCGGAGAGGTCCACGACCGGCTTCTCGGGCACGAGCGCCTTGAAGGTGTCGTGGTCGGAGAGGCACACCTTGACCATGGCCTCGCGCTGGGCCGGCAGGATGCGGCCGGCACGGACCAGCTCGTCCACCTCGTGGCCGGCCTCGGAGAGGGCCAGGGCCTCCCGGCTCTGGCGGCCGGCGGCCAGCTCGGTGGCCACGGCGGAGACCACGGTCTTGAGGTCGGGGGTCGAGCCCTCCGAGAGCTTGATGAGCCCGGCGGAGCCGAGGGCCTCGGAGAGGGCGGCCACGACGGCGGCCTCGCCCTTCTCGGCGCCCGTCGTCTCGGCCTCGGTCACGGCCTCGGGCTTGGGGGCCTTGGCCAGCTCGGCCTTCACGGTCTCCAGCTCGGCTTCCAGGGAACCCTTGGCGCCGGCATCGGCCTCCAGGGCCTCGATGTCGATGCCCAGCTCCTTGGCCTTGGCGAGCAGCTCGGTGCGATCCATGGTCTTCCCCTCGGGGTCGTTGGTGGGGTCGGTGATGTCGAGAGAGAGCACCACGATCGGAGAATCCTCCGCCAGATGTA
>WBZU01002246.1_pt1 | contig 10802 bp, 18 predicted proteins | sample 5204311 | NCBI WGS metagenome assembly WBZU01 (sample SAMN12344359, study PRJNA552823) | activated sludge metagenome | biome: Activated sludge suspended growth; feature: Nitrification reactor; material: Wastewater; isolation source: activated sludge from nitrification reactor of wastewater... | reverse complement strand
ACCGTTCGGAAGCGGACGGGGCATGGCCGGAGGGTGGGGTGGTGGTTCGCGTGCAGGGCGGCCGCTATCTTAACCTTCACTACAACGATGGCCGGATTACGATTTCGGCCGATTTGAACGGCTCAATGCCCGTGCTGGAGGACACCGACTTCTGGGTCGGAGATTTGTGCTACGTACTGGAGAGCAATTTCCCCGATGATGAGAACGGCAAAGAGCCGATAGGGTACTGGGGGGCGTGCGAACGCACCTATGAGACGCCTCGCTATGGCACCTGCTTCATGAAGCCGTTCCGCCTGGCGGACGGCGCGGCCGGGCTGGTTTCCCGCACCCAGTGGGGGGACGGCTGTTATCCGTCCGAGGTGAAGATGGAAGACGGGTACGCGGTGCACATCACCGTGGAAACCGGAGATACGTGCGAGGACGACGAGGAATAATCATGAATCTCATCTCGCAGATAATTGACGAGGAGAAGCGCCGGGAGGCAGAGCAGGCCGAGTTGGCAGCCCGCTTTGCCGCTGACGAGGACAAAAGGATCATGAGCGAGCTGTCGCGCATCGTCGCCCCAGTCGCGGACGAAATTGAGTTACAGATGCTAGAGCAGACTACAAATATTGCGTCCTGGCGCGTCACGTCGCCCCGGCTCAAGCCTTTCTTTCTCACCTATCACTGGGGCGACGGCTGGCGGCTGGAAGCTCGACGAGAGGAAGGCCGGGTGATTGAAGCAGCCTGCATTTGCTCACCGCGCGACGGGGTTGTGGATTGGCAAAATGAAACCGTGCGCAACTTCCTCTATCGTCAACTGAAGAAAGAGGAGCCGACGGCCGACGACGACACCGTGTGGGTATTAGTCGAGTGGGAGCAGGGGGCGATATATAGTCCCGATGATTACGGAGAACACGTGCTCATCAAATTCCATTCTTGCGATCTCATCAGCGACCTCCATGGCCTGGTGGAGCAGCTGCACGCAAAGCCCTCCGGCCTCAAGACGCTTGATTTGCGTGTCTATGGGGTAAGCGTGGAATGTGACTCTCCGCAGGTCGAGGCCCGGTACGTCCACCAGTACGTGTCGGCCGACGGGAATTGGCCGGGCCAGGCTCTGGGCGATGGTTGGCTTCTCAGCCGCCCGGAAGCGGATAGCGTGCGAATAGGTGGCGACGTCCTGGACGCCTTGATCCTGGAAGTGCGTGATGACGGCATGATGCTCGTCAAATGTGACGACGGCTGGGCGACGATTGATCTGACGGCGTTGGCGGCGGCCGTCGCTAATCGAAAATAACGCTGATTGGGAGAGACAAGACCATGCAGGGATACATTTACCTTTTGCATTTCGAGCGGCCTTTGGCTCCTGGGCGACACACCACCCAGCACTATATCGGCTACGCGGGCGACCTGGCCGCGCGATTGCAGGAGCACGACCACGGCCGCGGTGCGCGCCTCACGCAGGTGGCAAAGGAACGCGGAATCGGTTGGGCCGTCGCTCGTCTCTGGCATGGAGATCGGAGCCTGGAAAGACGGCTCAAGAATCGCAAGGAGGCCCCCAGGTTGTGTCCTATGTGCGGCCGAGCGCTGCCGGTCCAGTATGCCGATGAGATAGTAGCGGCCGACATTGAGCGGCATTTGATGGCATGTTAACCGAACCGAGAGGTAAGACATGAAAACAGACGTCAATGGTTGCTCCACGACGGCGAGCGGTCAGGAGCAGTATGAAAGGTTCTTCAGCGTGGCCTCGCACGGCTATCGCATTCAGTACGACTATCGCACGCCGGACGGCCGCCTCTTCTCCTGCATCGCCAGGACGCTGCAAGAGGCGCGACGCAAGCGGGACGCCTGGCTGACGCGCCCCAAGGAGAGATAAAGAAAATGTTGATCTATACCGAACATGACGATCCCGACCTGCCGACGGCCGACATCCACAATGTCGACACCGGCATCACCTACTCGATTGGGTTGCTCACTTTTCTCGATGGCAGCACGCCGGTCATCCTGATGCGGCCGGCCGATGCGATGGCTGCCGGAAAGCCGGGCGCACGACTGTACACCGGCAAGCCGGCCGTGGAATTCTGGAACGCGCTGCTCTCCCGACGCCCCTATAGCGGTTCGGCCGTGTTCCCGCAAGCGTTTCTGCAAAAGCTGCTGAGCGGCGCTGAGGGGGACTGGCGGACGAAAGATACATCAGACGACACCGAGAACGGGGGTCTTCCGTTCTAATCCGGAATGACTGAGGTGCAATACGATGAAACCACAGACCATCTACAAAGGACCGAGGGAGTTTGAGATTCGCACGGGCGAACCGGAAGACCAGGGCGGGCGCATCCATCCCGTCAGCCCGGCCGCGCACGCCAAGCTGCGCGAGGCGTGGGGCGTGCCGCCGGGCGGCCGGCGCCTGATCGAGCGAGGCAGGCAAATTCATGCCAAGAGCAAAGCTTGGGGCGACGCCGGTAGGCCTGCGAAGGCCAAGAGGGCGCGGAAGAAGGGCGGGCCGAAGATAGTTCTGTCGACTGCGCAACTGGAAGAGGCGTCTCGGCGACACGAGGCCGGGGAGAGCCTTCGGGCCATTGCGGCCGATTTCGAGTTGAGCGTGCACACGCTGCACGCCCGGCTGCGCGAAGCGGGCCACGACACCAGCCGACGGCCGCGGAGGGAGCGATGAAGAAAGTCAGGAAGCAAGCGGCCAACCGGGCCATCGACTGGGAGGAATTCGCGGAGTTACGCGCATTCCAGTACCGAATTGAGGGATTGCTGGAACTCTGCGAGGGTTTCGCGATCGGCATGAACGAAGACCGCATCTACGAGGTGTGGGGCAAGTTGCGTTGGGTCGAGGGCGCAGAGATGGTGAGGCTGGCCACCGTGCCGGGAGATTTACGGGAAGCGGTGCGGCAGGCATGGACGGCGGCCGACGCGCTGGAACAGCCGTATCGGATTCAGGTGGGGCCGTTCCTCCCTCCAGAGGCTACGTTGTCGGAGTTAGAACGCGAGGGGCAGTGGTGAATAATCGTGGACGAGCAATTAGCGGTTTTCAAAGAAATAGACGGTTTTATCTGCCCGGCCGAGTTCTGGCCGGCATTGGGCTATGAAGGTTCGGCCCGCTATGTGGCGATCTGGTGGGAGCAATGCGGGGATGAAGCCTCGTGGAGCGACGGGCTGTCGTCGGTGGGGGGAGCGTTCTGGCCGGCATACCTGAAGTTGCTTGATCACAATTTCCAGTTGGGGCACGCGGGCCGCTGGCTTCTGGGCAGCAGCGAAACGCCGGCTGCGTTCCACCTGGTCATCGACCGGGAAACCGAGAGAGCCTGGCTCGTGCCGACTGAGGACGTGGAGGAGTTGTTGCACGATCAATGGACAGCGGCCGACGAGGTAAACGTCATGATTGACATGTCTGTGATTGAGGGGCATCTGGCATTGCAGTATGCGTACGATGATGCTTTCACGGCCGCGCTTGAGGCGCGCCATTCGGCGCGGGTTTGCGGAACACGAACTGAGGCCGACAAGGGATGACAATAACAAACGAGGATGAACTTTAACCTAGCCTACCCCCGCCAGTCCAGTAAGCTGGCGGCTAGGGCGCGGCGTACCCGTCTTGGGCGGCCGCGTAGGGCGCTCCTACTACTTGACTGCCTGTGCTATTGCCCCCCCCCACGCCGCTACAGCGCCCGGCGGCGGGGGGGCAAGTTGAATGGAGGAGATACGATGAACTTTGAAGCGGAGTATCTTTGTATCGGACCATATGCAAGTGGTATATGCTCGACAGCCGGAGCAGCCGGCGCGGGTCGTGGTGTTTTAACGACCATGTGGCGCAGAATAGCCGACCACCAACCCGAACATGCAGCGGCCATCCGGGTGCGTCGCAAAACGCGGAACGGCTATGAGTCGATGGGCATCCTCTCGTGGCACGCATCACTCCAGATATGGGTTGAGGCGACAAGCGGCCGTTGGTGGTTTGACGACAATACTGAGTGGGCCGCACCGTGAACATCTGTTCATGTTATTTATTACTATTTAATATTGACTAACCGTTCCGAAGTATGATAGCATACGGTTAATTGCATATGAACGCGCGGCAAAACGGACGCGCGGCGACGTGAAACGTTGATACACGCCGCTCCCCCACCAGGGAGCGGCGTTTTTTGCTTATGGAGGATGCACATGGGGCAGAGCATCACCGACCCTGAAGATACCGGTCTGATGACCGTCATTCCCGCGCGGGTGCGGCCCATCGTCAACCGCGCGGCCGATTTGCCTGAGGGCGACGCTGACAACGATTGGTTCTACTTCACGGCCGAGATTTCGAGCACGAGCCTCGACAGCTACTTCACCCACATGGACCCTAGCACGCTGCGCAATTTTGCCCGTGACGCCGCGGCCGGTGTGTCGCTGCTGGACAGCCACGACAGCTACAAGCTGGGGATCGGCTACTCGGCCGCGGGCCGCTATGAAGAGGAGGGCGAGACCGGCCGAGCCGTCGGCGTCTTCTACATCGTGCCCGGCATCAAGTTCGGCGGCAAACATTCATTTGCCAGCACCGACGACTTCATCCGGGCCATTCAGGGCGAGGTGGTACGTGACGTGTCAGTCGGATTCTATAGCGGCCGCTGGATTTGCGACCTGTGCCATCAACCCTATTACGGACGTGGCTCCACCTGCCAGCACATCGCCGGGTGCGAATACGAGATCGAGGTCGACGGCCGGATGAGCCGGCAGATCTGTACTGTGGCCATTCACAACGCGAATCTGTCTGAGGTGTCGCTGGTCTACGACGGCGCGACGCCAGGGGCCATGATCCTCAAGGCAGAGCAGGAGGCGGAGGCCGGCCGGCTGTCGCCGGCGATGACCCGCCAGATCGAGAAGAACTATCGGGTGAAGCTGCCCAAGGCGCTGCCGGCCGTGAAGCCGCAGTCCCTGGGCATCGCCTCGGCCGCAGCCGGCGGAGGCACTGGAGAACGAGCAATGACAGAAGAAAACACGAATGTTGAGCAAGTGACGGCCGGGCAGCCGGAAGCGGCTGTTGTGGAACCAGCCGGGGAAAACGCGGCCGACGCAGAGGCGCGGGCGACTGTGGAAGCGATCCGACAGGTCGTCAACGAATCGGCCGCGCCGCAAGGCACCCGGCTCGTCGACGCCGTGCGCTGGCTGAATGAACAACTAGCGCAGGCCACCCAGGAGCGCGACGCGGCCCGCCAAGAAACGGCGCGGTTGCAACCGCTGGCCGACCAGGGCCGGGCCTATCGCGAGGACCTGGTGACTCAGGCGCTGGCCGAGGGCGTGCGCGCCATGGGCGAGGCGTTCCCGGAGGAGACTTACCGGGCGATGCTGAGCGACGCGCCGCTGGAACACATCCGCCAGGTGCGCGACACGTTCGCGGCTCAGGCGGCCGAGCGGTTCCCCGGCGGCCGGCAGACGCGCGATAACGAAGAAGAGAACAAGCAGTCCGAACGACCGGCGATCCCGCCGGCCGCCTACGGGGTGCGGTCGTAAGAGCGACATTCAGACATTGATTGACACGGAGGAGTGACGATGAGCGAACGAACGAATGTCAGCAACATCGGCGTGGTCGGTGCCTACCGGACGTACAAGATCGACAATTCGACGATCACGTTTGACCGGGATGAGGTGGGCGGCTCGGCGCAGGTGGGGTTGGCGGTAACCTTTTCGGCCGCGGATACGGTGGCGTTGGCGGCCGACGGCGATGAGATCGTCGGCAAGCTGATTCTGGTCGAATCCGACGACAAGGCCAATGTCCAGACGGACGGCACGATGACGCTACCGGGTGGCTCGGGGGCAACCCTGACGCTGGGTACGAAGATCGTAGGCGACCTGGGGGCTGCCAGCGCCAAGGGCTATATCCGGTCGGCGGCTTCGGCGACGGCGGCCGAGTTGATCGTCTGTCGCGGCCGCATCGAGAACGCCGAGGATACGGCCGCGGTGGTTGTGACGCTTTAGGTAGCGTTAAGGAAATAAGGAGAGACACGATGAGCATTACGACGAAGCCTAAGGCGGCCGATATGTTGCGACAGATGGGGCTGAGCGTCTACCGCACCGCCTACGAGCAGGGCATGTCCCTCTCGGCTTACCTGGAGCAGGAAGACCCCAGCGCGGAATACCGCGACGGCACCGACGCCTTTCAGCGCCTGTTGCAAGAGGCCAATATTCGCGTGGAGGCCCTGCCGCAGTACGGCATTCAGGCCTCGACCTTCGAGGAATTCAATCGCAGCGAACAGACGCGCGCGCTGATTCCCGAATGGATGCTGCGCACCTGGCGCGAGGTGCAGACCGGGAAGCCGTACTCGACCCGCGCGCTCTACGGCTCCTCCGACGGCGCGGCCGGCTCTTGGGAGCGACCTTACGCCGAGGCCCAGACTGCCCGCCTCAGCGAACAGGTGACGCCGGCGATCCCGCTGAGCGAGCTGGTGGCCATCACCACGCCGATTAACGCGGCCGAGTATCGGGCCTATTACCTGACCAACGACGACGAGCAGACTAGCATGCGGCGTGTGGCCGAGGGCGCGGAAGTGCCCCGGTTTAAGCTGGCCGGCAGTGAGCACGTCGTCAACCTGCTCAAGTACGGCGGTGCGCTGGAGGCTACCTACGAAATGCTGCGCCGGCAGCGCATCGACAAGCTGGCCTTGCACGTACGCCTGATGGCCGTGCAGGCGGAGGTTGATAAGGTCGCGGCCATCCTCGACGTGATGGTCAACGGCGACGGCAACAACAACTCACCGACGACCTATGCTTTGACTTCGCTGGATTCGGCCGCGACGGCCGGTACGCTGAGCCTGAAGGGCTGGCTGGCGTTCAAGATGAAGTTTGGCAACCCGTACACGATCACCGGCGCGATTGCAAAAGAAGACCTCGCACTGGACATGGTTTTGCTCAACACCGGTTCGGCCAACACGCCGCTGGTGATGGTGCAGCAGCCGTCGGGCCTGGGCGCGTTTACGCAGATCAATCCGAGCCTGCGTGACAGCGTGGCCCTGGGCTGGACGCCGGATGCGCCGGCCAACAAGATCGTCGGTTTCGACCGGCGCTTTGCCATCGAGCGCATCGTCGACGTGGGCGCCACCATTACCGAGATCGAACAGTTCATCACCCGCCAGGTGCAGGTGTTGGTTATGACCGAGGCCGAAGGATACGCGATCATCGACAAGAACGCGATCAATATCCTGAATGTCAACGCCTAGCCGAAGCATAAAAGGAACGGGGGAGCGCTCGGAAGCGGGCCTCCCCTTTCCAGGGAGATGACATGGGCACGACTAATTTTGACACTATCGCGGCCGCAAGCCTTATCGGTAACCTGACCCTCCCCACGGCCGCGCGTACAGCGACGGCCGACGGATCGGGCACGGGTACGATTGCCGACGCCGGCATGTTGCAGTTCGTCACGGTCGCCAGCGATGACGCCAACAAGATCGTCAAGCTGCCGACGCCGACGCCGGGCACCATAGTCGTGCTGCGCAACGGCGCGACGGGCTACGAGCTGCGTTCGAGCGCGCCGGCGACCGTGGCCATGAACGGTGGAACAGGCGCAAGCGCGGAGAGCGCGATTGCCGCCAACGCGATGGTGGTCGCCATTTGCACCACCGCCACGACCTGGCAGGCCATCAGCCTGGTGGGGACGACGTTGGCAGCGGTGGAGGCTGCGGCCTAATGATTCAGGTACGCATCGCCCGTCCAGACGGGAATCAGGTGGTCCTCTGGGAGCGTCATCCGGCGCACCCGGACGGTGAAATATTTCTCGTCGGGTCGGGAACCTTTGACGTAGCGGAAACACCGGCGGTCGAGGCGCGGCTGCGGAATGGCTTACTGGTAAAGGTAGAAGCCGCAGACGCGCCCGCTCCGGCAGCGAAGACCGAGAAGGCAAAACCGGAAGCGACCGACCTGGAACCCGGAAAGGCCGAGTCCGCGCCGCCGGCCAGGCAGAAGAAACCCGCGCCGGCGCGCAACAAAGGTGGTCTCTAGCCGATGACGATCCTGTCTTCCAGCGACTATCCGGCCATTCGCGCTGTGCTGGACGTGGGATTGAACACGCAGCAGTTGCCGGACGCGACCATCGCCCAGGACATCTTCCTGGGCGCGGCCGAGGCGGAGCTGCTGAGAAGGGTTCCGACGGCGGCGAGCATGGCCGGCGAAGACCTGGCCCGCGTGAAGCGGGCGCTGGTGTGGCTAACCGCGGCGTTTCTGGCGCATTCGGTGATTCGCATCACCAGCATGAGCATCCAGACGCGCGACCTAAGCTACAGCCGGCAGACGTTTGACCCGGACGAGAAAGCGGCCGAGTTGCGGGCACGAGCGGAAGCGGAGATCGGCATGCTGCTGACGCCGACCGAAGTGGCCCCGGCGCGGCCGACGATGTTTACGTTGGCACACGGGTATCGAGGGCTTTAGACCATGTTGAAGCTGGAGTTCGGCGTCGAGAATGCGAAGGAAATTTCCGCCGCGCTGGCGCTGGTCGAGAACCTGCCGGTCTACCTGAATCCGCTGGTGCGGGAGTGGGCGGGCCGGACGACGAGCACGTGGCTGTGGGGCATGAAGAATTACGTCTCGCCACCGCCCGGATCGACTTACCAGCGCACCGGCGAACTGGGCAACAATTGGGGCTACCGGGAAGTGGGGCCGGGTCAGTTCTCGTTTGAGAACTCCTCCGATCACGCGCAACTGGTTGTCGGCGAGGATCAAGCCTGGATGCACCGGGGACGCTGGTGGCAGGCGGCCGAGCGAATTGACGAACATATCGTCGAACTGGCGCTGCTGTTGACGGAGAAACTCAGCCAATGGCCGCAAGGATAGCAGATGGCGGATTACACGGTTGCCGACGCGCTGGGCGCGCTCAAGACGATTCTGCTCACGGCTTCGGCCGTGGGACAGCCGGCCTTGGCGGCCGGGTACGTGATGCCCGACGAGTTCGCCGCTATTCCGGACACGCTGCTGCTGCCGAGTATCGTGGTGAGCGAGCTGTACAATTCGCCCGCCGACTGGCAGCGCAAGGCCGACGGGCTGGCGGTCCACACGTGGCGGGCCGAGGTGCTGCTCTTCGCGGCGCAAGGGCCATTGACGACGTTGAATGCGGATACCGCCGTGGCGATGCTGAAGTCGCGCAACTGGGCCAAAGCCTTCTCCGATCGGCTATGGCTCAACCAGTCGCTCAACGGGACGGCACTAATCATCGGTGAGCCGACCGGGGGCATGCGCCGGCTGTTCCGCTCTGCGGTCGGGCACGTCTACCTTGACGTGCGTGAGTACTGGGGCCTGCGCCTGGAGTTGGTGGTTCAGCAAAAGCACACGCAGCCGATGAGTGCACAGGAGAGTTAGCAACGATGGATGAACAGAAAGTTTGGATTTATGTGGGTAAAGGCGAGTTCATCGACGGCATACCGGCGCGGGACCTGACCGAGAGCGACGTGGTTCGTCTCGACATCGACGCCCTGGCGGCCGTGGAGAACTCGAAGTTATACCGCCGCGCGCCGCGCAAGGTGGAACCGGCAGCCGAAGAGGAAGCGCCGAAACGGTTGAAGGACGAAACGGCCGACGCCAAACACTCGAAAAGCGGCCGAGAGCAGAAGGAGTAGGACGACATGGCAGAGATTCCATTTGAGGCATTGTTGATTGGTCTGGAGACCACGCCGGGCACCGGCGTGGAGCCGACTCATTACGCGAGTATGGTCGGCACACTGAAGCCGGTCGTGGAGCGCTACCGGCCGGACGAGGCCCGCGGCACGCTGGTGGAGACCTACCGCTCGAAGATCGTGCGGCAGCACAGCGAGTGGTCGGGCGAAGGGCCGCTGGACGTCTACCTGTTGCCGGTGCTGCTGAATATGTGCGTGACCGGCAATATGACCGGCCAACCGACGACACCCGGCGGTGCGACGAATTCGCGCCTGTGGACGTTCACCCCCACTATCAACGCCAACGACCTGAAGACGGCCACGCTGTTCTGGGGCGACCGGAATACGCAGATGTTCGAGGGCGATTTCGGCACGCTTGACGAGCTGACGATCACGGCCGACGCTTCGGGCACGGACGGCTCGAAGATGAGCGTCAGCGGCCGAACGCAGTTCCAGGGCTACGACACCCACAGCGTCACCGGCATCAGCAAAGGCGACCCCGCGGTCGTGACGACGTCGGCCGCGCACGGCCTGGCGGCTGGTGACAAGGTGCGCATCGTCGACGTGGGCGGCATGACTGAGGTCAATGACCAGGTCTACACCGTCGCCAGCCCCAGCGGCACGACCTTCTCTCTGTCCGGCGTTGACTCGACCGGCTTCACGACTTATACGTCAGGCGGCACCATCGAGAAAGTGGCGCCGACCTTCCCGTCGATCCTGACCGCTCCTCTGATTTCGGGCGCGGCGATGGAAATGTGGCTGGATACGGACGGTGATACCATCGGCACGACGCAGATTAGCGGCCGTCTGATCTCGGCCGAGCACGTCATTCCGGTCAACTACGGTTATAAGTTCCTGGCGGTGGGCCCGGCCGGCTCGAAGACCTACACGCGCGTGGGCCGCAGTAAACGGTCGATTACTACGCGGGTCACGCTGGAACTGACCGACCTGGAACAGTACAAGCTGTTCGTCGACGGGGCCGTCTGCAAGCTGCGCGTCCGGCATAACGGTGACCTCATCGAAGGCAGCCTCTACCACTACGTCGAGGTGGACGTATACGGGCCGCTCAACTTCACCGACTGGGGCGAGTTGGAAGGCACCAACCGCACCATCTCCCTGGAAGTGATGAGCCAGTACGATTCGACGCTGGGAGCCGACTTCAGCGTCAAGGTGCAAAACGACCGGGCGACTTTGTAGGTTGTCTAT
>WBZU01003234.1_pt1 | contig 10807 bp, 8 predicted proteins | sample 5204311 | NCBI WGS metagenome assembly WBZU01 (sample SAMN12344359, study PRJNA552823) | activated sludge metagenome | biome: Activated sludge suspended growth; feature: Nitrification reactor; material: Wastewater; isolation source: activated sludge from nitrification reactor of wastewater treatment... | reverse complement strand
GTAAAACACTTTATTGGTGAATGAAGCTAGAGGGGGAAGCGAACGAAAATGCTCATCTAAACTAACTGTAGGAATGTTGAAATTATTTGTATCGGAACTAACAAAATCCAGAATAGATGATTCTGAGACCAGTAAGTTCATGTTTTTTGCTTTATCATAACTAATAACCCCGGCGTATTTTGACATTGTATGCTGCCAGGATATTTTTTCAAAAGATTTACTTACTGCAAATCCTACTCCCGTAGCATTTAAGTTCAGTTGATTTTTATCACCAACAACACAATATCTTTTACCTCTATAAAATGCAGGAATAATCTCCGCTATATTTACTTGTGATGCTTCATCAATTATAATCAGATCGAAAATTTCGTTTTGCATAGGTAATACTTTTCCTAAATCTCTTAATTCAGAACACCATAATGGTAAAATGTCTAAGACAGTATTAAAATCAATACTTTCAATTTTATTTTTTAGAAGATCAGCTCTTTTGAAGTGAAGCATTTTTCTTAATGAGCTTATGTTTTCACGATTATTTCTATTTTCTTTACCTATTAACTTCGACATTAGACTAATATTATAATACAAAGGAAGATATTCCTTTTGCAATATTTGTAATTCTTTTATTGTTGATGACAAATTTTTTCTTAATTGATTTACTACTTTGTTATCAATTTTATTAAGAATATTGTTTAATAGTGAAAAGTTAAAGTTGAGTTGAAAAATACTTTCTGCATAAATCGGGTCATTAAATATAATATCTTTATTACACTTGAACTTTTTTATGAAATGTTTAACAAATTTATATTTATACAATATATCAACTCTATTTAACTTTGTCTTTTGAGTAATATTATGAAATCTCTTTATGGCTATTGAATATTTATCTTCATTAAATTTTGCAATACTCCATTTAATTTCCTTCATGTTTTCAATATTGTATTCCTCATTAAAACGAGTTCTTTTTTCTAAAAACTCTTTATGAGCTTTATAAAATTCATTTTCGATTTTCAATAGATATGATAATTTTTCATAAGTTTCTTTATATTTAGTTATATTTTTTACTAATTTTGATTTATGAGTTTTCAATTGTTTTTCCAGTAAATCAAAGTTATTTCCTGCATTAAAAAGATCAGAGCTATATGAATCTGCTTTTGTAATAATTGAACTGAGATACTCTTTTGTTTTAGTTCTATCATGTGATCCTATATAAAGAATTGATTCATCACCTAATATATCATCTACCATTTTTTTTACAACCTTAATGGCAGCATCTTTATGGGAGACAAGGAGTACTTTTTTATTTAAAAATAAAGCAGTTAAAATAATTGCAGTAATAGTAAATGATTTACCAGTACCGGGAGGACCTTGTATATAAGACAGTTCACTTGTCCAAGCTTTAGTGATTGCAATATTTTGGTTTTCTGAAAGGGTTAACGGTATATAATTGTTTAAAACCTCAACTACATTTTCATTGCTAACATCTGTTTCGAAATTCAAACTTGTTTTCTCATCAGTTAAAATATTTTGAAACAGTTTTTTTAATAATTTATTATCTATTGGTTTTTGATGAAGCAAGTTATTCAAAGCTTCATAGGTAGAAAGTTGATGAGGTACATTATTTACAAATAAAAAAGTGTGAGGGTAATAAATGACTTTATCAGAAGAATTACCTTTTAGCAATCGTTCTTTATAATTGAACTTTGAAGTATGTTCAATCTGAATTTTTTTAAAGTCAGGTAAATTATTATATAATTCAAGAAATATATCTTCGCTGTTACTTAATACTTTATTAAAAATATCTCTAAAAATATCTTTTTCAAAATATTTGTTTTCGATAACATCGACATTATTATATTTTACTAAAATAGTGTCCGGAAGAATTGATTCCTCTTCGAATTCTTCTTCAATATCTAAATCAAATATTCGAGAGATCAAATCGTGGTTTAACTGACAGGATTCATAATCAATACTAAGCATATAATTTCTTGAATCCTCATCAAACTCTAAATCTAATATTCCATAAAACAATGGAGCACAAATATTATTACCCTTATTTCTACCCTTCAGATATCCGTTAATTAAGCCACTACCTATAAAAAGTTTTATATCTTTGTTATCGTCAAGATAATTATTTGCTAATCTTGCATATTTGAAAAATTCATCTTCCTTGGTGATTACATAGGGATCTTCATTAAGAATTTTGCTATTTTCAGATATATCTTTGTATAAATTAAATTTCTTCCGAGTTTCTTCAGGTAAAACATTCAAAAAACCTGAACGGGAGATTATCTTACGGCTGATATTCCTTAAATATTCAACATATGCTTCTATAACCCTTTGTGCCATTATAAATTGATAGTTTCTTTTAAGGAATTATCTATTTTCACAAGGCCGGTATTAATAATTTGATTATTCTTTTCCAACTTTTCATCTAATAACAAAGATAATTTTTGTATATGTTCAATTAAGTCTGTATCTAATTTTGAAACACTTTTATTAATATTTTCTAAATTAATTTTAATTGTAGAGGCCAGATTTCCAATGTTTGATTTAGAATCATTATCTATTTTATCTATATGGGAATTTAAATTACTATTTAAATCTTGAATTACCCCTTTATTGGATGATTTCATTTCAACAATTAAGTTAGCCATATCCTTATTCCAGTTAGATAATATCTCGGAAATTTCATTTAGTTTCTTTAATGTCAAATCTGATTTGTCAACGTTCAAATCTAATATTGCTGTTAACTTGTTCAATAATTCATTATTTAATTTAACGATTGTTCTATTTAGAATTATAAAATAAATAAGAATCATAAAAATTAATATTGTAAATATTAAAATGTATACAAGGTTTTCCATAGAATTAATTTTTGATTAAAATATTTTATAATTTCTTAATTTCAATGAAATAATACAATTGAATAAGAAGTAACAAGAATCAGAAAATAATGGGGAAACATATTTTCCTATTTAATTTGATTTCTAACAGGATTGTTCGTGGATTAAAATACTTTTCTGATCGGAAATTGGGAATTTGAGGTAATGATGTTTTATAGGGTTCCAATTTAGATTAATTATTTATATTTATGGCCTGTTAATTATTACAGGATCAGCAATTACAGGATTTAACAATGTTGGATTATAAATAAGCATATTATCTATAATATCCAAATCATTCCATAAGATAATACTCAATTGACGCGTTTCTTTATGACTATGACTCCAGGCTTTTCCAGTGAGAACACTTGGCTGATAGCCATTTTTTTGAATTGGGAAGAAATGCCAAGGCATCTCATTTATAAAAACTTTAACTAATTCTATAAAATTGAATAGTATTTCAGAAAATTTTTCTTTGTCAATATCTTGTACCGGATGATGTGATAACTTATTTAGTAATACAGAAATTGTTATAATCATCTGTGATAAACTTAATACATCATCTTTCTTATCAGGGTAAACTTCTATTGCCAAAGTTTCAATAATAAAGTGTGCTTTTCCAATAGTTATATTATTAATTTCAGAATTCCAAGACCCTGATCTAATGTATTGCGGGAATTTTAAGAATAACAAATCCCATAATTGTAATTCAGTTAAGCCTAATTTTGATGTTAAAGTATCTATTATATCTTTACAGAAACTTTCAATTATAACTCTTATTTCATTTCCTGAAAGGTTAGTGTTTAATTTATATTTGCCATTATTTTCAATCAAACATTGTGCTAATGTTATTTCTTTTTTTAATTTTTCTTCTGGCCAACCTAAAAAAATTAATAATGTGTCAATTAACTCATCTATCGAATATTCTTCATATTTATTTATATTATTATAACATATTAATACTTTCAATATTTCAGATTTCCTCAATAAGTCTTTGAGTAACTCATGAGTGACTATTCTTATTGATTTACTAAGGTTTGAAATGGAGATATAGTGCACATAATCAGTAAAGTAACTTCCGTTAATTTTTATATCAATATCTGAATCTTTATTATTTGCACTTATAAAACCTTTAAAACTCTCAGATAATTGATCTTGTAAATCTATCAATTTAATATCCATACCATGACATAAAATTTTCCAACCAATCATTCTTGCAGGATCCCAAGCTATAGACTTTGCTTGTAATCTCATTTTATTTGCTAATAATTCCAGTTTTACTAAAAATTGAGGACCATATTCCCAATGAGCATTTACCACCTCTTTTATTCTTAAATGATAAATTAACTTTTTTTCCTCTATATCTTTTTTCCATTCCTTAATTGCATTTTCATAATTAATGATGAAATTATTTTTTTCGATTAAGAATTCATTATTAAGTTTTCTACAATGTTCATTGACCTTTTCAATTTTGCTTTTAAAATTGATTATATTTGATTCAATATAATCTGAAGACCACTTTACGAAACTCCCGTTTGATAATATCTCTTCATTATTTATTTTCAATAGATTCGAAGCAGTTGATTTTATTTCTCTATTTATTTTTGATTGAAATAATATATTACGTTCATCTTTACTTGAATAATAAAATTTGAGAAGCATATCATTTATCTCCGTCTCATTAAATTGGTCTAATAAACTTTGTATTTGTATTGATAAAAGATACCTATCATTTGTAACATCAGTAAAATCGTCAATTAGTTCAGATAATTTATTGTCTTTAATCTCAAAAGAAATATCGTGAATACTTTTCAAATTAGATTTTAATTCAACAGGATCCTTAATATTTGATGAAATATTATTTAAGAGAATAAACAGTTTTTCTGTGAGGTTAATCATACTTTCTATTGTCCGAATTGAAGAATAATCCGGTTTTTGTTTATTACATTCTTCCCATTCATAATGTGATTTATTTGCATCTAGAAAAATATCTCTAAGATTATTACCTAAAAAATTTACAGTATTATTTATTAATTTATCTATTTGAAAAGCATCCGAATAATTTAGTAAAACACTCCATCCTGGTTGAGGGTAAGCACCCGAAAGAATTAACAATTGCGAATTTAAATGACGTCGAGGTGATTTATCTAAATCATAAATTTTATTAACGCCTGCAGGTAAAACGTCTTTGAGCATAGCTGTTAAATCGGACAAATTTGAAAAAGATTGAGAAAATTTTTGACCTGTTTTAGTAGTTCCAAATTCATCTTTAATTAACATTAGTCCTAATTCACTGCAAATATTTACACTTCGTGTAAAATGATTCCACAATTTATCTAAAGCGCTTTTTTCCCAACTACCAATAGGAATTATCCAAAATAATGCCGGTACGGCTTTACCAGGTAAACTAATATTCTCTAGTTCTTTTACAGAAAAGGTATTTAACGATTGTCCCATTTTCCTAATGATTTATTGAATTTATTTTTAATAAATAAATCTTGCTTAAATAAATTAATTTATATGAAAAGAAAAGCAATTTAATGTAAAATACTAATTAAAAAATTTCCACTTTAAATCTACTAATATCCAATTTCTAACAACCTTTCTTACCCGATTATGACAACTTAATAAATAATAAACTTAATAAAATATGTATTCTGAATCCCCCATTCCAGTTAAAGATCGTTTTATACTCTCTGGATTAACTATAACATGTTCAAAAAAAAGTAAGTAATTAAAATACTTTTATGTTAAAAGTGTCGCTTAACACAATAAGAAACCTAATCTTTAACAAAGATAATAACGGACAAAATCGCCGCAACTCGTTTATTCCGAAAAGTACGGAAAGAGCTTCATTCTTCCTAAACGAATCCGGAGCGTGGAGAAATATATTCGAAAGCAATGACATTGAAAGCATATTTAAGTATTACAGATCGTTTGCCTATTCCTGCATTAATGCCAGGGCGGAAAATGTTGCGAAGGCGGAAGTTTATCTTTATGAACGAGAGGGAAAAAAGTTAAATGAACGGATTCATCATCCTTTCCTTGACCTGATGAAGAGTGTGAACATGTACGGACAGATTTTCAGGGACATACTTTTCATCAATTTTATTTCCAAACTCATCATTAATAACCTAAATTTTTCCATCTTAGATAATCTTGACTCTATCAGATCGAGTAATAATCAACATGCCTTCATAGCTGACAAAAAACCCAGCTCCTTTGACAGGTAATGACATTTCCTCTTCATTTTTACCACTAGAATTACAAATTCCAACACTTGCAAAATACGGAATTGCGTCGTGCTTATCTGCATGATCGATCATATTAAAATGTGTTGATTCTTCAAGTACACCTTTGTTTGGGTAACAAGCAGTTCTTATTGCGACAAATGCTTTGGTTCCATTCTTAGTTGCAATTATCTGAGGGTTATAACCTAATTCAGTATTTACACTGACAATATCATAACCATCATCTTTTAAATACTTAAAAACTACCTCGATCCCGAAATTGTGAATTTCTTCCGGAGTCATTAAGATTGACTCATCCATATATTTTTTTTATTCTATTTAAAAATAATGTTTTTATTTTATCTAAATACAAAGTCTGCATTAGCCAATATTATTAATCACTCTCATATCGGGAGAGCCAGATCTAAAGCCCGAACTGCCCAGGGTAATGCTATTTCCAGCTGTTGCTTTTGAACAATCCGGACACGGGGAGCATCTTTTATCATTGGTAGTCCGGCAAATTGAGCAAAAATTCCTGAAATATAGGCTGCTATCTCGGGTTCGTCCGGTAATATCTTATCGGGTAAAGGTCCCCCTTCAAAAGCCAGAGAAGGGAGCCAAAACCCCAAATCAAGTTTGGGGTTTGCTAAGCAGGCAAAATTCCAGTCAATGAAAACTGCCTGATCCTTCGTTATGCACATGTTGTCGCTGCGCAAATCCCAGTGCGTTAAACTATCTCCCTCAACCCGGCACGTTTCTTCGGCGGAAAAAAGGAACGGAAGCGCTTTGCTGAGCCATTGTTCATCTGCAATTCCTATGGAGAGGAATGGTTCCGGATCTTCAGCAACCTTTAGCCAACCTAATCCTAAATTCCCATGGATCTGTGCAAAGGGCTCAAGCTGCACCTTCGTGCCATGCATTGTTGCAATCTGTGCTAAGACCAGGTCGATCTGCCGATCGTCCCATGGCGGCGGCCACCGGTGGTCTGACAAATCTTCGATTATGAGAAGGGGTTCTGTTTCGTGTTCCTCCCATGCAACAAGAGCCGGCATGAACGGTCCACTTATTTGTCTGTAAACCTGAATCTCTCTTTGAAGGAACTTGCTTGTCAGCGGTGTCGAACCGGCTTTAGCAAAAAAACTTGTAGTATCTGTTTGGCACAATAACCGTATTGCCGGGGTATACCCGCCTTTAACGACGCGGTAAGATATAATTTTTGTGCCAACAAGTTTTTCGATACGAGATATTAGTTCAAGATGATTCATTTTCTATATTCCGATTGGATTTATGTTTTTGCTGCATTTCACCCAGCATATATATTCTTGTATTATATAAATATAAAATTTACACATAAAAATATTAAGCACATTAGATCCTAATAATAAATCCTTCGAGTCTATTTAATTCGTGAAGTTTTTAATGCCGAAACTATGCTTTTGTGTGAGAGGATTTGGAATAATAAAATATTTTAAGCTACTTTATTTTCATAATGAAGCAATAACATAGAATTTTCATCGATGGGCAGGACTGAGATCGTTTCTCCCTGTTTATTACAAAATTCAACTTCGTAGATATTATTATACAGATATTCAACAATTGTACCAACTTGTCCTTTGATAAGCTTTTTTTCCGGAATGTCTGTAAGTAAAGCAATGATATCTAATATTTTAAATTTTTCATTCATGATGAGTAATTTATATTTTAATATAACAACTTATAAACTTGGAAAGTCCTCATTACTTTTAACAATCCAAAGGGTTCTTACTATTTCGCTTTTATCAAAATTAACAATTTCTACATCTACAAAAAATCTCTTTCAATTAAGAGCGCTTGGGTTTGACTGAGTGAGAGATAAAGTTAGTGTCAATTGATGAAACAGATTTTAATCATAACAATATTTATTTTTCCTGAATTGTAAGTTCATAAATTTTATACCAATAAAAAAAGGCTTCCGGATTTGATTTCTTGAGTTTATTCAACTTTGTATTCATAGGATTAGAAATTTCCCAGTTTTTTAAATCCAATGGGTCTTTAAATTTTTCAAGTACATTTACATCATACTTTATCGATGTTGAAAGGTATGCAGCTTTAGATGCGTGAGTAATAGCTTTTTCCAAATGATAGCTTTCAGAAAAAATGAAATTGGTAATACTTTGTATTCCTTTATGTAATTGCTCAAAATCTCCCTTACCATCAGCACCTCTGGTAACAATACATAAAGATGTTTGATAAATGTCTTCTAAAACATCCTGTTCTATCAGACTTAGATCATTTCGATAGGCTATTTCTATTTTTGCGAATATATTAAAAGTAGCTTTAATAGTATTTAAATTATTTACCTGATCAAACAGATTACCTATATCATACAACTGTTTTATTATTTCCATACTCATACTATCTTCTTTTTTAAAGTAAGGAATACCCGTTGTATTTGGAGCAAAAGCCGTAAGTTTATCACCCAACAGATCTTCTAAACTGGGTACATTAACAAACAATGAATCATCTTTAATTGGTACGAAAACAGATTGAATCGGTAGCTGAATAGTTTCAGCATAATTTATTTTTTCAATCAAAATATCAAGCAAAACATAATCTTCTTTTATGTTGGATTTATGAATTGGCTCATAGTAAAATTTATAATGTTCCTTTATGATTTTTGATTTAGATTCCCGCTGCTGCAATTCCTTTCTAATAAAACCTTGTTCCTTTACAATGATATCAAGGTTATCTTCGAAATTAATTTGTTTTTGAGGCAAGATGATATCTATATCTATAGATAGTCGTTTTGTAGATTTTAAATGAAGCATTAAAGCAGTTCCACCTTTAAAAACGAATGGAAGATTTTGCTTTACAAGTCCTTCCAGTAAAAGCAGAGCGCGGATGACTTTTTCTACAAGAATTTTATCTACTTTGCGATTATCTTTCGATTATTTGTTGATCCATTTAATTGTGATATTACCCTGATCTATCATAATCTATACTTTGGCAGTTAATGACTGTTGCTGCCGTAAATTTGTAACTGAATTCAAAAATTTTATAAAGCTCTCTTTTTTTCCTCTTCTGCCGGAATATCTCAGCATTTTGTTTTCATTTATCGTGTATTTACTTAATGCCTCAATAAAAATAGTTCTCATTTCGAAACCCTGCTGAGCAGAAAAAAGCATTTTATCACAAAAAATATCAACTAATAATTTTTCTAATGTAGTTGTAATAATATTGTTTACAAATTGTGTTGGTGCTTCAGAAACCAAAGATTTTACTATTAATACATCTTTATCTGAAGGAAGATATTTTGTTAAAATATCGTTTGTTGGTTCAACAAAAACCGCATAATTTAGATCTTTTAAAGTATAAAAAACTGATTGAGTTGCTTCTTTCTCAACTTCGATCATGATATAAAATCGACCTGGTTGATGTTTCATGAATTGATTTAAATCAGAAGTATCCCAGATACAAACTTTAAGGTATGGAAATTTATTTATAAGTTTGTTATTTATAATTTTAAGTTTTGAAGAAATTTCAGGCAAAAAGTTTTTTCTTTCTCCAATAACAAATTTCCCCCTTCCTATTCTGTTTATTATACCCAATTGAACTAAGGAATAAATTCTCCAATTGACTGTTGAGCTTTTAATTCCCGGTTCAATTTCGTTATAAAAAGCTAAAATGTCTTTTGTTTCAAAATTTTTAACATCAGTAAATCTATTCTTAATTTTGTCAATATTTAATTTGTCAGTTGCGAAAATTACTCCTTTTTTAACTAATATACAAAAACTATAATTCGGCAGCAAACCATAAATACTGCCGATAATTGGTTTAATAGCCCTCGAAACCCCTCCCTGCTTTTTGAATTTACTAACTACCTGTATTTCAATAATATTAAGATTACTTTCTGTCGCAAATATGGCGAATATTTGCGACAAAAATTCATTCGATTCTGACTGTGCGAAATTCGCGAGCAGTTAGTAATGGACTCATTCCAACACACAATCAGCATTGTAACTTAACCTATCGAGGTCAGGTTGTTTCAGTTTTAATTCTGAAACAAGTTGTTTCAGAAATACCTGCTTATAGCTGATATATTTTTCAATCTGCAAGTTCCCGGATGAACCAAAGGGTACCTACCGTTTTCGTTTTCACAACGTATCTGTTAACCTTCAATTGCAATAAATGCAGCCTCTAAGGAATGACAAATTCCGAATATGAATTTATGGAGAATAAAATAATCTTTGACTAAAATTTCCTATTTGATTTTAAAATTATTATTATTATGTTTGTATAAATGTAATTTACATATACTTAAATATATATGTTAGTAAAATACTTTTATGCTGAAACAGTCATTTAATATTATAAAAACCCTTTTCCTAAACAGATACAATAACAGTCACTTTGACCGCAGCTCATCTATTACGAAAAGTCCGGAAAGAGCTTCATTCTCCTTGACCGATTCCGGAGCTTGGAGAGATATCTTCGGAAGCAATGACATTGACAGCATATTTAAGTATTACAGATCGTTTGCTTATTCCTGTATAAATGCCAGAGCGGAGAATGTTGCTAAGGCGGAAGTTTATCTTTATGAACGAAACGGGAAAAAGTTGAATGAACGGATCCATCATCCTTTCCTTGATCTGATGAAGAGTGTAAACACGTACGGACAGACATTCAGGGATATACTTTATTTAACGGTAGTTCATC
>WBZU01003233.1_pt1 | contig 10810 bp, 8 predicted proteins | sample 5204311 | NCBI WGS metagenome assembly WBZU01 (sample SAMN12344359, study PRJNA552823) | activated sludge metagenome | biome: Activated sludge suspended growth; feature: Nitrification reactor; material: Wastewater; isolation source: activated sludge from nitrification reactor of wastewater treatment... | reverse complement strand
CACGGATGCTCTGACCCTCCTTGACCCGTTTGACCGCCAGTTCCTTGAATTCGGTCGTATAGGCTTGCTTCGGTATCTTCATGTCTTGCCTTCCAAAAGTGACTCCATTTTAGGTCACCCTGGGCAGACGAAATTTCGGGGGAAGCTCACTTCCACGCGCTGACTCTGACTTTCCAAGGCCACGCCCCTCAGCCACGCTTCGTTTGAAATCCAACGCCAGATCACGAGCGACTACCTGAGTAGTTACTGGGATTGTTTGTCAATTCGGGGCGCATGGCTTGCAGTATACTGGGGTCGTTGCCGCGGCTTTCCGATCCGCGGCCTGTGCTCACACCTCTTTACTTTCCCGGGACTCCATCATGTTGCAGAAGTCTGCCTCTTTCCCTGGTATTCAGGGCCCGATCGTGACGATCGTCATGGACGGCTACGGCATTGCCAAATCCGATGTCGGCAGTGCGATTGCGGCTGCCAGAAAGCCGACCCTCGATCATCTTTTCGCCAAGCACCCGAACATCACCTTGCGCGCCCATGGCACCGCTGTCGGCATGCCTTCCGACGAAGACATGGGCAATTCCGAGGTCGGCCACAATGCCATCGGTGCCGGTCAGGTCTACAGCCAGGGCGCATCGCTGGTCGCTGACGCCATTGCCTCCGGCTCGATATGGCAAGGCGCTGCCTGGCAGCAGATCATTGCCGGAGCCAAGGCTGGCCGTGGGGTGATTCACTTCATCGGCCTGTTTTCCGACGGCAATGTGCACAGCCACATCGATCACTTACGGGCGATGATCCTGCGCGCCAGAGAGGAAGACGTGCCGGTGGTGCGGATTCACATTCTGATCGACGGGCGTGACGTTCCCGAGACCAGCGCGCTCGAATACGTGCTGCCTTTCGAGGCCTTCCTCGCAGAAATCAGCCGCGATGGCTTCGATGCCCGTATTGCCTCGGGCGGTGGCCGCATGAACATCACCATGGACCGCTACGAAGCGAACTGGAGCATGGTCGAGAAAGGTTGGCAAACGCATGTTCTTGGCAACGGCGAGCAGTACGAGAGCGCATCGGCAGCCGTGCAGGCACTGCGCGTCAAGTTGCCGGGAACGATTGACCAGGATCTGCCTGCGTTCGTCATTGCCAGTGATGGCCGACCCATCGGAACCATCGAGGATGGCGATTCGGTGATCTTTTTCAACTTCCGCGGTGATCGCGCGATCGAGATCACGCGTGCTTTCGAAGAAGCGGGTTTCGACAAGTTCAATCGCGTCCGCATGCCCCGCGTGACCTATGCCGGTATGCTCCAATACGACGGTGACCTCAAGCTCCCCAAGCGCTTCCTGGTCGATCCGCCGGCCATCCTCGATACCATGGGCGAGTGGTTTGCCAAATCCGGCATTACCCAGTTTGCCTGTTCCGAAACGCAAAAATTCGGACACGTGACCTATTTCTGGAATGGCAACCGCTCAAATAAATTTGACGGCGAGACCTACCAGGAAGTGCCCAGCGACGTAGTACCCTTCGAACAGAGACCATGGATGAAGGCTGCGGAGATTGCCGACGCCATGATCGAAGCCCTGCAGAGCGGCCAGTACCGGACCTTGCGCTGCAATTTTGCGAATGGCGACATGGTTGGCCACACAGGCAGTTTCCGTGCGGCAACGATGGCCATCGAGGCCGTGGATCTGCAACTGGCGCGCATCCTGCCGGTCGTCAAGGCGCTCGGTGGCGTGGCGCTGATTACCGCTGACCACGGAAACGCCGACGAAATGTACGAAATCGACAAGAAGACCAGGCAACCGGCACAGAACCCGGACGGATCGTTCAAGGCCAAGACCTCGCACACCCTCAATCCGGTACCGTTCATCCTTTATGACGCAGTCACGGGCGGCAAGCTGGGCCTCAGACCGTTGCCCGGCGCTGGTCTGTCGAACATCGCCGCGACGATCACCCACCTGCTCGGCTTCGAGAAGCACGCCAAGTGGGATGAAAGCCTGCTGGAGGTCGGACAGGGATAAAAGGTCAGGAAAGACCAGGCGGCGCCGGGGAAACCCACGGCGCCCAGGGGTGCGAGCGGACAGGTACCCGGTAAGCGGTCTCGGATAAGTTTTCCGACATTCACACGACGGAATTGCTCCCCGTATGGCCGCTGGAATGTCGGAAGACTTTTTGCTGACCGCTTATCCAGGGAGCCCGCACCCTTGGGATAATTGCAGTGCCGCAACGGCAATACCTTTGTCATTGATGGAGAATTCGATGTCAGTTCCAGTTTGTCTTGTGCCGGGCCGCAGCAGTCAGCGCGCCGGCCTCGCCTCGCTTCTTGCCGCGCTCATTACCGCTCTGCTGCTCTTCAGCTCCAACCTTGCGGGCGCAGCGTCAGCGCTGCAGAAGACCCAGGTGCCTGGCTATTACCGGGTGATGGTCGGCGCTTTCGAGATCACCGCGTTGTATGATGGGTACATAGATGTCGACAGCAAGCTGCTGAAAAACGCCAGCGAACAGGAGATCCGAAGCCTCCTGGCACGGATTTTCGTCAAGGGCCCGCAGATGCAGACCGCAGTGAACGCTTACCTGATCAACACCGGCCAGCAACTCGTGCTCATCGATACCGGTGCGGCCAAGAAGTTTGGCCCCTCGCTCGGCTATCTCATCGATAACCTCAAGGCCGCCGGCTACGATCCGGCACAGGTCGATGCGGTGCTGATCACCCACCTGCACGGCGACCACGTCAATGGACTCGTCACCCCCGAGGGCAAACCGGCCTTCGCCAACGCCGAGATCTGGTCGGCCAAGGCCGACAATGACTTCTGGTTGAGCAGCGAGGTTGCCGCCAAGGCACCACAGGATGCACAGCCCTTCTTCAAAATGGCACAGGACGCCGCCGCACCGTACCAGCAAATTGGCAAATGGAAGGTCTTCGCTGCCGATGGCGAGATTGTTCCCGGTATCAGGAGTGTCGCCGCTCCTGGCCACACTCCTGGACACAGCGCCTATCTGGTTGCCTCGAACGGTCAACAACTGCTGATCTGGGGCGACCTCGTGCATAGTCACTCGGTACAGTTCTCGCGTCCCGAAGTCGTCATCGAGTTCGATGTCAACAAGAAACAGGCAGTCGCCACGCGCAAGGCCATGTTCGCTCGCACGGCGAAGGAAAAGCTGCTGGTCGCCGGTATGCACCTGCCCTTCCCCGGCATTGGCCACGTCCGCAGCGAAAGGAAAGGCTACGCCTGGGTGCCGATCGAGTTCGGGCCGATCCGCGAGTAGCCCCCCCTTGCTCCCGACTGGATATTGCGTGGGCATCGCTCACCCTGTCCGCGAATGCTAGAATCGCGCTTTTTGGCCGCCTGGCCGGTTGTGACAGCCACCCCGACGCGTGCGCCAGATCAACCAGAAGACACAAGGAGCAGCGACCGATGGCTGAAGAAGGTCAGTTTTTTCGCCCGGTAAAGGATTTCTGTCAGCGCACCGTAGTGACCTGCGAACCGGATGACGCGCTGGTCGAGGTGGTCGGAACCATGCGGGAAAAGAACATCTCCAGCGTCGTGGTCTGTGAAAACCATCTGCCTAGCGGCATCATGACCGACCGTGACCTGCGCAACAAGGTCGTCGCCACCGGCACCGATCCGTCTACGCTCGCTGTCCGGGCGATCATGAACCGCCCATTGTCGGTGATTGGCGAGAACGATCTGCTCTACGAAGCCCTGTATCGGATGTCACGCGAGCGGATCCATCGTCTGGTAGTCGTCGACGGCCAGGGCAAACTCTCGGGAATCATCACTGACAGCGACATCATTCGCCTGCAATCACACTCTCCGCATCAACTGGTACTCGATATCGAGAATGCCCAAGACCTCGAAGAACTGAAAACGGTCTACACGAGAATCCAGGACCTGGTCCTTCACCTCAGCGGCAGCGGTACCAAGACGCGCGACGTGGTGCGCATGATTGCCCATCTTAACGATCAGATTCTCCTGCGCCTGATTGCCCTCATTCGCCAGAATCGCTTCTCCGACCTGCCGGAACGCTTCGCCTTTGTCGTGCTGGGTAGTGAGGGGCGCGGTGAACAGACCTTACTCACCGACCAGGACAATGCGATCATCTATGGCGACGAACTGGGGCCTGACGAGATCCGGAAGATTGAAGAGTTCTCGCAGGTGCTGATCGATTCGCTGATTGCGATTGGCATTCCCCCCTGCACAGGCGGGATCATGGCAAACAACAAGGAGTGGCGACGCAGCCTTGGCAAGTGGAGCGATCAACTCGACCGCTGGTTGCAGGCACCCACTCCGAGCCACGTCCTCAGTTGTGGCACTTTTGTCGACATCCGCACCATCTACGGCGACCCGTCCTTTGAAGAGCAGCTCAAGACACAGGTCTACAAGCACGTGCAGCGAAACGAATTGTTCCTGATGCGCATGGTCGAGAACACTCTGCGCTTTGCCCCCCCGATCGGCTGGTTTGGCAAGATCAAGGGCGAAAAGGACGGGGAGCACTCGGGCATGCTGGAGATCAAGAAAGCCGGCATCTTTGCGCTGTCCGAGGGCGTCAAGGCGCTAGCGATTCAGGCCGGCAAGCTAGAAGGCAGCACCCATCAACGCCTGGAAACGCTGCTCAGGGAGAAGGTGGTCAACAAGAAAATGCTGGCCACCATTGCCGAGAGCTTCGACTTCCTGGTCCTGATGCGCCTGCGCGGACAGGTAGAAGCGCTGAGCGAAGGGCGCAAGCCCGACAACTACATCCCGCTCGAGCGCTTGAACATGATGGAGTTCGGTAGGCTGCAAATCGCCTTGAAAGGCGTCGCAAAATTCCAGGAGTTCATCAAGGGCCATTTCAAGCTGCATCTGCTCAGATGATGACCTGGCGGCGTCATGCCAGGGCACGGTTGTCGTGTGCAACTCCCGCCTGAACGCAGGTTGTTGATAACGCATGGCATCGCAGCACGTGGACGGCTGCGTGCGCCCCGCCCACCTAAAACAGGTTCACCTCCGAATCGTCGTCCTTTTTTACGCCCGGTTTGCGTCCGCGCGCAGGCGTCGGCGGATCGCACGAGAGGCGACAACTGATGCCCTCGATCTTCCGGCCATCGATGAAGCGGGTTACCCTGCAACAGATTACATCTCCCGATGCAGCGAGCTGGGCGATCTGCTCGCGTAACTCGACAATCGGGATATTGAGCGCTTCGGCCATATCCACATCGAGTTGCTCCGCATTGGCTCTCAGGTAAGCAACAATCGTTTCGGTCATCTGACTATCCCCAAAAAATGCCTTCGCGAACTGGAAAGGTATGGCAGTTTGCGCCGCAGATTCGGTTCTGGCAATTCCTTCCAACATTCCTTCCAGTATTCCTGTCCGTTTTTACCGCATGGCGATCCCGCTGACAAGCGCTTCGCTGTCGTCTTATGCCAGCTCACGGACATACCACCGTTGCTGTGCAGTTCGCACCGACGACCAACGTGCCTCCCCTGTTCGGCAAGCGGGAAAAGGAAACGCGAACGACCTTGATGGTCGACGATTCCTGAGAAAGTTGTCGTCGTGCGGCGAAAAAAACCCCGGTGCCCGGCACCGGGTTTTACGAAAGCGGCACGCCTCGAATAAGTATCCTGAAAACAGGATCAGCAGGATTTGATCCGCTTGACTGCTGCTACCTGACCAATTGCTGCCGAACTGTCCGTCAGCAATTTGACGTCCTGGTCATCGTTCTGGCCGGCCTTCGAGAGCAGCGATTTCGCAGTCCCGACCGCGAAGTCGACCACTGGCGACAGCTTCTGGCGGCTCTTGGCGAGCGTCTCCACCAGACCGCGGCCGAGGCCACCGACCTGGCCTTCGTAGACATCGACAAAGGCATTCGACGACTCGTTGTAGATTTCGTATACACGCCGCGAGTAGGCTATCGACTGCTCGACAGCGGCCATGGCCATCGGTTGCCGTAAGGCCAGCAAGCCCGACAGGTCCCGAACCTCGGCAAGGGCGTTGAGGTTTTCGTGACCGCGCTCGGCGACGGCCCGTGCCGTTTGCAAGTTCAATGCTGCCAACTGGCCAATGCCATCCAGCGCAGTATTGACCGCTGTCATGAGCGCATCAAAAGTGGCGGCACTGGTGAATTTTTCTATCGGGTTGTACATACCATGCTCCTTGAGGTTGCGAAATATTGCCCCGGCGGGTTCGCATCACCTGAGGTCAATTGCTGCAGTGCAACGAAGACTGGATTCTAACTGTTAATGAGCGCTTGTCAAGCCTTTTGTTGCGTCGCAACATGGCTGCTCAGACCGCCAAGCTACCGGTGCCTCATCAAGCGATTCCGGCTGCAAGGAAAGGCAACGGTCATGACCGTGATGATCGGGTGTGCCGGAAACGTCATGGCCGTTAGCACCACCCAATTGCATGCGCAAGCAAGTCGGCCCAGGCGGCAAGGCGATAGCGCCACTGCCGCCGTTTCGGGTGCGAATGAAAGTGCTGGTCGAAGTCCCTTGTTCGATGGAAAGGCGTTGAGACATCGGTGATCACCCTCCCCCTTGCCGGGAAGGGAAGCCTGTTGGGACCTCCCAACACGTTCATTCACACCCCGCCGTTTCGCCGTTTCCGCGGCGCAACGGGCAGCGCCCGCCCGTGCTAGAATAGCGCCCCTTCTTCAAAGGCTTAACCCCCTATGTCCCGCGCCGTCCGCAATATCGCCATCATCGCCCACGTAGACCATGGCAAGACCACCCTGGTGGACAAGCTGCTGGTTCAGGCCGGCAGCTTCTCGGCCCATCAGCAGATCACCGAGCGGATGATGGACTCGAACGACCTCGAAAAGGAACGGGGCATCACCATCCTGGCCAAGAATCTGGCGGTCGACTATGCGGGCGTGCATATCAACATCATCGACACGCCGGGACACGCCGACTTTGGCGGCGAGGTTGAGCGGGTCCTGTCGATGGTCGACGGTGTCCTGCTGCTGGTCGATGCCGTCGAAGGGCCGATGCCGCAAACCCGTTTCGTCACCAAGAAGGCGCTGGCCCTCGGTTTGAAACCGATCGTGGTGGTCAACAAGATCGACCGCGACGGCGCGCGGCCGGACTGGGTGATTGACCACACCTTCGACCTCTTCGACAAACTCGGTGCCAACGACGATCAGCTCGATTTTCCGGTGATCTACGCGTCCGCACTCAACGGCTACGCGACACTGGATCTGTCGAAGCCATCGCCCGACATGCGACCGATGTTCGAAACCATTCTCAAGCATGTTTCGCCACCGCATGCCGACGAGATCGACGGGCCGCTGCAACTGCAGATTTCCGCCCTCGATTACTCGAGCTATGTAGGACGCATCGGGATTGGCCGCCTGCAACGCGGGCGTCTGAAGCCGGCGCAGCAGGTGATCGTGATGTACGGACAGGCTGACGGCCAGGGCAGGTTTGAACATGGCCCGCCAAAGACTGCCAAGGTCGGCCAGGTGTTCGGTTTCCGCGGTCTCGAACGGGTGCCGCTCGACGAAGCGATCGCCGGCGACATCGTGCTGGTGACGGGAATCGACGATCTCTCGATCGGCTGCACGATCACCGATCCCGAGAAACCCGAAGCACTGCCGATGCTGCGCATCGACGAGCCAACGCTGAACATGACCTTCATGGTCAACAACTCGCCTTACGCCGGCACCGAGGGCAAATTCGTCACCAGCCGCCAGATCGGCGAACGCCTGCGCAAGGAACTGCTGACCAACATGGCCCTACGTGTCGAGGAAACCACCGACACCGACAGCTTTCTGGTCTCTGGCCGGGGCGAGCTGCATCTGACGATCCTCCTTGAAACCATGCGTCGCGAGGGTTATGAACTCGCGGTCGGGCGTCCGAAAGTGATCATCAAGGAGATCGGGGGGGAGGCCTGCGAACCCTACGAACTGCTCACCCTCGACGTCGAGGAAGCGCACCAGGGAGGCGTCATGGAAGCGCTTGGCTATCGCCGTGGCGAATTGCAGGACATGTCTTCCGATGGACGGGGCCGTGTCCGTCTCGAATATCGCATCCCGGCGCGCGGACTGATCGGTTTCCAGGGCGAGTTCCTCAACCTGACCCGCGGCACCGGCCTGATGAGCCATGTCTTCGACGAATATGCGGTAGTCAAGGGAGATATTCCGGGCCGCCGCAACGGCGTCCTGATCTCCGCCGAGAAAGGCGAAGCCGTCGCCTATGCGCTTTGGAAACTGCAGGAGCGCGGACGAATGTTCACCGTTCCCGGCGACAAGCTCTATGAAGGCATGGTGATCGGTATCCACAGCCGTGAAAACGACCTGGTCGTCAATCCGATCAAGGGCAAGCAACTGACCAACATACGTGCCTCGGGAAACGACGAAGCGGTTCGCCTGGTGCCGCCGGTCGCCTTGACGCTGGAGTCGGCGGTCGAATTCATCGACGATGATGAACTGGTCGAAATCACGCCGAAGAGCATTCGCATCCGCAAGCGCCTGCTCACCGACAACGAGCGCCGCCGGGCTGCACGCGAATAGATCATAGACCCTAGATATTTCCCGGCCAGCGTGAAGGTATTATCCGGACATGCTTCGATCAGCCAACACCGAGTCAGGATAAATCGATGACCGACAGCAATTCCAGTGGCAGGCCATCCAGCCGACTGATCAGCGGCGACGAGTACCGCGACTCACTGCGCCGTTACACACCGAAGGTCTACGTCGATGGCGAACCGATCCGCGTCGGTTGCCGACGCGCCGACGCTGCAGCCGGGAATCAACGCGCTTGCCGTCAACTACGATTGAGCTTCCCCCGAAATTTCGTCTGCCCAGGGTGACCTAAAATGGAGTCACTTTTGGAAGGAATGAAATGAAGATACCGAAACAGGCCTACACGATCGAGTTCAAGGAACTGGCGGTCAATCGGATCAAGGACGGGCAGAGCGTCAGCCAGGTTTGTAAGGAACTTGGGCTGAGCGACCAGACCCTTCGCAACTGGGTTAAGGCGGCGGCGCAGGGCAAGCTCAGCGGGGCAGGTGGCAAGGTGGTGAAGCCGGAAGACATGGAGTTGTCGCGGCTGCGTGCCGAGAATCTCCGGCTCAAGCGGGAGCTTGAAATCATAAAAAAAGCAGCGGCGTACTTCGCGAAGGATGCTCTGTGAAGTACGCCTGGATTGCCGAGCAGGGAAATGCATTTGCACTCTGAGCCTCTTGCAAAACTCTCTCGTGCGAATTGCTGCGCCGCGCCATTCGCTCTCTGGGAGCGATTCTGATCGCGAGAGATGTCTCCGTGGCGGAGCGGCTAACCTGAGGGCATAGTTTTCATCGTTTGGGGCGAGCGATCTCCAGCCTTGGTCGAATGCACAGAGGCCGGAGAGGGAACACAGGGGGTCATTGTCGTAATCGCATCAGCTGATCAGCGGACAGCGCCAGGAGGCCGAACATCAGGTGGGCCATCACTTTGGTATCGCCCTTGACCCTGAGGGTCTTGCCGCCGAATTCATCCTTGAGCCGCGCGTTGCTGCGCTCGGCGGCGGTACGCTCGTTGTAGCGGATGGCTTCGGCCGGGGCGAATTCGATCTTCGCGCCACGGCGCGGATTGTGATCGATCAGGGGAACGTGGTTCAGGCTTCGGCTGTGCGCACGCAGTTCGCTGCTGCAATAGGCGGCATCCATGAGGTCGTACAGGTTGGTGACGCGCTCGGCGCTGATCAGCGACAGGGGTATGGCGGCCAGGCTGTCGTGCATCGAGGCGCTGGAGAGCAGCGCCGAAATGGGTGCGCCACAGTCGGCAGTATCGAGATGCCGCTTGTAGCCGTTCCAACTGATCTTGTCGCCTGGGGCATTGCACTTCGTGCCGCGATCACACGCCGTGGGAATCTGATCGAGCATTTGCGCCAAGGTCTGCCCGCGTTGGCGCTTGATCGGTGGCTCTTTTGCTGCCGGGCGCGCTTCGCCGCGCCGCGGCCGACCCCGTTTTCTTGCCGGTGCCGGCGTTTCTTCAGGCACCCTCGTTTCGGCAGGGATCTCTTCCGCCGGCCACAGGGCAGACTGTGCCGTGGGGGCCGGATCCACTGCGGGCGTCTTCGTCCGGGACGGGGGTTCGCGGGCTTCGATGGCCGTGCCGTCGCGACTGAGATGCCCGATCAGTTGATCCCCGAGATGTTCCTTGATGAGGGCTTCATGCACGCGTTGGCCCAGGCCCGCTTCGGCAAACTCGTCGAAGGCGCGCGAGAAGGTGGCCTCGGAAGGCAGCGTCTTGCACAGGGGGAAACCACAGAGGCGTCGCAGCGCACGGTCGATCATCAGGCGCTCAATCAGCCCCACCGTGGTTGCCAGCCCCCACACCGCCTTGGCGACAAAAGCGTTCGCCAGCCACGCTCGTTCGAAGGGCGGCCGCCCCACGCCACACCACGACGTCCCCGTGAATTCCTCGATGCGAACCCATTCCAGCGTGTGGATCACCTTCTCCAGTTTCGGTGTCAGCGAACCCACTTGCTCCTCCAACTCGGGCAGCAACTCGTGCTGAATCACGTTCCACCGTTGCATGATCTGTTCGCGTTGGGTAGTATCCATCTTGCGGGCGTTATGATGTTGGTCTCGATAACCTTATCATGCCAGAAGTGGCCGCCCGCGTCTTCCGCTGTCGCTCCAGCCCCGAAAAAAAATCAGCCCCGCACTGCGAGTTTTGCAAGAGGCTCCACTGACCGAAATGTGCGACGTGCTCGATGTCAGCATCAGCGGCTATCGTGCCTGGAAGAGTGGCGGCAGGCCGGATCGTCAGCGCCTGACCGACCGCCAGATGCTGGCGCTGATCCGCTCGATTCATGTCTCGAACTCAAAGGAGCCTACGGCAGCCCGCGCATGACGCGCGAGT
>WBZU01003232.1_pt1 | contig 10810 bp, 9 predicted proteins | sample 5204311 | NCBI WGS metagenome assembly WBZU01 (sample SAMN12344359, study PRJNA552823) | activated sludge metagenome | biome: Activated sludge suspended growth; feature: Nitrification reactor; material: Wastewater; isolation source: activated sludge from nitrification reactor of wastewater treatment... | reverse complement strand
AACTCTACCAACGTGAAACCATGACGCTTTTTCATGACACAAAACCTCCGACACCCAATCAGATGAAAACAAAAAACAAAATGAAATCAATTTTACTTTTTGCAGAAATACTAATCATTAATTCTGCAATTGCACAAACACCTTCATTTCAATGGGCAAAAACCTTTGGAGGAAATTATTATGAAATATGTAACGATGTTGCAGTAGATGATTCTGGCAATGTGTACACCACTGGTTACTTTTATCAGTCAGTTGATTTTGACCCCGGAGTCGGAACTTATTCACTTAGTAATTTTTCAGCCAACAATGCATTTGTAAGTAAATTAGACCATAACGGAAATTTTATTTGGGCAGTGCCACTCAATTCGTCTGGTGATAACGAAGGAAATAAAATTTCCATTGATCATCACGGAAACGTAATCATAGCAGGTGTTTTTCATTATATTGCCGATTTTGACCCAAGCATAAATAATTATGATTTAACAGCAGTTGGAGGTTCTGAAATGTTTATTTGGAAATTATCACCACAGGGAAATTTGATATATGCCAAGCAGTTTGCCGGAATAGGCAACGAGTTTGTACATTCATTTGAATTGGATGAATACGATAATATGTATTTAACAGGATTGATGAGTTTAGATTCTGTTGATTTTAACCCTGATTCAGGTACACACTTTCTACAGGGTGTTAACACAGCTTCTGGTTTTATTTGCAAGCTGAACCCGCAATGCCAGCTCAATTGGGTAAAGCCGTTAAATGGAACAGCCACATCGTTGCATATATCAAATACACATACTAACATAAACAATCAATTTGTAGTAACAGGCTATTTTAATCATTCTGTAGATTTTGATATGGGCTCAGGAAATTATACACTTACCGCATCCGGCAGTTTTGGTGATGAAGACATTTTTATTTCCAGCTATGATACAGCAGGAAATTTTAATTGGGCTAAAGAAATAGGATACTGGTATAAAGATTTCGCGACAGGTATTACCTGCGATACTGCCGGTAATATATACACATCAGGCACTTACAGCAACACCGTTGATTTTGATCCAGGTGCTGGTACATCCACATTAGTTGGTCCCGGTAATTTTACAGTAAAGTTAAATTCAATTGGTAATTTTATTTGGGTTATACCTTATGGAGGAGGGCCAATAAAAATGGATGATGCAGAAAATTTAATTATCTCCGGTGTTTTTCAAAACACAAGAGATTTTGACCCAGGAAGTGGAGTATATAATTTACATTCCGCAGGCAATGACGATGATTTTATACTTAGCATAAGCACCAACCATAATTTTAATTGGGTAGCAAGTGTTGCTGGTTATGGCGTAGATTTAATACAAGGGATAGAGGCAAAAAGTAATGCTGTATATGCAGTGGGTGCTTACCAGTACTCTGCTGATTTTAATCCGGACACTACTCAAACTTTTTTGATACCCGTAGTTGGTGATTTTGATGCTTATGTTGTAAAACTTGGAAACCCAAATATCATAACAGAAACTGAAAACATTGCTCCCGAAAATAGTTTCCAGTTATTTCCAAATCCGGCAACCAACATAGTATTTATTCAGTCAACCGAAAAACTAAAATCAATCAACTGCATAAATTATTTAGGCCAAAAAGTTGAACTAAAACTATCTTCTAATTCGCTTGATATATCAGTACTTTCAGAAGGTCTTTATTTTTTATCCGTTACAAATGAAAAAGGAACAACAACTCGCAAACTAATTGTAAACCGCTAACAGAAAGACAAACAACTGCTCATAACATAAGATTTATGAAATAAAAAAAAGGGGGGGCGACCTGCCAGTATGAAGTTTCAAGCATTTAATAACGTTTGTCGCGGGGCGAAAGAGACGAGCTTTTAATCCCCCCTTTTTTTTACTTCATAAATCTTTCAAACGTTATGTGCCATTTTCCGGAGACGATATGAGACCATTAATTTTCATACTAGTACTAACTCTTTTGACTTTTGTTTCGTTCGGACAGGACAGGAAAATCACTTTACAAATCGACACTTTAGTTCAAAACAACTACAATAATTTTTCAATCGGTTTGACGGGACAATTTTTTGGCAACTACCCTCTCATAATTGAAGATTCGACCTACATTAAAAGGACCGATAGCTATCCGAATCTTATTTGTCCTTTAACACTCAAGACGGACACCACAAATATTCAAATCTCTATTGACAACGGAGGCGGTTATATTCTGTTGATTGGTGCTTACCAGTCAATAAAAGACACGTTAAAAATTAATAAGGTAGTAGTTTATAATAACTGTTATAATGACACCTCATTTACTCGAATTGACTATTTCGCATACAATCAAGACAGCTTGACAACGAAATATCTCAAATCAAAGTTCTCATGGAAACCTATAAAAAAGAACTGCAAGACTAGTCCATTGTTTGAGACTTCCTATAAAATAAATGGCGTTTCTTATCTCGTTTCAACTAAAATACAAGACGACCAAACAGAAGTTACAACCTTCCATGGTTACAAGCCAAAAAAATATTCGCGCGACCCAGACAACTACAAAGGTAAAGTGACTTACTTTCACGGACAGACAACAACATTTAAATACATTAATGTGACGACCCTAAAATTAAAAAACGGCACATAACAGCGTGCAAGCGAGATGTCTTATTTTGGGGGATAGAAGGTGAATTAACTTTTTACCTCGCTCCTACTACCTGCAATTAAAAATATTGCAATATACTTTTCGGTTGAAATTTGTTTAATTTTATTGCAATATTTTTGACGACAAGAAAGTGCTACGAAAGCCCAAAATAAAACACCTCGCCTGCACGCAAACCGTTATATGCAAAGGGCTTATAAAGTTTGCAGCCAAGCGACGTTGAACCAAATTTGCATTTTAATTTGACAGTTGGCTAGACAATTTGCGTGACAATTGTGCTGGAACTTTTGTAACTAGACAAACGAATTTTTGACTTTACATTCACTCGTTGAAATACGCTTCGTGACATTTCTTCTCGACAATTTTCTTGACAGTTCAGTTGCTTAGTACTATTGATGTAGACAAGCACAATTACTCTGACTGAAATCAAACTTTACGGAAAGCAAATTTGTTTAAGCATGCAGTAAATTCTAAAGTGTGTGCGGAAGCCCTCAGCATATAACAGCAGCTACCAGATAAATTTTATTTTGGGCGGGCTGTAGGTCAATTAACTTTTGATGCCTGTAATAAATTTCTGCAAGGAAAATATTGCAATATGAATTTCGGTCAAGATTTTTTTTAACTTTATTGCAATATTTTTTGACGACAAGACAGTGCCACGAAAGCCCAAAATAAAATCCATCTGGTAGCTGCAGACCGTTAGCGGCAACTCTATGACGACACTGCAACTTTCAACCAACAGACATAAAATGAACAGACCGAAGAATAAAACTATACTTTTACCGTTACATAGACAACATTGAAAAAAGCAGTCAACATATTTCTTTTAGCGTTTTACTCATTCGGGACTTTCTGTTTGCCGTTGGGTGACTTTTCGGTGCTGCAAGACATTCCCGAAATGTATCGTCACTGCAAAGCGACAGAGGATAAGGACATGACACCTCTTGACTTTATCACCGACCATTTAGTAAACATTGACGGACTGTTTGACAAGCACGATAAGGGAGATGAACAAAAACCACATACGCCATCGCCAACTCAACATCACGGACAAGCACAGGTTACTTTCATTACCTACTTTGCATTTTCAATGGCAATTTTTCACCCGATTGTAATTAAACCTGCAATGCCAACATTGAACTTTATTAAGTCAGACTACATTAGCAAAATTTTCCGCCCCCCAATAGTTTAGTTGTTTTATTTCCTGTAAGACACAAACTTTGTTTGTGCAATTAGTCATTTATTTCAAACAATTAAATATTTCAAAAAATGAAAAAAGTAATTTATTTGCTACTTACAGTAGCACTAATGAGCAATGCGGCATATGCTCAAAAAATATCTGCCGATAAAGTTCCTGCTGCCGTTACTTCAGCATTCAAAGCAAAGTTTCCAACCATAACTAAAACTAGTTGGGAAATAGAAAATACCAACGAGTATGAAGCTGGTTTCAAATTGAATGGCGAAGAAGTTTCTGCCAACTTTGACAAAACAGGAAAATGGTTAGAAACAGAAACCGAAATAAAAGTTTCTGCTTTGCCGGCTTCTGTTCAATCAGGGTTAAGCAAAGATTTTGCAGGTTTCAAAATAAATGAAGCAAGCAAAATTGAGAGCGTAAAGAACGGAAACTGTTTTGAAGCCGAGATTGAAAAAGGCGAAGAAACTTTTGATGTTCTGTTTACTGCTGACGGTAAAATGTTGAGCAAAACAAAAATGGAGAAAGAAAAGGGAGACAAAGATTAAGTACAAGTAAAGAAGCACCGCTAACGCGGTGCTTCTTTTTTTTAATTTCAAATAACATGACAACAGAACAACTAAATAAAGTTGCTAAAATCACTTTGATATTTTGGCTCATGAAAATTGTTGCCATAACACTTGGCGAAACGCTTGGCGACTTTCTTTCTATTACTTTGAATTTGGGTTATACCATTGGCATTGCAATTACGCTTGCGTTTTTCTTGGTTGTGTTGCTTGCTCAACTCTTAGTAAGGAAATATATTCCTGTTATTTATTGGTTGGTCATTGTCGGCACAACAACTTTAGGAACTGAAATCTCTGACTACATTGACAGAACTCTGCACCTTGGTTACACTCTTGGAACTATTGCATTGGTGAGTTGTTTAATGCTCACTTTGATTTTGTGGTTTCGCAAATACAAGAACCTTGAAGTTTTCCCAATCACTGACAAGCAAAAAGAAATTTATTATTGGACAGCAATTCTTTTCTCAAATAGTCTGGGAACTGCTTTCGGAGATTTTCTTGGCGACTATTTCGGACTGAGTTATATGCAAGGTGCTTGCGTAACAGGAGGAGTAATTCTTGTTGTTGTGCTCCTTCACTCTCTCACAAAAATCAATCACATCATTTTGTTTTGGGTTGCATTTATTTTCACCCGACCATTCGGAGCAACATTTGGCGACCTGCTCACAAAACCTTTGGACAAAGGTGGATTGCATCTTGGCACATTAAACTCATCACTAATTTCAGTTGGTGTAATGATTGTTCTTGTTTACATTGCTCACCGACAACATAAATTAAACGGACATGATTGAACACAGAAGAAGAGCAGCCGCTAACAGCACCTACAAGAAATTGGCGGTTCAGTGGTTAAATAAACATTTGTGCTTCGTATCAAGTTCATTGGTGGCAGACAGTTTTCGTCTCCGAAATCGCCAACTTCTTGTAGCTGCAAACCGTTATGTGTAATGGGGTCGGGGAATTTTTTTTGGTATTTTCATTTTGAAATAAAATAACTTTTGGATTAGAGAAATTAGAATGAAAAAAATAGCTTTATTTTCAGTAGCATTTCTCGCTCTATTAATTTCGACAATTTTTATAAAAACTTATTTTGCTGTTAAAATAAATGTTGACGCAAGTGAAATCCTTATTGACAAGTTTACTGGTGACAAATATTTATTAGACAAAAATCGAATTTTCATAGAAGCTTTTGACAAATCTGGAAAATCAATCTGGAAGACAAATCCAAGAATTGACGCTCGATTAGGCGAATACAGAGAAAAAAATCCCACTATTACATATTTTCACTTTTATATTGACAGTGCATTTGAAGCTAAAGAAGTTATTGGAATTAGTTATTCAAATTCACAATTTGGATACATAGACAAATCCAATGGAAAATTTCAATTTCTAGGACAAGATTAATAACTTGGAGGACACTATTAGAATTGCGCGAATGGAAGTACGCTCGTGACCCCACTACACATAACAGCTAGCAAGCGCAATGTCTTATTTTGGGTGGACTGTAGTTATGCTAAAATACAGAGCTCGCAAAAAGTTTGTGCAAGTAAAAATATTGCAATAAAGTTTTCGGTAGAAATTTGTTTAATTTTATTGCAATATTTTTTACGAAACAGAAGTGCTCCGAACCCAAAATAAAACACTGCGCCTGCTAGCAAAACGTTATGGGCAAGTTTAAACGACACAGAGGACAGACCAAAGAGTCAAAATAATATTATACAATTGTTTTTTGACTATTTGACAAATCCTTAACTTTACAACTCAAAAATGGAGACCAGCGACCATTAAAAACGGGGCGAAACCGAAAAGCCAAACGAGTAGGAACATAAAAGAATGTAATGAAAAAATTAATACTTTTAACATTAACTTTGGTTTCAATTTTATCGGCCAATGCTCAAACGTGGACTAAAATATCCACTAATTTCGACTCTTTATGGACAAGTTCTGTAAAGTATTTCAACAAAGGAGACACTTTGATTTATTATGGTAGTACAACTGGAACTGGTTCTTTTAATGCAAAAAGATTTTATGTCTCAACAAACGGAGGGCAAACCTTCACAAGAGACTTCACAGCTTTAGACGCCCTAGGTTATACACCAATTACGGGTCTACCAATTAATAATATGATTATTGGATTCCAAAATATCCCTAATGATGGCTCTTACGCTTTTCAAGGAATAAATAACTGGACTAGTATTTTACCACAAGGAATAGGGATTTACGGAGAAGTGAATTCGGGTACTTTATTATGGAACGCAGGAAGTGGAAACACCACTCTTCGAACAATGACAACTTCAGGTAGTAATTTAACTGTTGTAGCAAGCGGAAGTAATGGCATTGATTTGGTTTGTTCATACAATAAAGGCAACCGATTATTTTTAGGTGGTGGCACTAATAACGTAATTAAGTATGTTGACAATGGAAATTTTGCGAATATTCTAACAGGTACAATAGCTTCACAAGGAAGTGGCAGTGATGTTGTTCGTTTCTTTGAGGCTGGAGCAAATCTTTTTGCTGTTGTTGACGCTGGCAATAATAAATTATTTAAAAGCACCGACAATGGAGTAACATGGACATTAGTAAATACTACTTACGTTAATAGTGGAAATACAACTCCTCTCACAAGTTCATTTATAATTGGTACTCCCAATGGAAATATATTCTTTTTAGAATCAAGTACAGGCACATCTGATAACGTATTTTTAAGTACTGATGGTGGATTAACTGCTGTAAAAATTCCAAATGGACTGCCTACAAATGGAATACATATTGGCCCTACAATTGGAAAAATACTTACCAATGGTAATAAAGTTTGGTATCAAGTATGTGCAGCAAATACAGTTGATTTTGTAAGAACTGACACTTCCATTGCAGGACTTTATGTTTTCAATAGTAGTTCAACAGGTATTGACCAATTAGTAAAAGATGACATGTTTTCTGTTTATCCAAACCCTACTGCCAATTCTATCTTAATTAAAAGTCATTTGTCAATTTTAACTTATCAAATCACAAACACCCTTGGACAATTGATAAAATCCGACAAATTTACTAACCAACCAATAGACATAAGTAATTTGAAGAATGGAATTTATTTTATAACGCTAACTACTTCAGACAATAAAATAGTTTCAAAGAAAATATTAAAAGAGTAATAAAAACCAGCCCATAACAGCACCTACAAGAAATTGGCGGTTCAGAGGTTAAATGAAGCTTTGTGCTTCGTATCAAGTTCAGTGGTGGCAGACAGTTTAGTGCTTCGAAATCGCCAACTTCTTGTAGCTGCAAAACGTTAGCAGTAATTGTTTCCAAAAAATCATAAATTCAAGAATCCAACGCAACGAATTAAAAAAATAATGACAATAGCAACCACTTCAAACCAAAAGGATTTTAAGAACTTTTACAAGTCGTATTACCTAACAAAAAACTTAACAGCTAAGAAAATATTTGCAGTTATATTTTGTTCATTCTTAATTAGTTTATTTATCGGAGATATTAATATTGAAGGCGTTTTGATTTTTCTTGTGAAATATGTTGGTATTGGTCTGCTTTTTTATTTCACTTATTTACTTATCCCTTATTTTATGAGCTCCAATATTCATAAATCAATAATTGGAAATGGAATAATAACGCTCGATGAATCTGGTATAAAATTCGAGTTTAATGATGAAATTGTTTTAAGGAAATGGCATAGCATCAAATCCTCCGACAAAGTCAATGATTATTTATTCATCATGCTATATGACAATACCACTTATTTAATTCCTACAAAAAGTTTTCCATCAACAAATGATGAGTTAAATTTTATAAGCACAATACATTCTGAAATTATCAAAGTCCGAGGGCAACTAGCTGTTCCTCGCTCAGCTAAACCACCTTACTTGGTTGGACTAATTGGTTTAATTCCAATAATCGGTGCATTCGTTGGCTTAGTGTTAATAATGTTTGGGATTTTTCAATACAAAGACAAATGGCTTGTTATTATTGGAAGTGCTGGTATTCTCTTTTCAGTTATCCTTTACTCAACATTATTTTACGAAATGAAAAACAATGACACAGTTCATAGTGGTTTCTCTAAACTATCACAAATTCAATTAAACAGCTTAGTGAAGGAAATAGAGTTTTACAAACTACAAAATGGAAATTACCCGGCCAACCTGGAAGAGATAAAAAGTGACGCTTTTTCAGGAATTACAGATCCAATACAATTAAATCAAGGACGCAAAGACAATATAAATTATTACTATGAAAAAATCAATAACCGATATAAATTGTTTTCTTTAGGTTTTGATGGGCTAGCCAATACAAATGACGACATACATCCGACACTAACATCAGACACTAGCAAAATAGGATTAATTACTAATTGATTGTCTTTGCGTGACAGAAACAACAACTGCTAACAGCGGCTTAGCGCAATGTCTTATTTGGGGCGTACAGAAGGTCTACTAACGGATTACCTCGCTCCTACTTCCTGCCTGAAAATATTGCAACATACTTTTCGGAAATAATTTGTTTATTTGTTGCAATATTTTTTACCAATCGACACTGCTACGAAAGCCCCAAATAAAACACCGCGCCAAGCAGCAACACGTTAGCCGTAAAGGGTTCTGACTACTAAATACTTTTTCCTAGCTTTTATCTTTTCCAGTTTTGTCGCTAGACAACCTAATTGACAATAATAATTATTATTAATTTTATTTGTAAAAGAATCTAAAATGTTAAGACTGTGTTACCGATTGCTGCCGTTTATTCTTTGGAATTGTTGGATTTCCATAGCAGATGGCCAAGATGTCCAAAATGATACAATAATTTTACTTAAAGCCTTTAAGGAGGTTACTTTAAAAGAACAAATTGTTTATGTTGAAAATTTAGCTTCGATGAAAGGGGTATTTAAGCAACTCCCCAAAATAATTAAAAATGGAAAAATTGAAAATACTGTAAAAGGCCCTTATGCAAATACAATAGTTTTATCAAAAGATGAACAAAAATATATTATTGCGAAATTAAAAAGTGACAATGATATACCAGACAGCTACTTTCCTAAAGGTAAAAGAATATTAGCGGATAGCATATGGGAATACTTAGACAAAGAAAACGAGGCCAGAAATAATAAAATTTCCGAAGCAATTATGACAAAAGATACAATTGCTTTAATTAATTTGAAGTATGACTATTCTTGGGTTTTTTGTTTTAAGACACCAATTTATTTTCGAGAAAATTCGTTTTGTTTAATTTCTTACGTTGCTTGGTGCGGAAAATCTTGTGGAAGAAAAGAAGCTAGCTTTTATAAAAAAGAAAACGGTCAGTGGAAGAGATGGCTCATTTTCTCAGAAGGCGATTTTTAAATCTGTTCAAAAATCAGGATTAAGATTGATAGACCATATTCTGAACTCGGACGTGAAGGTAGGGACGTGAACCCTCTACGCCTAACAGCGGCTTTGCGCAATGTCTTATTTGGGGAGGACAGAAGGTGAATTAACTTTGAAGCTCGAATAAAGTTTCTGCAAATAAAAATATTGCAATATAGTTTTCGGTAGAAATTTGTTTAATTTTATTGCAATATTTTTGCGAATGTGATGCGCTCCGAACCCCAAATAAAACACTGCGCAAAAGCCACAAACCGTTGGCCGCAAGCGTAGAGAACCGACACGACAACAACAAACAGACTCGAAAGCAACCAAGCAGACGAATTCAAACAAATCTCTTGGACGACTTTTATTCGGTTGACATTTTCGCTGTTCCTTGACACTAAAGTGGACTTTGGCGACACACGAGCCGACCCAAAAAAAATTAAAACACCCCACCGCACAAAAAATAAAATTCTTTGCCTACCCCCATTGGCACATTTGGGTTTTGCCCCTACCCTCAAACCCATCCCACAAGCAAAACCCAAAAGAGCCAATTTTTCCTACCCACATTTAAAAAATTATCTTAACTTTGGACAATTATTGACAAGTCTAATTTAAGTCCATTGAATACATTAGGTCAAATACTAAGAGAACACCGTGAATCAAAGAGTTTGCTGCTTCGACAAGTGGCAGCAGCTATGGAAATGGACACGGCATTGTTAAGCAAATTTGAGCGGGACGAAAGAAAACCGAACAAAGAACAGGTGCTTGCTTTTGCAAAGTATTACAACGTGAATGCTGACGAATTGCTTTTGGCATGGTTAAGCGATAAAATAGCCGGAGAAGTTCAAAATGAAGACCTTGCTAAAGAGGCTTTGAAAGCTGCCGAAAAAAAAGTTGAACTTTTTAAAAGGAAGAAAAAATGAACGGAGAATCACTGAACATATTACAAGACAGATTAGAAAAACTAAAATCAGATTTTCCTGAAATTTTCACGGAAGGAAAAATTGACATTGAAAAGTTTAAAGCAACTTTTACTGACGATATTAATTTTAATA
>WBZU01003231.1_pt1 | contig 10816 bp, 5 predicted proteins | sample 5204311 | NCBI WGS metagenome assembly WBZU01 (sample SAMN12344359, study PRJNA552823) | activated sludge metagenome | biome: Activated sludge suspended growth; feature: Nitrification reactor; material: Wastewater; isolation source: activated sludge from nitrification reactor of wastewater treatment... | reverse complement strand
ACGTTTGTCGGCGCCTTCGGCCGCGGCGATCTTGCATTCCAGCTCGACCAATGAACTCAATTCTCGATGCGTTTGCGTCGGTATGCGCACCACGCCCACGATGCGCGATTCGCCCTCGCCGACTTCTTCCTCGGGACGCGTTACGTCAAATCGCTCCGGGCATGACAATCGCAAGCTCGTGCCCAAGAGCAGCGCGCTCGAAGGACGGGCAAACAAGTCATATTCGAATATCGTGTCCGCCTGCGGCAAAAACTTCTGATATGCCTCGGCATTCACATCCGAGACGAATACACTCCGATTCGCGTCCGCCGCGAAATACTTCGTATTGGGCGGTAACGACGGCGGCATTACGCATATCGTCGTCCGATGCGCTTGCGACGCTGCCGGCGATTCCGGCACCTCCGGCGACATGCATCCCGCTGAAAACATGACGAGCAGCGCAATTCCCCCAAATTGCAGCGACAACACAATGACAAGCACACTGCGTAAAAAACGTTGCCATAGCGCGACGCGATGCTTCATGGGCGCATGACAACAGATGCCGCGGAAGCGGGGCAAGTTTTGCACAGTTGAAAATTTGCCCGGCGCGACTGGTGGAATTGCACGGTGGTACCCTGCGCGTACAAAGCACCAAAGGTGAAGGCACCAAGTTTGAAACCGTTCTATCCATTGATGAACGAGCCTCCAAAATCGTCGCGGTATCGCCATCCGGCCCGCAGGACCGCGGATGCGTCGCGGGAGCCGACGAATACTTGGCCAAACCAATTGTTTTGAAAGATTTGGGAATGATTCTGCGTCGCGCCGCAATGGCAATCGGCAAAGCATGAGACCCGGAAATGGGCGTGATGGGAATCGGATGACGCCAAGCGAAGCGCGAGCATCAATCGATTCGGAATGATCGGCGCATGATGACGGGAGAGCCTTGAAAAGCAGGCACCGATACGCCGCGCATGATGCGAGCAATGCAAGCGCCTTGCGAAATACCGGAGTGTGAGCCAGACATGAAATCACCTGGAAGAATTACGGCCGACATCCTCGTGGTCGACGACCACCCACACAACCTCGAAGTCTTGCGTACGGTTCTCGAAGCCGAAGGGCATCGAGTACACGTCGAACAGGATGGGCCCTCGGCCTTGCGGGCTGCGGAAAGCATGGCTTTCGATCTTGCGTTGATCGACATTCGCATGCCGCAGATGGATGGGTATCAGGTCTGTGAACACTTGAAGAGCGACCCGCACACGCGCGACATCCCGGTTATTTTTCTGAGTGCCCTGGACGACACGTCGAACAAGGTGCAGGCGTTCGACAGCGGAGGCGATGATTACATCGTCAAGCCTTTCAAAGTCATGGAGGTCATTGCGCGGGTGAACAACCAGTTGCGTTATGCCGCCATGCACCGCCAGGTACAGGCGAAAAACGATGAACTTCGGAAACGCAACGCCGAATTGTTGCGAACGAAAGGACCGGAAGTTCGCGCTTTGACCCCCGGCGGAACTCCTCTCGCGTTCTTGCGCGATCGCGACGCCATCGATTTGTTCGACGGCAAATACCAACTCGAAGAAGTCATCGGTCACGGAGGGTTTGGCGAGGTACGAAGAGCCCGTCATGTCGTTCTTGGGCGGGCGGTGGCGATCAAGATCATTCGTCCCGGTCAACCATTGACGTCCGCCGATGCCGCGCGTGTTCGTCTCGAGGGCATGAGTGCATGTCGGGTCGAACATCCGAATGCCATTGCCATTTGGGATGCGGGAGTGACCGTGCAAGGGGTCATTTACTTGGTGATGGAGCTGCTTTCGGGTCATTCGCTGCGCACGGAGCTTGCCAAACACGGCAGGCTCCCCGTCATCCGCTGTCTTTCCATTGCCCGTACGATTTGCGACGTACTCGCCGCCGCGCACGCAGCGGGTGTCATTCACCGCGATATCAAGCCTGACAACATCTTTCTTCATGTTCCGCGCGAGGGAGAAGAGGTTGTCAAGGTCGTCGATTTCGGCATTGCCAAACTCATTGGCGAATCGACCAGCGCGCCGGTGACCATGGATGGTCAGATGATTGGAACCCCTGAATACCTCGCGCCGGAGCGATTGCTTGGCCGGACGTACGACGGCCGCTCCGACATCTACAGCCTTGGTTGCATGATGTATGAAATGCTCGCCGGCAGGGTACCGTTTATTGCGAGCAAGGAAGTGCCGTGGATGGTGGCCACGCATCATGTCGGGCGGGATCCCGAATCTTTGCAGCGAGTTGCTCCCGACGTACCATTCGACGTTGCGGTGCTCGTTCATGAAGCGCTCACCAAACAGCCGGAAAATCGCCCGTCGGCCACCGCGCTGCTCATCATGATCGAGCGAGCTTTGTCCAAACTCACGAACACCGAGCCCGATCCCGCACCTTCGGAGGATGATCGAATCGTCGCCAACAACCTCGAATCTCCGACGATCCACGTGCGTTTGGATCCGGACCGAGTGGGCGGTGAAAAGTCCAAGAGGCAATAATCCGCCTTCGCCGTTTCGCTTGGTCGATTGGGTTTGTCAAAGCTTCATTTGCGGCATTTCTCGGCGCAGCCGGCCGTTCGAACCGCGGTTTGACGCCACGGTGCCAAAAAACCGGCATTGTCGAGCAACGCTTCGAGACGTCGGGGGACGTCATCCAACGCGACGTGCCGCGCAATCAAATGCCGTGTTGAGCGGGGAGGATGATGCGGGGGTTGCGCTATTGAGCAATTTTTTGCGGGAGTGCACAACCGGTTGCCAGGTTGGGCAAAATTCAGGCTTACAGCCAAATCAGATCGCTTGTCGTAATGGATGCGTTTCTGCGGGGCCCACGTGCATCGAACAGCGTCGCCGATTTGTCGTATCGCTCCGGAATGAAATACGCCCGCATTCACCACAAACGGACATGCGTTCGTAGTAGGTGCGTTGATTCGACAGAATATGGGCGCCGAGCAATGTCAATAGAATGCCGCTCAGGCGATCATCCGGGCGCGGTCGGACACGCCAAGCGGGTTTTCCATTGACCTGGGCATTGTAAATACGGCCGGTCACCATCAAAAATGCGAGAAATCGATCGTTCGGCGGGTTTTCGAGCATTCCGGAAAGCACGGTGGAGACTTCCTTCCGGGCCACTTCGAGGACCCGTCGAAGCGCGAGCTCCTGCGATTGCCGCCGGGTTTTCGTTGCTCCCAAATACACGGTTCCGACGCCGTGTTCGAAGACCCGAGTCGGCGGGCGCATGTATCCCGGCCGAACGACGTTCTCGTCAAACCAAACAATCAAATCTTGCACCGTCATCGAAGCATTGACGGCACATTCCAGCAATTCGAGAACGCCCACGAGCGTTTGCTGGTTGCCGTCGGTACCGCTGACGATGGTGGCGATGGCGCCCTGCTCGAAGTGCTCGCGTTTTGCCGTGTTGATTGCGGAAAACGGTGCGCTCTTGCCATGACCGGCGTCCTGGATGTCATCGTTATCGAGATCGTAGGGGAAATGTTTCGCGTTGTGCATGTCAAACTGGGAATGCATGGGTTATGCCAACAGGCTGTCATTCTATCCACGGCCGGCATCGGACTTGCTCGCGGTCAATCGAGTCATGGTTGACGAAGTCATTACAATTTGCGAATCTATGACAGGACCACGGGTCGGGTAAACGGGGGGCGAATGAACCTCGAAGATCAACATCCTTCTTCTTTTTCGTCTCTGGCGCGACGGCCGATTTCTTTGGCCGACGCGGTCGAGGCGATGGTCGATGCCGTCATCGTCGTGGATGCTTCGGAAAGTATCGTGTGGCTGAATGGTTGTGCCGAGCGTCTCTTTGGTTTTGCGCGATCGGAACTGCTCGGTCGTTCGTTTCGAGCGTTCGTGTCGGAAGGCATCGATGCCGGCGACGGCATTTTGACGGGTGGCCCGTTGGACGGCGGTGCTGTGCAATGGCAGAGTCCCGGATGTCCCGTTGCCGCATCGCGGCGTCGTTTGAATCAAGCGCGAATTTCTTGTAAAAATGGGGATACAAAATCCGTCGATGTTCACGTGAGCCCCGTATTATTGGGCGACACGACGGTGGAAATCTGCGCATTGCGCCCCATTGCGGCAATTCGTGGAAACGAACGCGCGGCGACACTGCTCAATGAATATGCGCACGCCGTAGCGGCGGTGGCCGAGGCGGTCGATGATGCCGTGCTCATTTCCGACGCCGATCTGAGCGAATCCGGTCCGCATATTCTATTTGCCAATGCCGCATCGTTGAAGATGCTGGGTTATCAGCCCGCCGAAATGATTGGAAAAACGCCGGCAATCCTTCAATCGCCGCCGATGGAACCGGCGCAGCTCGTCGAGATCCGTTCGGACCTCGCTAAGGGACAAACCTTTCGCGGTGAACTGACGATTCCGCATAAAGACGGTTCGCCGTTACGGCTTCAATGTGTCATTGTTCCCGTTCCGGACCATGAAGGTAAGCCGACGCATTTATTTTCGAGAATTCGAGACATCACAGCCGAGTATTCGCGAATGCGCGTCATTCGAGAAACGCAGGAATTTTTGCGGGCGACGCTCGATGCGATCTCCGCGCACGTGGCCGTGATTTCTCCTTCGGGCTCCATTCTCGCGGTCAATGAAGCTTGGATGGCGTTTGCCCGCGAAAATGGATTGCCCAATGCGGACTTCATCGGCACGAATTATTTCTCGGCGGCTTGTTCGTCACGATCGCACTCATCGAATTCATTTCATTCCTGTTGTTGTTCCTTGGACGCGAACGAAGACGCGGAATGCGCGCTAGTGGGGCTCCAAGCCATCATTGCCGGGACCGAAGACCATTTTTATATGGAATACGAATGCTCTTCTCCCACGGAAAAGCGTTGGTACAGTTTGCGCGGCAGCCCATTCCGAGAGCCGCCGCCGCGTCGCGCTTTGGTCGCGCATACGGACATTACCGAACGCAAACGAGCCGAGGAGCGCTTGCAACGCCAATTCGAAGGGCAACTTCTGATTTCGGAGTTTTCCAAGCGGTTCATCGATTTGCCCAACGATGGGGCCGAATCGGTCGTGTCGGAGATGCTCGACGCGATCGGCTTATTTCTGGCGGCGGACCGGACGTACGTCTTTCAGCTCGAACAGGACGGCGCAACCTTGCGCCACGTCTATGGTTTTTCCCAGCCATATCTCCCTGAACATCTGCAATTCTCCGTCGAATCGTGGTGGCGGAGTATCAATGATTCGGCGCCGATGAGACATGACGACTACGTGACCATCATGTTGGAAAATCTCGGCCCCGAACAGAAGTTTTTCATGACAACCATCGACGCGCTCGAGGAAAATTCGCGGGTCCGCCGGCTGCTCGCCTATCGAGGAATAAGGTCCATGATGGCGGTTCCGATGGTCGAAGGCACGCGCGTAACGGGTTTTCTGGGCGTCGACACGATTGAAAAGGAACGCGCGTGGTCGGAGGACGATCGGGCTTTTTTGCAGTCGGTCGTCGAACTGCTCACGACGGCGACGTCCCGGTGGCGTGCGGAAGAGCTATTGCGCAATATCGTCGAAGGCGTATCGGCCTCGGCGGACAATACATCTTTTCTGAGCGTGCTCGTCGAACAGATTTGCCGCGGGCTCCAAGTCCATTATGCCTTCATTGCCGAGCTCGTCGGTCATGGCGAAGCGCGCACGCTTGCATTTGCCGGTCCGGACGGGCCGATCGAGCATGCGGTGTTGTCGGTGGCCGGAACGCCGGCGGTGGAAATCGTCGAACGGGGTGGGCAATGGATTTATCGCAAAGACGTACAGGCGACGTTTCCGGACGATGAAATGCTGGCGCGATTCGATATCGAATCGTACGCGGGGGTGCCGCTTTGCGACACGACCGGTCGAGTGATCGGGTTCATGGCGGTCATGCACAGGAGGCAGCTTGGGGCGATGAAATTGGTCGTCGACGTCATGCGCGCATTTGCGGCGCGAGCAGCTTCGGAGATGGATCGTCGCCGCAAAGACGAAGCACTTTTGGCGTTGAATCACGCGCTCGAATTGCGCGTCGCCGAGCGTGCGGCCGTAGCTGCGCGACAAGCGGCGGCGATGGATGCCACGACCGAAGGAATGGCCATCATGGAGGGGGAAATTTATGCGTACATGAACGATGCTCACGCGCAAATGTTCGGGTACGAATCGGGGCGTTCGTTGCTGGGTCATTCGTGGCGCGAGCTTTTTTCGGCGGAAGAAGTCGAGCGCATCGATTGCGAAGTGCGGCCCGTTTTGATGCGCGATCTCAAGTATCGAGGGCAATTCATTGGAAAGCGCCGCAATGGTTCCACGTTCGACGTCCACCTCGCCCTCAATCTCACCGAGAGAGGCGACGTCATTTGTTGTTGCGAGGACATCACCGAGCAGAAGCGAATTCAATCCGAGCTCGCGGCGCATCGGGACGAACTGCGCATTGCCAACATCGAACTTTCCAGCGCCGTACAGCTCAAAGACGAATTCTTGGCCTCGATGAGCCACGAATTGCGAACACCGCTCAATGCGATTTTAGGCATGACGGAGATTTTGCTGGAAGAAATGGTGGGGGCGCTCAATGACAAGCAGGTGTCGTTTTTGCGCATCGTCGACGAAAGTGGAAAACACCTTTTGTCGCTCATCAACGATATTCTCGATTTGTCCAAGATCGAAGCGGGCAAATTGGCCCTGGAGTTTTCTACGGTTGATGTGCGGACGGTTTGCGAAGCCGCCTTGCGCCTCGTAAAACCGGCCGCCGACGCGAAGAAGCACAAATTGCATCTGAATTGCTCGGCGAATCTCGAACGAATCCGGGTCGACGAAAGACGCGTCAAACAAGTGCTGGTCAATTTACTCGACAATGCGCTCAAATTCACCCGCGAAGGCGGTTCGATGGGCATCGATGTCGAGCAGGACCTCGAGCGCGGGAAGGTTTCTTTCTCCGTGTGGGACACGGGAATCGGCATTGCGACGGAACACATTCCGCAATTGTTCAAGCCATTTTCGCAGCTCGAGCATGGGCTCGCGAAACAACACGCCGGAACCGGTCTTGGGCTTTCCCTGGTCAAACGACTTGCGGAAATGCATGGAGGTTCGGTTTCCGTGGACAGCAGCGTGGGCGTGGGCAGTCGATTCACGGTGTCGTTGCCTCATACGCCGCGCATGGCGTATATCGAATCGTCTCCGCCGCCAAGTTATCACACGCAACGCACGAATCTTCTTCCGCCGGGGATTTTGTGTACGGTGTTGGTCGTCGACGACAATCTCCCCAACTTGCAGATGCTTCGCGATTACTTGATGCTCAAAGGGTACAACATTCTCACGGCCCAAAGCGGCCCGGAAGCGCTCGATATTCTCGAAAGCACGTCGATTCACGCGGTCTTGATGGACATTCAAATGCCCGGCATGGATGGGCTCGAAGTCATCCGCATTTTGCGGCGTGATCCGCGATTCGCGGCATTACCCATCATTGCGGTGACGGCTCTGGCGATGACCGGCGACCGCGAACGGTGCCTCGCGGCCGGCGCGACGGAATACGCGCCCAAGCCCTTGAGTCCGCGACAGGTCGCCATTGCGCTGGCCAGATTGCTGCACTCGTGAGACCAATTGCATCAAACTCGGCGATCGTCATGCAGCTGCGGAATGCAAATTATGGGGAGGCACGATGAATCAATTGGGAGCAATACACGAATCTGCTTCGACGGGGGCTGATACCGTGAGTCAAACGAAAAGCAAATACTCCTTATTGTCGCCACGGACCTGGCTTTTGACCTGGGTCGCGTTGTTTGGGGCCATCTCCGCCGGCTTCGTGACGATCCTCGCGCTCGCGCTGGGCATGAACGAAGAGCATAACCATAGCGATACTTATTTTTTATTTGCTTCCGTCACATTGAGCCTTTTATTCGTGATCATCGGCGGAATCGCGATGTACATCCTCATCCTGCGCCCACTGTATTCGCTTCGGGCTACGCTCGAACAGCACCGACGAGGTGAATCGTTTGCCCGGGCCGGCGTTGTCGCGACCGACGAAATGGCCGAGCTGACCGTCGCCGTGAATGAAACGCTCGATAAAATCGATGCGCAGACCTCGGTGGCTTGTAAATTGGCGGTGTGCGCCGATCGCGGTCGCGAGGCCATGATGCTGCTCGACACGCAAGGCCATATCGAATGGGCCAATACGGCGTTCGTCGAATTGACGGGTCAATCGTTGGATGAGGTTCTGGGAACGGATTTCCGTTCATGGATTGCAGAATGGGGCCGAGACGAAGTCCCCATGGACGGGATTCGTAACGCGTTGTCGATGCACGAGAATGTACGCGTCGCGGTGCAGTACGGGACAAACAGTCCGAATCGACAAACCCTGACGCTCGAAATTCAAGCCGTTCAGAATGCAATGGGGCAGATTTCGGGTTTCGTGACGATCTTGACACCCGCGGGCGATCTTCACGGCGTCAACGAGCAACTGCTGCTGAAGCACATCGAACAAGCCTACCAATTCGCCCCGTTCGGTTATCATTTGCTGGATGGCGACGGAAATATCGAATATATCAATGATACGGAATTGCGGTGGATGGGCGCATCGCGGGAACACGTACAGGGCAAACCCTTTCTATCGTTTATCGACGATCAATACCATGCCGCGCTTCAGCAACGCGTACGGACCGTCGACGGCCGCGAACAGCTCGATTGGACCGAATGCGAAATCGTTCGGAGCGATGGGACGCGTTTTCCCGTACTCATGAGCGCCGCGGCTTTGCGTTCGCCCGAGGGGCAACTCGCGCAAGTGCATTGCACGCTCGTCGATATCACCGAACGCAAACGGACCGAAGAAGAGACGGTGCGGATGGCGCGAATGAAAGACGAATTCTTGGCCAACATGAGCCACGAATTGCGTACGCCGCTCAATGCCGTGCTCGGTTTGACTGAGATCTTGCGCGATGGGTTCTTGGGCGACCTCAATTCGAAACAAGCCGACGCGCTCGAGACCATTCACACGAGCGGCGACCATTTGCTCGCCCTCATCAACGATATCCTCGATTTGTCCAAAATCGAAGCGGGTCAATTCGAATTGGTCTTCGCCGACGTCTCCGTCGACGATATCTGTATCGGCGCGCTCGACATGATTCGGCACGCCGCGCAACGCAAACCCATCGAGCTCGTGTATCAATCCCACGTCGGACCGGCGACGTTGACCGTGGAACCTCGTCGCTTCAAACAATGTCTGCTCAATTTGTTGTCGAATGCGTTGAAGTTCACGCCGGCGGGAGGGCGCGTGGGCCTCGAGGTTTCTCTCGATAAGTCGACGAATCAATTGATCTTTGCGGTATGGGACACCGGCATCGGCATATCGTCCGAAGACCAAGCCAAACTATTTCGCCCCTTCTTTCAGGTGAGCACCGGGCTGACGCGCAATTATGAAGGAACGGGTCTCGGTTTGTCGCTCACGAAACGACTGGTGGAATTGCACGGTGGTACCCTGCGCGTACAAAGCACCAAAGGCGAAGGCACCAAGTTTGAAATCGTTTTATCCATTGATGAGCGAGCCTCGAAAATCGTCGCGGTATCGCCATCCGGCCCGCGGGACCGCCGCAGCAGCATCTCGCTGTTGGCGCCGCACGCATCGCAAAATGTCGCCATCGTCGCGGACGAAGACGAACGGTGTGTTGACATCGCATCGCAGTATCTGCACGTCAAGGGATATTCCGTCATCGGTACGCACGATGTTTCCCGTTTGCTCGATATCGTACGACAGGAAATGCCGACACTCGTTCTGGTGAATGCCGAATTGCCCGGCGCTCCGACCGTCGACGCCATTCGACGACTCTGCACGGAGAACTCCTTGCCGCGCATTTTCATCATCTCCATCGGCAAACTCGTCTCGCCCACCGAGCGGGAATCGGGATGCGTCGCGGGAGCCGACGAATACTTGGCCAAACCAATTGTTTTGAAAGATTTGGGAATCATTCTGCGGCGCGCCGCAACGGCGATCGGCAAAGCATGAGACCCGGAATCGGACGTGATGGGAATCGGATGACGCCAAACGCAGCGCAAGCATCAATCGATTCGGAATGATCGGCGCATGATGACGGGAGAGCCTTGAAAAGCAGGCACCGATACGCCGCGCATGATGCGAGCAATGCAAGCGCCTTGCGGAGTACCGACGAACGGACCGTCATCAATCTGAACGTTCGTCGCTCGACCCGAATTCTCAAAGGTGATCGTAATACGTGTCATGGTATGCAGATCCGTTTGCGCAATACATACCCCCGTGAGGCGCGACGCGCGGTCTATCCTGCGCCCTGCTTCGACGACGTCGAATTCAGGCACGTCGTTTTTGAACGTTTTATTCAAAAACAACCACAGTAAACCCGTCATCTCATTTGATTTTGCCGCTTGGCCGCTTTCTTTCGACGCGTTTGCACGATCGGATTTCCCGCTCCCGCCGCCCAGGCTTCCGTTGCTCCCGGCCGATTTCGTGGAATTCGACGAGGCGACCGCAATGGATTCTTCGGCATGTTTGGCCGCACGAACCCCAACCCCGACGGCGAGGAGAACGATCATCGCGCCGGCCAGGTACGTCACCACCAAGTCAACGAATGAAAGGTGGGAAATTTTGCGTTCTTCCGGTACGTGGGTATTCGTCCCGTACGCATGAGGAAATAAGCTGTCGTGTTTGCTATTGTTGAGTTCATCCTTCATGGCGTCCTCCTTGACGGATGCATCGCAAAGGGCGTGCCGACGATGAAGCGCCTCTTTCCTTGACGGATACCGCAACGGAGACTCGTTCTTTAGGCGCCAATGGAATGACGACCGCGTGTTTGGCACGGGCGCGCAATTTTTTG
>WBZU01003230.1_pt1 | contig 10816 bp, 10 predicted proteins | sample 5204311 | NCBI WGS metagenome assembly WBZU01 (sample SAMN12344359, study PRJNA552823) | activated sludge metagenome | biome: Activated sludge suspended growth; feature: Nitrification reactor; material: Wastewater; isolation source: activated sludge from nitrification reactor of wastewater... | reverse complement strand
TGAAGCGCTACCGAGGGTTCGTGAAGTCAGTCCGAACACCGCCGTCGTCATGGTCACCGGCGACACCTCGCGCAGCATTGTCGAGCAGGCTGCCGGACTGGGGGCGCGCGGCTATATCGTCAAGCCGGTACGCCCCGCCTATGTCGAGAATTTCCTGAAAACGCTGTTCAACACCTAGCGGATAACAAAAAAGGATTTGCCATGACCCTGATGATCGACTTTCCGTTCCCGGGTGCCACAGCATGGGTGGAACATTTCGCGGAAATCGAACTGCCGGTGTTGCGCCACACTGTTCAGCAACTGAACGACTTGCGAGCCACCGCCGAGACGATCAATACACGCAAACTCGCCGCAATCATCGAGCACGACCCGCTGATGACGCTACGGGTTTTCAGGACCATGCAGCAACGTCGCTCCAAAAGCCAGTCAGCCGACATCACGACGATCGAACGCTCGCTGGTCATGATGGGCACGCAAGGATTTTACGACAGCCTGCAGGATCTGCCGATCATCGAGCAGCAGCTGAAAGGTTACCCGAAGGCCATGCTCGGCTTGCTCAAGGTCATTGCCCGCTCGCGCCATGCCGCAGCCTGGGCTCGCGACTGGGCGTTGCTGCGCCAGAACGCCAGCTTCGAGGAGGTCACCATGGCCGCACTGCTCCATGACTTTGTCGAGATCCTGATGTGGTGCTTTGCGCCCTCGCTGGCCAGCCAGGCCAGGGACCGCCTGGCGACTGACAGTGCCAGTCGCTCAGGCCCCATCCAGCAAGAGATTTTCGGCGCCCCGCTGGAAGAGATCATGGTCGAGTTGGTCACCCAGTGGGGCCTGCCCCCCTTGTTGCGTACCCTGATGCACCCGGGCAATGCCGAGGCAGGCAATGTCCGGAACGTCAAGCTCGCCGTCGATCTTGCCCGGCACAGCGGAAACAGCTGGAACGACGCTGCCTTGCCTGATGACTACCGGGCCATCGAAACCCTGCTCCACATCGGCCATAGCCAGCTCCTCGAACGCATCGGCGCCCCCGCTGAGCAGATCCAGGCAGCCCGACTGGCTGAGGAAAGCGACCCGCTGGCGTCCTGACCGCCACCCTGAAAAAGATGGGTGCACGGGTGCCCATCCGCCCGTTTTGGTGAATAATTACCAAATGCTTCGACTGTTCATCACGCTTATTCTGCTAGCTTCGCTGCCGTTCTCGGCCGGTGCGGAAATCTACAAATGCCGGCTGCCGAATGGCAAGACGGAGATCGCCAACGTTCCCTGCGCCTCGGGGAGTGGTACGGTTACTGTGCGGCCGGATGATCACGTTTCCGAAGCCTCGCGGCTGCAGGCCGAACGAGACGTCGAGCGCATGCGCAAGTACGTAGAAAAACGTGAGTCCATGCAGCAAGCCGAAGCAGCGGCCGAGCGCGAGGAGCGTAACCGGCAGCAGCAGGCCGCCAGCGCCAGCCGCCCTCCCCGCCCATACAACAGCGCCGACGAATGTCGGCATGACATGGAACAGATGACCCTGGACGCCACCCAACGCGCCCGAATGGAAGCAGAGTGCCAGGGTATCGCCAAGCCGCAGACGGTTTACGTCCCGGTCGGTGTTCCGACCTATCCTTACCCAAGACACGTCCACACCGAACGGCCGCCGGCCCCGAAGGCACCGGCACCCAGCGCCGGACGTATTTCTGCCACGCAACTGCAGAAGTAGCCGGCGACGCCGGCTGATCCGGTTCTGCCACCCGTAAACCAGCGGTGACATTCAGCCCGCCTGCCTGAACAGGCTAGAATGCCCGCTTTTGCGTGGCTAAACTGCCGCCCATGCCATTCAAGGCCTCGCCATGCCCCCAGCTCTCATGCCTTATCCCGATGCCGCCGACGAAGAAGCAATCATTGATTCGACGAAAACCTGGGTGGAGCGCGCCGTCATCGGGCTGAATCTCTGCCCTTTCGCCAAAAGCGTCTTCGTCAAGAAGCAGGTTCGCTACGCCCTGACCGCTGCCACCAATGCCGACGACTTACTGGCCGAACTGGCGCAGGAATTGACCCGACTCGCCGAGACAGCACCGGCAGACCTGGACACTACGCTGCTGATTCATCCGCAGGTAATGACGGATTTTATCGACTTCCATTTCTTTCTGGCGGAAGCCGACGCACTGATCCGCAACCTGGGTTTCGACGGTATTTTCCAGATCGCCAGCCTGCACCCGGACTATGAATTCGCCGGCAGCGAAGCGGACGATATCGCCAACTACACCAACCGCTCCCCCTACCCGACCCTGCACCTGCTCCGCGAGAGCAGCATCGATCGCGCCGTGGCTGCCTTCCCCGAGGCCGAGTCCATTTTTGAGCGCAACATTGAAACGATGGAGCGACTGGGCCATGAAGGCTGGAAAAAGCTCTGGTTGAGCTGAGTTTCCGGATTTTTTCCGGTCAGTCGCACTTGCTGCGGTCAACCGGAAAAAATGGCCAAAACCGAAATATCCGGATCAGGCCGTTTCGTGACCGGCGCCGTCCTTGTTCTGGCGGCCCAGCGTCAATTCCGAGTTTTCACTGAGCGCAAAGAAGAAGGCATCGACCGCCTTCGGCTCACCGGAGGCAGCGAAAGTGGTCTGGCCACATTCGCACTGGCCGACCCAGATGGCATCGATACCGCGCAGGCCACGGGTGCTGACCGGATTGATGCTGGTCACATCGGCACCGCAGCCGTTGCACACCAGTTTTTCCGGACGGCTTTCCTCGATTTTGGCCTGGGCCTGCGCGATGCGCTGTTCGATCGTACCGCGTTGTTTGGCTTGTCCCATGATCGCTCCTGCAAGATTTTCAGAGGCAGGCAGGATACAGGAGTTTCAGCGCCGCTGTCCGCCTGCCACCGGATCAAGCATCGACAAAGAGGTAACAGCCCTTGCCGGCTGCCTTGGCCCGGTACATCGCCAGATCGGCGCAATGGATGATCGCCTCGGGCGTCGCCACAAACCCGAGTTGCGGAAAAAGGCAGATGCCAATGCTGGCACTGAGCTTCGTGTCGACAGGCAATCCGGGAATCGGCTCCTCAATCAACGTGATGATCTTTTCGGCAAAATGCGCCGCACTGTCGCAGGAACCAATGTCCTGAACGAGCAGGAAGAACTCGTCACCCCCCAAACGGGAAATCGTATCGGTCTCACGCATGGATGCGGCCAAACGCCGGGCAACTTCCCGCAGGGCAACGTCGCCGTTTTCATGTCCGAGTTGATCATTCAGGTTCTTGAAGCCGTCGAGATCGACAAAGAATCCGGCATGGCGCGCTAAATCCCGGCGCGCCAGGGCCAACGCCTGATGAATTCGATCATTGAGCAAATCGCGATTAGGCAGGCCCGTCAAGCGATCATGCAGGGAACGTTCAAGGTGCAGCTGCCGCTCGAGGTCAAGCTGCTGTTCGCGAAGAAAAAGCTGACGACGTTGATACTCGGACAAGTAGCCAGCTGCACCGCCGATCAGGTTGGCCGAAATCATGAAAAAATTCTGGCTGAGCAATATTGGCTCGGGGAAGGCTTTGACGTAGCCAAACAAGACGTTGTAGAGCACCAGCACCAGCATATTGACGCCGAGTGCATCAATGAATCGGGCGCCCAGCAAGTTATAGGTATAGAAATACGCCAGCACCAGGCCGGGGTAATAATATGCACTGCTTTCGACAGGCAAATGCCAGAGCATGGCTATCAGGCCAAGCGAGGCGGTCAAGCCAACGAGCGCCAGAGGAAACTGGTTGGCTCTGTCGAACCATGGCGAAAACGTCAGTGCCAGCACCCCAACCGGCACCGCCAGCGCCGCCATGCGTATCGACCAGACCAGCCCGAGTTGATCGTGCGGCACAAACAGATGATCGAGTGTGCCGTAAACGAAATAGACAATAACGCCCACCAGAATAGCGGCCCGCCCCTGCAGGCGAAGACGTGGCAGCAAATGCCGGACGAACGCATGCTCGGTTTCCGAATCATGGAAACGCAATGAGAGCATGTGCATTCTGTTCATCGACGATGCGCCACGAAAATGCCTTATGTCACGACATGGCCGCGCTGGCGGCCACTAGGCCTTTCAGGATAGATCAGCGCGGTTCCTTCGACAACATCGGGTTTTCCGGATGTTGCAAGCGCCCGAGCTATGGCAAGATGCTCCAATGCACGCCTTGCCTCGCCTCACTGCGCTCGACTGGATCTCGCTGGCCATCTTTTTTGCCAGTTGGGCCGGCTATGCCTGGTTTTCGGAACATAGCCGCGGCGGTGCCGGCGGCTTGATCGGCACCAGTCAGAAATACCGCCTGCAATGGGCTTACCGGATGCTGGAGCGTGAGGTGCGGGTCATGGATTCGACATTGATCGGCAATCTGATGACCAGCGTTTCGTTCTACGCCAACACCACCATCTACATCATCGCGGGCCTGGTCGCTGCACTCGGCGCCTCCGACAAGCTGCTCAGCTTCACCGCGGATTTGCCCTTCGGTGGCGCCGGCAACCGCGAACTGCTTGAAATCAAGCTGATGCTGTTGCTCGCCTCCTTCGTTTTTGCCTACTTCAAATTCACCTGGTCGCTGCGCCAGTTCAACCTGCTCTCCATCCTTGTCGGGGCCGCACCGCTCGGCAAGGCTGGCGAGCCGGGCATCGACAGCTATGCCCGGCGCCTGGCCGGCACCAACAATCTTGCTGGCGACGATTTCAATCGTGGCATCCGCGCCTACTACTTCGGCCTGGCCGCTTCCGGCTGGCTGCTTAACCCGCTGCTGCTCGGCGGCTTGGCCGTGCTTGTACTGATCGTGCTGTTCCGACGCGACTATCGCTCGCCGGCACTGCACAATCTGCGCGATCAGCCTTAAGCGGATGGCTGCGAACCGATCCGTGGCCGGCATCGCCTTCGGCCTGATCGCCTACGGCATCTGGGGCTTCTTTCCACTCTACTTTCATCAGCTGTCCGGCATTTCGCCGATGGACATCCTGTCCAATCGCGCGGTCTGGGCCTTTGTTTTCGTCGGCATCCTGCTCACACTGCGCCAGCGCTGGGGTACGGCACTGGCCATTTTCCGGACACCGCGCCACATCGTCATGCTGACCCTGGCCGCGCTGCTCGTCGGCAGCAACTGGCTGATGTTTCTGTGGGCCGTCGCCCATCAGCAAGTCGTGGCCTCCAGTCTTGGCTATTTCCTGACGCCGCTGATCAACGTCCTGCTTGGCCTCGTCGTGCTCAAGGAGCGCCTCAACCGGCTGGAGTGGGTCTCTGTTGCGCTGGCCGTCGCCGCCATCGTCAATGAAGTCATCACCCTCGGCAGCCTGCCCTGGATCTCGCTATTTCTGGCTGCGACCTTCGGCACTTACGGACTGGTTCGCAAGCAGGTGCCGGTCGACGCCATTTCCGGTCTGTGGCTGGAAACGCTGGCCATGCTGCCAATTTGTGGCATTTACGTCCTGTGGCAGGCGCAAAGTGGACATTTTGTTTTTGGCGATTTTTCCCGGTTGACCGCGGGATCTGCAGATAGCGGCATGATTGCCGCCTTGTTGGTCGGCTCGGGCATCCTGACCGCGCTACCACTGATGGCCTTCGCGGCGGCAACGCAGCGCCTCGACCTGGCCACCGTCGGCATGCTGATGTACATCAATCCGACGCTGCAGTTTGTCACCGCCGTCTTCATCTTCGGCGAACCAATGCAGACCGGCCGGTTGATCAGCTTTGCATTGATCTGGCTGGGGCTCTTCGTCTTCAGCGCCAGCCTGTGGCGAAAATATCGGCAGCCGACCTGATCGCCGCCATCGCTGCCATCGCCGGCAAAAACCAGGCGACGACGCTATTGAACATCGCCCCCGGTCGATGCCAGCAACTCAATTTTCTGAACCGGCAACTCGGCAACCCTGAGCCTGACCACGCCATTGCCATGCCAGAACAGCACGATCCAGATCAGCGATCCCAAGGGCATGACCACGCCAATACCGAACAGAAAAATCTTGACCGAACGCCCGGCGTGGGTACGGGCAGCAAACATCGATTCCGTGGCCTTGGGCAGGCTGCGGATCCATCTGCAGTAAGTGCGCAGCAAGGTAACGGCATTTTTTATTATCATGGCCGGCGATTCCTCGTCAAATGTGGATGGAATTATCGGCGCCGCATATTGCCGGCAGATGACCGTCGCCAAACGTCCAGGCGGCCTGACGGGTCTAGAACTAAAGACTCAACCCCGGCGCCGCAGCGCCATATGGGTCGTAATCATGGTCGGGATCTGCTTGTCCAGATCCGAGCCCTTCTGGCAGCCCAGCATCAGATGCAGCAGGCCGCTGGTAAAGGCCCAGGTATCACGCGCCGTGGCCAGGGGGTCCAACCCCTGCCGCAACATACCTTTATCCGCAGCCTTGCGGTAAACCCGTTCAATCTTTTCAAGAAACTCGTAAGCCGGGCGACCCACCTCATCCTGCACGCTGGCAAATTCATCGACGTATTCGCAGCGCGAAATCATGATCTCGAAAACTTCGCGGACAACCGAGCAATCATCCAGCACCCGGAAGAACTCTTTCAACGAGGCTTCGATGGCATCGAGCGGATTGTCGTAGGACTCCGACAACAGAAACGAATCCGTCCTCGCCACCATGGGTGCAAAAACATCGGCCCGCATGGCAAAAAACAGCTCGGCCTTGTCCTTGAAATGCCAGTACACCGCGCCACGCGTCACGCCGGCTTCCTTGGCAATTTTTTCCAGCGTTGACCGGCTGACGCCACATTCGTGAAAGACGGCACGCGCCGATTCAATAATGTCCTTGCGGGTTTTTTCCGCTTCTTCCTTGGTTTTTCTAACCATCTTGATCTCTCCCGGCCTGGCAATTTTCTGGCTTGGCCGCTGTCCATGTTAAGGCATCGCAACCTTCACCTGAAATATTTTACATACATCCGTGTTTGTATATAATAGCGCAAACATTTCAAATTTGGAGCAATTCCCATGACTTCCGGAAATATGGCGCGGCGCAAAACCATTTCGATCATTCTTGGCGCGACCGTACTTGGTACCGCCCTGCTCGCCGGATGCTCCGACAGCAAACCGGCCGGCGCGCCGCCGATGGGGCCGATGCCGGTCACCGTACTCGACGTTCAGCCACAGAAAATTCCCAGCTCCGTCGAGGTCATGGCGCAAACCGAAGGCGCCCGCGAAACTGAAGTTCGCGCTCGCGTCGCCGGCATTCTGGTCAAGCGCCTCTATCAGGAAGGCGAGACAGTCAAGGCCGGCCAGCCGCTGTTCCAGATCGACCGCTCCAGTTACGAAATCGCGCTGGCCGAGGCCAAGGCCAAGGCCGACCAGACCAGCCGCGAAATGAATCGCCTGAAAGGCCTGATCGATGCCAAGGCAATCAGCCAGAAGGAATACGACGATGCGGCGTCGGCCAATGCCATCGCCCAGGCCGCGCTGCACCAGGCCCAGCTCAACCTGTCGTGGACGACCGTCACCGCGCCGGTTTCCGGCACGACCGGCCGCGCTGCCAAATCCGAGGGCAACCTGATCACCGCCGGCGCCGATAGCCTGCTCACCTCGATCTACCAGAGCAACCCGATCTGGGTTCGCTTCAGCCTCGGTGACAGCGACCTCGCCAAGTTGCCAGGTGGCCGCGCCACCCGAAGCAACATCACCGGGGTGGAGCTGATCCTGGCGGACGGCACGGTTTACCCCAAGGCCGGCAAACTCAATTTCCTGGCCAGCAACATTGACACTACCCTGGGCACCCAGGCCCTGCGCGCCGAGTTCGACAACCACGACAATCAGTTGCTGCCCGGGCAATTTGTCCGTGTCCGCCTGCTCACCGGCGAACGCGATGGCGTTTTCCTGGTACCCCAGTCGGCCGTCATTCAGTCCGAGCAAGGCACAGTCGTCATGCTGGCCGGTGACGGTGACAAGGTCGCACCTCGCCCGGTGCAGGTCGGCGAATGGCGCGGCAAGGACTGGGTCATCCTCGGTGGTCTTAAGGCTGGCGACAAGGTGATTATCGACAACCTGATCAAGCTCCGCCCTGGCGCCCCGGTTGCCCCGCATCCGCCCGCCGTTCCCGGCGCCGAAGCGGCCAAGCCGGCGGCGAAGGGTTAAGGAGCGATCATGTCGACATTCTTCATCAACCGGCCGATTTTCGCGTCGGTCATCTCGATCATCATCGTCATTGCCGGGCTGGTCGCCTCGCGCGTGCTGCCCATTGCGCAGTATCCGGAAATCGCGCCGCCAACCGTGCTGATCACCGCCACCTATCCGGGTGCTTCGGCCGAAACGCTGGCCAAGACGGTCGCCGCACCCATCGAGGAGCAGTTGAACGGCGTCGAAAACATGCTGTATTTCAACTCCTCGGCGACCGCCAACGGCACGGTGACCATTACCGCGACCTTCGAGGTAGGCACCAACGCCGACCTCGCCGCGGTTAACGTCAACAACCGGGTCAAGGCGGCCGAGCCACGCCTGCCAGCCGCGGTGCGAACCAACGGGGTGATCGTCCAGAAGCGTTCCAACGATATCCTGAATGTCGTCGCGCTGAAATCGGAGGGCGGCAAGTACAGCACGCTGTTCCTGTCCAACTACGCCAGTCTGAACATCGCCGATGAACTGAAACGGATCAAGGGCGTCGGCGACGTCACCATTTTCGGCGCCCAGGACTACTCGATGCGCATCTGGCTAAAGCCGGACCGCATGGCCCAGCTGGGCGTCACGACCAGCGAAGTGTCCAGTGCCATCGCCGCCCAGAATGCGCAGAACGCCGCCGGAAAGATTGGTCAGGACCCCTCCCCGGCAGACCAGCAGCTGGTCTATACGGTGACGGCCAAAGGACGGCTGCTGAGCGAAGAGGAATTCGGCAACATCGTCATCCGCGCCAGCGGTCCCGGCGGCATCTTGCGCCTCAGGGATATCGCCCGCATCGAACTCGGCGCCTACAACTACGACCAGCGCGTGACGCTGGACGGCCAGCCGACCATCGCCATGGGCGTCTTCCTGCAGACGGGCGCAAATGCGCTGGAAACGGCCGCGGCCATCCGCACCAAGATGAATGAATTGAAACTTCGTTTCCCGGAGGGTATGGACTACGTCATTCCCTACGACACGACCTACTTTGTATCTGCCTCCATCAAGGAGGTTGTCCATACGCTGATCGAAGCCATGTTGCTGGTTCTCGCCGTCGTCTTCATCTTCCTGCAAAGCTGGCGCGCCACACTGATCCCGATGATCGCCGTGCCGATCTCGCTGATTGGCTCCTTCGCCGGCCTCTGGTTGTTCGGCTTCTCGATCAACATGCTGACGCTGTTTGCGATGGTGCTGGCGATCGGCATCGTCGTCGACGACGCCATCGTCGTGCTGGAAAACGTCGAGCGACTGATGGCCGAGGAAAAGCTGCCGCCCAAGGCGGCGGCGATCAAAGCCATGAAGCAGGTCACCGGCGCGCTGATCGCCATTGTGCTGGTGCTCTGCGCGGTGTTCATCCCGGTCGCCTTCCTTGGCGGCATTGCCGGCCAGCTCTACAAGCAGTTTGCCGTCACCGTCGCGGTCGCCGTCGTGCTTTCCGGCGTTGTCGCGCTGACCCTGACGCCGGCGCTGTGCGCGCTGCTGCTCAAGGCGCAGCACACCGAGAACAAGTGGTTCGCGCCGTTCAACCGGATGTTCGAGCGACTGACCGGGAACTACACCCGTGCCGTCGGCTTCACGCTCAAGCACGGCATCATCGGCGCCTTGGTTTTTGTCCTGGTGATCGGGGGCACTTTAGCCTTCTTCCGCATCATCCCTGGCGGCTTCGTGCCGGCCGAAGACCAGGGCTACCTGGTCTCGGCACTGATCCTGCCCGACGGCGCGACGCTGAAGCGCACCGAGCAAACCGGCGAAAACATGCGCCAGATGTTTGCCAAGGATGAAGCCGTGGCCCACACCTTCATCGTTTCCGGCTTCGACCTGATCGGCGGAGGCAACAAGCCCAATGCCGGCACCATTTTCATCCCGCTCAAGGACTGGTCGGAACGTCAGGGCAAGGCGCAGGAGCTGGCCGGCAAGTTCATGGGCTTCGGCATGATGCAGCCGGACGGTATCGGCCTGGTCTTCAATCCGCCACCGATCCGGGGCCTCGGCACCGCCGGCGGCTTCGAGGTCTATGTCCAGAACCGTGTGGATGGCGATGCCCGCAAACTCAACGAGGTCACCCAGAGCTTCATCGCCGAGTTGCAGAAGCATCCCGAATTCACCCGCATCTCGACCTTCTTCCGACCAACCGTGCCGCAGTTGTTCGTCGAGGTTGACGAGCAGAAGGCCCTGGCGCTCGGCATCCCGATCGCCGACATCTACGCGACGCTGCAAAGCACAATGGGCGCACTGTACGTCAATGACTTCAACAAGGCCGGTCGCGTCTATCGGGTGCAACTGCAAGCCGACGCCAACTATCGTATGAAGCCTGATGACATCGGCAAGGTCTACGTCAAGAGCACGACCACCGGCGCCATGATTCCGCTGTCGGCCGTCAGTGTCGTCAAAAACATCGTCGGCCCGGAGCAGATCGAGCGTTTCAATGGCTTCATTGCCGCCAAGGTGATGGGCGACAGCAAGCCAGGCATCAGTTCGGGCGACGCCATCAAGATCGTCGAGGAAGTCGCCGCTGCCACCCTGCCCGATGGCTACGGCGTGGCCTGGACCGGCCAGGCTTTCCAGGAAAAGCGCAGTTCCGGCTCCTCCCTAATGGCTTTTGGTTTCGCGGTGGTGATGGTGTTCCTGATCCTCGCCGCCCAGTACGAGAAATGGTCGCTGCCCGTCGCCGTCGTGATGGCGGTCCCCTTCGCGCTGATGGGTGCGCTGACGGCGATCTGGGTG
>WBZU01003229.1_pt1 | contig 10821 bp, 5 predicted proteins | sample 5204311 | NCBI WGS metagenome assembly WBZU01 (sample SAMN12344359, study PRJNA552823) | activated sludge metagenome | biome: Activated sludge suspended growth; feature: Nitrification reactor; material: Wastewater; isolation source: activated sludge from nitrification reactor of wastewater treatment... | reverse complement strand
CGCACCTACCGCCAGCGTGGCACCGTGGCCGGCGTCGTGATTGCGCTGCGCATGTATCTCGACGCGCAGGTGGACGAGGGTATCTTCGACCCCGCGTGTTGGGCCACGGGCCGCGTGCGCCTGGTCGAGCGCTTCCGCACGCGCGACATGGGCGGGATGGTCTACGGCGACCCGACGGGCGGCGCGCCGGCTCTGCGCCCGGTGACCTACGCCGACGTCGTCGCCAGCGCGCATCGCTTCACCGTGATGCTGCCGCACGACCTGTCCGAGGAAGACCTACTCATGGTCGAGCGGCTGGTCGGCCTGGAGAAACCGGCGCACACGGCGTTCGAGATGAAGCAATACTGGGCGCTCTTCCGCGTCGGCGAGGCGCGGCTGGGGCTGGACACCCAGTTGGGCGCCGGCAGTCGCTTCGTGCCGGTGGAGTTGGGCCGAACCTATCTGGCCGACGGCTACCTGGCCGCAGCCTATCCATTTGATGTTGACGACCGCATCGTCGTCGCCCGCGATCGCCTGGGCGACATGCCTGCACTGTAATTGGCCCCCATGCGCGCCGCGCCGGCACGGGCCCAGACTGGAGAAGGAATCATGGCAACAACTGCAATCAAGACTAGCGCAAGCAACGGCAACGTGCTGCAACGCTGTGTCTCGCTCGCCAACGGCGCGCTCAGCCCGGACCAGCGCGTCAACTACGAGTTCGGCTTGGTGCTGGGCGTCGACGACTTCCGCCAGGAGCAGCTCTACTTCCTGGCACGCGACTACCTGCACAACCGCAGCTTGCACGGCTACGGCACGGTGTCGGGGCTGGACGTCATCGCCGACCGGCCGGCGGACAGCACGCTCGAGATGCTCGTCACGGTGACGCCGGGCATGGCCGTCGACCAGTTTGGCCGCACCATCAACCTGCGCGACGAGCAGTGCGCGCGGCTGGGCGCGTGGTATGCGCGCCAGGTGCAGGATGGCACGGCGCCGCCCGCCGATGACTCGGGCCGGCTGCGCGCCTATGTCGTCGCCGCCTACGATGAGTGCCTGGACGCGCTCGTGCCGATTCCTGGCCAGCCATGCAGCAGCAGCGATACGCTCATGGCACCCTCGCGCATCCGCGACTCGTTCAAGTTTGAGATTCGCTGGTCGCCGCCGCCCATGACGGCCTGGGATGCCGATCGCGCCTTTGCCGACCTGCTGTCGCTGGTGCGCTACGAAGCCGGCCTGCCCGCCGAAGCCTCCGACGAAGCGGAGATTGTCACCCGCGTGCGTGCGCTGGCCGCACCGCCGCTCATGGAGATGTGCGCGCCGGCGGCGCCGCCCGAGGAAGCCCCGCCGGTGCTGCGCCTGCCGAAAGAAGGTGGGCGTGCCACGCTCGACCGCATCTTCGCCGTGTGGGTGACCGAAGTGCGCCCGGCCATTGTGGGGCAGGCCGACCTCATCGATCCTGCGCTGTCGGACAGCGTCGATCCGGCGATTCTGCTCGCCTGCATCGACTTCCTGCCGGCTGCTGACTTTTCCGTGGATGACCCCGAGATTTCAGAGGCACAGGTCAGCGATATCGGGCGTCCGTTCCTGCTACACACGCAGTTGATCCAGGAGTTGGTGCTGCTGGGCGGTGGCGGCGACGCGGCAGCAGCCAAGGAGATCCGCCTCTTTGCCTCGCTCGAAGTGCGCGGGCCCAAGACGCTGTGGCTGTGGCTGCATCACGGCCAGCCGCTGGACTTTGTCGGCGCGGCGGCCGATGCGCTGCAATTCGCCGGCGACGGCGCCGCGCTTGCCATCGCCGACGTGCAGCCGGTGGCGGGATTCGACAATCTCTATGAACTGACGACCGGCGAGGGCGCGGCCAACGACATCACGGCCGGCATGCACCTGGCGCTCCAGGTCGCACTGGGCAGCTTGCAGGATCGCGGCGGCTCCACGCTGCCGGTCGTCCTGGCCGACGCCGCCTACGACTATCTCGGCCGTGATGGCGACAACCTTGTTCTCTATGACATCGTGGCAAGCGTGCCGCCCAGCCGCGACCTGGTGACGGTCACACCGCGCACCACCGCGGCGGGGCAGGTTCTACTCGACCTGTGGTTCCATACCGACCAGGCGGTGACGCTGCCCAACCAGGTGCGCGTCCAGCGTGGCCAGGACGGTTCGACCTTCAACTTCAACGCCACGGTGAATTCGGGCATGACGCCGGCCTTCCAGTGGACGCTGACGCCGCCGGGCAACATTCGGGTGCGCGACGGGGAGCAACTGATCCTCCAGTTCGATACCGGCACGATCCAGTTTGGCGACGGCACGACGCTGGCCGACTGGATCCGTCACGAACACGTGGGGCTGGTCGGCTTCGACGGCGGTTCGCTGGTGCGCGTCTACCACCAGATCGCGCTGCCGGCGACGGCGCAGGGGCCGAATATCGACGACATCATTACCGAGTTGGCTATGCGCCAGCCGACGCAGCCCTTTGTGACGATCAACGCCGCGCTGCAACGCACCGTCCCGCTCTTCGAACTCTGGTTCCATCTCGACCGGCGCTTCGACACGGCCGACACGGTGATCTTTCCCGATATTCCGCGCTTCCTGATCTTTACGGAGCGCCCGAACCGCGGCAACAATCCCAGCCTGCCGCCCGATCTGCGTGAAGTGCCGCGCGATGCCATTTCCATCAAGCCCGTGCAGTCGAACGCGTACCAGGTTTCGATCCAGGCGGGCGTCTGGGCCGATGTCGCCTCGCCCTATGTGCGCTTTGCCTTCCCTGTGGCCGAGAACATCGTCATCGCCGGCGGCCAGGACATGCCGCTGGAAGAGTTTATCAAGGCGACGCGCGTCAAGTTCGAGGGGCATAACGGCGAGGACGCCATCGTCGCCTTCGTGCGCGTTCCGGGACAGGCTGTGATCGGCTAATCGCCATGTTCGTTGAGGGAGAAGCGCGGGGCAGGCCAATGTCCACAAACGCCGTCCTTGCGGTGGAGGAGTCTACATGAGCAATGTCAACTTGCTGAATGCAACATTTACCGACGGCCTGCGCCTGCCGCACTACGTCAACCAGCGCCTGCTGACGGCCGACGACCTGCGCACCGACCAGGAAGCCACGCTCAGCCGGCTGGGCTATCTCGGCAAGGCGGCCGGCAATGGCATCGTCGAGGGGCTGCTGGTCACCCAGAGCGGCAATGCAGCGGTGCAGATTGCGCCGGGTCTGGGCATCAACCGTGAGGGTACGGTGCTGCGCCTGCCCGGCGCCGTGACGCTGACCCTGGCGCCGGCGGCCACGCCGGGCAAGCTCGCCGACGATGCGGGGCGTTTCCAGAATTGCACCGTCGGCACGCCGGTGGGGCCGGCCGCGTCGCTGACCGAAGGCGCCTATCTGCTCACCATGCTGCCCGCCACGCAACTGGAGGGCGCCGCGCCGCTCAAGGCCGCGGCCGGCGCGAACCTGCCGGCGGGCTGTGCCGGCCGCTGGGAGACGGATGGCGTGCAATTCAAGACGGTCAAGCTGGCGGCATTCGGCACGGGCGGTGCGGGCGCGACGGCCAAGAACCGCCAGAGCCTGCTCGCGCATTGGTGTTTCGGCAGCGTCCGCCTGCCCGAACTCGCCGTCAACCCCTTCATTTTCGACGATGACTACGGCGGGCTGGATTTGCTCAGCGCGGCCGAACTCGGCGATTGCGACCTGCCGCTGGCCGTTTTCTACTGGCAAGGCGGCAAGCTCGCCTTTGTCGACGCCTGGGCAGTGCGCCGCCGGCTGACGCGACCGGGCCCGTGGCAGGGGTGGCGCGGCCTCATCGCCGACCGCCGCGTGGCCGATGCCCAGGCGCGCTTTCTTCAGTTCCAGGGGCAGGTCGATGTCCTGCTCGCGGGCAACCTGGCCGGCTCGGCCGTGGCAAAGGATCTCTTCCGCCACCTGCCGCCCGTCGGCTTCCTGCCCGCGCGTGCGACGTCGTGGCTGGTGCAGGCCGTCGTGCTGCTGCTGGCCGACCTGCTGCGCGACGACGTCACCGACAAGCGCGCAGTGCTCGCCGACCGTGCAACGGTGCGTGAGGTGTCGGCGCGCGCCACGATCAACACGTCCAATGTCTTTGCCAGGCACGCCGCCTTTGCCCAGGCCGAAGCTGCGGCGGCTGCGGCGGCTCCGGCTGCGTCCGCAGCAACGAATTCCGCCACCAACGCCTTGGTCGATGCCATCATTGCGCGCCTGCCCAAGAGCGGCTTCGACCTGGCGCACTTCTTTGGCAACGCGCTACCCGGCGAGGTCGTCTTCATCGACGGCGAGTCGGTCGACTTTGTGCTGCAACAATCGTGGCACGACGAGGCGATCGATCTCAGCGTGCCATCGCCGTTCGATATCTATCTGGTGCGCGACGTGTGGCTGCGCCTGGTGGGCGAGGCGCTGATTGCCGTGCTCGGCCAGCAAAGCCGCACGGTAGGGCTGCGGTCATCGGCGCAGGATACCGTCATCAAGCAGATCCGCGCAGTGCTGCCGCCCGCCGTGCCCGGCGCAGCGGACACCCCCTATGCGCTCTTCGTCAAGCAGGCGCGGCCGCCGCAGCGTGTCAAGATCACCCTGACGCCGGAGAAACCATCGACCGGCATCACCGGCAACATTGTCATCTGGCACGGGCTGGATGCGGCCGGCGCCGACGCCACCGTACTTGGCACGCTCGTCGCCCAGGTGCAGAGCGAGCATCCTGCCGCCAAGATCACCGTCGTGGCACGGCCAGGCGGCGAGTTGCGTACCGCGCTGCCGGTAGCCGTTGCCGCCGGCGAGGGCCCCGACCTGGTGCTGACCACCAACGACGTGGTTGGCGCATGGGCTGGGCAGAAGCTCATCCAGCCTATCGACGCGCTGCATGCGCGTGACGGCGACGTGGCTGATATCGCCTATGCCGGCCTCAGCGCGGGCAAGAACCTCTACGGCGTGCCGCTCTCGCTGGCGGGCGTGGCACTCTACTATAACCGCGAGCGCATTCCCACGCCGCCGGCCACGACGACCGCACTGCGCGACCTCATGCGCCAGCAGGTGCGCCCGGCCATCCCGCGCACTCCTTACTTCACCTATGGCTTCTATGCCGGTTTTGGCGGCAAATTGCTCGACGCCGCGGGGCGCTGTACGGCGACGCAGGGCGGCTATGGCGAGACGCTGCGCTACTTCCAGGTGATTCAGAAGCTGGGCGCGCTCTTCTCCGCACCGGATACCTGTGAGCAGGTTTTCGGCCAGAACGAAGCGCACATGCTGGTGGGCGGCCCGTGGTCGCTGGCCGCGCTGCGCAAGACGGTAGGGAGCGCGCTGGCCGTGGCGCCGCTGCCGGCCGGTCCCATCGGCGCGTCGCGGCCGCTGCTCACTGTGGACGGCTTCCTGCTGGTGCAGAACAGCAACAATGCTGAGAACGCCGTGCGAGTAGCCGAGGCGCTCACCAATGCGGCGGCGCAGACGCTCTTTGCCACCGAGGCCGACCGCGTGCCTGCCAACCTGGCGGTGAAGCAGATCGACCCGCTGCTGGCCGCGTTCTCCACGGCGCTGGTTGCCGCCGAACTTTGGCCACAGCAGCCGCAATTCGCCGCCTGGTGGGTTCCCTTCCAGACCGTGCTGGACAACGTTCTGGCGGAGGGCGCCGACGTTGACGGTGCGGTGGCCGAGGCGTGCAAGGCCATCGATACAGCCAATGGCTTCTAGCCGGGGCGTGCCATGGACGGGCTGACGATGCGCGACTGCGTGGGCATACTGCGCGTGCGGCGCCCTGCCGCCTTGCCGCGGGGCGACCCGGCGCTGCGCCTGCGCGTGGAACGCCGCATTGATGCGCTGGATCTGCGGCCGGCGCGATTACCCGCCGGCGCGGTGCTCATCGTGCGCCGCCTGGCCATGCGCATGGATGTGGACGCAGGTCACACGCCGGTGGCTGGCCACGTGCTCGATGATCTGCTGGTCCGGGCGGCGCGGCCGGCATTGGCCCCGGCGTCGGAAGCTGCGCCGGCCGTGCTTTTCGCCGACGCCGCCGAACTGCTCGCCTGCCTGACACGCGATGTGCTGCACGGCCGTCTGTACACACGCTGGTACTGGCAGCAGATCGCGGGGCGGGTACTGGGTGACGGTGCACCTGCGCTCGCCGCGGTCTGGCAGCAGCACGCGCACGCTGCGCCGGCCGCGCTCCTGCTACTGGCGGCACCCGAACGCCGCGCATTGGCGGCCACCCTGGGCGATGACGGCTGTACGACGCTCGCGCGCGCCGTGGCCGCAGCCTTCGCCGTCGAACTGCCGGCACCGGTTGCGCATCCAGCCGTCGAACTGCCGGCTCCACCTGCGCCGGTAGGGCCGGCGGTTGGCGGCACTGGAGGCCTGCTGCACGGCGCACCGTGGCAGCCATGGGTCGGACCGGCGGAGGTCGACGGCCTGGCACCGGCGCGTGCCTTGTTGCTCGGCTTTGCGCTAACGCTGGCCCATGCACCGGCCTATGCGCGCAGCGCGGCCTTCCAGCAGGCGACAGCACGCTGGCTGGGCGCGGCGACGGCGCTTTACCACCGCGCGCCAATCGATCCAACGGGCGGGCAGGCGGAACGCGGCGCGCCGGCTTTGTCCGCTGCCGCTGCCGCGCTGCCTGCCGCTGAGCCCGCGCTGGCGCGGCAGCGAAGCGATGCAAGTCCCCGACCGAATGCCGAGCAGGGAGCCGATGCGCCAACCGCGGCACTGACGCAACTGCGATCACTGGAGGGGGCCGGCGCTGAGCCGAATGCCCGCGCGCAGCCGGCGCGCTCGCCGGAGCCGCGCCCGCCTGTGCTTGAGATGGCGGAAGGGATCGAGACCGGCCTGGCCGGGCTACTCTATTTGATCAACCTGATGCGCTGGCTCGATTTGCCTACTGCGGCGCATGCAGGCGGGCTCGATGCGCGGCTTGGCGCGTGGGGTTTGCTCGCAGCGCTGGCGCGGCTGCTCCTGCCCCCCCACGTGGACCCGCCGGGCGCGGACCCGCTGTGGCCCTGCCTGGCCGAGCTGGACGGGCGGCTGCCGGGCGGTGTGATTGGGGCGGGGCTGCCGCCTCCCTGCGGAATGGATGTTGCGCCGGCTGCCCATTGACCGTCCGTGGGTTGCTGCGATCCAACGTGGCCGGTTGCGCATAGCCGATCTAGCGCGGGGCGTCTTGGTCGCCGACGTGCCGCTGGCCGGGCGTAGCCCTGACTTCGCCGCCGTCGTCGAGATCGAGCGCTATCGCGCGGCAGGTTTGGACGCGCGTGTGGCGCCGGCCGCGTCCATTCGCCTGCCATACTTGCCGCAGTCCGCGCGCGCGGCGGTGGCACCGGGGCCCGCATGGTGGTTGCGCCGGGCGCACGGCTTCATCCGCTATGTGCTGGCGCAGCAGGTGCGTTGCGCGCCGGACGAAGCGGCGGCGGTGCTGGCCGGGCTCTGCCGGCGGCGCGGGCGCGTTACGATCTCGCGCACACATGTGGATCTCTTTCTGCCGATGGAGCAAATCGACCTGGTGGCGCGGCGCAGCGGGCTGGACCAGGATCCTGGTTGGGCGCCCGATTTTGGCCGCATCGTCACCTTTCACTTTGCGTAGGAGCACATGCCGATGGTTGCGCCTGTTTTCGAAGAAACCATGTTTGACCCCTCCACGATGCCCGTGGATGGCGCCGCTCTGGGAACGGAGAATACCGCAGCGGCCGAGAGTCTCTTTCGCGTGCAGTTGTACGCCGTCATCGCGCGGCTGCTGGCCCACCTCGACGGCCCGCTGCACGCCGAAAGCGGCAAGACGTGGGCTGAGGCGTATCCCTTTCTCGCCGCGTACCGCCAGATGCTGGCTGCGCACCAGCCGGCCGATCTCGATGGCGCCGATACGTGGCGCTGGTGGGAGGCGCAGGCGGCGGCCTGGTTGGCGGCAGACGAGGCGCGTACGGTGCCGCTCGGCCTGATCGCCCGGGGGCTCGATCTGGCGCAGCCAGACCTGCGCGTGCTGCTGGCGGCCGGGCTGGTAGAGGAAGACATTCGCTTCGGCGCGCTCTTTGCCGCGCTGCAAGAACCGTTGACGGCGCGGCGGCCCTGTGTGGGCCTGCTGGGCTGGGTGCTGGCAGCGCCGGTGGGGGAGCAGTTCGATGCGTGGCCGGCGGTGCAGCGGATGGCGGATGTGGCGCTGCTGAGCATCGACAACCAGGCCGAGCCGCGCGCTGAGTGGGTGGTGCGCGTCCCGGTGCCGCTGTGGGATGCGCTGCAGGGCCGGCGCAGCGCACAGCCGGCGCCCGGGCTGAAACTGGACGGAGCGGCGTCGTTCCCGGCGCCCGCCAGGTTGATTCTGCCCGAAGCGCTGCACGACGAGGTACGCGCGTTGCCCGCGCTGCTGCGCCGCGGCCAGGTGAGCGCGCTGGTGCTGCGTGGGATGACCGGTACGGGGCGGCGCACGGTGGCGGGCAGCGTGGCGCGCGCCCTGGGCCGGGATCTGCTCAGTTGGCAGGGCAAAGCGCCGGTTGACGAGGCGTGGCGGCTGCTCGGCCCGCTGGCGACCGCGCTGGGCGCGCTGCCGCTGCTGTGCTTTGATCCCGCGCCGGGTGAGACCATCGACCTGCCGCCGATCGATGGCTATCGCGGCCCGGTGGCGGTGACGCTGGGCCGCGGCGGTGGCTTGCGCGGCGATCTGTTCGATCGTGCGCTGTCACTCTACCTGCCGCCGCCAGACCGCGCCGCGCGCCGGCGCTTCTGGCAGGCGAGCGGCGTCCCCGTGCGCGCACCGGCGCTGGACGACATCGCCGCGCGCTTCCTGCTCACCGGCGGACACATCCAGCGCGCGGCCACGCTGGCGGAGACCTATGCCGCGCTCGACGGGCGCAAGCCAATTCTGCCAGCCGACGTGCAGCGCGCCACGCGTGCGCTCAACCGGCAGGTGCTGGAGACGCTGGCGACGCCGCTGGAGAGTGGCGCCGGCTGGCAGGATCTCGTCGTCACGGGCGCGGTGGCGCGCGATTTGGCGGCGCTGGAGACGCGCTGCCGCGCGCGCGAAGGGCTGCAAGCGCGTGCCGGCGCCGCGTTCCGGGGCAATCTCAACCGCGGCGTGCGCGCGATGTTCAGCGGGCCGAGCGGCACGGGCAAGACGCTGGCGGCGCGTGCGCTGGCCGCCGCGCTACAAATGGATCTCTACCGCGTCGATCTGGCGGCGGTGGTCAACAAATATATCGGCGAAACGGAGAAGAATCTGAACCAGGTGCTGGCGCGCGCCGAAGAATTGGACGTGGTGCTGTTGCTCGACGAGGGCGACGCGCTCATGGCGAAACGCACCGACGTGCGCAATGCCAACGACCGCTACGCCAACCTGGAGACGAACTACCTGTTGCAGCGGCTGGAGAACTACGAGGGGATCGTCATCGTCACGACCAACGCCGGCCAGCGCATCGACGAGGCCTTTCTGCGCCGGCTCGACGTCATCGTCGACTTTGCGCCGCCCGACGCAGCCGAGCGCCGCGCAATCTGGCTGCTGCATCTGCCCGCAGAACACGCCGTGCGCGAGCCGTTCCTCGACGACATCGCCGCGCGCTGCGTGCTGACCGGCGGGCAGATCCGCAATGCGGCGCTGCACGCGCTCTTGCTGGCGGGCGACGGCGCGGCGGTGGCCGAGGCGCACGTGGAGGCCGCCGTGCAACGCGAGTACCGCAAGGCGGGCGCGGCCTATCCGCTGCGGGCGAACCGGACGGCCAACGGCCAGCTCGGCCGGCTTCAGCACTTTGCCGCCGAGATCGGCTGAGGCGCTGGCACGCGTGAACGGCCGGCGCAGGCTCGTGACGAATGCCGTTACTCGGCGCCGGTCAGTGGGACACCAGGGGCTATATTATGCATGCAAGTGCTGCGAAAACATCTGCTGCCCGCGAAGTTGCTAAGGTAGACCCACAAGCAGTCACCACGCTCGATGCCACAGCCGCGCGCAAGACCCCTCTGTGGAGCCAGTACGCGCTGCCGGTACAGGCCAAGCCGTTGGTCAATACGCCTGGCGATCAGTACGAACGCGAAGCGGACCGGATTGCCGAGCAAGTTACCCAGACGCCGGCTCCATCGATCGAGCCGGCGCAAGTCAGCCCACAGCGATCGTCGCCGCTCCCAGCCTCAGGTGACATCGCTCCCATCCAGCGTGACGACGACAAGACGGGTGCGGTCCTGTCGGAGGGGGCATCGCTCACCTACGAACAGATGAAGGATCAGCCTGGTTTTGAAGACTGGAAGAAGCGCCAGACGGACGCGTTGAAACTGAAGCTGTGGGACAATCAGCCAGCGGCGCTCAAGGCGGGCCTCATCGGTTTTGGCCTGAGCGGTGCCGGCCTGCTGGGCACTGTCTTTGCCGTCGATCCAAGATTTCGCGCAAAGACCATCGACACGTTGCAGGACATCAACCTGTTGCTACCCTTGAGCCTGCTACCTTATTCCGAATACTTGCCCGTGTCGTCGTTCAAATACAACCTGCCTACCGCGCAGTATGCGCCATACACGTTTGAAACAGAGTTCTCTTTTGATCCCTGGTTCAAGCTGATGGAGGACAAGTGGAAAACGCCCAAGATCAGCCTGGATGTGGGCGTCGCCAGTACCTACAGCCAGGGCCAGGGTTTTTCGCCCTTCTCCGGCGGTAGTTTCAAGCTGAAGTTTGGTGGCGGTATTATTAACCTCAGCGGGTTCTATAACCAGCCGCTGCCGCCAACTCCCATGCTGATTAGCGACCCCACGCGCGGCGAGCCGCCCATGTGGTTGATGCGTTCGCTCCCGGGTCAGCTGGAAGAGAATCTGCCCAAAGGCAGCGGCATATTCCTGACCGTTGATATCCTTCGATTGCCAAAGCTCTTTGCGCCGGCCAGGGACACGCCACCCACGATCCAGCG
>WBZU01003228.1_pt1 | contig 10823 bp, 9 predicted proteins | sample 5204311 | NCBI WGS metagenome assembly WBZU01 (sample SAMN12344359, study PRJNA552823) | activated sludge metagenome | biome: Activated sludge suspended growth; feature: Nitrification reactor; material: Wastewater; isolation source: activated sludge from nitrification reactor of wastewater treatment... | reverse complement strand
ATGGTCGGCAATCGGTTTGTGATGGAGGCCTTAGGCGCGGAACGGTCGGTTATTGAGCTGGCCCTTCCCTATTCCGCTCTTATCTTCCTCGTCTTTCCTTGTACGGTCCTCATTCAAGTGTTGGCGGCCGTACTTCAGGGTTCTGGCGATACCAAAACACCCATGTACGGGTTGATTGGAGTCAACCTCCTACACGTCGTCCTGGCCTACCCGCTCATCTATGGACTGGGAGGATTTCCGGCACTCGGCCTCAAGGGCGCTGCGATTGCTGCCGGTGTGGCCGAAGCAGCTGGAGGCATCTATCTTCTGCTCCGCTGCCGTCCGATCTTTAAAGAGTCCTCCACCTTGCGTCTCGATCTGATTCGATCGATCTGGAACGTCGGGGCATCAGTCTCCGGCGAGCGGATCGTTCAGCAGGCCGGCATTTTTGTCTACACCAAGCTGGTACTGCTCTACGGCACCGTGGCCTATGCCGCGCACCAGGTCGGCTTATCCATCGAATCGTTATCGTTTCTGCCCGGCTATGGGTTGGCCATCGCCGCCGCCACGATGGTGGGGCAGAGTATCGGAGCGGGCAAGTATACGAGGGCGAAATTGGAGAATTGGGAGGCGAACCGGATAGCCATTGCCATCATGACCTGCATGGGGTTCATCTTTTTCTTTTTCCCCTACGCCTTGCTCCGTGCCTTTACCACCGATGAGGCTGTAATCGAACTGGGAATCATGTTTCTCAAGATCGTCGCCTTATTACAGATTCCGCTGGCACTGACCATGGTGCTCGCCGGATCGTTGCGCGGCGCCGGCGACACACGCTTCATCATGGGCGCCACGATGATCGGCATGTGGGGCGTGCGCGTGCCGTTGGCCCTCATCGCCGCTCTCTGGATGCGGCAATCCGTCTTGTTGATCTGGGCGGCGATGATCGCCGACTGGACCATACGGATGGGGCTGCTCCTCTGGCGGTATCAGTCCGAACGGTGGAGACAGATACAAGTGATTCGATAAGATGAAGATCAGGATCGAATTGAACAGCTGCAGCTCAAAGCCCCATCTCCATTCCAATCACGAGCCTATCGTTCCGATCAAATTGTCCAAACAAGCCCTTGCGATCGCCATAAAATAGATCAAACCCTGTCCAGATTTTTAAATTATCCCGCAACTCATAACTGACTTTCGGTCGGACAAGTCCATCTCCTTGGTTGACGCTTTGCAACCAGATCACTTCAGTTTCTAACGTTTCATTCAAAAAATGGCGTCTCAGTAATACGGTGGTCATGGTATCTAATGGGTCTCGTACCATCCCGTCGCCTGGATGGAGCAACCAACTTTGAAAGAGCTGGACACTCAGCATCGTATCTTGGATGCCTGACCAATCCAGCCCGAGGACATAGGAAATTTCACCGCTCTTGATCACACCATCACCGTCCCGTCGATTCGTGGTCAACACGAATTGATCGGTATTATAAATGGCTTCGCCCCGTACGGTCAGATTGCCAAACGCATTACTAAAGGACCCTCCGATGAGATGGTTGCGTTCATAACGAGGGTTTACTGTCACCGTGGCGCCACTTGGAGTTAACAACACTGATTGAAAGAGTACAGGGAAATCCGCAAAGTGGTAGAGATAGTTGACCGTCAGGTCCCAGCCATGCCAAAACTTTGAAAACCGCATGCCAACGTCGGAATCCGTCATGATATTGTGAGGACGTTCAAGCGGCCGAAGATTCACCGTAACACCAGGAGGCGCTTGAGGAACGATCAGCGGTGAGCTAAAGGCAAACGTAGCACCCGCTTGAGGCAACCGATGATAGGTGCGATCCGGGATCCAGAGCAATTGCAAGTTTCCGCCTCCAACGGGCACTTCGGCATTCACGGTCCACAGCGGAATACGAGAATCGTCAAAGTTATCGAGAATGAATTCCCTGAAGTTTTGTGGATTGACGACGTCGAGCAATTTCAGCCCATCGGCCTTTCCCCAGACGACTTGCTGTTTGCCAAGCGTAAGATGCATCCCCCAGAGTCGCGTCCTCAGGTAGAACTCGCGCAGTTCTACGTCGGTTCGGTCACCGAGTTGGAGACGTCGGGAATTCGGCGCAACCTCCCCTTGGCTCAATCGACCAGGTTCCAGATGGTCGAACCCTTCCGTATACAACCGAGCGATCCCGGTGATACGGGTCTCGTCACCCCACCGATATTCCCACTGCGGCTCAACCACCATCTCCAGTTTATTGGCACGATCTCTTGCCATCCCATAGGCCGCTTCCGATTCAAGCACAGCGCTAAACCGATGATTGCTCAACTGACTCGATTTCGTCTCGTCTGGCGTGCTCTCGGCAAGGGCGCTGGCGGCGATGAGCCACCCCGCCAGCGCCAGAATTCCACACGCCGTATATGAACGTGCCATAGGTCCTTAATATCCGCGTCGCAAGGCATCTTCTGTGAACATTTCATCTTTGACACTTTGTCCATAGGTCACATCCTTGAAGGTAAACACCGTCTTGTGGCCTGTCTTGTGGTTTTCGACGGATAGTTGATGGGCTGTCCAGATGTCCTGGATCAATGTGATCTCCCTGACCTGGAGGGTCTTCAACGGATTAGCCGCCACATCCCAGTACTTGGCTTGACGGACCATCCAGATTTCGGCATCGATCCAGGATTGCACTTTGCTGTAGCCCAATTCCTTGGCCATTTTTTCATTCACGGGAATCTCTTCGACGAGAAAGCACCGATGACCATCGATGGTCTCCTCGCCGAGAGTTTTCCAGGAGTAATCTTCAATCCCAACCTTGGTTTCCTTGCGAATGTCTTCATACGTAAAGTCCGTCCCAAGGAAGTAGTCCCCTCGATCAGACGCGGAAATACGGCGAACTTTTCTGGCGGCGGGCAAGTACAACCATTGATCATCATCTCGATCGGCTTCCGGGTAATCGTACGTCAAAAATGCCGTATCCTTAATATTCGAAGGACTCAAATAGAAAATGATCGTTCGTTTCTCTTTCCCAAAATACTTTCGGATGCTCTTCGTTTCCCGCACTCGTTCGGTGCCGCTGCGATCCGTCATGGCCATCGTAATAAAACGCGAGACGACCTCTCCTTCGTTACGCGCATTGATGCGGCGGGCAATTTCTTCGCCGGCAAGTAAGGATTCCGCCGCAACATCGGATACGGCCAATGGACTCAACAGAAAGAGCGCCATAATCAGGTTCTGCATGTGCGATCGCATAGGAGTTACCTTCCTTCCTTCATGGTAGACACGGATAAGACCGGGTTAAGTTGCACTGCCTGAGCTGCTTCCTGATCGGGTGTCTCAAACCCAAGAAAGCGCGGACGAAACATCGTCGCCAGTGCTGGCATAATCGTGATACTAGCGAGAAAACTCACGGCCATGGCCACCGCCACCAAACTGCCGAAACGGATTAGTGGCGGCACCGCACTGATCATGAGGGTGCCGAACCCCAGGCTCATGGCCAGGAAGTTGAAAAACAGCGCCCGCCCGGTAGACGGGAAAAAATGCACCATCCGTTCCTCAAACGTGCCGGTCCCGGATCGCATGAGCTCGCGAATCCGCTGGGTCGTATGCTGGCCAAAATCGATCGCCAGCCCGGTCGCAATGGCCGCAAACATGGAGGTCCCAACAGCAAGCCAAATCCCACCAAATCCCATGATGCCGTACACGAGAAGGACTGAAGCAAACACCGGCACCAGCGTGAAGAGTCCCGCACCAAGTGAGCGAAACAGCCAGGACGCCATAAGCCAGCTAATGACCAAGGCGATGCCTTCACTAACGAAGTGTGTGGAGGCAATGGTCTCTAACCAATGATGGTTGACGTTCACACGCCCGCTCACATGCCCCACGATCTCGTTAGTATTGAATTGCTCGTGGAGATAGCGTTCAACCCGTTCAATCACCGCCCGGTTGTTCACGTAATGGGATGTTTTGATGCTGGTGCGAATATTGGCCCGTCGATAGTCGTAGTCAATTTCCTGCTGGAAATCTGTCGGATCGGAGGAGGCGGAGTAGAGCAGGAAGAGTTGCGCCACAAGGTCTCGGTTATCGGGGATGCGATACGCCTCCTTGCGGTTTTCGTTAATCGACCGATTCATCTGCTTCACATAGTCGACCACCGACGTCGTCCCACCAACACCAGGCAACGTTTCGACAAATCTCTGGAGCGCCTCGATGCGATGCAGTGCATCCGGATTGAACAAGCCCTCAGCTGTTGGAGTCTCCACCACAATATCCAGGTAATTGGTCCCGTCCATCACCTGGTTGATCACTGTGTCTGCGCGATAAATGGGTTCATCATGCTGAAAGTTTTCAATCATCGCCTCCTCGATGATGAGCCGAAACGCACCGATCGTCCCCAATACGGCAACGACGAGTGCCACGCTGAGAATGAGCCTTGGTCGATGAATCGCAAAGCGGCCTAATGCCGTCACGAGCTGGCCATAGCGGTCAATCGCCTGGTCGCCTTTGATGACAGGGGAAGGCGTGAATCGTACCAACATCAACGCGGCCGGAATAAATACGAGACCGTAACCCCAAGCTCCCATAATCCCAATGGACGCAAAGAGACCAAAATACTGCATCGGCGGCATCCCGCCGGACGCATAGAGCGAAATGAACCCGACGACTGTGGTGAGAATGGTCATAGTCAGGGGTTTCCACACTTCGCTCATGGTGCGAACAATCATTTCCTGATGCGTGAGATGAGGATGAGCACGACCAACTTCATAATAGTGTGTGAGGAGATGGATTGGTTCCGCGACTGCCATCCCAATCAAAATGGAAAGGAGACCGTTGGTAATCACGTAGAATGGAACGCCGCCCGCAGCCATGGTTCCGAAAGCGGCCGCCGCCGTGCCGAGCACGACCAAATTCGGCAACAGCATCCCGCGCACCGTCCGAAAAGCGATGAAAAGGACAATAGTGATGACGATTGCCACAACCGGATTGATTCGCTTCGCATCGTGGTCAATGTAGTTGAAGAGATATCCGGAGATCGCCCCTTCGCCGGCCACATGGAGCTCGACCCCTGGCAACCGAGGAGCCTCTTGAACCAGGCTCATGAATGCTTGATACGTTGCCTCGTTCTTCATCTCGTCAAGGACTTCAGCCGTGACCAAGGTCGCCGTAGCATCACGTGCCACTAGGCTGCCCTGGTAGAGGGGAAAATCAGCGATCGCCGCACGAATGGTATCAGCCTGACTCTGTGTGACTGGCGGCGGCTCGAAGAATTTCTTGACCTGCATGCCATCAGCCGTGCCGACAATATTATTTTCCGTTGCCAGACTCATCACTCGATCAGGGTCGACGTTGGGAATGGTTTTGACTCGATCTGTCAGCCACTGCACCAATTGCAACGTGTCGGGATTAAAGACGCCCGTGGCCCCACGATTAATAACCGCGATCACAAAGGGATCGGATAAGCCGAAGACCTGTTTGACTTGATCTCGATAGACGCGGGCGGGGTTATCCTTCGCAATGAACGAATCAGCCGACGTATCCATGGTCAACTGCGGGATGAATGCGGCTAGGCTCCCTATTAATATGACTCCCGCTACAACAAGCGCCTTCGCGTTCGCGGTGACCCACCAGAAAAACTGCTCAGCTCTGCCATGACCTATCTGACTCATTACCATTCCCTCCTATGGTGTATATGCACGCATCGTTTCAAAACCATTTGTTAGCGCGTGCTCCACGAACTTCAATTCTAATGACTGGGCAACCTGGGTGATGAAGCTTAAAATGCTCGAGATGCTTTTATGATATGCCGATCTCGGACCTCAGTATAAGCCAAACTAGTGCATCTACACTCTTCAGGACGTTACGAACCACCCAGCTACCGTGAATTCGTCAGATTGATTGTTTGCTTAACGATCGAATTGCAGACAATTCTTTCATCAGGGTCTTGAAACGAGCATGTCCAAGATCCTGAACGACCGTCTGCTGTGCTTTCTTCCAATAGGGCAACGCCTTCATCAGCGCCTCTCGCCCCGCATCGGTCAACTGAATCGACTTCGTACGTCCATCTTTACCAGGTCCGACTGCAATGAAACCGCGAGTTTCTAGTACTTTCAAGTTCCTGGTTAACGTCGTTCTGTCTACACCAAGGCGATCTGCCGTTTCCGTGATTGGCAACTCACCTGCGAGGTGAGCAACTGTTAACAAGGAAAATTGTGTTCCCTGTATTCCGGAAGGTTCGAGGACAGAGTCATAGAATCGGGTGATCGCACGTGCGGCTTTTCGCACGTTAAAACATGCGCAATCAGCACATTCGCCAAATTCTCCTGGGCATTGCGGCTTCATAATAGTGTATGTACACTCTTTAGACGGACCGTGTCAAGGAGCATTTCGAATGGTACAAGTGATTGCAGCTTGGACCATGCGGATGAGGCTACTGCTGTAGCGGTATCAATTAGAACACTGGAAGCAGATTCAGGTCATCAGATAGTGGGCACGTAGAAACGAGCTACTTTTTGCCAGGCAATCTGGCATGGTCCATCCTCTCTCAATTATGCCTATTCCCCTTTTCTCCACTCCGTTGATCGTCAAAGTCCTGCATGACGATTGAATAGACCACGCCGGAATACCTAATAGTGACGAGTGCATGCGCGAGGAAGCTGCAAAGAAGGACACCCATGGGAACAGATGGACAATCCGTGTCAGGGAGTGAACAAATGGCCGTTCATCATCCAGTGAACACCGATACTAGCCACTTACCCCATGTACATACTCCGCGTCTCTTCAAAAAAAGATTCTTTCCTATCCGGCGGCTGCTTGCACCAGAATTGAGGACACCACGACGAAAGAGGTGATCGTGACAAGGGTGTCACGGGATGGACTTGGTGGGTGGGAAATGGCCTACGCGACGAAAATACCGTCGCGCAGACCGCCCCAAGTCAGGATGTCACCGTGCGGGCAGTAAACTCCCGGACGAGACTGAACAGCCTGAGCTGGAACAGGATGCTCAGCCATCGCATTGGCTCTTGGTCGTTTTCTAAACAAGGATTGGTCGAACTATCTTTCCCTCACTCGTCAATTGGTAATCCTTTCTACCCATCGCAGCCCCATCAGGAGATAACGATTCAAGGATGATGAAACGAGGGTCTCATGATCTTGAACCGATGCCTCAGGTCGTCAATTCCGCCTCTGCATGCGCTTCGACTTCACTTTTCCTTCTTCCACATCAATAACCGTCCCCATGTGGGCATCAATGTGGAGCTCCATGACCCGTTTCTCCGGCGTGACGACTTCTAATTCCCATATCAATCTGTCGTGTTTCTGCTCAAGCCCAGCTTGAATGACTGTCCCTGACACTTTCTCCCGTGCCAATGTGATAGCCTCATCGATCGGTACTTTTGCTGAAGCGGCCTTCTCGACCTTATTCGGTTCCGCACAGGTGTACTCCGTCATGGTCACGGCTCCGGCGGCTACCACAAGCACGATCAACCTAATCCTTGTAAACAATCTCTCGCACATCACTTTCTCCACAACCTCACCGTGAAGTCCTACGCCCGCCGCTCACACAATGTTTGCCTCGTCCTCTCGACATAGTCTCGGCGCATCGTATCAATCTCCTTCGGGCTAATCCTCACAAGGTAGCCACATCCGGAGTCGGGGCCGATATATATCGACCCAAGTAGTGGGGCGCGGAAGAAGACAAAGTTGGCAATCTCCGCTTCGAAGTACTTCGTGCTGAATCGCATAGACCTCCAATCTTTCCCCAAATCCAGTTCTACTGCCTGTACAGGCTCGCGTCGGTGGCCGTATGACGCTTTCTCTCCTGCACAGCGCCCGTTGTTGTCATCGTCGGTTCATCGCCAATCTCAATTCGTTTCCCTCACCGTTCGTGAAATGGCTGAGCCCCGATGATTCCGTTTATCGAATGCAGGCAATTGGGGATCCAATAATCGCTGAGCTCTGTCCTCGTTCTTGCCTACCGCACAACCAGTTCGTTCAGTGCTCCAACCGACCTCCTCCATACTGAAATTGAGCAAGGCTTCTTCAACCGGCCTCTTCTCAGTTCCAATCCCGACGCGCTGACTCACAATCCGTCTGCACGCTCCATACGTGGCAACTGCTATGGACACATTCAGCATACCCAGCAACACTACCCACAGCACTCCATTTCCCAACGTACCAACCTCTGTCACCTTTCCCCTTCACTCCGGCCATAATGACCGGACAGTACGATATTTCGAGCTCGCAGAAACATTCACACTGTATCAATGGCATGGCACAGGGACACGCCACGGGTGACCGTCCCAGCGAAACGTGTACCGCCAATTGATAGGTCCCTAGCGAAGACTACGATTGAGGAGGATGAAAGACTGCGGTCGAAAAGATTGGATGATACCCGGGAGGTTGACTCTCCACACGAGAACGAGAGTGGCTCGGAACACCCGGTTCCGGTATGACCGGAGGAATAGAGAAGCCTTCAGAGAGTGATTCCATAGGAGTATCCGACGTCAGGAGACCAAGCAAGGTGACGGGAACTCCCAGCATCTGTAACAGCACGCCAATACAAACAAAGGCGATCAGAATGACTGCACCTGTTCCCACAGGCAAGATACGAACCGTCCTTTCCTTAACCTGAGTCCCGGTAGGGAATATACTCTGACTCATACTTGATGGGCAACCTAATAGAAACAGTTCCCATCCCCACTAAATCGATCAACGAGATGGCAATGGCCAGGATGCTAAATGGCCATGATCTCATTCGTCAATCAGTTACGTCTTGTGCGTTGGTACTGTCTCTTCAGGTTGCTTTCAGCTTACGCGCATGCCAGGTGTTGGGAAGGCCCTAGACAATGCTCTTCACATGCACCGAACAGGTACTACAGCCATCCTATGCGATAGGCATCGGAATAGGCCTTTGTCGGTCTCGATATCTGAATTGAGCTATCTTGTCCTTCAAACACCACTGAGCTCATGGAGCATAATCCATCGCTTCTCCCTAGAGATTTCTGATAGAAGGTTGTATAAGGGATTTAAGCGAAGTATGAATACCTCAAAACAGTTATGCGTCGTTATTCGCCATTAGCGGCTCCAGTCCAAGAGCGTAGAATGCACTGCTCCTCCAGCCATGTTATCGGTTCTCGTCCTCGAGACTTACTGGCCTTTGTCTACCGCCACGGATCGGATCCTCCAAAGAACCGCTGAAGTCTCAGCTCGATTCATATTGGTCAGCTCCCTCTTCTGAGAAGAGCCGATGTAGGCTTTAGCAGAAAGGTGTTGGTCTTTCTAACACAAGGGAATCATTACATGTTGATCCACGGCATGATATGGGTGGCTCTATTTGTGTCCACCCTCACCGGTTGTGTGACATCGTCTCCCAGAGATCGACTTCCACGCATTCACGACATTCAGATTGACAGCCAGGATTCGATTACTCCCGCTGAATTGTATGCCGCCGTCGGAGAAGAAATTCGGTGGCACAATGCGCTCTCCGTTCCCATTCACCTGGGATTGCTCGGGATTCAGCCGATAGCGGGAACAGGTTGCAACAAAGGATTTAAGACGTGGTTCGGAACGATGAAGGACATGGTCACCATCCCACCTGGCGACTATGTCAGCCTCTGTTTTCTCTGAGCTCGAACGGTCCGGTACAATATCTGGACGAATCTCGCCGAACCGGTCCACTCTATGAGTCCGACAGCGGTGATTCATCTCGATGCGACGACCTCATGAGAATGATAGATATCGACAACAACGGATCCTGTAAAAGGAGGCAATGATGAAGAGAGCTACATGGCATGGTCTGATGGTCGCAGGTATCTGTGCGTTCAATCTCGCGGTTACGCCTGGCAGCGAAGCCTATGAAGAAATATTTTTGGCTGAAGGCGGATCGCTTTCTGGAACGGTTCACCTCCACGGCAAAGTCCCGATGCCAAAGGGGTACAATCTCACAACCGTGCCGGACCCGGTCTATTGTGGTCGGATTTCTGATGGGAGAGGGTGGAGATTGCTACAGCCGTTTGACGTCGGATCACAGGGAGAGTTCCGCAACGTCGTTGTGTATCTCGACGGCATCGAGAAGGGTAAGTCGTTCGGCGAGTACACACCGCCGAGAATCGACGCCATTGATTGTCGTTTTATGCCGTATATCACACTTGTTCGCGATCTTCACAACGTAATGGTGGTGAATATGGACCCTGCCTTACACGACATTCAAGCCTATGAGACATCGAACCTCGGACCTCGCGTCTTGTTCAATATTCCATTACCGATCAGCTCACGATATCCTCGCGAAGCCGAGTTGAGCGCGCATGTCCACAAGCACTACGAAGGAGCTACCGTGATTCAATCGGTCAAGATGACCAAAGATCGGAAGATTTTCACCATGCAATGCGGGTTTCATCCGTATATGGAGAGTTGGGCGCTGGTCACCGACCATCCATATTACGCAGTGGCCGATCACGAGGGACGATTCCAGCTCACCGACATTCCCCCCGGTACCTATAAGTTGAAAGTCTGGCATCCATATACTGGGGACAAGATTGAGCAGACCGTCACAATTGAGCCTAATACGCAGTCAAGCGTGGATGTGACGATTGAAGCGCCGACCGGCCGGCTCTATGCCAATCAAATGGTTGAAAACGCCTATGTCCGATACACGATTACGGAGGACGTGCAGAGTCAAATCGTACCGACATTGGAGAAGCAACGTCTCAACGAAGGACCGTAAGATCGACCTGAGGGAACTGGGCTGCGGAGCAAGTCAGCGTTGTTTCAAGTAGCGGAAGAATTCCGAGTCCGGGCTCATCACCAGGGTTGAGCCATCCTTAAACGCGGTCTTATAGGCCTCCATCGAACGCGT
>WBZU01003226.1_pt1 | contig 10828 bp, 7 predicted proteins | sample 5204311 | NCBI WGS metagenome assembly WBZU01 (sample SAMN12344359, study PRJNA552823) | activated sludge metagenome | biome: Activated sludge suspended growth; feature: Nitrification reactor; material: Wastewater; isolation source: activated sludge from nitrification reactor of wastewater treatment... | reverse complement strand
GGACCACTATAGTCAATGGCCGGGAGTGGCTGTGTCGGCAACTGCAGCACGACGATATCGCCTTCGAGCGCAGCGACAACAAGATTCTCTGGGTTTCCGATTTCGACGCTACCGCCAAACTCGCCGAGCAGTTCAGGCACACGGAGTGGCCCACCTTTCTGATTCGCCACGTGGCGGCGGTCAATCCGCTCCTCCCGGCCATCGCCGCGGCCGGGTTCGACGGCTACTGGTTCGGCATGGACCAGGCGGAAGTAGCCACCGACATTCTGTTCAAGTCCCGAGCCGATCTCGAACGTATCCACCCGGATCTCGTCAACGCCGCCATCACCGGCTTCGGGGCAACTGACGTGATGCGCTTTCTCGGTCAAAAGCCCCATCACGCCTTCACCGGCGAGGTCGTGATCGACAGCAAGAAGCGGCCCGAAGGCTGCCGCATCAAATTTCGCATCCGACGCAACTCCGTCAAACTCTACGATCATCTCAATGTCCTGAGAATCGAGACCACCATGAATCATCCGGCAGAGTTCAAAATCCTCACCTCCTCCGAGAACGCTGAGGGAAAGGTCGTCTGCCGGTGGTGTCCCATGCGCAAAGGGGTCTCGAATTTCTGGCGCGATGCCAAAGTCGCTCAGGGTGCCCGCTCGCGCCTGATCGACGCCTTGGCCAATGCTCCCCTTCAAGGCAATTCCAGATCTCTCGCCCGCAGTTCCAGTTGATTGCGGTTGGGCATCAGAACACGGGCCGCGGCCTTGGGCCGTACGGTTCTCGCAGGGTCTTCGTCGCTTGGGTTGGCCGGCAGCGTCGGTTCATCCGGGAACAGCGGTGGGGTCTTGGTCATGAGCAGGGGCAGCGTAGGAAATGACCTCGTCATTATACGGGACGCGCCACGCTGGCGGGCAGACTTGGGGGAATATTTTCACAGCCTCTCAGCCCGCTCGATATGAGGCTCCTGCACCAGCCGGTGGTCGAGCCAGCTGAAAGGTGCCGGCCACTTCCGGCAGCGTTCGGGAACCCGCCAGCGTTTGCGGATGTTCATGGCGTCCTCCTTCGATATCCTCACCTAGTGGTAGCCGACCGCCGCGATGTCCTCTTGCAACGGGTTATCCCGCCAATGGGCCATAAGCCCAATGATTACAGTCGGTTGCCGGCTCAAGACATCTTGTAACGGTGCTGTCACGGGTTCCGGGGCGTGACCAGAAATCATCGAGGATTCAGAGACTTGAGCCGGAAAGACTGCTTGTAACGCTTCAGGGCTCGGGCGGTGGCTCCCCAGTCGGCCCTCGCCGGCTGTAGCCCGGGTGTGCCGCACGTCACGCCTGTACCCGGGCGACGGCTTGCGCACCCATGAAAGAGCCCCGATTCTCGGGTTTGGCCAGCCAACGCGCCTGGCTGGCCCGCTTGCTCGCCCCCTGGCACAAGGGGTCCGAGCAAGACTGCTGGTGGTGCCGCACGCTCCGCGCGTTCGGTTTGAACGACTGACCGCAATTCAGGCACTGGCGCTCCGCTTCTCGACCCATTCCGCCCCTCGCGACAGGAGTTCATCCCGGCTATGATGCGGTGTGGCCAAGCCACAACGAAGAAAACCGAAGAAGACGCAGGGAGCGGAAGAAGAGACGGCGACGATGAGAAAAGCAGGAAGAAGATGGACGGCAACCAGGCGGTTCATCTCCAGGTTCACATCGTCAGGTTCAGGCCACTTTCAGGTCGGCAGCGACACAGGGATGGTCCGGCACCCTGGCGCGGAGGTCGTGTAAGATGGCTCGATGAGGGGCGCCAAAAGTTTCCGTCGCTGAACCTGGGAGGGCAGATGCGCTTCATTCATTGTGCTGACATTCACCTCGACAGCCCGCTGCGTGGCCTGGAGGTGTACGACGGAGCGCCGGTAAACGAAATGCGCCAGGCCACCCGCAGAGCGTTCGCCAAGGTCGTCGACCTGGCCCTCGGACGCTCTGTGGACTTCGTCCTGATGGCCGGCGACCTCTTCGATGGTGACTGGCCGGACTTCAACACCGGCTTGTACTTCGCGTCCCAGTTGCGTCGTCTCGCCGATGCCGATATTCGCGTGTTTCTCATCTATGGCAATCACGATGCGCTCAGCAAGCTCACCAAGTCGGTACCGCTGCCCAAAGGCGTCTACAGTTTCCCGGCCAGGACCCCGGCGACACAGATCATCGAATCGCTGGGCGTCGCAATCCATGGGCAAAGCTTCGCGACAGAGGCGGTGAGCGCCGACCTTGCCGCAACGTATCCCGTACCGCCTACCGGACTGTTGAACATCGGTGTGCTGCACACCGCCCTGTCCGGCCGCGAAGGCCATCAGCCCTACGCACCGACCACCGCGGATCGCCTGACCGACAAAGGCTACGACTATTGGGCGCTCGGTCACGTCCATCACCGCGAAATCGTCCGGGAATCCCCCTGGATCGTCTTTCCGGGCAATACCCAGGGTCGGCATGCGCGCGAAACGGGTGCCAAGGGCTGCATGGTCGTCGATGCAGAAGCCGGCATCGGTATCCAGCGCGTCGAATTCGTTGCCACCGACCTTGCCCGCTGGCAACACCTGCTCATCGACATTTCCGGACTGGCCAGCGAGGACGATCTGCACGCCGCCGTGCAATCCGAAGTGCGCCATGCGCAGGCGGCAGCGAACGACCGGATTCTTGCGCTGCGCCTGACACTCGCAGGCCGTGGGCCACTGCATCAGGTCATCGTGTCGCAGCGTGAAGCCATCCGGGCGCAGCTCGCGGGATCGATTGGCGAGGCTTCATCAGGCCATGCCTGGCTCGAAAAAGTCCGGATCAGGGTCACGGCGCCGCTCGATCTGCCGCGGCTCGCAGAACGTGACGATCCAATCGGGCTTCTGATTCGCAGTCTCGCCGCACTGGAGCAAGACCCGGCGGCGCTGAACGCGCTTGCTGCATCCGTACTCGGGGATCTTGGACAAAAAATCCCGCCGGAGCTGCGCGGAACCGACAGCGCCTGGGCTCTCGATTCCGCCACTGCCCTGGCTGAAGCCCTGGCCAGTGCCAAGGAACGCCTGCTCGCCGCAATCGCTGCCGAGGACGACGAATGAAGATCGAGCAGATCGACCTCAAGGCCTACGGCCATTTCACCAATCAGCAGTTGCGACTGAGCGGCCCCTCCGATTTCCATATCATTTGCGGGCCGAACGAAGCCGGGAAAACCACCCTTTGGCGGGCCATCAACGGCGCCTTGTTCGGAATTCCCAATGTCTCTCCGGATACCTTCCTCCACGAAGCGAGAAAGATTCGGATCGGGCTCATTCTGAGCGCCCGCTCCGGTGAACGTCTGGCGGTCATGCGCCGGAAAGGCCGGATCAATACCCTGCTCGAGTACGATCCGGCAACGGGCAACGAAAGCGCGGATACGGTTCCGGACGAGCGCCTGCGCGACTGGCTCGGCGGCCTGAGCGAAGGGCTTTTTCTGGCCATGTTCAGCCTCGACCACGCCGCCTTGTTGCGGGGTGGCGTAGCGCTGGCGCAGGGCAAGGGCGATGCCGGCGAAAGTCTCTTTGAAGCCGGCGCGGGACTTTCATCGATCCGCAGCTTGCGTGCCAGGCTCGATCGCGAAGCCGAAACCCTGTTCAAGCCACGCGCCTCCACTTCGGTCTTCTACAGAACGCTCGCCGATTACGAAGAGGCTCGGAAACAGGCAAAAGACGCCGCTGTGCGTCCAGGCGAATGGACGGCTGCGAGAACGATGATGGAACTCGCCGGAAAGGCATACGAAGCAGCCAGGGCGGATCAGCTTCGACTGCAAAAGGACGCGCGTCGACTGGAGCGTCTGGCGGCCATTCTTCCGGATGTCGCCGCCCTTGCCTTGGCACAGCAGCGCTTTGCCGTGCTGGCCAGCATCCCGCCGCTTCCGCCATCCGCCTCGGCTGAGCGAATCGCCGCCGTCACCAGGAGAAATGCAGCCGTCACCGCCGAACGGACGGCCCACCTGCGACTCGAACAGCGGCAAGGCGAGTTGGCCGCAATTCGATTCAACGATGCCGTTCTCGCCGATGCCGAGTCGATCGAGGCCATTCATCACGCCACGACCGCCTACCGCGAAGCGGGCGTCAAGTCGGCCACGGCCACAGCCGCCATGGCAAGAGCGCAAGCTGCCTTGGCTTCCGTACTGCGGCAGATCGCGGGGGATGCCACGCCCGAGGAAGCACGGCAAGGGATCCCGAATCCCATCCAGGCGGCAAGAATTCGCAGCTTGATCACGATCGGCGCGACGGTCAGGGCAAGGCATGCTTCCGACCTTCAGACCCTCAACGAAAAACAGCTCGCGATCGCGCAACTGCACGCCGAGTTGCTCGGTCTGGGTGAAGACGGTGCCGAGGCCGGCCTTGGCCCCTATCTCGATTCGATTGCCGATTACGGCGATCCACAAGCACAGGCGCAACAGCTCGAACGTGATGCGGCGGCGGCAACCGTCAAGCTGAATGCCGAAGCTGGCGCCTTGAAGATGCCTTCGGTCGATGCCATCGTGAAATTGACCGTTCCGCTGGAAGCCGAAGTTCAGCGCTTCAAGACCGACGATGATGAATTGCGTCGTCAGGCACGTTCCATTCGCGAAGCCATCGAGAAGATCGAAGACGATCTCGCCGCCCTGCGGGGCCAGATCAAGGGCATGGAGATTCGCGGGGAGGTACCGACCAAGGCAGCGGTTTCGGTCGAACGCCTACGGCGAAACGAACTCTGGCTGGCCATTCGCCGACACTTCATGCCGGCCGCAGGCGAATCGGTGCCGATGGAGCCGCCGCCGCCCGCAGAACGCTATGAACACGCGGTCAGCAGCGCTGACGATGCCGCCGACGGGCTGTTTGCCGATGCCGAGCGAGCGACCCGTTACGCCGAGTTTCGTGTTCGGGAATCGCAGATGGACAATGCTCTTGGCCTGGAGCAGGGCCGCGCGGAAGAAATTGCGCAAGACCAGGCGGCGCTCTGGCAGCGTTGGGCCGACCTGCTCGCTGCTCACGGGATGCCGACCGTCTCGATCGCCGAGGCGGCACAATGGATCGCCAAGCGCGACGCCTTGCTGCAGAAGTTCGATGCGATCCAGCTCAAACGGCAGGAGGTGCAGCAGCGCAGCCAGTTGGCACAGGAGATCCGCAACCGGATCACGGCCCTCTTCAAGGCGCTGAAATGCGCTCCACCAGCAGCCACAGAGCGGCTGTCGGAAATCCTGGCGCGGGCCCGTGCCATTGCCAAACAGCAAGCCGATCAAATCACGCAGCGTGATTTGAAGAAAACGGCTCTGGCCATGGCCGAAGTCGCCACAAAACATGCCGGGAGAGCCGAATCCAGGAGCCGGGAAAAGGCGGATGAGTGGCGCCTGCAGTGGCGCGAAGCCATGCTGGCGATTCGTCTGGAACCCGATGCGAGTGCAGAGGAGGCGACCGCCAGACTCGAACAGTTTTCTGCACTTCAAGAAGCGCAGGATGCGTTGGATCTGGCCCAGCGGCAGCAGCGCGAGGCCAGAATCCACCTCGACGACTATGAAAACCGGCTGACCGGGACCTGGCGAGCGGTTTACGGCGAACCGGTTCCTGCCGATGGCCGGGCTCATGATCTTCTGGCGGGCTCGTTGTACCGCGAACTGACCTCGGCCCGTTCGTTGCAGGAAACCAAGGCCACACTCATGCAGCAGGTGACGGATGACCAGCATGCGGTCAGCGAAGCTCGGCAGAGCGCTGCCGACGCCAACGCAGTCATTGATCGGCTCCTCCTTCAGGCAGGTTGCTGCACGCTCGAAAGTCTCGAACTGGTTGAGGGGAAAAGCGCGGAGCGATCAGCGCTGGGCACCGAAATCCGCGACATCGAAACGCGGCTGGTGAAATCGGCCGGCCTGCCTTTGTCCGAAACGCTGCAACAAGCCAACGGTCAGGACCCGGATGCCATCGCAGAAGCGATCGACCAGAACTCGCAACAGACTGAAGAGATCGCCGCCGAGGTCCAGAAACGCCACGAGGAATACCTCGCCGCCCGGCAGGCATTCGATGCCATGGATGGCGCCTCGACAGCGGCCGATGCACAGCAGAGAACAGCCCAGCACGCCGCACGAATGGCCGAACTTGGCGCCGACTATGCGGCATCACGCATCGCTTCGGCAATCCTCGCTCAGGTCATCGACACCTACCAGAAGCGCAACCAGGGGCCGCTCATCGCACAGGCGTCCAGACACTTTGGCGCAATCACCACCGGCCGCTTTGCCGGCGTCGTGATCGATTACGAAGAAGAGCGGCAGATTCTCAAGGCCGTTCGGGCTGATGGCGAACGGCTGACGATGGAACAGTTGAGTACCGGGCGTCGCGATCAGCTCTTTCTGGCCCTGCGCCTGGCCGCCATCGAAGGCCATCTCGACAACGGCGAACCCCTGCCGGTGATCATCGACGACATCCTGATCCAGTTCGACGATGCCGCCTCGGCCGCGACCTTTCAGGTACTGGCTGAACTTGCCCGGCGCACCCAGGTGCTGTTCCTGACGCACCACGAGCATCTGCTCGAAGTGGCCGAAGCCGCCATCGGCGGTGGGGCGTATCAGTCGCACGCGCTGTCTTGGTGAGCGCGAGGGTTCGGTGAAACGAGATCCGGGCCGGTCTGGAACGGCGCCGACAGCGTCGCACCGGCGCTGTTGTGAGGTGGCGTCGCTTCACTGCAGTGGGGCGGGCGCGGCCACCGTCACGGCCCACCAGGGGCCATGCGTGTGGCCCAACTGTGCGGCCCAGTACCAGGCGGAAACGTCGCTCCATTGTCCGCCGTCCGGGGCATCGATTCGCTCCGCCACGTCGAGCCGGATGGCGCCACGGGTGGCGAGGAATCTCGACCAGTATTGGTCGCCAATGCGCTTGATGGCCAGGGTTTCGACGCGGTAGCCACTGGCCTTGAAGCAGTCGCTGCTGGGGTGGAGCTGGCGGCTGGCGTGCGTCACCCAGCGCAGAATGATCTCCCGCTGGCCGTCGGTGAAGCGTCCGACGCGGCCGGGAAAATCCTTCTGCAGGCGCTCTTCGAGGGGCGTCAGCGGCAGGGCGGTCAGCGGACGACCCTCGAAGCGGGTCGGCCAGCCGGGGAAGGGCACGGCCGCCGGTTCGGCACGGCCGACCCCATGGGCGAAAGGGGCCAGAGCGGCGAGCAGGCAGATCAGTTGCGCCGGTCGGGTCAGCGCAACGTAACCCGACCCCCTGACGGAAAGGCAAGCCGGCTCTGCGGATGGCGTCCGCTCGATGCGGTACAGCCCGTGCATGATCAGCAGTCCGGCCGCGACGAACACGGACATGCCGGCGGCCGTGTGTGCCCAGACAGGCAGCACCAGCAGGCCGCTCTCCAGGTAGAACAGAGCGGCGGCGCGGACGGCATTGGCGGCGATGACGAGGCTTCCGGTCAGCGCGGCGGCGGCCAGCGTCTGCCGGGGCGAGAAGCGGCACAGAGCGGCGGCGGCGGCCATCAGATACGCGCCCGCCCAAAGCATGCGGATGCCGCTGCACGGGGCGTCGATGGCGATCTGCCGGCCATCCCAGAGCAATACCGCGCCTGCCAGCTCGACGGCGAGGCCGTTGAGTCGCAGGAGCGCGACGGCCAGCGATCCGGCCAGTACCCGCAGCGGGTAGCCGCCATAGAACTGCAGCGAAGCCGTCAGCGGCAGCGCCAGCAAGGCCAGCAGCGCGACCGGAAAATCGAGGCGCCGGCCGAGCCGCCAGGCACTGCCCAGCGCGGCCAGGGCGAGGGCGGCCAGGAGCGCGCGCAGGGACAGCGGCAGAGCGGCCAGGGTGGCTGCGGTATACAGCAGCAGCAATGCTGTTGGCAAGAGCAGGGGGCGGTCGGGTGGCGACGCGGGAGCCGCTCGCCACAAGGCGCCGATCGCCGTCGCCAGTGCAAGCAAGCCCCAGGGATCGTTGGAACCATCGAAGCTGCCCTGGACATACCAGACGAGCACCGGCCAGCAGGCAATCGTCAGCGAAGCGAAGAGCGCGACGCCGGCGTGCCTTGGTGCCCTCACGCCAGGCGGGTCGGCCTGGCCTGCCAGCGGCGCAGCAGCAGCCCGGCCAGGAGTAGCAGCACCGTGGCGATCAGCATCCATTCCTCGGGTTCGGGAATGGTCGGGACGCTGCCCTTCTCGACCGGCCGCAGGCCGGCCTCATCGTATTGCTGGCTGGTTTCGAGAACGACGGCGCCGCTGACCGGGGTCACCAGATGGTAGCGCAGGGCGAGGTCGGTGGCGGCCTGCCGCCCGGGCCCGCCTTGTTCGAGCAGCCGCCCGAGCTGATCGGCGGCCCACAGGCGCGCCAGGTGCCCGGAGGTTTTCGTGGCCGGGTCGTGGACGATCGTTGCGGACGCCCGTTGCTCGCGATGGACGAGCGTTTCGGTGGTGCCCGGCGTCCAGGAGGCGAAGAGCCGCTCCAGGTCGGCCTGCAGGCCGTCCTTGCGGTATACCGGCCGCACCGCCGGCAGCAGATCCAGGGCTTCGAGGACCCTGTTGGAGCCCGGAATGACTTCGAGCGGGTACAGGCGCACCCGGCCAGGACGGCGCTCGGCGTACTGCAGCAGCGGTTCGACGCTTCCCAGCAGCACCGGCTGCGGGCCGTGCAGCCAGAGGACGGCCGCGGGAGATCCGGCAGCCGCCCAGTCCCAGGCCCTGGCCAGGGCCTCCAGGTTGTTCTGGCCACCGGCAAATTCGAGCCCCCGCAGGGCCTTGGCCGCCTGTTCCGCGGTCATCGCGCCGCTGGCCGTACTGGCGATGTCGGTGGCCGGAAAGAAGCCCAGCTCCAGCGCGCCAGGCAGACGCGCCAGCGCGGCGGCGATTTCCCGGGCGGCGGGCGCCAGCGAGGCAGACGCATCGACCACCAGCGCCAGCCGCCGCGGCGGCTGCACGAGCTGTTCCTGGTAGCGCTGGACGATCACCTGGCCGGGGCCAGCGCCGGCATCGTCGCTCCAGACGGTGCGCAGCAGCGGATTCCGGGGAACGTCGATCCAGGTCGTCCGGCTGCCCAGTTTTTCGTTGTCGATCTCGCCGCGCAGGGCATAGCCGGCATCGGCGATCCTTTCCGGGCGCAAGGGCTCGGTGCCGGTCAGCGGCGCGTCCGCTTCGAGCCAGACGGCATGGAAAAGCTTCGGCCCGATGTCGAAATTGCGCTCGCGAAAAACCGGCAATTGCAGTCTGGCCAGCGGGCCATCGCGGATCAGCAGCGGCACGGTGATGCCCAGGCGGATCTTCATCTCGCCAGCGTTGGGCGGAATGGGGAACAACTGGACCATCACCCGGTCCTGACCGGCGGTGGTGACCAGCACCGGGTCCTGACGGCGGCGGACCACTTTTTCGTAGGCCTGCCGGGTCTGGGCACGGGTACCGAAGGCCGCCTCGCGCTCCTCGCCATCGATCCACAGCGTCAGGCGCGATACCACGGCTCCCGGTGGCAGCGCGATCTGCGCCCGGCCTTCCTGCTGCCTCGCCGTATCGTTTTGCAGGACCATGGTCCATTCCAGATAGGCCAGGCTGGCCTTGGCATCGACCGATCCGTCGATGCGCGAAGCCGTCAGACTGACGCCGGTCAGGCGGCTACCCACCACGCGGCCGCCGATGTCGCGGTCGAAACCTCGCTGCCAATCGCGCAAGCCCCGGATGGCCGGTTCCGGCAGGTCGTTGAAGGCCTGGCCGGTGACCTGGTAATAGATCTTTCTCGCCTCGTTCGGGCTCACCGGATCGCTGAGGATCAGCAACAGGCCGATCAGGTCGGCGGACAAGCCGGAGCGCGCATAGCACAGATGCCGCAGCATTTCTTCGTTTCCGACCGCGCGCAGCCAGCGCAGGCCAGCCTGTCGGGTTTCCGGCTGGGCACTGGTCGCCATCTGCACTCCGAGGCGCGTCAGGGTGAACGGCAGGTCGATGACGATCAGGGCCAGCATGGCCAGGACCCATCCCCGCCACGCCGCCGGCAGCCGGGCGCTGCCCTGATCGGTCAGGCGACGCTTGAGCAGCACGCGTCCCCGCCAGGCCGCCAGCAGCGACAACAGCGGCGCGAGCGGCAGCAGGCCGATGCCGAAGTACAGGACCATGAAAGGAGCGAAGGGCGTCAGCGGCAGATAGAGCAGCGCGTAGAAAGCGGCGATGCCCATCGCGACCGACTGCAGCCAGGCCAGCGATGCGCTGGCGCGCGAACACGGCTGTGCCAGCTCGACCAGCACCCAGGCATTGGTCAGCGGCACCAGAGCAATCAGCAAGCCATGCAGAAGGCTCGGAATGGGGTCGAAGAACGACTGGGCGCTGGCCTGGGTATAGGCCTCAAAAGCGAGGGTGAAGGCCGGCAGGATGACGCCCGCCAGCAGGATGAACCCTCTGGACGCGAGGTAAGGAGCGCGCGCGGGTGGCCAAACAAGGGTCTCCCGATCGCCATTCGACGGCCGATCCGCTTCATCGCTCATCGGTTTCTCCCGTTCTAGCCGCCCTGGTAGGCGGTATAGGCCTGGTAAGCGGCAAACACGGCCAGGACCAGAAAAAAGGCGCCGCTGATCCGATGCAGCAGAGCCAGCGGAATTTTTTGCAGGATGGTGCGGCCCGCCAGGATTCCTAATGCCGAGGTGGTTGCCAGCGCCAGGGTGGCGCCGAGCCAGATCGCGGCCGGCGCGTGAACACTGCTCAAGGCCACGACCGCGAGCTGCGTCTTGTCGCCAAATTCGGCCACCGTCAGCAAGACGAAGGTGGTGAAGAAAATCCCATGACCACTCTTCTCCTCGATTTCCTCATCCTCATCGTCCTCTTCGGCGCGCAGCGCGTGCAGGCCGAAGAGGGCGAAGAGGATGGCCACTGTCGCGCTGACCAC
>WBZU01003225.1_pt1 | contig 10829 bp, 9 predicted proteins | sample 5204311 | NCBI WGS metagenome assembly WBZU01 (sample SAMN12344359, study PRJNA552823) | activated sludge metagenome | biome: Activated sludge suspended growth; feature: Nitrification reactor; material: Wastewater; isolation source: activated sludge from nitrification reactor of wastewater treatment... | reverse complement strand
AGAAAAGAAAAATGCATCCTGTGTTAATTCGATTAACCATTTCGATACAACTTCCCAATCAATGTCTTCTCCCTTTGAAGTCAACCTGCATAACAGGATTTTTGATTCGGCAAGACAAAACTAATGTATATTTGTAATCGATTTATAACCTCTTTGAAAATAGTCCAGTTTATAGGGGGTCAGTGCATTTGCTTATAGGATGTGGCAGCAACTCTAATCGAATACTTATATATACAGACAAGTTGATTAGTAACGTTTACATAGAAAAATTCAGAGAGGAAAGCTATGGTGTTGGAGGAGATGTATATAGCGTTTATTTAACTGATAGCATTCGTTTTCGAAAATTCGTTTGTAAGTATTATGATTCTCAGAGTTTCAATACAAGAATAATTGGTGATAGTATTTATATATTTAGATTTGAAGATTCATACATTGATTCGAACAATAAAAAAATTGATAAAAAATTGATTAATATTTTTGGGTTTGATTACATAATGTTAAAAAATGAAGGGAAGTTTGAAAAATAATACTATTCTTATTTGTATTGTTGAAAGTTTTAACTGGATTCTTAAATGCAAACCAAAATTTTACTTACTATACGCAGTACTAGTCTTATAATCTCGCAGATAAGCATCAAGTACATTAAAGAGTTCACCTTGTTTTTGAGAAGGTAGTTTTGCGATATCTTCAATGCGGTTGAGGATGTTTTTGTCTTTGACATGGATGGAAGAATTGCCGACTAAGAAATCCAGACTTACTTCAAGGGCCTCAGCAATTTTACTTGGAATCTAAATAGTGGGCATCCTATCACTTCTTTCACAGCAACTTAAAATAGGGCCAGAAGTTCCGATCTTCTCGGCTAGTTTTTTTCTGGTGAAGCCTTCGACAATTCTACATTCTGTGGATTCCATTTCCGGAAATTGACAATTCAGTACTATATTCAGGTAAAGAGCATTTTGTAGCTATGTACATAATCTTTTGAATGGATAAAAACTAACCCACATTGTTCAGTGTCCCATATAATAATTGATCTTTATTCAGCAGTAATTTATTATCTTTACTATTGTGATACGAGAGATAGAAGTTGATTCTGAGAGTATGGCTGAACAGAAGCTGGGGGGCTATAGCTCGCGATATCGCTTCACGGGCAAGGAGCTTGACCCATTGAGTGGCTTGTATGACTTTGGAGCGCGCTACTACGATCCGAGGCTGAGTGTGTGGTTTGGTGTCGATCCGCCGCGTGCAGATAAATATGCGGGCTGGTCTCCATTTACCTATACTGCTAATAATCCTATTAAATTTATTGATCCAGATGGAAGGGATTATTATGAAGGAGAAAATGGAAAAATACTATGGTTTAATTCTACCGAAAAATCTTATACTTTTGATAAAAAAACATATAAAAATATTGGAGAATCTTATGCTTCTTTCGATGGAAATTATTTGAAATATCATTATCAGAATAAAGATAAAGACGGGAACTTATCACCAAATATGCAATCATTTGCTGCAGTTTCAGGAAGGCCTGACGCTAATAGTAACTTTGATTATTCAAAACAGAATCAAATGAATCCAAGCAATGGGCCAATACCAGAGGGTAGTTATACAATGAATATGAATGAAGCACCTGATATGACAACTTATGAAAGTTTAAAGGGGACAATAGGTGGTTTTCTAGGTAAGATTGGACTAGGAAAGCGAGGATTATTTCCTGGAGGCAGAGGTGTTTGGGGAGATGGAAGAATAGATATAAACCCAGACAATGTATTTGTAAGCCCTTCTAATAACCCATTTGAACTCGGAGTAAATAGAGGTGGTTTTACAATTCATGGTGGATCAACTCCTGGAAGTGCAGGTTGTATTGATTTGTGTTCAGGTTTTGGAGGATTCAAATCACTCGTTGAACAAAATAAGGGAAATACCAATGAAATAATTTTAAAAGTAAAATACAATATGGTACGACCAGTTCCAAGCCGATTTTGATGAAAAAGATACTCCTAAATATTTATTTTACATATTTTAATATTCTATGAATTGCTTTAGTAGCAATAATATTTACTATTGATTTTTTTGAGGCGATATACAATCCGACTGATTTTAATTTTAATCAATATTCAGTAGATGAAAATCGAAGGTCGTTGAAAGATTATTTGATAAGTGCGGGTAAGCAAAATATCTCATGTTATTTGATTCTCATTTTAGGTTGTATTGCATTGAAAAATGAAAAAATACGAATAATATTTAATATTTTAATGATTTGTATTTATTTGGCTTTTATTTATGCATATTTTCAATGGGCGATGACTGGATATGATCATTAAAAATGAATTATAAACTTTTAGGAATTGACTACATTTAAGATGCAAGTCTCTGCGATCGTCGCAGTCTATAAAACAAATCGACACATCAAGAATTTATAATTCTATGAACGGAACCTTATATCTTATGCTGATAAGAAAAAGAATAAAAAAGGAGATTGATAAAATGAATTACAATTTATGCGGATTGATAATATTGAGTCCTTGGATGTTGAAAAAATCTTTATCGTTAGCAGTGATGAGCGTGAGCTTGTGAGTTAAAGCTGTGGCTGCGATGATGGCGTCTGGTAGTTTGGTTTTGTGTTTTTTACGAATATCAATACTTGTATCTACTACATTGTTGGATAAATCCAATACAACAGAATCATTGATAAAATTGGTAAGTAGTTGGAAATGCTGATCAGAGGTATTAAAACCGAGAACTTCAATTTTGGTAATCACTGAAATATTAGGTATTGCATCAATCACCACATTCATAAAATCCATACCCGAAGCAGGAAGTTTACTGCCGAGATAATCAATTAAGGCATTGCTATCTATCAAATACTGCGGTTGTTCCATTCGTTACGGCTTTGGCTTACATAATTTTGAAGTTCATCAGCTACATCAGCAGGGAGTTTCCCAGCGTACTTTTCAGAAAGCTTTTGCTGTGGCTGAATGCTTTTTTTAAGAACCTTGATGATGTGCAAGTCCTCCAAGTCTTCCAAAAGCCTATAAGCCTTGTTATTTTTAATTTGAACCAATACTATTTCCATCGTTGATTTATTTTAAAATTGCATGAAGTTTATTTTTTGCAAGAAAAGCGTCTAACATAGCGAAAACATGTTCACGTTCTTGGTCTTCCAGTTTTTCAATATCTTGAATACGTTTTACCGTTTTTTTTATCAAGAGAACTGTTGATTCCTTCACCTGCAAGATAGTCCAGAAACACTTCAAAAGCATCAGCAATCTTCTTGGCTGCTTCAATGGATGGTAGCGCTTCATCACGTTCATACCTGCCAATTACTGAAATAGAAGTATTAAGAAGTTTAGCTAATTCTTCTTGTGTCATCTTTCTTACCTTGTGGAGAGTCGCCATTCTTTTATCGAAAGTATCCATATAAAAACTCTTAAAAGGGTTATTAAACTGTTTTTTTGCTTAATGATGCAAATGTAGAACACTTTTTCGAGCTATTAAAACATAAAATTTATTGTATCTGTCCAAAATAAATTAGGAAAAAAGAGAGCGGTATGTTTTTATCCCTAACTTAGGGGTGACACAAGAAACTAACCGCTCATGGTAAATGTGAGCCTGTTTTCACAAATTTTAAATCAATTACCTCGAAATTTATTTCAAAGACTTGTTCACAAGCACGATTCAGATAAATACTCTAAGGGAATTAACAGCTGGACACATTTTGTATCTATGATATTTTGCCATTTAGGCCATGTTGGGTCTCTAATAGATATTAGTAATGGCTTGCGGAGTATAACGGGTAATATTAATCATTTGGGATGTAAGCGATCACCTTCGAAATCAAGCCTCAGTTACATCAATCAGGAACGAGGAAGTGAGCTGTTTAAGGAGTACTATTTTGAGCTACTAAATCATTTTGAACACCTGTTCAGACGCTCCAGAGTAAAATTATTAAAACTTAGGCGTAAAGTATTCCTCATGGATGCTACCATTATTCCTTTGTGTCTTAGTGTATTTGACTGGGCGAAGTTTAGACAAAGAAAAGGGGCACTTAAGATTCATATGGTTTTAGATTATGATGGATGTCTGCCGACGTTTGTGGATTTGACAAAAGGCAGTACTCATGAGGTTACTGTAGCCCGGAAAATAGCTTTTCCTAAAGGCAGTGTGCTTGTTTTTGATCGGGGTTATATCGACTTTGAGTGGCTTTATAAACTCACCCTAAATGATGTGTTCTTTGTTACAAGGGCTAAGGATAATATGAACTATGAAGTGCAGTCGCGTAATGGAATTCATCCCAACGATCGCTATTGGTTGAAAAGGGACTGGATGATTTCTCTAGAGGGCTTCTATACATCATCAAACTACCCAATTGTTTTGCGCTTGGTAAAAATGATTGACCCCCAAACGAAGCAAGAACTCAGTTTTTTGACCAATAACTTAAATTGGACAGCAAAGACCGTTTGTGAGATATATAAGGAACGATGGAGAATAGAAGCCTTCTTTAAACATATTAAACAACACCTGAAAATCAAGTCATTCGTCGGAACTTCAGAAAATGCCGTCCAGATCCAGATTTGGATAGCATTAATCACCATGCTCATATTGCAGGTCCTACAAAAAGTAGCAAAATTCAATTGGAACCTGTCCAATTTGGTGGCATTTATAAGATTAAACCTATTTGTGAAGATTGATCTTGGGGAATGGTTGCATAATCCATTCAAACAAAATAATTCCCCGCCAACTTCAACGATAGCTACGCTATTTTAAACAGGGGGGATTCCCCTGCGAATATTTAATTTTAAGCGCCGGAAGCCTTGATATTATTAAGGCCTGATAGGTCATTTTCATTTATTTTGGACAGCAGTGAGTTTTTATATTGACAATTTTGTAATAAAAAAATTAGAAAATTTTTTATAACAATAAAAAATAATAAACTTATATTTGCTTTGATATAAATCTAAGTAATTCTAATTTATTACTAATATGCCCAAAATCAGATACCTACACATTGTGTTTTCAAAGGATATTCAATCTTACGATATTCCAAAATTCAGGGCAGCTGTTATAGAGAAGACCAATCGCGAATCGGATTTATTCCACAATCATATGGATAATACTATAAATATCTATAGATATCCATTAATTCAATATAAGGTAACAGATAGGAAGGCAAGTTTAGTTTGTCTTAAGGAAGCCACGGAAGATATCCATTATTTATTGAAACAAAAGAGATTTGACTTTCGAATTGGTCAAGAGCAATTATTGTATGAGATCGACGATGTGAGGTTAAAATATGAACGAATCCAAACATGGGATACCGACTTTCATTACAATATGTTGAATTGGATAGCACTCAACCAAGATAACTATGAACTATATAAATCGAAAACATCGCTATGGGAAAAAATAAAATTACTTGAAGAAATACTGGAAAAGCATATTCGAATTTTTATGGAAGCCATGAATGCTGAAGAGAATAATCCTTTAAAGGTAAGAATATTGGAAATCAAAAGTGAGAAACACATCCGCTACAAAGATATTTTTCATTTGACCTTTTGCATTAATTTTTCATGTAACTTGAGTATTCCCAATTATGTAGGATTGGGCAAGGGTGTGAGTGTAGGATTTGGGAATGTAAGGGCAAGAAATAATATAGAAAAATAATTTAAATCAATTTATTTTAAAAGAAGTATGAATGCATTAAAAATTGAAACTGCTGGAATCCAAAAATATATTTTTAGCTCAAATAAACTTAAGGTAAATTTGGGAGCTAGTTATATTATAGAACACCTATTATATAAAGAACTATTAAAAACCGCTATTTCAGAAATTTATGGTATTGAAAGCGCAGGACTAATTTCGAATTGGTTTGAGGTCGAGAAGACTGAAGATTTAATTAAAAATAATATGCAATTAAAAATTGGATACATTGGAGGTGGCAATGCTTTGTTATTATCTAATAATGCCAAAAAGCTTAAAGCATTGAATATTCTTTTCAAAAAATCTGTATTAGAGGCCTTTCCTGGACTTGAGGTTTATAGTGGAATAATTTCCATTTTTGGAGCTGAATCTACAGACGAAGACTTTTTGAAATATAATAAAATCCTAAATGAAGAAGTAAATTCAAATAGATCTAATAATCCATTTATTAATTTTATTCCAAATCATGGTTTTTATAATAAATGTCTTGTTACTGGAGATGTAGCATTAAAATATTGGAAAACTGAAGAGAAATGGGTTTCTGACGAGGTTTACTCAAAAATACAATATTGTGAAAATATTGAAAAAGATAAAAATTCTGAAAACCCAACTGATGGTCATGATGCAAATAAAAAGCATGAAGAAGATTTGTTAGATGAAGACCAAAGAGAACTATTCACATTTCCCATTGACTTCGAAGACCTTTCTGCTAATGCAAATAAAAATTATATAGCCATAGTACATATCGATGGCAATAATTTGGGAAACGCATTTATAAAATCTAATTCTCTTGAATCAACGCAAAAATTGTCATTAAAAATAAGAGAACTAGGTACTAAAGCTTTAAAAGAAACAATTCAAGAAAGCATAATTCAAAAAATTACTCCTTATACTGATAAAAAGCAGGGCTCTCAAATTAAAGAAGAGCAATCAAAGTCAATTCCAAACTTAAACACTGAGGAAAGATATAATTTTAAATTAGGAAAAATAAGACTGGTTATGGGGAAAGATAAAAAGGATCCAAAATACATTGATAAGTTACAATTGCCTATTAGACCAATTATTACGGGTGGCGACGATATTACATTCGTGTGTGAAGGTAGTATAGGTATTCCTCTAGCGAAATTATTTTTAGAAAAATTTCATAAAATAGGGAAATCAATGGAGATTCTTAATGGCGACGTTCATGCATGTGCTGGAGTAGCAATTGTAAAAAGAAAATATCCTTTTTATAGAGCATATGAATTGAGCGAACAATTAGTCCACCAGGCAAAAAAGACTTCAAGAGTTAATAATGGTAGTTACCTATCTTTTATGATAGCGGGGTATGGTACAGGCACTTCTTTAGAAGATTTAAAAAATAAATATGCTAGCCCAGAATTGTTTTATGAAACTTTTGGCGTGTTAAACGGGCAAAATTCAATTAGTGATTTAGAAAATTTGCTCAGGGCGTTTAACAAAAAAACTGCTGAAGGAAAGTACAAAATTCCAAGAAATAAATTAATGCAAGTAAGGGAAGCAATCGTTAATGGGGATTTGAAAACTGTTTGGCCAGCAATAGCCAGTAGAATTGGATCGGAATGGAATCCAGTTAATAAAGAAAGTCTCAACTTTGAAGCAATTGAGATTCTTGATTTTTATGAAGAAATATTTTTACAAAATGAAAATACATAGGATGTTTAAAATAATTATCAAAACTAAATCAGATACGCTCTTTGCTTCATCAGAAGGAAGTGCAATCGTGGATAGCATAACAAGACATAGAAGGAATGGATTACCTTACATCCCTGCTAAAACTATAAAAGGATTATTGAAAGAAAGTGCTTTTGAAGTAGCTGAAATTCTAAATATTGGTGAAAAGAAAATTATTCTAAAATTATTTGGAAATGAAGGAAAAGAGAATAGAGGAATCTTAAAATTTAATGATGCTGAAATTAAAGGAAATGATGAACTTGCAAAAAGCATCGCAAGCAAAAAATTAAAATCTATCGAAGTGTTGAATCATTTTACAACAATACGACATCAGACAGCAATGGAAGATGGTGTAGCTTTAAATGGTAGCCTTAGAACGACAAGATGTCTAAAACCCAATCTTGCTTTTGAAATATTATTTAACCAAAATCTAACTGAAAATCAAAAATCGTTATTTGAAAAAGCATGCATCAATTTAAGAAGAGCGGGAACGAATAGAAACAGAGGTTTTGGATTAATTGAAGTAAGAATTGAAGATTGTAATCAAGAAAAAATTCAATATCCTGATGTATCAATCAATGTAATGAAAATTAAATTATTGACTCCAGCATTATTGCCTATACGCAGTGGAGATGCAAGTTTGGTAAGTTCAGAAAAGATAATTTCTGGAAGGAAAATATTAGGACTCCTTGCTAAAGAATATATTGCTCAAAAGGAGAAAGATAATGAAAAAAATATTCATACTGAGGTGGTGTTTACAGATTTATTCTTAAATGGTAAAGTAAGATATTCTGATGCTTATCCTATAACTGCTGATTTATGTTTTCCAATAGGAAATCACTGGGTCACTACCAAGGAAAAAAAACGTGTCGAAAATGATTTTGATAAAATCAAACCAATATCAAATTATAAAACCATAGGTGGTTTTATCTCAAATGATGGGAGCCAAAGAAAATCTGTTCATACTGTATTAGATTTCCATAACTCTAGAAATAAAATGAATCAGGTTACAGCCAGCACACTTCATACTAGACTTACTGGCAGTAATACTGGTGACGGAATCTATTACTATGAAAGCTTAGATGAGGGGCAAGAATTTGTATTTAAAATCGAAGGAAGTGAAGAAAATTTGAAAAGCATATATGAACTAATAAATAAATCAACGGATCTTAGAATAGGCAAATCTACTTCAACAGCACTGGGATTAATACAGATTACAAATTTTGACAAGAAATGGCCATCAGTTGAAGCAAATGATTCAAGTACTGAATGCATCGTAACTTTTATCAGTCCATGTCTACTAAAAGATGAAAATGGAGAATTCATACCTTCGATTAAAACTTTAAATCAATATTTGAATTCAGAAGAGATAACTTCTCAACAAGCAAGAATAAGAACTACAAAAGTTCAAGTTTTTCAAGGCTCCATAAATATGCAATTTCCTGAGATGATGGCAATAGCAACGGGGTCATCTTTCAAAATTAATATTTCACCTAAAGACCTAATGGATAAATGTAAAAAGGGAATAGGGGAATATATACATGAAGGATTTGGCCAATTTATTATTGAACCCTTAAGTAATGAAAAGAAAAAAGAAGCACTTTATAAATTATTGAGTGATAATGCACCAATTGAAAATGGTTCAAGTGGTGATCTTGCATTAAACGCAGAAAATGAATTGGAGAAATCAATTGCAACATCCAGAGAGATGAAAGAGGCCAATAAGGATGGAAACGAAGTTGCATCCAAATTACATAAAAACAGCACAAAGAAAATGCTTGATTTATGCAGAGAAATACAGTATCAATTGTTTAAAAATCTAACATTTGATAACGCATTAGTAAATGCTTTAAAAAAAGAAATAAAATCAGCTTGCTATTCAATTAAAGTTATCAATGAATTAATAGACTTATTTAAAATTGAAGATGGGAAAGGTGATAATAAATTAAGTAATAGAAGAAAAAAATTCCAAAATAAAGCTGATAATAAATTTCCTGATGATTTGAGCGAAATATTATCCAAAGGAATTAAAGAAAAAGTAAAAAAATACAAATCAGATCAAGCTAAACTAGAATATCTAAAGGCATATTTTAATAAAACTAAAATCATGAATAGAAATGACTGAAACAATAAGCAATGAAAAAGTAATTGGGAGAATCTTTATAAAAGGAATCTTGCAAAACAAGAGTCCTCTTGCTTTGTCTGATGGTAAAACTGAATATTCCGATGCAGATATTTGTAGAGATCATGATGGAAAACCAATGATACCTGGAACTTCCATAATGGGAGCAATCAGAGAAAGATTGTATCAACATGATGAAATTTTTCAATACTTATTTGGTTCAAAAATGCATAAGGAGGCCAAAGGATATCAATCACATTTCATTATTGATGATCTAAAGTGTGTTTCGGAAGAAATAAGAATATCAATTCGAGATGGGGTCCGAATTGATCATCAAAGCAATCTTGCCAAAAACCAATCAAAATATGAATATGAGCTATTGGAGCCATACCATGACTTTGAATTTTTTATGGAAATAACCGTTAGAGAAATTGAAATTGCAGAAGAAATTAAAGATTTTATTCATAATATCCATAATTTATTAATCAATGGGCACGAACCATTGCAAGTAGGAGGTTTGACAAGTTTTGGATTTGGGCAATTGGAATTAAAAAAATTTGAATGGACAGATTTATTGAGTGACAAAAAGTACTTCGAATTTTTAGCTAATGGAAGAGATACAAAATTTTGGACTGAATTTGTTTCAGAAGCTGAAACAAATTCATCTAAGTTTATTTCCTTTAATCTAGACTTAATTCCAACTACTCCTTTATTTATAGGAGGAGGAGAGGTAAATATTCCTGATGCTGATGATGCATCGCTAAATTATAATGGCAAATATATCTTATCTGCAAAATCTATGAAAGGGGCAATAAGACACCATGCTTATAGAATAGCCAATACAGTCCATGGTGAAAAAACAGCAAATCAAATGTGTAATGAAATTTTTGGTAATATAGATGAAAAAGTTCTGACAAAATCTAATTTTTGGTTAAGTGATGCTGATATTGAGAATAGCGATAAACAAAATTCTCAAGCGAGAGTAGCGATTGATCGATTTACTGGTGGGGCTATTAAATCTGCTCTTTTTGCCACTGAACCTGTCTGGCCAAAGAAGGAAACTAGAGTAAAAGTAAAATGGAAACTTAAGATGAATGACATTGAAAAGGACTCAGCCGCAATTGGTCTTTTGATATTAGTAGCAAGAGACTTGATGTCAGAAATGCTGCCCATCGGAGGAGATAAGTCCATCGGTAGAGGGAGATTTCGTGGTGATATATTAGAGATCAAAGGTAATGAAATCAACATAGAGTATAATTTTAAAGACAGTACAAACAATGAAGAAGTTGTAACTAACTTAAATAAGTATATTAAATCA
>WBZU01003224.1_pt1 | contig 10833 bp, 8 predicted proteins | sample 5204311 | NCBI WGS metagenome assembly WBZU01 (sample SAMN12344359, study PRJNA552823) | activated sludge metagenome | biome: Activated sludge suspended growth; feature: Nitrification reactor; material: Wastewater; isolation source: activated sludge from nitrification reactor of wastewater treatment... | reverse complement strand
CGGTTTTCCCGGAGCTGGTGTTGTCGAATCCCGATGGCAGCTACCGCTTTCACACGCCCTTCAATCTTCAGGCAAAGGGCGTTTATGGCCCCGTCATGGACACGGGCGGTTGGGCCGCAGCCACGCAAAATGCCGCCAATCCCGCCGCCTTCGCGCTCGGCCTCGTCTTCGGTCGCGATCCGACGTGGCTCGATCAGCGCAAACTCAAGCAGACGGGCAAGCCGCACTGGCAGAACTCCGCCACCGTCTATGGCGCGGGCGACTCACGCGGCGGCGAGCGCGACTACACCGTCATCAACATGGACAACCGCGTCCTCATCAAGCCCGGCGACTGCTTCATCCGCCGCACTTACATGGTGCTCGGCACGCTGAATGAAGTCGCCGAAGCCGGTCGCAAGCTCGAAGCCCACACCTATGTGCGGCCCATCGATTTTCAGGCCGAAAACAGTCCCCTTGTGCCGGTTTATCTCAAGACCGCCGACAAAGCGCCGCCACAGCCCACGCTCGAAAAACCCGCGCCCGACGCGCAGCCGCTCTGCCAGCTCTACGCGCATCCCGTGCGGCACTCGAAGCCCGTCTTCCTCCTTCAAGACGGTGGAGCCACCGGCGAATACATCCTCACCACCGATCCCATGCTGCAATGCCGCAAGCTGCCCTTTGCCAATCCTTACCCCGCCGGGCACGAGAAGCACGCCAAGTTCCAAAACCGCCACCAATACCTCACCCACCAGACACGAACGAAGAGCTGGCAACTCCTCGGCTACGCGATGCCTGCTGACAAAGCCGATGCCAAGCTCGAGCACCGCAAACTCAGTGACATCGAGCCGCTCGCGAAGTTGTTCCAGGCCGGTGAATGCGCGAATGCAGATCAACTACTCGTGCGATAGAGAATCATTCATCAAAGAGCTTTCTCCTGCCTCCGTTCAGCTTTTAACATCACCAACGACATGCCCACTAATCGTCGCACCTTTCTTCAATCCGGAACCGCCGCCGCCTCGCTGTCGCTCTTTGATCTGAATCAACTCTTCGCCGCCGAAGGCGTGCCGCAGTCCGTGCAGGAGCTGTGGGCGGACTTCGATCCGCATAAAGATCCCATCGAGACCGAGGTGATTCGCGAGTGGAAGGAAGACGGCGGCGTGTTTCGCCTGGTGCGGTATTTGATCGGGACCTTCAAAGGCAAACCCGCACGCATGGCGGCGATCTATGGCTTCCCCGAGGGCGCGAAGGAAAAGCTGCCTGCCGTGATGCACATCCACGGCGGCGGACAGCGTGCGTTTTTGCCGGAAGTGAAGCTCCTCGTGGCGCGTGGCTATGCGGCGCTGTCGTTGAACTGGGGCGGCAGCGGTGGTGCGAACGGGACCATCCAAACACCTGATGTCGCGAAGCCCGGCGATCCGAACACGGACTGGGGCACGGTCGATCCCACGCAGCTGAATGTGCCGGGTTACAACACGATGCTGCCGGGGTCGAAGCAGTTCTTTGAAGACCGCGAGCATCCGAAGAACAACAATTGGTATCTCCTCACGCTTGGCTGCCGTCGCGGGCTCACCTTTCTCGAACAACAACCCGAGGTCGATCCGCAGAAGCTCGGTGTGCATGGCTGGTCGATGGGCGGCAACCTGACAATGTATGTCGCGGGCACCGACGATCGTGTGAAGGCTGCGGTGCCGGGCGTCGGTGGACAAGGATGGCGCTGGCAGGAGCACGAGTTCCTCGGCGGAAAGGCTTCGCAGGAGCAGGTGAAGGGCGATCTCGACGTGTTTCGTCGCACGCTGAGCTTTGAGAGCTATTCGCCGCTCATCAAGTGCCCGGTGCTGCATCGCAGTGGCACGAACGATTTCCATGGCTGGATGGACGATGTGTATCGCACCAACGCGCTCATCAAGAACCAGCCCACGCGCTTCTGCTTCTCGCCGCATCTCAATCACCGCGCCATTCCCGAGGTCGCCGTCGCGATGCCGCTCTGGTTTGATCACTTCCTCAAAGGCGGCCCCGCGTTGCCAGAGACGCCGCACACGGAGTTGATGCTGAAGACGAATGACGGTGTGCCGATGCTGCGAGTCACGCCGACAAAGCACGCGTGGAAGGTCGCGCGCTGCGACATCTACTACAGCGTCGATCCCGATCCGCGCGCTCGCTTCTGGCGCAGCGCCGAGGTCATGCGCGAAGGTGATGCGTTCACCGCGAAGCTCCCGCTGCACACGCTCGATCTGCCGCTCTTCGCCTTTGCCAATGTGTCCTTCACCTTGCCCGAGCCCGTCTCGCTCAACGCGATCCCCGGCCACAAAGACCCCGTGCGCGAACTCTGCCTCAGCAGCTTGTTCCATCGCATCGAACCGAAGCAACTCAGCGAATCCGGCGTCATCGCCACGGCCAAGCCGACGACGCTCATCGACGACTTCACTCACGGCCTGCGCGATTGGTATCAGCTCAACGCCAGCAATCTCACGCATCAAGAAACATGGACGCGCAAAGTCACCGACCCGCTGTATCGCGGCGCCGATGGCGCGAAGCTGAAGCTCACGCTCAAGATGCCGCAGACGAATCGCATCGCCATCGTGCTCCAGCAGAACGAATGGCGCAGCTATCGCGGCCAGAAGAATACCTTCGTGTGTGAACGCGAAGTCCAAGGCGCAGACGCAGCACAAACGATCGTGCTCGAAGCCAAAGAATTCACCTCACCCGAAGGTCCGCTCGCCAACTGGAGTCAGCTCGATCAACTTGGCATCTGCGCGCACTACGAACTTCGTGGCGCGCCCAAAATGGAGATTCCGCTCTGGAACGGACCTGCGATGACGCCGATGCGTATCGAGTGGGTGTGATCATCGGCCCGACCGGGCAAGGATTCATGCGCATCGTCTTCTTCGCTCTCTGCCCTCTGCTCCTGGCTTTCGCAGCCGGGCCGCCGAACATGCTGCTGGGCACACAGGCTATCGGCGGGCGATACCATTTCACCACGGAAGAGCCGTTGATGGAGAGCGCGAAGCTCATCGCGGAGCTGGGGTCGAGAATCATGAAGTTCGCGATCTCGAAGCAGGCATCGTTTGGCAAGGTAAAGGCGAACGTGCTCAACAATGAGCTGGGGCTGCAAACGCTCGCGGAGATCGCTGCGAAGGACCCGACGCATCGCGCGGTGCTCGACATGCCGTTCACCCACTTTTTCATTTGGGCCTATCCCTTCACCACGCATGGCACTGCGGGCACTTTCAAGGCCGCCGAGCGCGATTCGGAGTATCGCGAGATGTATGACTTCACCGCGCACCTGCTGCGAACTTACAGCGGCACCGGCAAATCGTTCTATCTCGGCCATTGGGAGGGCGACTGGCATCTGCGGCCGCACTTTGACCCGAAGCAGCCCATCCCGGAGCACTTTGGCGACAACTTCATCGCCTGGCTCAAGGTCCGACAGCAAGCCATCGACGACGCGAAGCGCGACACGCCGCATCAAAACGTCGAAGTCTGGCACTACACCGAAGCAAACCTCGTCGAGCCCTATCTCAAAGGCGGCCAATGCCTCGCCAACGACATCCTCCCGCAGGTCGATGTCGATTTCGTCAGCTACTCCTGCTACGACAGCCTCCAGCGCGTCATCCGCGATGACCTCCACGCCACGCTCGACCACCTCGAGTCGAAGCTGAAGCCGAAACCGGGCATTCCCGGCAAACGCGTCTTCATCGGTGAATACGGCTTCCCCGCGCGTCGCTACTCGCCCGAGGTGCAAAACCAAAAGAGCATCGAGACGATGATCGCCGCGCTCGAATGGGGCTGCCCCTTCGTGCTCTACTGGGAACTCTACGACAACGAAGGCACGCCCGAGAAGCCCGGCGGATTCTGGCTCATCGACGAAAGGAACGAGAAACAACCCATCTGGCACACGCATCAGCGTTACTTCGCGTGGGCGAGGAAGCACATCGCCGACATCCAGCAACGCACGGGGAAGCAGCCGACTGAGGCGGAGTTTAGCGCGGCGGCGTTGGAGTATCTGCGCGGGCTAAAGTAGCCATCTTGCTCCGCAGGATGAGATCAGGGCGTTCGACGGGATCATGCGGGATCGGGGTTCGATGCGTTGGGCTCATCTCGCGGAGCGAGATGGCTACTTTGCTTCGCGGATCGAATGCGTATCGTGAGGAGTTCACGTCTCACGTTTTCCCATGCGCTTTCTCCTCCTCATTTCGACCTTCGCCATCACGCACCCGGCCTTCTCCCAAGACTCCACCGCGTGGTTGGAGAAGAACGCGACGCTGATTTTCCACGATGCGTTTGAGCGAGAGGAGGATGGGAATCTAGCCAAAGCCATCGGCAATGGCTGGAACAGTGCGACAGCGGATCGCGTCCCGGACGTGAAGATGGCGGACCTCGATGGAGGCATCTTGAAGATCGCCAGTGCTTCGGAAGCGGCGAAGCATTCGGCACACATTCATCATGAGGCAGGCTTTACGGATGGCGGCGCCGTGGTGCGGTTCCGCTTTCCTGGGCTGAACAAGGGCGAAAGCCTGCAACTCGGTTTCGTGGATCGCGAAACAAAGGGAGTCTGGGCGGGACATCTTTGCTACGGCATCCTCAGCCAGAGCAGCATGACATTGATCGATCACAAGACGGGGATCATGAACCTCGAAAACCGTCGTCGTCGCGATGAAGCGGTGGCGAAGAAGCAGAAGATCCCCGCTGACTTGGAGGCGCTTTTGAAGACCAAAAGCATCTCCGTGCCCTTCAAGGCCGACACGGAGTGGCATGAACTGATTTTGATCACCGTAGGCGATGAGATGCGCCTCACGCTCGATGGCAAACTCGTCGCCAAACATCGCTCGGAGGGATTTGCGCATCCGATGAAGCGCTGGTTTAGCTTCTTGGTTCCGAATACCGTCTGGATCGACGATGTGAAAATCTGGAGGATCAAGTGATCATGCGCCTGCTGTTCACTCTGCTGCCGAGTGAAGTTTATGGCGACAATCGGCAGTCAATCTGCCAAAAACTAACCCATGCCCATCTATGGCACTGCCCTGCTTTCCTTCTGCCTGCTCACCGGCCTCACGGTGGGGCGAATGATCGGCTCCGCGCTCGGAGTAGACGCGGACATCGGCGGCGTTGGCCTGGCCATGATTCTCCTGGTTCTGGGATGCGATCGCTTGCATCAGCGCGGGCTGATGACGCCGCCGACGGAGAGCGGGATTGTGTTCTGGGGCCAGATGTATGTTCCCATCGTCGTGGCGATGGCCGCTAGCCAGAATGTTCTCGGTGCGCTCTCGGGCGGAATAATGGCTGCGGTGGCCGGCTTGAGTGCTGTCGGGCTGAGCTTTGTGCTCGTGGCGGTCATGGCGAAGAGGGTAGGGAAGGGGGGAGCATCGTCATGAGCATCATGGAGGGCATTCTGACGAAGAACGGCCTGCTGACGGCCTTCGCGCTCATCGGCGCTACGATGCTGGTTTCGTATTGGGCCAGCGAAAGGCTCACGCGCGGACGTCTGCACGGCAGTGCTATCGCCATCCTGATCGGCCTGGTGCTGGCGGTGATCGGGGGAAAGCTCACGGGTGGCAAAGGCGGTATTGCGGACATCCCGATGCTCTCCGGCGTGGGTCTCATGGGCGGCGCGATGCTACGCGATTTCGCCATCGTGGCGACGGCGTTTGGTGTGCGGCTGGAGGAGTTCATCAAAAGCGGTGTCATCGGCATCGTCTCGCTGTTCGCGGGGCTGTTCGTGTCCTTCTTCGCTGGTGGCGCGGTGGCGTTTGCCTTTGGCTATCGCGATCCCGTCAGCATCACCACGATCGGCGCGGGAGCAGCGACTTACATCGTCGGTCCGGTGACCGGCACCGCGTTGCACGCGAGCAGCGAAGTCATTGCGTTGAGCATTGCCGCCGGTCTGGTGAAGGCCATCGCGGTGATGATCGCCACGCCTTTCCTCGCCAAAGCCATCGGCCTCAACAACCCGCGTGCCGCGATGATCTTCGGCGGCCTCATGGGCACGAACAGCGGCGTGATGGCCGGACTCGCCGCCACCGATCCCAAACTCGTCCCCTACGGTGCCATGACCGCCACCTTCTACACCGGCCTCGGCTGCCTGCTGGGGCCATCGGTGGTGTTCATGATCGCCCGTGCTCTCTTTTGAACCATGCCTGACCTCCCCTTCATCGCCCGAGCCCGTTTGTTTGCCGACCGCATTGCGTTTCGCGCGCCGTATGCTTCGCACACTTATCAGCAGCTCTTGGATCGCTCGGCGGAGATCGCTTCGGCTTTGCTGCAGGATCGAAGTGATCTGCAGGAGGCTCGCGTGGCCTTGCTGGTGGCTCCTGGTTTTGAATACACCTCTTCGCAGTGGGCGATCTGGCGGGCGGGTGGCATCAAGCTGCCGATTTGCCTGTCTGCGACCGAATCGGAGTGGGAGTATGCGCTCACGGATTCGCAGGTGAGCATCGTTATCGCCGATGCGGCGAACGCGGCGAAGATCGCGCCGCTTTGCGAGCGGCTTGGCGTGCGTTTGATGGTCGTGGAGGATGTCAGAGATGAGTCCAAATCGTTGCCGGACATCGATGTGAACCGTCGCGCGATGATTCTCTACACCAGCGGCACGACGAGCAAGCCGAAGGGCGTGGTGACGACGCACGCGAACATCCAGGCGCAGATCGAGAGTCTTGTGACGGCCTGGGAATGGAGCGCGGAGGATCGCATCCCGATGTTCCTGCCGCTGCATCACATCCACGGCATTATCAACATCATCGGCTGTGCCTTGTGGAGCGGCGCGGTGGTGGAGCCGTTTTCGCGTTTTGAGTTGAACGCGATCCTTCAACGCGTGCGCGACGATGCCTACACGCTCTTCATGGCGGTGCCCACGATCTACGTGAAACTCATTCAGGCCAGCGAATCCGCGAGCGAGGCGGACCGCGAGGCCATTGTGGCCGGTTTCAAGAAGATGCGGCTCATGGTCAGTGGCAGTGCGGCGCTGCCCGCGAGTGTGCATGAACAATGGACCAAGCTTACCGGGCAGGCATTGCTCGAACGCTACGGCATGACGGAGATCGGCATGGCCATCTCGAATCTCTATCGCGGCGAGCGACGGCCGGGAGCTGTCGGTGCGCCTCTGCCAAGTGTCGAAGTGCGTTTGAAAGCCGAGAATGGCCCCATCATCAGCGCCGAGGACGAACCGGGCGAAATCCAGGTGCGAGGCCCGGGCGTGTTTTCGGCCTATTGGAATCGCGAGCAGGCCACGGCGGAGAGTTTTGAAGACGGCTGGTTCCGCACCGGTGACATGGCGGTGCTCGAGCGTGGCTACTACCGCATCACGGGCCGCCTTAGCGTCGATATCATCAAGAGCGGCGGCTACAAACTCAGCGCCCTCGAAATTGAGGCGATGCTGCTCGAGCATCCGCTCATCGCTGAGTGCGCTGTGATCGGTCTGCCCGATGACACGTGGGGCGAGGCCGTCACCGCGGCCGTGGTGTTGAAAAGCGGGACGCTGGCACTCGCCGAACTGCGCGACTGGTGCAAAGGCCGACTCTCCGTTTACAAGATCCCGCAACGTCTCAAGGTCGTGAGCGAGCTGCCGCGCAACGCGATGGGAAAAGTGACAAAGCCAGCCGTGCGGGCATTGTTCGACAAGTAGGTCCGCCATTTGACAGAGGCCCGGTGTGTGGTGGCGCGGCGAAGGGGGATGGCTTCGCCTGGGCGCTCAAGTTGGGTGCGGCTTCCGTAACAATTCGGCGGCATTGTTCTGGTGGTGCCTGGGGTTCTTTGCACGAGGATTCTGGCAAGCGTGCCGGGCACTTTTTTTGCGGCAAACGTCGTGGCAACAAGCAGTAATCACCATCATGCGCTCGCTACTTCTCCTCTTCGCTCTTACCTCATCGCTCTTCGCGCAATCCAGGCCGAATGTCCTCTTCATCGCGGTCGATGATTTGAAGCCGGTGCTGGGATGTTACGGAGACAAGCTCGCCATCACGCCGAACATCGACAGGCTCGCCGCGCGCGGCACGGTGTTCACGAAGGCGTATTGCCAGTGGCCGGTGTGCGGACCGACGCGGGCGAGCTTGATGACGTCGCTGCGGCCCGAAGCCAATGGCGTGCTCGATCTGAAAACCAACGTGCGGGCGAAAGCTCCGAACGTTCTGACGCTGCCGCAGCATTTTATGGCGAATGGTTACACCACAGCGGGCACAGGGAAGATTTACGATCCGCGCTGTGTGGACAATAAGAAGGACTGCGACAAGCCTTCGTGGACGCTGCCGTTCATCGTGCCGCATTTGGAAGGTGCGGATGCGGGCGGTGGCGAGAACGGTGATGGCGCGCCGGTGGCCGCTGCCCCGGAGTGCGAGGATGAGGCGCAGATGGACGGACTCATCGCGAAGGCTGGCGTGGATTTGATAAAGCAGCTCGCGGCGGACAAGTCGAAGCCCTTCTTCCTTGCGGTCGGATTCAAGAAGCCGCACCTGCCGTTCGTGGCGCCGAAGACGTATTGGAACCTCTACAAGCGCGAGCAGTTTGCGCTCGCGCCGTATCAAGGCGGCATCATAAACGACAGCGGCTATGTGTTGCACGACAGCCCGGAGTTTCGCAGCTACGGCGGCATCCCGAAGGATGGCGTGATCCCCGAGGCCACGCAGCGCGAGTGCCTGCACGGTTACTATGCCTGCGTGAGTTTCATTGATGCGCAGATCGGCAAGCTCATGCAGCAGCTCGACGCCCTCGGCCTGCGCGAGAACACCACCATCGTGCTCTGGGGCGATCACGGTTTTCACCTCGGCGATCACAGCATGTGGGGCAAGCACAGCACCCTTGAGAGCGCCACGCATGTGCCGCTCATCATCGTGCCACCCGCAGGCTGCGCCGTGAAGCAGAACGCCTCGCCCGTGGAGTTTACCGATGTGTTTCCCACGCTCTGCACGCTGTCATCGCTGCCTGTTCCTGCGCAACTCCAGGGCCGCACGCTGGAGCCGTTGCTCACGGGCGAAGCGAAGTCCGTGCGCGAAGGCGCGCTCACCGTATTCAAGAGCAAAGGCGCGATGGGCTACAGCTATCGCACCGACCGCTATCGTTACACCGAGTGGATCAACAAGTTCGGCAAACGCATCGCCACGGATCTGTTCGACTACGATGCAGATGCGAAGGAGTCGAGGAATATCGCGAGCGATCCCGCGAGTGAGACGCTCATCAAGAACCTCGCCACCTCGTTGCGCCGCGATGCCCAGGGTTGCGAACGTCTGTTTCAAAAGTAGTCCATCACCATGAAAGTCCTAACCGTCCTCTTGTTGTTCACCTCGTCGCTCCTCGCGGCTTCGAAACCAAACGTCCTGTTCATCCTCGTTGATGACTTTGGCTCGCATGATCTGAGTTGCTACGGCTCCTCGCTCTACGAGACGCCGAACATGGACAAACTCGCGGCGAGTGGCGCGAGGTTCACGCAGGCTTATGTCGCGTATCCGCGTTGTGTGCCTTCGCGTTTTGGCATCTTCACGGGCAAGCATCCGGCGCGTGTGCAGGGTGAGCGCGACAGCCCGCATGTGACGCCGGGGCGTGATGCGACGATCGGCCAGGCGTTCAAGGATGCCGGATACGCGACCTTCTACTGCGGGAAGTGGCACCTCGGCGAAGGTGAATCGAGCCCGGACAAGATGGGCTTTGACACCATCGTCGCCGCTGGTGCTGCGGGTGCGACGAAGTCCCACTTCGCGCCCTACAACACACCGCGCAAAAAGGGCGGCGGTGGCGGTGACGAGAAGGATGATATTGTCGGACTCGATGATGCGCCGCCGGACGAATACCTCGCGGACCGGCTTACGCAGGAGACCATGAAGTTCATCGAAGGCCATCACAACAGGCCCTTCTTCGCGGTCCTCGCGCACTATGCCGTGCACACGCCCATCGAGGCCAAGAAGCACCTCACCAAGCGCTACGAAGGCAAGCTCGCCACCCTGCCAAAGCCTGCCGCTGAGTTTGAGAAGGAAAGCGCGGGCGAGAACCTGCTGGTGCAAAACAACGCCACCTACGCGGCGATGATCGAGAGCGTGGATCACGGCGTGGGACGCCTCTTGAATCAACTCAAGCAACTCAACCTCGCCGACAACACCATCGTCGTGCTCGCCAGCGATCACGGGGGCTTGTCGTCGCGCGGCAGCGGACGCGAGGTCGCCACGTCGAACCGTCCTTTGCGTGCAGGCAAGGGCCATCTCTATGAAGGCGGTCTGCGCATCCCACTGATCGTCCGTTGGCCGGGCATTGTGAAGCCCGCTGCCGAGATCGCAGCACCAGTGATCACGCTCGATCTTATGCCCACGCTCACTGCGATGGCAGGTATCGCAATGCCCGCGAAAGCCGGAGCCGACGGACTCAATCTCGTGCCCTTGATGCAAAGCGGCACCGCACCCGCCCGCGACACTTTCTATTGGCACAACCCCGCGCCACGGCCAGCGAGCACCGGCGATTTGTTCTGCTCCGCGATTCGCGTTGGCGACTTGAAGCTCGTGGACTTCCCCACCGAGAAGCGCATCGAACTCTACGATCTCGCCAGCGATCCCGGTGAATCCAGGAACCTCGCCGAAGCCCGGCCCGCAGATCGTGATCGCTTGCTCGCCAAGCTGAATGACTGGCGCAAAGAGGTCGGAGCCAGCACCGAGCCGAAGGTGAAGAAGGGCAAAGGCAAGAGCAGCAAGTAATCCCACCATGAAACTTCACCACCTTATGGTTCTGCTGTTGCTTTGCGCGTTACAGGCAACAGCCCAGACAAAGCCCAATGTCATCTTCATCCTGACAGATGCTCTCGATTGGGAGGAGATCACCGCTTTGCGTCCCTACAGCGACTATGCTCTCGCAGGCCAAGAGGCGCCGAAGCCCAAGAAGGTGCAC